>Ga0114916_1000661_pt1 | contig 22035 bp, 28 predicted proteins | sample MalvirAntarct_66_FD_83501 | JGI IMG/M metagenome (GOLD analysis project Ga0114916, IMG submission 83501) | Marine viral communities from the Global Malaspina Expedition - Malaspina viral metaG Antarct_66 | ecosystem: Environmental > Aquatic > Marine > Oceanic | place: West Anvers Island... | reverse complement strand
CCGATGAAGACACCTCCCTCGACGCCTAGCAGCGGCACCGCGCCGAAGGCCCGATAGTCGAGGCGGGAGCGCACCCCTCGAAGGGACGGGAGCAGCAGGGCTCCGCCGATCTTGCTCCGCAGCGAGGAGCGCGCGGCGCTCCGCATCTGGTCGAAGACCACGCCCACGATGCCCTCGGCGAGTTTGATGCAGACGTTGCCGGTGAAGCCGTCAGTCACGATCACGTCGGCGTCGCCGGACAGCAGGTCGCGACTCTCGATGTTGCCCTGGAAGTGCAGGCGCGCGTCCGCAGCCAGCAGCGCGTGCGCCTCGGTCACCAGCGCCGAGCCCTTCGAGGACTCCTCACCGATGGAGAGCAGCGAGACCCGCGGCGAGTCGACGTGGTGCACCGCACGCATGTATGCCGACCCCATGCGCGCGAACTGCGCGAGGTGACTCGGCCGAGCATCGGCGTTCGCACCGACATCCAGGAACATCACGGGCCGGTCTTTGACCGTGGGCAGCACCGCGCCGAGGGCCGGGCGCTCCACGTCCTTGATCCGTCCGAGGACCACGAGCGCGGTCGCCATCGCCGCCCCCGTGTTCCCCATCGTGACGAGCGAGGCAGCCTCCCCGTCGCGCACGAGTTCCGCACCCACGTAGAGCGAGGTCTCGCGCTGACGGCGCACCTCGCGCGCGGCCTTGTCGCCCATGCCGACGGTGTCCGGCGCATGCACGATGCGCAGCCCGTGGGGCGCACCGCCACGCGCGTTCAACTCACGCCCGAGGATCTCCGCATCACCTACGAGCACCAGCGGGATGCCTTCGGCGGCTGCGATCAGCGCACCGTCGAGGACGGCACCCGGGGCGTCGTCGCCGCCCATCGCGTCGAGGGCGATTACGTCACTCATCGCCGGTGCCCTCCGGAATGGGATCCTCGCCGTAGACGTACCCGACCTCATCGTCCTCGCGCTGGAGGATCACGATCAGGCGCTCGGCGCCGTCGAAGTACGGGCCGAACTCATAGTCACCGAAGCGCGCGGCGACTCGCAGGCCGGCGATGCGCGCGCCCAACTCGATCTCGGGCGAGGTGAACGTGCGGAGCGGGAACACCGAGGTCACCCGCCGTAGTGCGCCCTCGGCGTCCGCGATGTCGTAGTGCCAGGTGACGTCCTTTGTGCCCTCGGACGGCACGGCGTCGACGGAGACCAGCTTGGTGACGCGTCCGCCGCGCCACTCTTTCGTCCAGTGCTGAATCAGCGGCTGCGGCGAGGGGTCGAAGTCCTCGGGCACCGGCGACTCGACATCGATCACCGCCACGCCTCCTTCGGCGAGGTGGCGCGCCATGGTTTCGAGCGCGGCGACGAAGTCCGAGGGCGTCTCCAGGTGCTGCATCGTGCCGAGCGGCGCGATGACCAGGTCGAACCGCCCGCGCAACTTCACGGAGCGGATGTCGCCCTCGACGAACGTGATGCCTGAGATGCCGAGGCCCTCGGCGCGCCCTCGCGCGATGCCGAGCATCCCCACGGACACGTCGACGCCGGTCACCTTCGCTCCCGCCTGCGCGAGCGGCGCGGCGATCCGCCCGGTCCCGATCCCGAGCTCCAGCACCCGCACGCCATGCAGATCGACCAGCCGCTCATAGAACGCGGCGTCGTCGTGGAAGTCCTCGAAGTCGAGGTCGTAGAACTCCGCGATCTCAGCGAACGGGTCACCCTCGGTCATGCCGCGATGCTATCCCGCGATGGACTTACGCGGCTGCGAGAAGGCCGAGGATGGGCGAGGTGTCACGCGTCACTTGACCGGCTAGACGCACTTCCTGACGCTTCGGGTGAGTGCGGAACTCGAGATTCAATCCGAAGACCTGGGGTGCAGCGGTGGCGAAGCAGAACTACTTGATCGAGGGCCTATCCGGCACCGGTAAGTCCTCGGTCTGCGAGGAACTGCTCCGGCGCGGCTACAAGGCCATCCACACCGACCGCACGTGGGCGTATCACGCCGACCCCGACACCGGCCTCCCCGGTGGGCCCGTCTCGCACGAGACATGGATGTGGGATCGGCAACAGGCCGTGAGCGAACTCGAGAGTCCGGAACCCGAGGTGCTGTTCGTCTGTGGAAGCAGCCGCAACCGCGACCACTTCCTCCCCTACTTCACGAGGGTGTTCAACCTGCGGATCGACGATGACACGATGCGGCGACGCCTCGGAGCGCGCACCGAGGACGACTGGCCTCTTGGTCAGGAGGGGATCGCCCTCATGCTCAAGTTGAATCGGAGCGACGAGGGACCGCCGGGAGCGATACAGGTGGATGCCACCCAACCACTCGCCGAGGTGGTCGACGAGGTGCTGCGCCTCGCGAACGCTCCGACACCGCTGCTCCCGTAGCCCAGAACGTCGACCGTACCCATCGAGGATTGCCCGTGCCGCTCCGCAGAGCCACCGGTGTTGAACTGCGCCGCTCCGGCCTCGGGATCTTTGCGCGCACCGAGGTGGTGCTCGGAGGGCGCGCTGTCGCTCGGCTGAGCCGGCGCGACCGGCGGCGGATCGAGGACGCGCTCGACGCGGTGGGCGCGGCGGTCATCGCGGAGGAGCACGACCGCACGCTCTGGCAGACCGCCGACGGTTACTACTGGGACGACGACGACCTCGACGCGGAGGCTGTCGCGCTCCTCGCGTGGGACCGGCTTCGGCGGCAAGACGCCCGCATCGAGCGCCTCCGCAAGATCCGCGCCTCCGAGGAGGCCGTCGCCGGAGCTCGTCGAGAGCGCATCCCCGAGGAAGTACGCCTCTTCGTCTGGTCTCGCGACGAAGGCCGCTGCGTCCGCTGCGGCGCCGAGGACGACCTGCAGTTCGACCACGTCATCCCATTCGCCCGCGGCGGCGGGAACGCCCCGGAGAACATCCAGGTCCTGTGCGGCACCTGTAACCGCGCGAAGGGCGACCAGATCGCGGGCTAGCGTTCCTCGCTGGCAAGGCGATCGGCAAGCAGATCGCTGTACGAACCAGCCACCAGGTGGTCCGGCGCGATGCCGAGGAGCGTCATCCACTCTTCGCACTGCTCCCGCAGCCGGCCCTCGCCCACTACCCCCTCGAGATCGCGAGCCTCGATCTCGAGGAACGCTCCGAGGCCCTCGACCTCGTCGAGGTGCAGCTTCACGTTCTCGGAGAGGTAGATCTCGCGCCGCTTGTCGACGACGACGGCCACGCCGGTCGCGTCTGTGAGGAGCGCCCCGAGCGACTCGGCCTCCGCTCCGAGATCCACCACGCTGACCTCGGACGCGTGCGGCAGCGCCTCATCGGGACGTCGATGGAAGATCAGTGCTCGCTCGATGTCGCCGATTCGGAGTTTGAGGCGTCCTGAATTGCACTCGTAATACGTGTCGACCTGGTGGTCGACACCTACGAACTCACCCGCGTGGGATCTGAGCACTTCTCTCGCACGATCCACGTCTTCGCAACGTGCCTTGAGTTCTATGTTGAGGTGAGGCACCGAACTACCACCCTTGCCCCAGCGCCTTCCCTCGGCGGTAGTCCCGCCGGGTGGCTGACGGTATCGTGTTCAGCCAGCGGACGCGCCGCCGGCACGAGGAGTGTCGAGCGCGGTTGGGGAATCCCGCCCATGACCGATGGGGCACTTGAACGCAGCTCCTCACACGCGGCGACCGGCTACCGGATCGCGAGGGCGGCGGATCCGCGCGCCCTGGAGGCTCGTCTTTCAGACGACCGCGCGTTCAGCGCGTACGCCCTCGGCCACCTCGAACCTGAACTGCTGAGCGCCCAGACCGAATTCTGGACCGCGGACGGGCCGCATGGCTCGGGCACCGTGATGCACTCGCGGGCGCTCGGGAACGTCACTGTCACCGTCGGCGACGCCGAGGCGGTCGGCTCCATCCTCAGGCTCCACCCCGGCCACCGCGCCGGGTACCTCTCGACCGCATCGCCTGACCACGTGGCGGCGATCACCCGCACGCACGAGGTGGCCGACACGCTCACGATGGAGCGCATGTCCGTCACGGCGTTCGGGTTCACGGACGCCACGCAGGAGGTCCGACGCCTCCGGGGCCACGACGTGAGCCGCATCAATGCGCTCTACGCGATGGACGGCGGGCCGTCTCGCTATGCCGCCGAGACGATCGAGCGCGCGATCTACTACGGCGCGATGGACGGTGACCGGCTGATCGCCGTGGCGGGGACGCACATCGTCTCTCCGCACCAGTCGATCGCCGTCGTCGGGAACGTCTTCACGCACCCGGCATACCGAGGTCGCGGCCTGGCGACCTCGGTAACGAGCGCGGTGACACGCGAATTGCTGGGCCGCGGATGCTCGGAAGTCGTGCTGACAGTCGCGCCGGAAAACGCGCCCGCTGTCGCCGCCTACACCCGCCTCGGATATCGTCGAGGGAGTGCGGTGGTGGAGGCTCGTCTCCAGCGTCGTGACCTCGTGGGGCTCGTCCCCTGGTTGCGCCGCGCACGTGCGAGGCGCCTGGGCCGGCCATACGGGCCCGAGATCGAATGGACACGCGGCGCTTCGGAGGAGACTAGATGACCACCCAGTTCGTTGGTGACATTGCAAACGCCGGACTCGCTCGCGCGGGCGTCGCGAGGATCGAGTGGGCGGCCCGGGAGATGCCCGTCATCGGGCAGATCCGCGAGCGCTTCTCCAAGGAGCAGCCGCTCAAGGGCATTCGCGTGGTGGCCTGTCTCCACGTCACCAGCGAGACGGCCAACCTGATGCTGGCCCTCCGCGACGGTGGCGCGGACGTGCGCCTCACCGCCTCGAACCCGCTCTCGACGCAGGACGACGTCGCGGCCGCCCTGGCGGTGGAGTACGGCATCCCCACCTTCGCCATCAAGGGCGAGTCGAACGAGACGTACTACGAGCACATCCAGGAGGCGATCTCGAACCGCCCCCAGATGACCATGGACGACGGCGCTGACGTCGTCGCCGTGCTCCACAAGGAGCGCCGCGACCTCCTCGGCGACATCGTCGGCGGCACCGAGGAGACGACCACCGGGGTCATCCGCCTGAAGGCCCTCGCGAAGTCGGGACAGCTCGAGTACCCGATCGTCGCGGTCAACGAGGCGAACACGAAGCACTTCTTCGACAACCGCTACGGCACGGGCCAGTCCACCCTGGACGGCATCATCCGCGCGACCAACCTCCTGCTCGCCGGCAAGAACATCGTCGTCGCCGGCTACGGCTGGTGCGGCAAGGGCGTTGCGATGCGCGCCCGCGGCATGGGTGGCCAGGTCATCGTGACCGAGGTCGACCCGCTGCGCGCGCTGGAGGCGGTCATGGACGGCTTCCGCGTGATGCCGATCGCCGAGGCGGCCCCCATCGGCGACGTCTTCGTCACCGTGACCGGTGACGTGAACGTCCTGGACGCTCCCGCGTTCGAGTCGATGAAGTCCGGCGCGATCATGGCGAACTCCGGCCACTTCGACGCGGAGATCAACCTCAAGGCGCTCGGCGGCATGGCCGAGTCCCGCGAGACGCTGAAGCCCTACGTCGAGGAGTACACCCTCGCGGACGGCCGCAAGCTCGTCGTCCTCGCGGAGGGCCGCCTCGTGAACCTCGGCGCCGCCGAGGGCCACCCGGCCTCCGTCATGGACATGTCGTTCGCCAACCAGGCGCTGTGCGCCGAGTACATGGTGAACAACCACCAGAGCCTCGAGAAGCTCGTCTACGACGTGCCCCGCGAGATCGACGATGAGATTGCGCGGCTCAAGCTTGCGGCGATGGGCGTCAACATCGACGTCCTCACCCCGGAGCAGGAGCACTACCTGAACTCGTGGGAGCTGGGCACGCACTAGTAGCCCGTCAAGGCGAACCGACTGAGACCAGCCGCGCACGCGCGACCGGAGGACAGATGACGACCTCGTTCATGAGCAGCCCGATGATGCGCTTCACCAGCGAGTCAGTGACGGAAGGGCATCCGGACAAGCTCTGCGACCAGGTCTCGGACGCCGTCCTAGACGCGATGCTCGCGGACGATCCTCAGTCCCGTGTCGCGTGCGAGACCGCGACCACCACGGGCACCGTCTGGGTCTTCGGTGAAGTCACTACCAAGAGCTATGTGGACATCGAGGAGGTCGTCCGAAGGACGGTCCGCGAGATTGGCTACACCGACAGCGCCCACGGGTTCGACGCCGACACCTGCGGCGTCATCTCCTCGATCAAGGGGCAGTCGCCCGACATCGCGCAAGGCGTCGACGCGGCGTTCGAGCGCCGCGAGTCATCCTCGGAGGACCGGTACGACCTCCAGGGGGCGGGCGACCAGGGCATGATGATCGGCTTTGCCTGCAACGAGACCGACGAGTACATGCCGCTCACGATCGCGCTCTCACACCAGCTCACGCGCCGCCTCGCGCGTCTCCGCAAGACGAGCGAACTCCCCTACCTCCGCCCGGACGGGAAGTCGCAGGTGACCGTGGAGTACGCCTACGGCGTCCCGCGCCGTATCGACACCGTGGTCGTCTCGACCCAGCACGACGCTGACGTCACCGAGCGCGACATCCGCGAGTCGATCATCGAGAACATCATCCGGCCGGTCTGCCCGTCCGAGCTGATCGATGACAAGACCCGCTTCTTCGTGAACCCCACGGGCCGCTTCGTCGTTGGCGGCCCCATGGGAGACGCCGGCCTCACGGGCCGCAAGATCATCGTCGACACGTACGGAGGCGTGGCGCGCCACGGCGGCGGCGCCTTCTCCGGCAAGGACCCGAGCAAGGTCGACCGCTCAGCGGCCTACGCCGCCCGCCACGTCGCGAAGAACGTCGTCGCGGCCGGCCTCGCGGACCGCTTCGAGGTGCAGGTGTCGTACGCCATCGGCGTTGCGCACCCCACGTCGATCGCGTTCGAGACGTTCGGTACCGCGAAGATCGACGAGGACAAGATCGGCCGCCTCATCGAGCAGCACTTCGACCTGCGCCCAGGCGCGATCATCGACAAGTTTGACCTGCTCCGCCCCATCTACCAGCAGACGGCTGCCTACGGGCACTTCGGACGACACGATATCGATCTCCCCTGGGAGCGCCTCGACACGGTGGACCTACTGAAGGCAGAAGCAGGCCTCTAGCACTCCAAACGCGCGTCTTAACGCGCAGAGAACGACACGGAACGTCATAGATTTGGCATTGGACGGCCCACGGTTCACGCGTACGATCCCGGCATGCGAGCAATTGTCCTCGTGGGCGGCGAGGGGACACGCCTTCGGCCGCTGACCCTGCGGACTCCGAAGGCACTGGTGCCCGTCCTGGGTCGCCCTCTCCTGGAGCATCTGCTCCTCAACCTCCGCCAGCACGGGGTCGATTCCGTCACCCTCGCGATGACACACCGCACCGAGGCCATCCGTGACGCCTTCGGCGACGGTTCGGCGCTCGGCATCGCCATCGACTACGCCTACGAGGACACACCGCTCGGATCGGGGGGCGCGATCGGCTCGATCGCCTCGACCTGGCGCGATGCCGAGGGCGGCCCGTGGGACCAGTCGTTCCTCGTCGTGAACGGCGACATCGTCACCGACCTCGACATCACCGCGATGCTCGAGCATCACCGCGCGAACGGGGCCGTGCTCTCGCTCTCGCTGCACGAAGTGGACGACCCGTCGCCCTTCGGCGTCGTCGACATCGACTCCAACGGGCGCATCCACCGCTTCGTCGAGAAGCCACCGATCGCCGAAGCACCGTCTCGCCTCATCAACGCTGGTACCTGGATCTTCGAACCGCGCCTCATCGAGATGCTCGATCCGACCACCTTCAACCGCGTGGAGGACGGCCTGTTCCCGACGCTGTGCGCGAACGGCGAATCGGTCTACGGCTTCCATCAGCCGGCCGCCTTCGGGCGCAGCCAAGCCTACTGGGCGGATGTCGGGAACCCGGAAGCCCTCCTCGGACTGAACCTGGATATGGCCCTCGGGCACGTCTCGTCGCCAGCGGCCTCGCCCACAGGACAGGGCGTCTACATCCACGAAACCTCGACCATCGAGGATGGCGCCCAGATCGAGGCACCCGTCGTTATCGGCGCGGGCTGCACCGTCCGAGCAGGCGCCACCGTCACACGGAGCCTCCTCTGGGATAGCGTCACCGTGGAGGCCGATGCCGAAGTCACCGACTCCATCCTCGCGACTGGCGTCGCTGTCGGCGCTGGAGCACGCATCGAATCCTCCGTAGTCGCGCACCACGCCACCATCCAGCCGAACGCGACGCTCGAGGGCGAACAAATCGATCCGGACGGGAACGTCGCGGCGATCCGCACGACCTCCGGCACGGGGACACCATGACGAACAAGTCCAGCAACAAGCCCGCAAGCAAGCCGATCAAGTTCGGCACCGACGGGTGGCGCGGCGTCGTCGCTGACGACTACACGTTCGACAACGTGCGGGCGGTGGCGCAGGCGACCGCCGAGTGGCTGAAGCGCGACAAGCAGGCCTCCAAGGGCGTCGTGATCGGCTTCGACACGCGCTTCCTGTCTGGCACCTTCGCCGGCCTCGTCGCGGAGGTCATGGCCGGCAACGGTATCCAGACCACCCTCACCAGCGCGTTCTGCCCCACCCCCGCGCTCTCCTGGGCTGTCCGCGACAAGCAGGCCGGTGGTGGCGTCATGATCACCGCCTCCCACAACCCCGCGAGGTGGAACGGCTTCAAGGTGAAGCCGCACTACGGTGGATCGGCCCCCGAGGAGATCACGCGCGAGATTGAGAACACGATCCCTGCGGTCCAGGCCGCGGACCGAGTCCAGTCGATTCCCCTCGGCGAGGGCGAAGCGCAGGGCCTGATCGAACGCGTGGACGTCCGCGCGCCCTACCTCAAGACGCTCGGCGGGTTCGTGGACCTCCCGAAGATCCAGGAGGCCGGCTGGCACGTGCTGATCGACCCGATGTACGGATCGGCGCAGGGCTGGCTCTCCCGCCTCGTGCAGGGCGGCTCGACATCCGTGCAGGAGATCCACAACGAGCGGAACCCCTCGTTCCCGGGCCTGCGCGCGCCGGAGCCGATCGCCGCCAACCTCAAGGAGTCGATGGACCTCATCAAGGAGGGCGGCTTCGACGTCGGCCTCTCGATGGACGGCGACGCCGACCGCTTCGGGCTCATCGACGAGAACGGGCGCTTCATAACCCAGCTGCAGACCTTCGCCCTGCTCGTCTACTACTTCCTCGAGGTGCGCGAGGAGCGCGGGCCGATCGTCCGCTCAGTCACTATGACCCGCATGGTCGACCGCCTCGGTGAGCTGTACGACTGCCCCGTCCACGAGACGCAGGTCGGCTTCAAGCACCTCGGCGCGAAGATGATGGAGACCAACGCCCTCATCGCTGGTGAGGAGTCAGGCGGCTCCGCCTTCCGCGGCCACATCCCCGAACGCGATGGCCTCCTCGCCGGCATGTTCATCCTCGACTTCATGACGCGCACCGGGAAGCGCCCCTCCGAGCTCCTCGCCGACCTGTACGAGAAGGTCGGCCCGCACGAGTACGACCGCGTCGACGTCACGATCCGCCCGGATGAGCGCGACGCCATTGAGGCGCAGGTGCAGGCGAACGAGCCAGACACGATCGCCGGCTTCAAGGTGGTCGGCCGCGACGAGATCGATGGCTATCGCTTCAACCTCGAAGGCGGCTGGTGGCTGCTGCTCCGCTTCTCGGGGACAGAACCGCTCCTGCGCATCTACGCCGAGATGCCCACCTCCGAGCAGGTCCAGGATGCGCTCGTGCAGGGGCAGGAGATTGCCGGGATCAGCCTGTGATCCCCGACGATCCGCTGCTGAAGCTCGAAGACCCGCAGGTACGCCAGGCTGTCGACCCGTCTGGCTTCCACCGGCTGCTCGAGCGCCTGCCACAGCAGTCGCGCGACGCGTGGCAGATGGGCCTCACCGCCGACCTCGGACAGACGCCAAAGCGCCCACCGCGGGTCCTGATCGCAGGCCTCGGTGGTTCTGCGATCGGCGCCGACGTCGCCGCCACCATCGCGACGGGCCTGAGCACGACCCCGGTGCAGGTCATCCGGAACTACCACCTCCCGCCCCTCACGCCGGACACCCTCGTGATCCTGTGTTCCTTCTCCGGCAACACTGAGGAGACGCTCACCGCGTTCGACGCGGTCGAGGCAGCCGGCGCCCGGGGCATTGTGATCACCACCGGCGGCGTGCTGATGCAGCGCGCGATCGCCGCGAAGATCCCGATCATCAGCTACGAGTGGCCGGGGCCACCGCGCACGGGACTCGGCTTCAGCGTCTTCATCCTGCTCGCCATCCTGCGACGGCTGGAGATCCTGGACATCAGCGACGCGGAGATCGAGGGCGGTTTCGCGGCCCTCGACCGTGCGACGACCACCTACGGCATCGCGAGCGACGCCAACCGCGCGAAGACGATCGCCGCCTGGCTGCACGGCGGCGTGCCCGCCATCATTGGCGCCGACATGCTCGAGGTGGCCGCCCGCCGCTGGGCCGGCGAGATGAGCGAGAATGCGAAGCAGGTCGCGTCCGCCTACGGCATCCCCGAGTTCAATCACAACCAACTCGAGGCTGCCGCGCGCGCCGGCGCCGAGGTCGGGCCGCTCCGATTCGTCATCCTCGACGCTCCCGTGGTGCACCCCCGCAACCGCCTCCGCGTCACCCAGACGGCGGAGATGATGCTGGCCGCCGGCCGGAACGTGCAGATCGCGAACGCCGGAGGCGACACGACAATCGAGGCCACCCTCGCCGCCTGCGCCCTCGGCTCGTGGACCTCGTACTACCTCGCGCTGCTGCGTGACCACGACCCGGCGACACTCACCGTCATGGACCGCCTGAAGCGGATCCTCGCGCAGGAGCGGTAGGGCACCCAGTGCATCCCACCTTGGCTGAGTACGTCGCGGACAACCAGGCTGCCAGTGCGCGTCTGTTCGCGCTCGTAGACGAACTCACGGACGAGGAACTCGCCACACCTGTCGGCGAGCACTGGACGATCGCGATCATCCTGCTCCACCTTGCCTACTGGGACCGCCGCAATGCGGCGATCCTCGAGCGCAACCGGCGAGACCTCTGGGCCCCGGAAGGCGAACCGGACTGGATGGACGACGTCCAGAACGACGCACTTCTCGACGAATGGCGGCTGATCCCGGCCCCCGCTGCGGTCGCACTCCTCAAGGAGTCGGTTCGGCGGATCAATGCCGCCGCCGCTGCCCTCTCGGAGAACCTCGTCGAGTACCTCCTCGCGCGGGACGAGGTACACCTCATGCGTCGCAGCCGACACCGCTACGAGCACATCGAGCAGATCGAGGCCGTCCTCGGACGGTAGGAACTTCCTGAACCGTCCGTGCCATCCGCATGGGCGTAAGGAGACAACTTCATCCCATCTGGCCGCGCGCACGCAGATTCAGCCAGACCTTCATCTTCCACTTAGGCTGCGCATCCATCACACTCGGCTGGCCTCGACGTCGACCGAGCCTTATCCACAGGTGAGGCGACGAGCGAATCGGAACGGCGCGCAGTTGGCCAGGCAACTCGAACGCACGTCTGCTGACCTCCCCGTCCTCGTCTGTCGAGGGTCGGACTGCCGTGGTGGCGCCCAGGAGCGACTCTGCGAGGAGCTCTGCGCGGCCGGCGTCGAGGTCGTCATCGTCGGGTGCCTCGGCGTCTGCAAGGGCCCCGTCGCGATGTGCCCCATCGGGAAGAGCTGGGAAGTCGTCGCGAAAGTCAAGGGCAAGGGCGACCGCAAGCGGATCGTCGACGCCTTCCTCGAACGCCGCGAGAAAGGCCTCAAGAAGCGCGCCGTCCGAGGATCGCGTCGCAAGAAGGCCATCGCGAAGGGCACCGGCAAGCTCGAGCGCCGGAAGTACCGCGGCGCTGCTACCTCCTCTGCCAGCCGCTAGTCTTCGAGTCCAACGAGCGACTAGAGAGACACTGAGGCCCATGCCGCTCATCACCGAGTACCAACTGCGCGTGCGTTCAACCGACATGGACGCGGACGGCATCGTCAACAACGCGCGCTACTTCGAGTTCTTTGAGCAGGCGCGCCTGGAGCACCTCGCGGCCCTCGAGGTGGTGAAGCGACCGCGTCCGCCCGGCGCACCGTCGCGCTCGTTCACCCTCGCGGAAACCACCTGCCGCTACCGCGCTCCGCTCCGCCACCGTGACGAGGTGGTCGTGCGTGCGTGGACCTCGGAGGTCCGTACTCGCTCCTTCCTCCTCGCCTACGACATCGTCCGCGCGGACGGCAGCGTGGCCGCGGAGGGATCCTCGGCGCAGGTCTGGCTCGACGCGGACGGCAAGCCGGCGGAGCTTCCACCCGAAGTCCGCGCCGCCCTCGAGGGATCGCGCGAGTAGGGCGCGAGGCGCCCGTGCCAACGCCGACTGACACAACGAGAACACCCCGCCTCGCGGCGGGGTGTCCTGTGTCTTCGGACCGAGTGGACGAGGCGGCTAGCGCTTCGTGAACTGCGGCGCCTTGCGGGCGCGCTTCAGGCCTGGCTTCTTGCGCTCCTTCACGCGCGGGTCGCGCGTCAGGAGGCCCTGGTTGCGGAGCGGACGCCGGTTGTTCTCGTCCACGGCGAGGAGCGCGCGAGCGATGCCGTGCCGGATGGCGCCTGCCCAGCCAGTCGTCCCACCACCCACGACCTTCGCCTGGATGTTGAACTGGCGCTCGGTCTCAGTGGCCGCGAGTGGGCGGAGCATGTCCATCCGCTGCGACTCGCGGGTGATGAACTCCTCCACCGGCTTGCCATTCACGATCACCGTGCCGGTGCCGGGGTAGAGGCGGACGCGCGCGACGGCTGACTTGCGGCGGCCGAGGCCAAAGTAGTAGTGCTGGTCTGTCGTCATCGGTTACCCCTGGTCCTTGGAGTCATCGTCACCTGCGTCCTCGGCGTCGTAGCGCGCCTGGATCGCCTCGATCACTTCGGGCTTGTTCCACGCGGCGTCGATCTCGATGCCCAGGCGCTCCGCCTCGGCGTCCAGTTCCTCGCGCTTGTACTTACTCAGCGCACCGTCGAGGCGGCCCGTGGCGAGGGCCGGCGTAGCGTCGGCGGTCGAGCCCGGCTTCGGTGCATCCTCGGCGGGAGCGGCTTCGGCCTTCGCGGCAGCCTTCGGGGCCGGTGCGGGAGCCTCGGCGCGCTTCTTGGCGCGGGCGCCGGTACCGGCGGTCAGCTGCGCGGCGTGCGGGTGCTCCGCGCCGGCGTAGACCTTGAGCATGCGAAGCATCGCGCGGCCTCGGACGCCGGAGGGCAGCATGCCCTTCACGGCCTTCTCGATGATGCGTGTCGGGTCCTTGGCCATCTGCTCGTCGAAGGAGCGCTCACGCAGACCACCCGGGTAGCCCGTGTGGCGGTAGTAGATCTTCTGGTCGCGCTTCTTGCCGGTCAGGTCGACCGCCTTCGCGTTGACGACGACGACGAAGTCGCCCATCGCCATGTGCGGCTCGAACGTCGGCTTGTGCTTGCCCTGCAGCAGCCGGGCCACCTCGCCCGCTACGCGGCCCAGGGGGCGTTCGGCGGCGTCCACGACGTGCCAGCGGCGGTCCATGTCCGCAGCGCGCAGGCGATACGTGCTCTTCGTCGTCATCTCAGTCCCCATTCGAGGCCAGGTCCGCACCGGCCGAATCAGCATCGGAAGGAGCGGCCGCCGCGAGTTCTACAGTCTCAAATTCAACGATCCCGGCGGGATACCCCACCGACACCAGTGTCAGTCCCTGCGGTGGCGCGGCCGGCCCGGCAGTCCCGGGCAGTCCGTCCACCAGTCCCGCGAACTCCTGCGGTGTGAGGCGTCCGCCCCCCACGCGCTCGAGCGCGCCCACGGTCATCCGTACCTGGTGCGGCAGGAAGCCCGTGGCCTCCAGCGTCACCCGTACGTCGTGCGGCCCACATCGCTCGACGCGAGCGTCGAGCATGGTCCGCACGGTGGGGTAGTCCTCAGGCACGGCACCCGCGAAGGCGGCCCAGTCCTGCTCTACCCCAATCGGCAGCAGCGCAAGCGCCTCTGCCATCGCCGGCACGTCCAGCGGACGTCCCAACTGCCACGCCCGCAGCCGTCCCAGCGGCCTCCGGGTGACCGCGCCGAGGCCATCCTCGATGCGGTACTGGTAGACCCTCGACGAGGCGTGACGCCTCGGGTCGAAGTCCACCGCGACCTCCGCCGCTGAGCGCACCACCACATCCTGCGGGAGGAAGTGGTTGAGCGCATCGCGGAAGGTGGCCGCGCTGTGCGTCGAGCGAGTGCTCAGCGCGGCCACCTGCCCCGATGCATGCACACCGGTGTCGGTCCGCCCGGCGAAGGCGACTCGGTCGCGTTCGCCGGTGAACTCTTCCAGGGCGTCCTCCGTGACTCCCTGGATGGTCCGCTTCCCGGGCTGCACCTGGCTGCCCGCGAAGTCTGTCCCGTCGTACTCGAGGAGCAGCGCGATCCCGCGCCGCCCCTCGATTGGTTCCATCCTTAGACGAGCTCGATCCGCGCGATACGGGCGGCGTCGCCCTTTCGCTGGCCGAGCTTCACCACGCGGGTGTACCCACCCGGGCGGTCGGCGTACTTCGGCGCGACCTCGTCGAACAGCTTCTGCACGACGTCGCGGTCATCGATGTACGCCTGGGCCTGGCGACGGGCGTGGATCGTCCCCCGCTTGCCCAGCGTGACCATCTTCTCGACCACGCGCCGAGCTTCCTTGGCGCGAGCCTCGGTGGTCTGGACGCCACCACGCTCGATGACGGCCGCGGTGATCGTGCGGAACATCTGGTTCCGCTGCGATGTCGGCATGTCGAATCGGCGACCGGCCTTACCGTGACGCATCGTTCATCCCTTCACCGCTGGCCTTCAGCGCCTCCATGAGCGCCGCGCCCAGCGCGCCGACCTCAGCGTCATCGCTGTCGCTGTCGTCGTCGGCCTCCGGGGCCTCGTCGGCACCGGTGTCATCGCTGACACCGAACTCGCGACGGCCGTCCGAGCGAGGCGTCGGGAACCCGTGCTGCTCCAGCTTGTCGCGGAGCTCCAGGTAGGACTTCTCGCCGAAGTTGCGGAGCGCCAGCAACTCGTCCTCGGACTTCTCCAGGACGGCGCCCACGGTCATCAGGCCGGAGCGCTTGAGGCAGTTGTAGGCGCGCACCGACAGGTCGAGCTGCTCGATGGGCATGTCGTAGCCCTCGAACGGGACGGCCTCTTCGTGCGTCTGCACCGGCTCCAGCGTCTGAGCGCTGCGGCCCAGCAGCTGGAACGGCGCGAACTGCTCGCGGAGGATCTCCGCGGCCAGCGCCACGGCGGCCTGGCCGTCCAACGTGCCGTCCGTCCAGACCTCCAGGTCCAGGCGGTCGAAGTTGGTGTCCTGGCCGACGCGCGTGTTGCTGATCTTCGCGTTCACGCGGCGCACCGGGCTAAAGAGCGCGTCCACCGGGATCACACCGATGGGCAAGCCCTCGGCGTGGGTCGCCGGCAGGTAGCCTCGGCCCGTCTCCACGTTCAGGTCCACGACCAGCGCGGCGTCCTTCGTGTCGAGGGTCGCGAGGTGCTGGTCGGGATTGACGATCTCGTAGTCAGCGGTGGCCTGGATCTGGCCGGCGGTGACTTCACCCTCGCCGCTCACCTCCAGGAAGAGGCGCGCGGGTCGGTCGGCGTACGCACGGAGGCGCACTTCCTTCAGGTTCAGGAGGAACTCGGTGACGTCCTCCTTCATGCCCGAGACCGTGGAGAACTCGTGCTCCACGCCCTCGATGCGCACGGACGTGATCGCTGCCCCAGGCAGCGAGGAGAGCAGCGCTCGACGGAGCGCATTGCCCAGCGTCGTCCCGTAGCCACGCTCAAGCGGCTCGGCGACGAGGTGGATGTAATCCTCCTCTTCGACCTCAATCTGGATCGACGGCTGCAACAGGTCGGCCAAACGGCACCTCTCTCGTCTCCTGCCCGCCAGCGTTCCCTGATTACTCAGGAACAGCGGACGACGAGTGCTCGAACTCGCGGGTTATCGCGAGTAGTACTCAATGACGGCGTTGGGATTGAAATGGGCTTCCCAATCGCCCGGTCCGGGTTCGCCCACCATCCGGCCTGACATCTGGTCACGGTTGACCTCGAGCCAGCCGGGGACGTCACGGCCCTGGATGTCTTCCTTCACGATCGCGTAGAAGTTGGACTTCTTGCCGCGGTCTGTGAAACTGATCTCCTGCCCCGGGCGCACGCGCGCGCTGGGGATGGAGAGTTTCTTGCCGTCCACCGCGATCAGGCCGTGCGTGACGATCTGCCGCGCCTGCGCGCGCGTCCCGCCGAAGCCCATCCGGTAGACCACGTTGTCCAGCCGCTCTTCGAGGAACTGCATCAGGTTGTTGCCGGTCACGCCGCCGCGACGGTGCGCGCGGTCGTAGTAGCGACGGAACTGCGACTCCATCAGTCCGTACGCGAACCGAACCTTCTGCTTCTCAATGAGCTGCTGACCGCGGTCAGAGATCTTGCGGCGACGCGTGGGACGCGGGCCAGGGGGATTCTGTCGTCGGACCAGCGCGCACTTTGCCTTACCGCACAGGGAGACCCCGTAGCGGCGACACTTGCGGCACTTGGGCCCCGTGTATCGAGCCATAGCTTCTCCCTCCCCCTAGTTCCGCGGCCGGCGCCGAGGACGGCAGCCGTTGTGCGGGATCGGGGTCGTGTCGCGGATCGAGGAGACGCGGAGCCCGGCCGCAGCCAGGGCTCGCACGGCGGCCTCGCGGCCGGGGCCTGGGCCCTTGACCGCCACGTCCACCTCGCGCATGCCGTGCTCCATGGCGTTCTGCGCAGCGCGCTCGCCCGCCAACTGTGCGGCGTACGGCGTGCTCTTGCGCGAACCCTTGAAGCCCACGACACCCGAAGAGGCCCACGCCACGGTGTTCCCGTTCGGGTCGGTGATCGTGATGATCGTGTTGTTGAAATTCGACGAGACGAACGCCTTGCCGCGGGGAATGTTCTTCCGCTCGCGACGTCGCGTCCGTTGCGCCTGCTGTCGTGCCCGGCCCATACCGAACCGCCTTCGTGTCTATCCGCGCACATGTCCGCAGGAGGCAACCCTCCCCCGTCATGTCGTACTTACTTGGTGGCCTTCTTCTTGCCGGCCACCGTGCGCTTCGTACCGCGGCGCGTACGCGCGTTGGTCTTCGTGCGCTGGCCGCGCACCGGCAGGCCACGGCGGTGCCGCATCCCCCGGTAGCAGTTGATCTCCAGCAGACGCTGGATGTTCCCGCGTACCACGCGGCGGAGGTCGCCCTCCACGATCATCTCGCCCTCGACCACCGCGCGAAGCCGTGCCACCTCGTCGTCGGTGAGGTCACGGACCACGGTGGTCGGCGCGATGCTCGTCTGCGACAGGATCTTCAGCGCCGTGGGGCGACCGATGCCGTACACGTACGGCAGCGAGAACGCGACCTGCTTGTCACGGGGAATGTCTACCCCGGCGATGCGTGCCATCGTCCGCTCCCTAACCCTGCCGCTGCTTGTGCTTCTTCGTGCTGCAGATCACGCGCAACTGTCCGTGGCGCCGAATGATCTGGCACTTGTCGCAACGACGCTTGACTGATGCCGATACTTTCATCGGCGTCTCCCTTACCCCTCCCCGCCCTCAGGCGGGATCCTGCTCAGCGAGCCGGCTGCCTATCTGAAGCGATAGGTGATCCGACCGCGGCTCAGGTCGTACGGGCTCAATTCCACGAGTACTCGGTCACCGATCACGATGCGGATGTAGTTCATCCTCATGCGTCCGGAGATGCCGGCCAGGACGTGGTGCCCGTTTGCCAGTTCGACATCGAACATCGCGTTGGGGCGAGCCTCACGGATCACGCCCTCGACCTCGATGACTTCCTTTTTGGGCTCTCGGGGCCCACGGGCTGGTCTTCGTCCTCTGGCCATAAGTGCCCGCATCTAGTCGATGCGGGTCAATACCTCCGGACCGTGTTCGGTAATCGCCACTGTCTCCTCGAAATGCGCCGACAGGCTGCCGTCACTCATGACCACAGTCCAGTCGTCGTCCGTCTCTTCCGTGGCCGGGTCGCCGATGCTGAACATCGGCTCCAGCGCCAGCACCAGGCCGGGCATCAACTTGAGGCCCTTCCCCGGCATCCCGTAGTTCGGGACGTGGGGCTCCATGTGCATCTTGCGACCCACACCGTGGCCCCCGTAGCCCTTCACGATGCCAAAGCGGCCGTCCGCCTTCGCACCGATCGCCGCCGACACGTCGCCGAGCCGGCAACCCGCCTGAGCGGCCTCGATCCCGGCCCAGAGCGCGTCCCGAGTCGCCTCGAGCAGCGCGCGCGCTTCGGCGGAGGTCTCCCCCACGGCCATCGTGAAGGCCGCGTCGGACACCCATCCGCCGTAGGTCACACCCAGGTCGATGCTGACGATGTCGCCGTCCTGCAGTGCGCGTTCGTTCGGGATGCCGTGGACCAACTCCTCGTTCACCGAGTAGCAGATCGCGCCCGGATAGGGTGGCTTCCCGAATGGTGCGTAGCCAACGAATGTCGGCTCACCCCCGCGCTCAGCAATCGCATTCTTCGCCAGCTTGTCGAGTTCCAGTCCCGTAACCCCCGGACGCACGGCGTCCATCAGCAGGGCGCGAACTTCCGCATTGACGCGCCCTGACAGGCGCATCGCTTCCAGCTCGCGAGCGGACTTCAACTCGACGGACATTACAGTCTACGCCCTCTTCGACTCTGCCGATACCCCTTGTAGGGCAGACAGTAGGCGCTGGGTGATATCCGTCGGGTCGCCCGTCCCATCAATCTCGTGCAACTTGCCCTGCTTCGAATAGAAATCGGCAAGCTGCTCGGTCCAGGCGCGGTTGGTGTCCAGCCGCGCCTTCACGGTGTCGGGCTGGTCGTCGGCGCGCTGCGTGAGCTGCGCGCCGCACTCGTCACAGACGCCCGCCGCCTTCGGTGGCTTGGTCTGGTTGTGGTAGATCGCGCCGCATTCCGGGCAAGACCAGCGCCCCGTGAGGCGCTCCATCAGCTCGGACTCCGGCACCTTGATGTAGAGCACCGCGTCGATCTGCGAGCCCTGCTCGGCGAGCGCACGGTCGAGCGCTTCCGCCTGCGGGATCGTCCGCGGGAAGCCGTCCAGCATCAGGCCCTCGGACGCGTCGGGCTTCTCGATCCGCTCGAGGAGCATCCCAATGGTCACTTCGTCCGGCACCAGCGAGCCGGCGCTCATGTACTCCTGGGCCTTCAGGCCCAGCTCGGTTCCCTCGGCCGCCGCCTCGCGGAACATGTCGCCCGTCGAGATGTGGAGCAGGCCCTTTTCCCTCGCGAGGATCTTGGCCTGCGTGCCCTTACCGGCGCCGGGGAGTCCCAACAGAATCAACCGCATTAGGAGATGAACCCCTCGTAGTTACGCATCATCATCTGCGCTTCGATCTGGCGCATGGTGTCAATGACCACGCCGACCACGATCAGCAGGCCCGTAGCGCTGATCTGCAGCGCCTGCACGTTCGTCAGGCTGGTCGCCAGGAACGGCAGCACCGCAACGAAGCCCAGGAACAATGCTCCGCCCCAGGTGATCCGCACCAGCACTCGCGTGATGTACTCCTGCGTCGGGCGCCCCGGACGGATGCCGGGGATGAAGCCGCCCTGCCGCTGGAGGTTCTCCGCCAGGTTCTGGTTGCTGAACGTCACCATCGTGTAGAAGAACGTGAACCCGACCACCAGGACGAACGTGCCGCCCCAGTAGAGCAGACCCGTCGGCGAGAACAGCCCCTCGAGGAAGCTCGCGCTGTCGGCGATCCAGCCGACGTCCGCCGTCTGTCCGATGAACTGGAAGAAGATCGGCGGGAAGATCATGATCGAGGTCGCGAAGATCAGGGGGATCATGCCCGCGGAGTTCACGCGCAACGGAATGTGCGACTGACCCTGCTGCCGGTACAGCCGGCCGCCCCGGAACGACGACCTCGCGTACTGGACCGGGAGCCGGCGCTGCGCCTCCTGGAACGTCACGATGAGGGCGATGACCGCGAGGGCGATGATGACCAGCAGCATCACCCCACCGATCGCGGCGCCCGTTCCCGTCAGCACGCCCTGGCCGATGAGCCCCGGCAGCCCGGCGACGATGCCGCCGAGGATGATGATCGAGATGCCGTTTCCGATCCCCTGCTCCGAGATCAGCTCACCGAGCCACACGAGGAACATCGTGCCGGCGACGAGCGCGAACAGCGTCGCGATCGTGGGGAGGGCGTTGCCGCCGGTGAACCCCACGTTGCTGATGCCGCCGAGCTGCTGGATCAGGATGAGTTGCGCATAGCCCTGGAAGGCGGCCAGCGGCACGGTCATGTAGTGCGTGTAGCGCTGCACCTGCTGACGGCCGGCCTCGCCCTCCTGCGCCAGCGTCTGCAAGCGCGGGATCAGCGGGGTGGCCAGCTGCATCACGATGGTGGCGGTGATGTACGGGTACACGCCGAGGGCGGCGACGGAGAGATTCTCCAGCGCACCACCCGAGAAGATGTTGAGGAACCCGAGCACGGCGTTCTGGTCGAACGTGTTCTGCAGCTGCTCGCTGTCCACGCCGGGCACGGGAATGTGCGCGACGAAGCGGAACACCAGCAGCATGGCCAGCGTGAAGAGGATCTTCGCGCGGACATCGGCCTGGCCAAACGCCTCCACGCCTGCCTGGAGCAGGCGCGGTCGACCGGCGGCTTCCCGCCGGGGCGCTGGCGTGGTTCCTCCAAAGGCCATGAGCTAGGCCTCCTGCGCCTTGCGGCGGTGAATGCGGTTACGCGGGGTGCGGTCCACCGGCGCCAGCTCCTCGAAGGAACCGCCGGCGGAGGTGATGGCCTCCTTGGCGCTCTCTGAGAGACGCGGCGCGGTGACCTTGAGCGCGTGAGCGAGTTCGCCGCGCGCGAGGATCTTGTACGGCTGGTTGACGTCCTCGATCAGCCGGGCCGCCGCGAGCGCCTGTGCGTCCACGGTCGAGCCGGCCTCGAAGCGGTCAGCCAGCGTGCCCAGGTTGATCGCCTGAAACTCCACCCGGGTCGGGTTCTTGAAGCCACGGAGGTGCGGCAGGCGCCGGACCACGGAGATCTGGCCGCCCTCGAAGCCGGGCCGGACGGATCCGCGCTTGTTCTGGCCCTTCATACCGCGCGAGGCGGTACGACCGTGGCCGGACGCGTCACCACGGCCCACGCGCTTGCGCGGGCGCTTGGCTCCGGGGGACTGTCGCAGCGTGTGTTGGTCCATTACTGGACTTCCTCCACCGTCACCAGGTGACGGACTTTGTTAATCATGCCTCGGACGTCGCGCGTGTCGTCCTGCTCAACCTGGTGGTTGAGCCGCTTCAGGCCAAGTGCGCGCACCGTGGCCTTCTGGTCCTTCGCGTAGCCGATGGCCGACTTCGTCCAGGTAATGCGTAGCTTCGCCATCCGGGTCTCCCTACGCGTTTCCGGCCGCAGCGGCCGCCAGACGTTCCTGGCGCACCCGCTCCGGCGAACGCAGGCCCTTGAGGCCGTCGAGCGTCGCACGCACCACGTTCACGGCGTTCCGTGATCCGTAGGTCTTCGTCAGCACGTCGGTCACGCCGGCGGCCTCCATGACGGCGCGCACCGCGCCGCCGGCGATCATGCCGGTACCGGGGCTCGCCGGCCGCATCACCACGCGCGTCGCCTTGAACTCGGCAATCGTGTCGTGGGCGATGGTGCCGTCCTTCATCGCGATGCGGAACATCGTGCGGCGGGCGATCTGGCCGCCCTTGCGGATGGCCTCCGGCACTTCGTTCGCCCGGCCCATGCCGAAGCCAACCTTGCCCTGCCCGTCACCGACGACGACGATCGCGGTGAAGCCGAAGCGTCGACCGCCCTTGACCACCTTCGCCACGCGGTTGATGTAGACGACCTTCTCGATGAACTCGGGACCGTCGTCCTCTTCGCCGCGACGTCGGTCGCGCCGAGGCCCACGGTTGTCGCCGCGAGGTCCACCGGGTCCGCCAGGACCACCTCGGCCGCCGCGGCCGCCCCGTCCACCGGGACCGCCACCACCGCCGGGGCCGCCCCCGCCTGGTCCACCACGAGACTGGACCATCAGAACACCAGTCCTTCCTCGCGCGCCGCCTCGGCGAGCTCCTTCACGCGACCTGCGTACCGGAACCCACCGCGGTCGAGGACCACCGAGT
>Ga0114916_1000657_pt1 | contig 22117 bp, 13 predicted proteins | sample MalvirAntarct_66_FD_83501 | JGI IMG/M metagenome (GOLD analysis project Ga0114916, IMG submission 83501) | Marine viral communities from the Global Malaspina Expedition - Malaspina viral metaG Antarct_66 | ecosystem: Environmental > Aquatic > Marine > Oceanic | place: West Anvers Island... | reverse complement strand
TATTCTGAAAACAAGCGTTCGTTTTTGGGGTTGCTGATCCACATTTCCAATTGCTGAAGTTCGTGGAGATCGGCCTCCTTTGTTAAGAATTTTATAATTAAATTTTCAATTTCTGGTTTCATTTCTTTTATATACCTTATACCTCCTAAAGACGAAACAAAAATTCCTTTACCCCCATGCATTCCTAAAAAAATTAGATTCGCTCATGTTTTAACCAACTAACCCATTTTAAATATTGAAAACCAAATACTTAAATAATAGAAAGCTTGTAAAGCATTTAAAGAAGGGCAATGAAATTGCCTATACTTATCTAGTTGAACTTTATTATGAAAGGCTTTGTGATTATGCAAGCAACCTTGCCAGAGATAGCTTCCGATCAGAAGACATAGTACAAAATGTTTTTATTAGAATGTGGCAACAACGAGAAAAGCTGAATTTTAATATTTCTATTAAAAGCTATTTATATAAATCTGTATATAATGAATTTGTAGATCAATATCGCAAGGATATTGCTATTACATTATTAGAAAAAAAATACATAGAAGAAATAAATTCTAATATTGAACCATCAGATAATGATAAAACAGAACGATTAATAGCACTAGTAGAAAAAGAGATCGAACAATTACCTCCTAAATGCAAGGAAACATTTTTATTAAATAAAAAAGAAGGACTTACCTATGTTGAAATTGCTGAATTTCAAAACGTTTCTGTAGGAACAGTTGAGAAACAAATGAGCAAGGCTTTGAACCTTATTCGAAACAAAATAAAAGGAAAATTGCTTTCTTTTTTATTTGTATTGTTTAAGATTCAATCGATTCTCAAAGCTTAATATTTGTTTTAACCCAAAAGTATGTTTTAATTTAGGATACTTTTGTATGCGGAGTGAATAAAAATAAAGCGGAGTTTAACTCCGCTTTAAATTAACTAAACTAACTCAAAATACAAACTAACTCAAAAATTGTATGTCTATAAAAACCAGTTGTTAAAATTGGTTGTGGATATATTTTTAATTTCTTGACAACACAAAACCTAATGACATCAATGGAACATTAATTCAAATTGAGCATGATTCAATAGAACTCTCCTTCTTGATTATTTATATAACGAAACAAAAATTGGGTTACCCCCATGTTTCTAAAAAAAATTATAAAATAGACATTATGATTTCCATCTATAATGAGACTTGCCTTTGCACTAACCCAGATTGGTTTTGGCACCATTAGGCGATATTTTACATGGAGAAATCAAACTTGGTCACAGTGGTACTTTGGATTATCACTGCGTATCGGTTGGTATATGAAGCGTTGGGCATTTCGAAGCACTTTCCTGTCAAACCGCTACAATGTTTAATAAATGTAACGCCTTTAAAATTAACACTTGTTGTCCTATTTTTATATACATATTAAGTATGATTCCCTAACATTTAAGATATAAATCAGAAAGCACAAAAGAGAGGATTAAGGTAACTATATACGGTGAAGCTTGACTTCGACAATATTGATAATCCTCTCTCTTTTAGTACTTATACCACGTTCAGTTCAGTGAGACCTTAGATCTCGTTTTCAAACTTTTCCATTTCCCTGTAGAATTCGATGGCTTTTTAAACCGATTTTCCTCCTGTGCCTACGATTATATTTCTAAACCACCTTTTATTCAAGTTCTCGTGTCTATGGTTTTTAAACAACCAACAGAAAAAGTAAATGAAACTAACTGTTAGTATTAGTTGAAAGATTATGTAAGGTGGGCCTACATCTTTTGGAAGTCAATTGTTGCTTAAATAAAACGTTATAAAAAATGGAAATTGTAAACACATAATTTTGGCTTTGCCGATTATGGAAAGTTGAAGTCTTGATAATTGTTTTTGAATTTCCATTAATTTGCCATCCTTTTCCATGAAAGCGAATACAGGAGATTTCAACACTTTAACTTTTTTAAACCAAGGGTTGCTGAAGAGTGAATTCCTGGTTACCGTCTTCTATAATAAGTTAATGGAAATTAAGAAGTTACATCCTTATATCGAATTCAGTTTAGACAATTCCAGTTGCATAATACACTGCTATGATTAAAGCTACCGCTGCAGTTTTAATTAATGTCATCATAAAGATATCACCATAAGACTGACGATGTGTTAATCCGGTTATCGCCAGTAAGGTGATTACTGCACCATTGTGTGGTAGCGTGTCCATTCCCCCACTCGCCATTGAAGCGACTCTATGTAATACCTCAGGCGTAATTCCTAATTTGGCCCCTGCCGCAAGATAAGTTTCACTCATCGAAGCAAGGGCAATGCTCAACCCTCCTGAAGCTGAGCCTGTAATACCGGCTAAAGTAGTTATAGTCACCGCTTCATTAGCCAGAGGATCCTTGATAGCGGATGACAAACTTTCGTTTAATAGTTTGAACCCCGGAAGAGCAGCAATTACACCGCCGAATCCATATTCAGATCCAGTGTTTAAAGTAGCCAACAATGCACCTCCTATGGAAATATTGATCTGAGAATTAAGATTCGTTTTCACTTTCTTAAAAGCCAAAAATAATACTGTCAGAATCCCTACTACCAGTGCTCCTTCAACAGCCCATATTGCAGCCATCTTTTGTATTTCTATGGGGGCTGTCTCCGTAATACCAACTGATGAAAAATCAAAACTCGCGCCATAACTTTTATTTATGAGCAGTGTGAAAATCTTGTTGCATATTCCAACAAGGAATAGCGGTAAAATAGCAAGGAAAGCATTTGGAAGATTGTCTGAACTCATCTCCCCAGGTTCATTAATGTGTCCAACACCATATCCTTCTCCTGCTTTTTTAGCCTTTCGCCTACGCCACTCTAGGTAAACCATACCCACGCTAAGAATAAATACTCCACCAATCAATCCCAGCCAGGGAGCGGCCCAGGTAGTAGTTTTAAAGAATGCAGTGGGTATTATATTTTGAATCTGTGGTGATCCTGGCAAAGCATCCATTGTAAAAGTGAAAGCACCTAAAGCAACGGTACCCGGAATCAACCTCTTAGGAATATTGGTTTTCTTAAAAAGTTCAGACGCGAACGGATATAATGCGAACGCGACTACGAAAAGTGAGACACCCCCATAAGTCAACAAGGCTCCCACCAATACAATTGCCAGCATTGCTTTACTTTCCCCAATCAAATCAATAATCAAACGGGCAATGGATTTTGCAAAACCTGCCAATTCAATCACCTTACCGAAAATAGCACCTAGAAGGAAAACCGGAAAATACAGTTTCACAAATCCCGCCATTTTCTCCATAAAAATACCTGAGAAAAAAGCAGGTACCCACGATGGATTTATTAAGAAGACTGCAAGCAAGGCAGTCAAAGGAGCAAATAAAATTACGCTCAAACCCCTATACGCCGCATACATTAACAGTAATAATGGCAATACCACAAAAAAAATCTCCATGAGCAACTATATTAAATGGATTAAGACATGTAAAATTCTACTGCGCCGACCAACCGCCATCAACTGGCATTGCAGTACCAGTAATAGTTGCAGCATCATCCGAAGCCAGAAAGAGTGCCATCCTAGCAATTAGCTCAATAGGGATGAATTCTTTTACTGCCTGTTTTTTCAAAAGAACCTTGCTGACGACATCCTCTTCAAACAGGTTATGAATTTTTGCCTGGTCGGCTATCTGCATTTCAACCAATGGGGTTTTTACATATCCCGGACAGATTGCATTGCAGGCGATATTAAAGGGAGCACCTTCTAATGCTATAGCCTTGGTGAAACCAATTACTCCGTGTTTAGCTGCGATATATGCACTTTTAAACTCAGAAGCAAATAAACCATGCACCGAAGCGATATTGATAATTCGCCCAAAGCGCTGCTTCTTCATATGTGGCCAAACCGCTTTTGTGAGATGAAAAAGGGAATTAAGATTTATGTTAATAATATCATTCCATTTTTCTTCCGGAAAACTTTCAATAGGAGATACGTGTTGAATTCCTGCATTATTTATCAGGACATCTATCGTTCCAAAATGAGAAACAGACTGTGCAACCAAATCTCTTAATGATCTTGGATCAAGCATATTAGCTTCAGAAAATACATGATCAATCTGGTACTTTCTCGCTATTTTTAAAGAAATTTCAGATCCGCTTTTCTCCAGCCCATTGAAAACAATATTGTATCCCTTCTCGGCAAATGCTTTAGCAATGCCTAATCCGATACCGCTTGTGCTTCCCGTAATAAGCACTGTTTTTTTATACAGATTTTTTTTCATGAAGATTTGTTGTTTCTTGGTGTTATACGACAGACAAAAGAAGTTATAATTGATACCTCGCAAAAAGTGCCGTTCAATCTTTTTAAATGAAACTAAAACTTAAATACCATCAATAAATGGATCACATAAATTCTGCCCCGCCTTTATATTTTTTCAATACGTCGAGGTCAAGGTCTATGCCCAGACCAGGTTTAGTGGGAATGGCCAGCATACCATCTTGGTCTAGTTTCCAGCCACCAACAGTTATATCGTCAATAAATGGCGAACCTATGAGATATTCTATGAGATCAGTTTGTGGGAAGGCAGATGCCAGATGCAAGTCTGCTGCTAGTCCAACTGTAGTATTCCACCCATGTGGTATAAAACGAATGTCATAATCCTGCGCCATTTGGGCGATGCGTCGTTCTTCACTGATCCCTCCAACCTTTGTGACATCTGGCTGAACGATGTCAAAAGCGTGAGCTTTAAGCCAAGGCAGAAATGATTGACGACGCGTGAGTACTTCCCCTCCAGAAATCGGAATTGGTGAATGCTCCCGAAGTTTTACATAATCATCCAAATTATCAGGATTGAGTGCTTCTTCAAACCAATGCACGTCATAGTCTGCTAGCATTTTCGACGTATTCAGTGCCCATTTATACCCATTTGGCCAAAACGCATCGCTGCCGCCAGCATCAACCATTAAAAGTGAGTCAGTACCTATCGCTTCGCGGGCTGCTTTCACTATGGCTTCATCAGTTGCGGAATTATGTTTTCCAAACGGCCCCCAACCAATTTTAAAAGCACGAAAACCCTGTGACTTTATCTTAAGTAGATTATCCTTCAACTTCTCAGGTTTATCCATCAGAAGTGATGCATATGGTTGAACGCGCTCTCGATAACGACCACCGAGCAATCTGCCAATAGGCTGTCCAGTTGCTTTACCCAGGAGATCCCATAGAGCTATGTCAATACCACTGATCGTATGGGTGATGGAACCACCACGCCCTAACCAAAACATATTTTGATGCAATTTCTCGCTCACACGCTCCGGTTCAAGAGCATTTTCACCAAGATATAATGGCTCAAGTACTGAGAGCGAGGCACGGACAAGGGCCTCATTGGTGAATACACTCCCAATCCCAACGGCTCCTTCATCAGTATGAACAGCAATTAATGTCTGTACACAGTCTTCAGGCTTGAGTTCGTGACTCCATCCTCCTTCAGGTGTGCCCCCATGTAGTCCTAAACAACGTATTTCTCGAATTTTCATATTTATTGATATTTTTTTTTAAAAATAATTACTTCAGGTTTAAATTCCACATTAGGATCTAATGGGAAAATTGGACGGGGACAACGTTTATGACCAAGAGAGCGCAAGTTGGCGCTGGATGATCCCGGGGCATCTACATTCACCATCTCGGTGCACCAATCTGCATAAATATGATGCTGACAGTGTGGTGATTTGACTATTACAGTATCAAAATGTTTTGGATTTTGACCATGTGCAAAAAAGAAAGACCGGTCGTAGAGATTTACAGCCCGGCTGCTAGTTACCATAATAAAATTATTTACTTTTAATACGGCTGTCGGCCCAGAATACCACTCTTCCCCAAAAGATTCGCTTCGGAAATAATTATCAGCAAGCAATAATACTTTAGCGTTCACCTGCAATGGCTTAAAGCGATGCGGATCGAGCGATCCACCAATTGTTATTTGAATAGTCGAACCGGTCCCTGCTTCAATAGCCTTATTTACTGACGGTTCATCCACAATGGGCAACAAAGTTCGTCCAGTATATCCTGTTTCAATGAGTTTGCGTAGTATAACATTGCTGTCACCGGATGCACCCGAGCTAGTGGCATCAGCTGCATCTATGAGTGCTAATGTGCCTTGGGTATGTTTTTTGACAATCAAGGCCATTTCATCAAGGTTTACCAAAGGCACCTGCATTTTTTCATGATTTGTCCAGAAGCTTTCTGCAATTCGAAGAGCTTCTCGCTCGGCCATTTCCGGATCGTTGTCTGTCACAACGAAACTATAGGTCTGTAGTGCAGGTACATCGGTAAATGGATTACCAATGAATAAACCGGAGGAAAGCCCAATAGGACTGATTTCTATGTCTATGGCCATTCGCATACTCTGGCCTATCAACCCTGTTTCGGTAATCAGCTCATCGCCACGAACTAAAGCTGGAATCGCCACCTTAGCTGTGACCGGCCTGACCTCACCTTTTATGATTCTTAAGAGTAGTTTGGCGGCACGCTGTCCTGTTTCGAAAAAATCAACATGCGGATAGGTATGATAAGATACAATAGCATTACTATGTTCCACCATTCGATTGGTAAGGATTCCATGCAAATCGAGGGATACTACAATTGGAATGTTTTCGCCGAGTATCTTGCGTGTTTCCTGTAGAAGCCAACCTTCTGGATCTAGTTCTTCTTCGCTTGCCATCGCCCCATGCATACAAAAATAAACCCCATCTACAGGTGGTGCTTCACGAATACCATTTAGAAAATCCTGAGCAATCCTTTCCCAAGATTCTTTAGCCAGGGTACCACCCGATGTGATAAAGAATGCACTATATGTTGGCACTAAACTCACTTGACCTACAGCATCTAATATGCTAAGTGCCCCACCTATTTCATTTCGTACGGTACGATGATAGTTTAATATTTCAACCCCGTGACGTATCCCAAAATCTTCGCAACCACTTTTATGTGGATTGAAGGTAGAGACTTCTTGTTTACATTCAGCGATTAGTATTTTTAACATAAGTAGCTAATTTAAAACTTCGAGTTCTATGTGTTCAGATTTATAATCTTTGGGAAAAAGCATTTTGATTCCCACAATCAGTGCTATACCAGCGAACATATAGGCAATAGCTGTCAGTGATAGTAAGCCGTCAATACCAAGAGATTCCTTCCAAATACCACCGAATAATGTGGCAAAGCCGGACATAATTGCACCGAAGAAATTTAGAAAACCTACAGCAGATGCTCTCGTATCTACTGCCACGACATCAAAGGCAGCAGGAAAGATATTCCCCATCATAAATCCGCTGAACAACCCAAATCCCATTGCAGCGATACGTGTTGTAGTGAGCGTATCACTACTACCGAGTGCATGTAGAAATGGGGCACACAGTATTAAACTGGCAGAAAGCAACCATAGTCGTGAAGCTTTAGTGTGGCGATACATGGCATCAGCAATCACACCTCCTCCAAGAAGACCGATAAGAGTTGGACCTTGTATAAAAATTGTTGCATTTAGAGCCGCTCCTGATTGATTAAGAAAGAACTTATCATGAAGAAAGGTAGGAAACCAACCGTACAGCAACCATAATCCAAAGACGAATATTGGAAAAACTACGCAAAGGAGTAAAAATGTTTTCACTTTAAATATTACTCGAAATCCTTGTCTTTTAGTGGTATTAATGACTTGAACAGGTTTGTTTTCCTTCACATTGCGTAGAAATAAGAAATAGGGTATTGTATAAAGTAGACCAACAACTCCAAGCACTAAAAAAGCATTACGCCATTGGCCTTGATCTGCCATCCAACCTCCATACCAGCTTCCCGCCACCGTACCAAAAATCTGTGCCGTAGTCAGGATTGCGATGGCTCTGGATCGGAGTGAAGGTGGATGGGCATCCGCGGTGAGAGCAATTGCAGTGGGCATGAACAATGCTTCCGAAACTCCCATCATCGCACGCAGGCTCAATATAATCAAAGCAGATCCCGCAAAACCTGTGGCAATTGTGACTAGGCTCCATGAAATTAGGCTGAGTATTATAAGTAATCGTTTTGAGAATCGGTCAGCAAGATAGCCTGCGATTGGACAGCAAAATGCATATACCCACAAAAAAATAGCACCTACGAGACCAAGTTGTTTGTTCGTCATGTTAAGATCCACTTCCAAAGAAGGGAACATCGAAAATATTGCTTGCCGGTCAGAATAATTTAGGAAATACGCTACCCACATAAATGCAACGAGTAGTGAGGCTTGACGTGTGGATACCATTGAGCCTTTGGTCATTGTCTAAGTCGTTTTTTTTAATTTGTTTGACGGATGAACTTCTATACTATTGGGTTGGATTATATAATTCCTCGAAATACCTGATAGCCTCAATGACATCAGGCAGATTGTTTTCCATTTTATGTTCGCATTCAACATGAACGATACCATTGAAATGCTGACGTTTTAATTCATCCACAACTGAGGGGAAATCAATAACACCCGTGCCTACGATCACATCAATCGCTTCAGTGTTATTTGATTCGTGTATATCTTTTAAGTGAACTCCTAATATATGTCCTTCCAATTTCTTCAGACACTCTGAAGGGTTTAATCCACTTCTTGCCCAATGCCCTAAATCTGCACAGACTCCAAAGTTTGGATGATTTTTTAAAGCCTTGAGTACGGAATCAGGATGCCAATAGATGCTTTTCCCTTTGGCATGCTCATGAATTGCTATTTTAATTTGGTATAATCCAGCAAGGCTGTCAAGCATATCCCATGATTCCTTTTCAGGTTCACAAACAAGGTATTGCATTTTCATTTTTTTAGCCAGCTCAAAATAATATTTCCAGTCATCTTCATTTTTAGCCCCACTAACATACATCGATTGCATTTTAATATTTTTTTTCTTCAGCATTTGCTTCATGTTGCTGATATCTTCTTCAGACATGGACGACATACTATTTTCATTGAATTCCTTCCCGAGTTTATGAAAGGAAAATCCTTCAACATAATTAACTCCTGCACTATCTGCCTTTTCAATGGCATCAGCAAAGGAAAACCGGTTGAAGGAATATAAAGCCACTCCCAATTGCAAATCGGCATTTTGATTCTCATTTTTTTTTGAATTTTCACTGCATCCAATTAGAGAACCTGCGAGAAAATATAAATACAAGAGATGATTTTTAGATATTATCATAATTTTATTCTTTAACATCATTTATGATTAGTGGCTTTTGAATATTCTTAGTTTTATTTCCCAAAGGTCTAATAGTGCGCCTTTGTCAAAATATTTATTTGTCATAATCACGATTTTTTGAAGGCTTACTCTGAGATTAATAGAACTTACCTTTTCTGCTTGGCATGTTTCCCGTAACCCGCTGGATGGCATTATTCCGTTAGCTTTTGACCTTTTACTTGTAAAAAAAATCCTTTCCTACTTATTCATCTGAAACGAACCATTCATGGATTACTTCATATTTGCCCGCCTTTTCCACGTCCAAAGTCCATTCTACTGAATCCCCTGAAATTAACTACCTAAAAGCTGCCCAGTTGGGCATATATTTAATTTCCGGTCCACGGGAATTGCCATTTTGGGTGGTGAGCCTTAATGAACCATCTGCATCAGATTTAACTATTTCAGACCTATCTATATCAGTTGGCATTGTAAGTTTTAAAGCTCCGCTTCTCACCTTCAAAATATCCCAAAACTGCCTCTTTTAGTTCTGTTTCTGCCGATGTAGTAAACGGTGAAACCCGCTCCACCTCATAACCTCCATGAGGCCAAGCCGAGGCATTTGGCAAGTAACCCAACCATCCGTTAGTGTAACCAAAAAAGAAGGTGTGGGAAAAAGGTGAACGATTACGTATATCATTTGAAATTTCGTTAAATAATTCCACAGGTGCACCCCATATTGCTATATCATCATTTATTGTTAAGAAACGGACGGGCAGCTTAACCATATTAACTCCATTTTTGGTAAAGGAATAGGCCTTTAAATCCGATGGCCAATCGAGGCCAGGTTTTCTCGGAGTATTTATTGTCAGTGCTCCAGAATTCAGCAGTACATTGCTTGTCGTAGACAAAATTCTTCGATTAGCATCAATTATCTTATCGCCTAGAAGTACACGAAACTCTCCTAAATGGCCTGCATTAGGATTTGGATATACACTGTAGATAGGAGCGATATTACCTGCTGCACCATTGATAAAAAGTAGTGGTGCTCCAATCTCTTGTTCTACATATTCCGAAACGATACCTGGGGCATCACCACTAATCTCCAAGTATTCGCCGCTCATAACCGTTCCATGAATTGCATAATTGGAGATAAGGGCCAGCAAGCTTCCATCTTCCTTGTCAATTCGCATCAGACCTATACGCCTGTCGACCGAACCATCAGGGTTCATGCCAAGGGAGGCCTTGCCATCAATATCCACTGCACGACGATTAATGTTTGCTCGCGAAAAGCCCCATCCCACGCCTAACCTAGCGGGTTCAAGATTTTTTCGTGCTTCTAAAACTCCATCTATAAGCTGCTTTTCTACCATTGCTGTATATTTGGCATCTACTTTATGTTGAATTCGGTCACCCAAATAAGTGCCATAAATGCCTGGCACACCGACTTCAGGTGCAGAGTGTGTGTGGGTAACAGTCCACCATACATCAACTGGTTCAATTCCATGCTTTTTCTGTAGTATCGCTGCAACCTTGTCATATTCTGATGGGGAAATCAAACAAATATCGGTAGAGATGATAAAAAATTGTTTTATACCGTCATCCATGGCCACAATTCTATGAAAAATGCTATCGTGAACACGCTCCGATTTTCGCTCTCCATAACCTAAAAGATATTGGCTATCTGATGGGGTGATATTCTTTTTTACAACGGCTGCCCTAAATTCAGAGTTTGTTGATGCCTTTAACGCCCCAGGTTTTGCATCAGAGGGAACTAATTTTATTTCTCTTAAATCCAACAGCGCAGCACTTTCTGAAAAATCGGAGTCTGGTTTAAAAACCATCAGTTGGCGACCTTTCGAAAGACTGATACTCCCAATTCTTGTTGTCTTGAAGGTCTCCCACGACCCACTTTTACCTACCTTATTTTTTAGTTCTTTATCACCAGCTACTAGAACAAAAGGCTTATCGGCTTCTTCATCCGAAACAGACCATTCTAAAAAAACATCATATTCACCGCTTTTTTTTACTTGAACATTCCATTCTACCTTGTCTTTGGACCTAAACCAGCCAAATGCTTTCCATTCTGGCATATATTTTATATCAGGTCCAATCGCTTTTCCTTTTTCAGCAGTTAGCCTAAGCGAACCATCAGATTCTGGACGGACCAATAAGTCGTTTTGACCCATGACCTGCATAGAAATCAACAGAAAAAAAATAGTCAACAAAGCACTACAACTACTTTTAAGCCTTTTTAACCAAGTGTTCATATGTACTATTTCTGATGGAAATTTGATTTTGATGGAATTCATAATTATTACTTTAGATTTATTATCACTTACTTTTAAATCGAACCTCTATTCTTTTCCCCCTCGAATATAGGCCAATAGGTCTGCCATTTCCTGATGATCAATAGAATTTTCCAATCCTGGTGGCATAGCCGACATACCTAAAGGATTTAATGACTGAATATCATGTCGGGAAATTGTAGTTTCCTGTCCACCCGCATTACGCAAGGTAATAGCTGTAGGAGTTTCTGCCGCAACTATTCCCTGGATTGATTCACCACCACTAGTCGTCAACGTCCATAGATCATAACCATCGGCAATCGATTTGGCAGGATCTAAAATATCATTAAGGATGGAGGCCGGCTGTCGATTCCTTATAGTGGCAAGATCGGGACCGTATTTAGTTCCCACTTCACCCCCAATTTGATGACAAATGGCACAGTTCTGTTGGAAAATTTGTTTTCCCTGTATTGCCTTTCCAGATAATTCAAGAGAAGATGCATATTGTTGCACGATTTCTTGTCTCTGATTATCATCATCCTCAGAAAAAAGACTACGCGCACGGTCCTTATGCAATTGATCTCCGCTGGTCATTAAACGTATGGAGAGTCCTAGATCTATACTCGTTTTCTCTATCTTTCCTGATTCAATCGCGTCCAAGAGCAACTCAATTCTATTGGAATTATTGAGAAAAGTCTTTAAGGCAGCGCTACGAACATTTGGTGTCATTAACTGCCACTGTTCCAACACATATTCACTCACGGTAAGACCCGGTATAGCGCTTAGTGTCTGTAGTGCTGCTTGTTGAACGGACAGTGGTTCACTTGGAACTATAAGTTCTTTCAACAGAACACTATCTTGAGTAGGGTTTCCAAGCGCTAGAAAATCTAATGCCTCCGCCCTACTGCTCTCCGCCAGTTTATGATTCTGTATATTTTTTTTTGCTCGTTGTATTGCAGTTACCTTTACTAAACCTTCAGATAAGCCGATTTTTTGGAGCAACTGCAATGAGGCTTTTCTGATAGCTGCAGAAGGATGCTGAAAAAAGGCTTTAATCAATGCTGTTTGTTCCTCCTTATAATCGGTATTCGAGAATTCATTGCTTTTTATCCCATCTGCAAGGCCTTTTAACACAGGAGCCTGCCAAGCGTTACCTTCTTTAGAATCTATGTTAGCGGCTCTTTTCAAGAGTGAACGTATTTCTGATGGTTGCCCTTTCCTTCCTACCATAGCACTCAACCGCTGCACAAGTGAGGTATAGGCCGAATCATCTTCCTCAAAGCGATTGAGAACTGCTTCTAACAAGTCATTCCCCTGAAATGAGGTCGCAGAAAGTGCGGCAACCTGAATCCACTCATTTTGAATATCCTTAAATAACATCGCTTGTCTTGCTTCTGATACGGATGGTGTATCGACAAACCCTAAGGTGAGCAGCAATTGATACCTCACTTTGATATTCTCATCCTCCTGAAGTGCTAATAAGGCATCGGTCATCGAGGCCTCATCAAGATGCAATTCCGCTAACCTTATGGCATTTTCTCGAATACCTGGAACCTTGTCTCTTAAGGCCTGTTTGATTATTTCCGAAGAAAGCTTTCCGAATCCCTGCAATGTCCATAAGGCATGAAGTCGTCCCATAGGTGACTCGGTATTTTTAGTCATTTGTACCAATAAAGGAAGAGCTTCTTTATCTTTTCTGTCCAATAATAGTCGTTGCGCATTTCTCCGCCACCAAATATTGGAACTAGCCAATGCTTCTACTAGTTGTTCTATTGACGCCTCGCCCAGGCGGATACTATTCGATTGGTCAATAGGCTCTTTTTCTGAGGAAGTAATACGATAAATACGACCCTTTTCGGTTCCTTCATAAAGTTCGCCGGACTCCACCACTTCCTTTGCCAACCATTCTGGATGCTCAATGAATTTTCGGTAATAATCGATTATATAGAGCTCACCATTCGGCCCAGTATAATTATTGACAGGACGGAACCAAGAGTCGGTAGAGGCCAGAAATTCTTTTTGTTGATAAACCCGAGATGCCTTATAACTAACTCCATCCTCCGTTATCTTATCTATGTGAACGAGATTACTTACAGGTTCGGCAACAACGGTGATATTCTCAAATTCTGATGGAAACTCCCCACCTTGATACATTTCAAGACCTGCAGCCGAAGTAAAAACCCCTACAGAAGTCAGCACTTGGTGCTGCGGGTTTTTCGTAATAGGAAACACATCGGCAGGTTGTCCATGATCAGAAAGCGTATGGGTAACCCTCGTTACAAGCAGGTCAGGATTGCGTTGGAGATACCGAGCAGCTATTACTTCTTGGAAAGCGTGATTGGAATTATTAAGCAAAAGGTGATGCCCCCAAGGGTCAAATGTGTGTCCAAATTGTCCAGAGGCCGAAGTCATTTCCAAGGTGTTGCTATCAGGTTGGAAGCGGACATTACGACCGTTTGCATTCTTGGGTAGACGAGGGTTCCGAGGTTGATGTGGATAAAAAATATCTTCCCCTTCATCTCCGAACTCTTCTTTATAAGATTGTGTAGCAACTGCAGGTTCATGAACCATGTAAATCCAATTATCAAGTCCATATAATGGGCTATTTAGATTGTGTTGCGGATTTGATAAGGCAAAACCAGTGAGTAGGGTATCTCTGACATCAGCTTTACCGTCTTCGTTTGTATCTTCCAAGTAAAGCACATTGGGAGCATCGGTTACAATAACGCCATTCTTCCAACGCATAATGCCAGTAGGAAGCATTAGACCATCGGCAAAAACAGTGCTTTTGTCGATTTTCCCGTCACCATTCTCATCGGTTAATAGTTTTATCTTGCCTGTACCACCTTTGTCCAATGGATAACCATGCATTTCTACCACATACATTAAACCGTTTTCATCAATCATCATAGCTACAGGATCGGAAATCATAGGTTCGGACGCGACCAGTTCTATTTCAAAACCTGAGGCTATCTCTAAAGTGGAAAGGGCGTTCACGGCCGATTCACTAAATGGGGAATCAGCAACATTCCGACAACTCGCACTAATTAATAGTAAACTCCCTAACGCAAAAAGAAAACATCTTTTAGGGGTATATAGGCAATTCTGTTTCATGTTTATTATTTTATCAATAGATTTTAAAAAAAATTCTCTGTTTCGACAATACTTATAAAAGCTTACCTACTCGCACACTCAAACCGACTAGAAACCACCCTTCGATTGCCCTTCAAGATACCCCAAAACTGCCTCCTTAAGTTCAGTTTCTGCCGAAGGTGTAAAGGGAGAAACGGTTTCTACTTCGTAACCCCCGTGGTCCCACGCCTTCGAAGTGGGCAAATAGCCCAGCCATCCGTTGGTGTACCCAAAATAGAAAGTAAAAGGGAAAGGGGAACGATTACGTATTTCGGTCGAAATTTCATTGAATAGTTCTAGGGGAGCACTCCATATTGCCACATCATCGTTGATCTTTAAAAAACGGATTGGAAGTTTCACGATATTTTTTCCATCATCCGTAGTGCGTGTGTAGTCCCCGAGGTCCGATGGCCATCCAAGGCCTGGTTTCCGTGGAGTTTCAACGACCATTGCTCCTGAATTTAACTTTACCGCATTCGTCGTGGTTAATATCTTTTGGTTCGCTTCCAGAATTTTATCTCCCAAGAGCACTCGAAATTCCCCTAAATGGCCAGACCCCGGAGTTGGGTAGGTACTATATATAGGGGCAAGATCGCCAGCAGCACCGTTAATAAAGAGAAGCGGTGCCCCAATCTTTTGCTCCACATACTCCGAGACAATTCCCGGGGCATCGCCACTGATATTCAAGTTTTGCCCTCCCAAAACGGTTCCATGAATTGCATAATTAGAGATAAGGGCCAGCGGGCTGCCATCTTCCCTGTCAATTCGCAAAAGTCCGATACGCCTGTCGACCGCACCATCTGGGTTCATACCAAGGGAAGCCTTGCCATCAATATCCAAAGCCCGACGGTTAATGTTTGCATGTGAGAAGCCCCAGCCCACACCTAAGTGTGCTGGTTCCAGGTTTTTGAGCGCTTCCGCAATACCTCTTATGAGCTTTTCCTCCACTTCCAAAGTATATTCAGGGTTGGCTTCATGTTGATATCGGTCACCCATGAATACCTCCGGAAGGCCTGGAGGACCCACTTCTGGGGCGGAGTGGGTATGAGTAAGCGTCCACCAGAAATTAATTGGACCAACTCCATATTTATCTTCAAGTTTGGCGGCGATGCGATCATACTCGGCTGGAGAAAGAACGCATATATCCGATGAAACCAAAACAAACTTATTTGTGCCATCATCCATAGCGACAATGCGATGGTAAATGCTATCATGGACTCCTGTCGATTTTCGTGGACCGTAACCCAGCAACCATTGGGGGTCCATAGGGGTAATATCTACTTTGACCACCGATGCCCGAAACATGGTATAAGGAACTTTTTGTTCAATGGCTGCACCAGTATAAGACTGTTGAGCCAAACTCATTTCAGAAGCAAATAATAGAAAAAAAATTACAACTAGATTTTGCATTATCATATAAGGTTTAAAATTATTTAAATTCTTTGGGCAGAATACTATAAATTCCTTCCATGACTTTTTCTTCAACATCTTCCGTAAAACGGGAGGGTTTTTCATATCCTATCATCGCACCTTCTGCTTCGTAGCCCCCCTCCTTCAAAATTCTGAGAGAGGGAATGTAACAGGGCATGTCATTTGCATAGCTATTTACCCAAATCCGGTCAGCTCCTAGTTCCTTTTTAAGCCGCAATGAATAATCTACAACCACCTCCCCACCGAGAAAAATCATTGCTAGATCCTTACCAAAGTTCCATACCTGTATAGGATAAGAGATATTCATAGGAATTGCCTCACTTCGAGCCATCCTACTGAGTAATAAAAGTGAATAGTTGCTAGTGCGACCGGTCTCCTTTGCATCTTCTGCCAATTTTATTGGATCTGGGACTTCGGCAAAAGTCAAGTCTATATACTTCATTTTTGCACTTGGGGCTTTTTTTAATGGTGTAAGAGTTGAACTAGCTACTAGTCTATTTACCTCATCGGCAATACTTTTCCCTTGTTTCCTCGCATTTAAAAGGTCCATTTCAGGATTATCTGAATTCATGCGCGGGTCGGAATTTTGATCTCCAGCACAACCGATAGTAACCATTGCTATTGCTCCAGGAAAATTCTCTTCAATTTGAATTTGGGCTTCGCCAATCCAATCGCCATGTACTACATTGTTTTTAGGACCTAGAGTAACTCCATGGCAGGCATAACTTGTGAGGATCGCTTGGACAGCTCCATTGGCGTCACTTACTTTTAGAATAGGGAGAGAATGATCAACAACACCAATAGGATTTATTGAGGTTCTGCGGTTTACGGCAAAATCAACCTCACCTTTCCCCCATGATATCGTACACGGCTTAAGATTTTGAACTGCCTCCAACGAAACTTTCTTAAGTTTTTGTACTAAATCAATGGCGTATATAGATATTTCTGCAAGTTCAGCGGGGTTTAAGGGTTTGTTGAAATGGGATACAATGTTTCCGATTTGAGGCCCGCTATGTGTATGCGAGGCGCAAATTGTAAAACCTTCCGGTTTCAGTGCTATAGCATTCACCAATTCGGACCTGACCTTTTCGGTAATTTTACCGGGTATACCTAATAAATCAACAGTAATCAGTATAGAAAACCCTTCTTTTTGATTACCGAAAGCCATTGCCTTTGCCCATAGTTTGTGATGAACACCCTCAAAAGGATGGTCTCTGCCTGAATAACCTGCCAGACGTACCTGTTTTTCTGGAGTAATATCAATTCGGGCCACCCCTACATCAATTAATTTATTCTGTTGGCTATTAACAGATCCAATGAGGAGATTAAAAATCAAAAAAATAGATAGAGTTATTATATTCTTATTTTTCATAATAATGAATCTTTTTAAAAATGTTATACCACTGTAAAGTTTTGACGACGAAACCATTGCAGCGGTCCGCTTAAATCGATGAGAACACAAGGCTAATAAAAAAACCGCCACATGAAACACAATTATCTGTGAATCATATTAATTAAAATATCTTAATCCTTTTGATTGTATTTTTGCAGCGGCCTTGTTATAAAAATTGTTTCAATTCTTTATGATTACCATATAAAAATTAAGTAGCAATATTAAAAATAAACTATAACTAATCTACATCCCACCAAAGCTGGATGTTTGCTTTATCTTCACCCCCAAGATATTTACTGACGGCTTCATCTACAGATTGTCGACTGGCACTAGTAATGCCTGTGGGATAAGGTATTCTCTTAATAAATTCCCCCATGGCAATGTCGGTACTATAATTTACAACCACGGGCCATAGTTTAGGATATCCAGTTCTTCTAAATTCCGACCATGCTTCCTGTCCTTCCGGATACATGGCAATCCATTTTTGCGTAATTATTCGCTCCAATTTTCTCTCTAAGGAATCCCCCTCTTGCCACTGAATCGTAATTGAGCTTATAGGAGGAGCATTATTTTCTGGGTTTGACGGGTCAACATATGCTATAGGTGTTGAAGTGCTATCATTTAAATAATCTTCTACACCACCAACACCATTTGATCCAAATGAAACTCTGATTCCTTCTTCATAAAAGTCTTTTGCCAAGCCTCCCATGTCCCAACCTCTTAATGCACCTTCTGCTCTTAGGAAATAACTTTCTGCTACATCCATAACCTTTACTTCAGGTTTATCAACGAAGTTAACCTGAGAAAAGCTGAAGTAATTGTTTGAGCCCGGTCCAAAGGCTGCCCCTGATCTAACGCCTTTAATTTCTCCTTCCAAACCTGGGATAGTTGAAGGAGAGGCATATATAGTTAATCGTGGATCATTATACCCTTTTAAAATACTTTCTACAGCAGCATTTAACCTTGTTTCCTGCCAAGCGGAGGTAATAGTAACCAAAGGATGAATAGTACCAGTTGGTAATTCGAACGAACCTTCATTACTGGTGAGAACCCCTCCCTGAACAGCTGCCTCTGCTTCAGTTTGTGCTTTGGCCGGAGATACATTTGAAATACGCATTGCCAATCGAAGTCTAAGTGTGTTGGCAACCTTGATCCAAGTGGCATAATTACCACCGTACAAGGATTTATCAAATTTAGCATAGCGAATCTGATCGGCAGTAGGATCATTATTTTCGAAATCGTTTAGAATATTTACTGCTTCCCGAAGCTCATCAAAAAATAAATTATAGGCCTCTTCTTCAGAATCGAAAGTCACATTAGTGCTAGTTCCATATTTGGAGTAGGGAATTGGTCCGAAAATATCAACAAGTCTATGGCCTGCAAAACATTTAAAAATAACGGACAAAGAATATAAATCAGGATATTTGGTTTCAAAACCTTGTTTGTCCATCATTACCCATTGATTTAAAACTTTTTCTGAAGGTACTGCCCATATTTGATTATTCCAGCTGTCAACCATGGCATAAGTAGCATTATTTCTATTGTCGATAAATGGAGCGGGAAGTCCCATGTATCCACTATAATTATCAGCGTTTAGATTTTGCTGCATTTCAAACCTCCATGTAGTAAGTGCATCAATAATACCCAATTGCATTCCGGGTAACGCAAAACCTCCCTCGTTAGCATCCGCCTCAAGCTGCTCTGGTGAAATAAGTTTTTGATCTCGATTCAAATCTTCCAACTCCTTCGTACAAGAAGTGAAAAGCATTAATAGCAGGCATAAACTCAAAACAAGTTTACCGGTGATATGTAAAATTTTTATGTGTTTCATAATCTTATAAATTTAAATAGTTCTATTCTTGCTTGTATCGCTAAATAATTTTTCAAGTACATTCCAAGCTCAATTTTAACTGTTAAAATGTCGCTAATAGGGAAAGGCCAAAGGAACGAGTAGAAGGCATTGTAAATGATGCGATACCCTCTGTAGCTGTGGAAGTACTTGCAGCTATTTCTGGATCAAAAGGAGCATTTTTATAGAAAAACAATAGGTTTCTGCCCACTAAAGAAAGGTTTAAATTAACTGAACCAAGTTGCGGTAATTTATATCCTATGGCTAACTCTCTTAGACGAATATTAGTCGCATCAAAAAAATATTCAGAAGCAACTGCCGAAGCACCAGCACCTGTTTGATTGATATAAAATTCCTTGGTATCGACCAATTGTCCGTTCACCATTACGCCGCCATTCTCTCTTGCTTCTCCTGTTCTTCTCGACAATCCTTTGTAATCTAACCATATTTCTGTTCTATTTATCACCCCTCCTCCAAACCTTCCATCAATTAGGAATGAAAGTGAGGCATTTTTATAGGTGAAAGTGTTATTGAATCCTGCTAGAAAATCTGGATTGGCATTTCCAATAAAATTTTCGGAATCTGCAGATACTAATGGTATACCCTCATCATTTGTCAGCAAATTGCCACTGTCATCTCTTTGGTATATTCTGCCATATAAATCTCCAAAGGATCCATATTTACCGTCCTCAGGTCGCATAAGATAACTTGCCACTACCCTGGTCTGGTTAAAACTACTTATAACAAATCGATCTGTATCCAATAAGTCACTTAACTTAATTATCTGATTTTGATTAGTGGAAAAATTAATAGAGGACCTCCATTTCAAATCCTCGGATGAAGCGTTAAAAGCAATGGTTCCCTCGATACCTTTATTTCTTATAACTCCACCATTAATCCAAAAATTTTGTGCACCGGCTCCAACTGGTGCGGTTATCTGTAAAAGCTGATCGTGAGAAGTAGCATTATAATAGGTTAGGAGAAGCTCTAGCTTGCCATCCAAAAATCTGGCATCCAATCCTAATTCGTAGGATTTTGTTCGTTCGGGTGCTAAATTAAGGGTGTCAGATCCATTAAAGAAAGGCAGGTCACTTCTTGGATTAATGTTTCCGCTGTTATCTACCGAATAAGGTGGCGTTAAATTTGATACACCAAAGGGTAAGGTTTTGCCAACTTCAGCATAAGAACCCCTTATCTTAGCAAAAGTTAAGCCTTTTCCTTCAATCTTGGGCAAAATGTAGGTCAAACCAATGGATGGGTAAAAATAATCGCTCATCACGGTGGAGGACCATTCATTTCTGCCAGTAACATCAAGAAACAAATAGTCTTTATAACCTACAGTTGCATTAGCAAATACGGCCTCTGTTACGCTTTTTTGCAAACTCTCGCTTTTATTGAATAGGCCATTCAAAGCATATACAGAAAAATAGTTCGGATATTTCAAAGATGTTGGCACTGTACTGGATAAATTTAGGCTGCTACTAGCCACCTTTTTTTGACTAAATCCTAGAGTCCCTGATAAATGAATATTGTCATTAAGGTTTTTGTCCAGTATCAACAAAATATCTGAATAAAGAATATCAACATTACTTCTACCAGTTCCATAACCTCCGTTGATACCAGCCACAGTAGCCTGAGTTGATGCATAATCACGGGACTCATTTTTGTTGTTTATCTGGTCATATGATACTCTTCCTTGGAGCTTTAACCCATCCAAAACGTCATATTTAGCAGTTATCGATGAAATTAATTGATTGCGTATGAAGTCATCTTGATTTCTATTTTGAACCCAATACGGGTTTTGGTTTGGAAATGTTTCATTTCTTATATATGGCCAATTTTGCACCATCATTTGTCTTACCGGATCCCAAACTTCAAAATTATCTTTATCATATTTTGAAAAATCGTCACCTACAGGGAAAGAATAAATTCCAGGGAGTGCACTATATCCTCCAGGATTATTTTGATTATAAACCTTTTTATTAGTGTAATTCACTGCCCCGTCTAAATTCAACCTATCGTTTAAAAATTTAGATGTTAACCTGGCGGTATAGTTATTTTGGGATAATGTATTTTCAGGAAGAATACCTGAAGCCTGTGTATTAGCGTAAGATAAATATACTTGTGCTTGCTCATTTCCATTAGAAAAGGAAACAGAATTAATACTGTTATGACCGAGTTGAAAGAATTCCTTAAGGTGCTTATCGCTTCCATGACTGATTTCTGCTCCCCAACTATCATTTAAAGTCGGGTCTGCTTGCCCGTATTTAGTCTGTAATTCAGGTAAATCTGTTGCGTTTTCAAATGTCATCTGAGATGAAAATTCAATTTTAGCTTTACCTAATGCCCCCTTTTTAGTATTTACTAAAATAACGCCATTGGCTGCCTCACTACCATATAGGGCAGCAGCTGATGCACCTTTGAGTATTTGGAGACTTTCAATATCCTCTGGATTAAGGTTTGAAAGAAGGCCTGTTCCCCCAAACATGGGCACCCCATTTAGTACGAATAAAGGATCGCTATTACCTGTTAGTGATTTATTACCACGCATTAGAATCCTTGGAGAGCTGCCAGGGCCAAAATTACCTTTAGTAATAACAGCTCCGGCTACTTTACCTGCAAGTGTATTTAGAAAATTAGGATCTTTTGCTTTGGTAATTTCTTCTCCATCCACTTTCTGTGTAGCATAAGTTAAACTTTTGGCATCTCGTGATATCCCCAAAGCCGTAACCACAACCTCGTCTAAACCTTCGGTACTTTCTTCCAATTGTACATTGATTGTAGTCTGTCCGTTCACCGCAACCTCCTTAGAAGCAAAACCAATATAGGAAATCACCAAAACGGCATTTTCATCGGAAACCTCAATAGAGAAATTACCG
>Ga0114916_1000655_pt1 | contig 22143 bp, 22 predicted proteins | sample MalvirAntarct_66_FD_83501 | JGI IMG/M metagenome (GOLD analysis project Ga0114916, IMG submission 83501) | Marine viral communities from the Global Malaspina Expedition - Malaspina viral metaG Antarct_66 | ecosystem: Environmental > Aquatic > Marine > Oceanic | place: West Anvers Island... | reverse complement strand
ACGAAGAGGAGATAAGAGAGCTTCTTGAATACAACTTAAAAAAAGAGGGCTTTGAAGTTTCTACAGCGAAAAATGGAATGAATGGTCTCAAAAAACTAGAAGAAGGCGATATTGATTTAGTTTTATTAGACGTAATGATGCCAGAAGTCGATGGTATTGAGGTTTGTCATCAAATAAGAAGACAGCCAGCATATGATCATATAATAATATGTTTTTTAACAGCTAGAAGTGAAGACTACAGTCAAATTGCTGGTTTAGATGCAGGTGGGGATGATTACATTTCAAAGCCTATTAAGCCTCGTGTACTTATTAGTAGAATAAATGCATTATTACGCCGAAACGAAAACACCTCGCAGAAAGCACAAGAAGTAAAAGATTTAATTATTGATAGGGATAAGTACTTGGTTACGATTAAAAATAAAGCCATTCATTTACCAAAAAAAGAATTTGAATTATTAGCTCTTCTCGCTTCAAGACCTGGAAGCGTTTTTGAAAGATACAATATTTTAGAAACTATTTGGGGATCGGACATTGTAGTTGGCGATAGAACTATTGATGTTCATATTCGAAAACTTAGAGAAAAAATTGGCCCCAAATATATTAAAACAGTCAAAGGTGTAGGATATAAGTTTATAAATGAAGAAGATTAAATATTTAGTTTTATGGTATAATTATGTTTAAGAGAACAGATTCCCGACCTTCCTCCGTCTATTTAAAAGAACTCACATAAAAAAAGGCATCTTTATTGCTTTAATTTTGACGAAAGAGTTTGATATTAACCCGAAGTCATTATTTTTGTGCTCCGATTTTAACGAATCACTTTACAATGAAGATAAAAACAGTTTACCTTATTAATAATAATAGTTTTGGCAACACCATTACTGAATGGAGTGAGGGCAAACGTATAGATGCTATAAGCATTGATCAAAAAAGTAATAATTTAGCAGAAATCATAGATGCTGCAGTTGTTTTTCACGAAAATCATAACTTCACAAAAGAAGATGAGGACATCCAAGGATTTCTTGAAAACAACAATCGACCAAGTCACAGAGTGGATATTAATGGCACACTTGCTGCTACAAAATCTAATTTTACGATGTGGTTAGAAAGAAATAAGCCATCAAACTTATTGATATTGGGTAGTCCAGATATTGCAAAAAATCCAAATCTTAAAAGATTTTTAGATAGTCTTCAAGACTAATAGCATTCATTTGTTTTTTCTAGTACCTTATTCAATTTTCGTGGTTGACTTTTATACTTTTTTTGGATAGAGTCCATCAGTTCAATACATTCAAAATTTGATTCTTGATCATACTTACTTGTATTTATGCAATCGCAGTACTCATCCATTAATTTATTTAATTCAGGATCTTCACACGACGATAAAAATCCGACTATAGCAATGCTTAATGCAAATTTCTTCATTCTAAGTGAGTTTCTTAAGCGATTCCATCTTCATTTTTTTCACCATACTGACTAATCCATTAGATCGTGTTGGTGAAAGATGTTCCTGAAGCCCTATTTCTTTAATAAATTTCAGTTCACTTTTAGCGATATCTTCTGGCTTCTCTTCATTCAAAACACGTATAAGTAAAGCTATAATTCCTTTAGTTATAATCGCATCTGAATCAGCGCTAAACTTCATTTTGCCATTATCCAAATCAGCATGAAGCCAAACTCTTGATTGACATCCTTTAATTAAACGATCTTCCGTTTTCAATTCATCCGCTATGATTGGAAGCTCTTTACCAAGCTCTATGATATACTCATATTTATCCATCCAGTCATCGTAAACTGAAAACTCGTCAATAATATCTTGTTCTTTCTCTTGAATTGTCATTGTATATTAATCTTTTAACATTGGAATAATTCTATCTAAAGCGCTGATCATTATATCCACCTCTTCTTTTGTATTATAAAATGCAAATGAGGCTCTAATTGTTCCGGGGATTTTGTAAAACTCCATTATGGGCTGAGTACAGTGATGACCTGTGCGAACGGCTACTCCCATTTTATCCAAGAGTGTACCTACATCATATGGGTGCGTTCCTTCTATTAAAAATGAAATGACGCTTGTTTTGTCTTTTGCTTCACCATAAAAAGTTATTCCATCAATATTTTTAAGCTTTTCGGTAGCATAATTAAGAAGTTCCTTTTCATGAGCCTCTACTCCTTCTATGTCTAAAGAATTTATAAATTTAAACGCCTCTCCTAAACCGATTCCACCAGCTATGTGAGGAGTTCCTGCTTCAAATTTATGCGGCAGTGTATTGTAAGTAGTCTTCTCAAAAGAGACTTCCTTAATCATATCTCCACCACCTTGATAAGGAGGCATATCATTTAATATCTCTTCTTTTCCATAAAGAACACCAACTCCAGTAGGTCCGAAAAGTTTATGCCCTGAAAACGCATAAAAATCACAATCTAATGCTGCTACATCGACTTTTGTGTGCTGGATACTTTGAGCACCGTCAATTAGTACTTTTGCGCCAATGCGATGAGCTTCCTCAGTAATGTATTTTACATCGTTGATTGTTCCTAAAGCATTTGAAATATGAGTTACAGCTACCAATTTAGTTTTAGCTGACAATAATTTTGTGTATTCTTCAAGCAATAACTCGCCTTTGTGATTCATTGGAATTACTTTGAGCTTACAGCCCTTTCTTTCACACAACATTTGCCAAGGAACAATATTCGAATGATGTTCCATAGCTGAAATTATAATTTCATCATCTTTTTCCAGCAGTTCTCCAAAAGAAAATGCCACAAGATTTATACTATCAGTTGTCCCTTTTGTGAAAATAATTTCATGACTATGCTTAGCCCCAATATACCGTTGAATAATGATTCTGGCATCTTCGTAAGCAGAAGTTGCCTCCTGACTCAGGGTATGAACACCTCGATGTATATTTGCATTCTCCTTAGCGTAAAAATTAGATATTCTATCGAGCACGCATTTTGGTTTCTGGCTTGTTGCTCCATTATCAAAATACACTAATTTTTTACCGTTGACAAATCTCTCAACATAAGGAAATTGCCTCCTGACCTCTTCAACATTAAAAGCTACCTTCTCCATACTACAAATGTACAAAGTATGTAACGAATTTTAGTCTATATATAGAGATTTAAACTGATTTGTAATATTTTGAAACTACCGTGACAAACAAAGTACTGAATTGTCCACACTAATCATTACTGAAGTTAACTAGCCATTCGATTGCGGCCTTTTCTTTTGAAAATATTTTGACGACATTATTTTTATTTTTCTTCATATAGAACTTAGCGAGAATACGCATAGAAAGACTTTCAACAATAATAGCCTCTGCTATTTTACTCGACGAGTTTGAAGTAAAATCCTGTGCGTCTTTATCTGGTAATGCATTAGACCCTCTTGTATCAACCAGAACTTTATATTTTTGATCACTCGTTATTTGTGAAGCAATGTCAAATTGTTTCTTTGCCTCTTCCAGGCCATATGCTTTTTGAGTCTCCAGTAAATTTAAACGTACAAACCCTCTCTCATCCCAAAACATTTCGCATACCCCAGTTGTAAAAACGCGATTTTTCGTCATTGATTGCAGTATATAGTTTGTTTAGCGCAACCAAATATAACTACTTAAATTCGATTAATCGATAAAAAATGAAAAGCAAACGATAAAAATATAGTGTTCATCGTTTTTCAAGGCTGACAATTAGTAAGTTATTAAAACACCCACCCAAAATGCTCAAGGAAGTGTTGATCAACTTTATTACGAACGTCTGTGTTATCAATCTTGTCAAGCACTTCTCCTACGAAAGCGGCTACCATTAATTTCTTTGCCTTGTGCTCTGAAATACCTCGCGTCCGTAGATAATAAATAGCATCATCATCCAATTGTCCTGTTGTTGAACCATGTGAACATTTTACATCATCTGCATAAATTTCAAGCTCTGGCTTAGAGTTTACAGTACTTGATTTAGAAAGTAAAATATTCCCGTTGGATTGATATGCTTCTATCTTCTGGGCGTTTGGTCGAACTATAACTTTTCCATTAAACACCCCAGTGGACTTGTCGTCCATTACACCTTTGTAGGTTTCACTTGAAGTACAATTAGAATACAAATGTTCTATCAATGTATGATTATCCAAATGCTGATTCTCGTTTCCAAGATAAACTCCATTCATTTCAGTATGACAGTTTTCCCCTTCGACAATAACATTTAATCCATTCCGAGTAAGCAAACTACCAGTAGTAATCGTATTTATTTTAAACTGACTTGAAGGATCTTGAACAAAAAATTCATTTGAGATATGAAATACGTTTTTCTCTTCAAACTGTAATTTCTGTATAGTCAAGTTTGCATTTTCTTCAATATGACCTTCAATTACAATATTTGTAAAGCTATTTTCAGAATTTTCAGAATTGTAAGTTGCAATAACTTCAGTTTTTGAACCTTTTCCTAAATGAACAAAGTGCTGCGCATTTGAAATAACGCCTTCACCAGAAGTTAAATGCAATAAGTGTATGGGATAGGCTGTTTTCTGATTTTCACCAACTTTGATAAATACTCCCCCCGTTTGATAACCTTTATTTATCAGAGAAAAAACATTTTCTTCAGTTTCCTCCATGATTTCACCATAATATTCGTGGTCTAATTCATCAATTGACTGAACGCTGAGTGCTTTATCTTCTTTGATACTTGACAATTCCTTATCGAAGTAACCATTAACAAAAACGACTATGTGTGCATCAAGCTCGGGTATTCTAAATCTATCAACATTTGTCTTTTTCTCTTCTTGACGAAAAGTTTTGTTTGTAATTCTACCAACTCTGGTATATTTCCATTCCTCAACTCTTGTTGTAGGAAAGTCCATTCCATTCAAAGCTTGAATTGCTTCTTTTTGAATAGAAGTTTCATTTGTTGGTGCTTTTAAACTTTCAACAAACTTAAGTACTTTATTTTCTGCTGTAATCTCCATATTGAGCTATACCTTTTCTGCATTCAACCAATCATACCCTTTTTCTTCTAATTCTAAAGCCAATTCCTTAGGACCTGTTTTTACAATTTTACCGTCGGCTAGAACATGAACAAAATCTGGAATGATATGATCTAATAATCTCTGGTAATGCGTAATAATTATTACTGCGTTATTTTCATTCTTCAATTTGTTGACACCTTGCGACACAATGCGCAATGCATCAATATCTAATCCTGAGTCAGTCTCATCAAGAATTGAGAGTTTCGGCTGCAACATTGCCATTTGAAAGATTTCATTTCGCTTTTTCTCACCCCCTGAAAATCCTTCATTTACAGAACGACTTGCCAGTTTTGGGTCTAACTCAACCAAAGCAGAAGATTCACGAACTTTAGTCATAAATTCCTTTGCTTTTAAAGGCTCTTGTTTTCTGTATTCTCTAATCTCGTTGATTGCTGTCTTCAGGAAATTAATGTTCGAAACACCTGGAATTTCAACAGGATATTGAAAAGCCAAAAAGACACCTTCCTTTGCTCTATCCTCAGTTTCTAATTCTAATAAATTTTTTCCTTCAAATTCGATAGATCCTTCAGTTACTTCATACCCATCTTTACCAGCAAGTACAGAAGCAAGTGTAGACTTCCCAGCACCATTAGGTCCCATTATAGCATGCACTTCTCCCGGTTTCACCTCAAGGTTTAAACCTTTCAAGATTTCTAATCCTTCTTCTCCAACTGTGGCGTGAAGATTTTTTATTGTTAACATAATGCTTGTTTTCTAAAATTTGTATCTAAAACTATCCCACTGAATTTTCAAGGGAGATTTCTAATAATTTTTGCGCCTCTACAGCAAACTCCATTGGCAATTGATTTAAAACTTCTTTACAATATCCATTTACAATCAATCCAATTGCTTTTTCTTCATCAATTCCTCTTTGCTTACAATAGAAAATTTGATCTTCACCAATTTTTGAGGTTGTTGCCTCGTGTTCTATTTTGGCTGAGCTATTTTTACATTCTATATACGGAAAAGTATGTGCTCCAGAAGTATCGGACATCAATAATGAATCACATTGAGAAAAATTTCTCGCGTTTTCTGCATTATTATGGATCTGCACTAATCCTCGGTAAGAATTATGAGAATGTCCTGCCGAGATTCCTTTTGAGATAATCGTGCTTTTAGTATTCTTACCCAAATGAATCATCTTAGTTCCGGTATCTGCCTGCTGATAATTATTTGTAACAGCTACTGAGTAAAATTCACCTATGGAATTATCACCTTTCAATATACATGAAGGGTATTTCCAAGTAACGGCAGAACCCGTTTCAACTTGTGTCCAAGAAATTTTAGCATTTCGTTCGCAAAGACCTCTTTTAGTAACGAAGTTAAAAACTCCACCTTTACCGTTTTTGTCACCTGGATACCAATTCTGAACAGTAGAATACTTTATTTCTGCATCATCTAGGGCGATAAGTTCTACAACAGCCGCATGCAATTGATTTTCATCTCTCATTGGCGCCGTACATCCTTCAAGGTATGAAACATAAGACCCTTTTTCAGCTACAACGAGTGTTCGTTCAAACTGTCCCGTTCCTCCTTCATTAATTCTAAAGTAAGTAGACAACTCCATTGGACATCTTACGCCTTTTGGAATATAACAGAAAGAACCATCAGTAAAAACAGCACTATTTAATGCTGCATAAAAATTATCTTTACTAGGAACAACTGTCCCCATATATTTCTTCACGAGTTCTGGATGCTCTTGTACCGCTTCAGAAAACGAACAAAATATAATTCCTAACTCATTTAATTTCTTTTTGAACGAAGTAGCTACCGATACCGAATCCATTACGAAATCAACTGCTGTTCCTGTAAGTCGTTGTTGTTCTTCCATCGAAATACCAAGCTTAGCCATGGTTTCTTTCATTTCCGGATCAACATCATCCCAACTCTCATATTTTTTTGATTGCTTAGGAGCGGAATAGTAACAGATATTCTGAAAATTCGGCTTTTCATAATGAACATGTGCCCATTCTGGTTCAGTCATTTGCTTCCAAGCTTCGTAAGCCTCAAGTCTTTTTTCGAGCAACCATTCAGGCTCCTCTTTTTTAGCAGAAATAAAACGAATGATGTCTTCATTTATTCCATTCGGAGCTTTGTCTGACTCAAAGTTAGACGTAAAACCAAATTTATATTCCTGATTTTCTAAATCTTTCGCTAATTCTTCTTCAGTATAACCCATCCCTCAATATCTATTTAATTATATAGAAAAACTCTCTCCACAACCACAGGTTCTGTCGGCATTTGGATTTTGAAAAACAAACCCTTTACCGTTGAGTCCACCAGAAAAATCTAATGTTGTACCAACTAAGTAAAGAAAGCTCTTCTTATCCACAACGATTTTAACGCCGTTATCTTCAAAAACCTTGTCTCCTTCTTTCTCTTTATCGTCAAAATCTAATTCATACATCAAACCAGAGCAACCTCCACCTTGAACGCCTACACGTATAAAGCTATTTGGTTTACCCGACTCTTCCATGAGTCTTGCAGCTTGATTTTTTGCTGATTCTGTTACTTTTATCATAATCTCAAAATCTTTAATGTTATTTAGATTAAATATAAATAAAACCCAAACTCGTTGCAAAAATACCTATTTTATGGTATTTGAACAATTATTTATTTGATTATTTTACTCAATTTCGAATAACCAACAAATCGGCCTACTAAATCCGTCTCCACAGAAGCTCTCTCTTCACCATTAAAAGTTCTATTAAACAAAACAATTTATAGATCAATATTGTTTCCTAAACTATACTTAACTTTGTAGAAAATTAAAGATTATGTCAAACGAAGCATTAGAAGGAACAATCATCGATGTACTTAAAAGTATCTACGATCCGGAAATACCAGTTGACGTGTATGAGTTAGGTTTAATCTACGAAGTGAAAATCAACAAAGATCAATCAGTTGACATCGAAATGACACTCACCTCTCCAAATTGCCCGGTTGCTGAGTCCATGCCTAAGGAAGTTGAAGATAAAGTTGCATCTATCGAGGGTATAAAATCTGCCAAGGTAAATATCGTTTTTGATCCACCATGGGACAAAGAAATGATGAGTGAAGAAGCTAAGCTGGAACTTGGGTTTTTATAAAAGATTAAAATCTCCCTCTCTCAAATTCATAAATCTCCGTCCAGAAATCACCAATTTCAATGTTTGCACATTTTAGCATTTTTGGAACCAATGATTCACTAGAAAAGCCTGGAGTGGTATTCACTTCAATAACATAAGGCTCATCGTCAACAATCATAAAATCGACTCGAGCGAGCGATCTCATTTGAAGTAATTGATAAATTCTTTCAGTAAGATCTTGAATTTTTTTGGTCATTTCCTCAGAAATCCTCGCGGGAGTAATTTCTTGAGACTTCCCTAAATACTTCGCTTCATAATCAAAAAAGTCCGTTTCTGAAACTATCTCAGTACAAGGCAATGGCTTTAATCCTTCCTTGTTTCTGTAAATGCCGCATGTCACCTCTGTACCTTTCAAAAAAGCTTCACACACCACAGTTCTTCCTTCTTTAAAAGCGGCTTGGATTGCTGGCTTAAGATCCTCTAGCTTATATACTTTGGAAATCCCATAACTCGATCCAGAATCAGCCGGCTTTACAAACATTGGAAATCCTAACCTTTCCCCAATTTTTTGAACATCATAGTTTTCATTTTCTAAAATCAACTCAGCATCAGCCACATTTACTCCAAAACCTCTTAAAAATTGATTACAGAACCACTTATCAAATGACAATTCAGAAGATAAAGCACTGGAATTAACAAAAGGCAGGTTTTTCATTTCAAAATAAGCCTGAAGCTTCCCGTTTTCACCAGGATTTCCGTGAATATAAACATGCGCTAAATCAATAACGACTTTCTCTCCTTCTTTCGTTACAAAACTAAAATCAGCAATGGAAACTTCATACTTTTCGTTTTTGTAATCGGCGACCCAACTTTCTCTATCAACGTAAACAAGAAATGGATTATATTCCTCTTTGGGTAAATGGCGCAATATCATTGTCGCGCTTTTAATTGAAATCTCGTACTCTGAAGAGTAACCACCGCAAAATATCGCTACGTTTAACATGAATTGTTCTTTTGTGCTAAGGAACAGTTTTTTTAAACTAATTTCAGTATTTCACCAAAAAGTTATGAGCAAAATAGTATTAAAAACTCACCTCTCTTATTCGAATCGTCAAAATGAGATTATTTCTGAATACTATATTCGCAATCATCCTTGCAATGAGTTAAAACAAAACCTTCGACACATCTGAATATTCGCATTACTCATATTCATCATTCTTGCATTTATAGAATTCATAAAAAATCATAAGCTGTTTAAGTAAACAATCGTTTTGATTATATTTGTCCATATTATAATTATACCCAAACGAAGCATGCAGTTTTTAAAAAAATTAGGAAACTTTCTTATAAGTCGGAAATTCATCCTCAATATTTTGTTGATTGGGGTTGTTTGGATTATAATTATTTGGAGTAGCGTTTCATACTTTAATAATTATACAAATCACGGCGAATCCATTGAGGTACCTAATTTAATTTCAAATAACGCTTCCGACATACAGAAACTTTTAGCTGGAAAAGAATTAAAATATGAAGTTCTCGATTCTATTTACGATCCTAATCTGGTAGAAGGAACAGTTATATATCAGAATCCAATGGCTACAGACTCTACCGGCTTAAAAGTAAAGTCAGACAGAACTATAAAGGTACGGGTTTCTAAAAGAACCAGACTGGTTGATATACCAATTGTTGTAAGCAAAAGTCAACGATTTGCTGAAGCTGTTTTAATGACAAAAGGGTTGAGAACAAAAACTAACTTTGTGCCTAGTAATGAAGATCAAGGAAGCGTGATCGATCAAAAATACAAAGGAAAAACGGTGACTAAAGGAACAAAGGTTCCAATTAACTCAGTTATTGAATTAACTGTTGGTAAGAAAACGACAGGACAAATGGCTCTGGTTCCAAATCTTTTTGGTTTAACAATAAAAGAAGCTGAAGAGCGTTTAAAAAGCAGTCAGTCTTTAAGGTTGTTTACAATTTGTAATGATTGTGAAAATGCGCAGGATAGTTTAATGGCTCGAGTTGTTCGACAGACTCCAGTTGCTGCAGACAGCAGTTTGATTCCCGAAGGGTCTACAATTACAATTTTCGCATCTACAGACTTTGAGGATTGATTAAACGCAAAAAATGTATTATGAAACTTATTACAGCTTTAATCTTTCTTATCTCATCAACCATAGTTATTGGTCAAGATAGCGAAGGTCCAATTATGCAAAACGCAGATCTATTTGGAAAGAAAATCAATAATCAAAAAGCATTAGCTAATAGCTTCGACAGCACTTTTGTCTACATAACTGACACATTATCACTTCCTTTTTTCGATGAATTTTCGAGAAATAACTTTCAAAAATACGATGCTGATTACACCAGTGCAAATGTTACCGAACAACTATTTCATCGAATGTTAGATGAAACAACTGAGGATCCACTTCCTCCTAACAGTGTTTTTACAGATAGTGCAACATTCCGTTCTGAATATGATGCAACAAACGATACAACTTTTATTTACAGATACGACTCAACACGATTTCTCTATGATGATTTAAGCAGTTATGAACCGAATCACATTTTAGATTACGGCTTCCCTCCTTTTATTGTAAGAGACACATTAGATGGTACGGGGAATGTTTCTGATACTATCTGGCTTTCAGACCCCAAATTCATTCAAGATTCAGCGCGGATCTTCATTTCAACGATTAATGAAAGTGATAAGCTGTGGTTAAATGAAACTGCTTATCACAATTATCGATTTGCAGTTGAGCCTTGGTCCTTGGGAGTGGTTTCTTTCGACGGTTTAGACGAATTTGGATACCCTTACAATTTTGGCTCTATAACTCCAGGTACGGCAGACACACTCTTCTCGAAACCCATAGATATGTCGACTGCGAATATTGGCGACTCTGTTTATTTTAGCTTTTTATATCAAAAAGAAGGTTTTGGAGACGAACCAGAAGAAACCGATTCATTATTCGTTGACTTCTACTCTCCCATCACTCAAGAATGGAAACGAGTTTGGAGAACTAACGGAGGAGGATTAGGAAATTTTCAGGTTGCTCATTTCCCAGTCACAAACCCTGATTACTTCGCGAAAGGATTTCAGTTTAGATTCATGAATTTTGGTTCTTTAGCTGGTGGAATCGACCATTTTCATATTGATTATGTTAATTTAAGAACACTTTCAGGATATCAAGATACTTTATTTAAGGACTTTGCTTTTTCTTATCCGATAACTACTTTGTTAAACGACTATACAAGCGTTCCTTGGAAGCATTACAGAAACAATCCTACAGGCAAAATGAGTGACCAAGTGAAAGTTGTAGTTAGGAATGGGAGCGAGTTGACTGAAAACAATCAGAATGGAAGTGTTGAAATTTTTCACGAAGGCGTTTCTGAAGGTTCGTTTACGTTAAATGCATCTGCATTATCTGGAGGTAATATCAATTATGCACCAAGAACTACTTACACATCGTTTCATGATTTTTCCACTGGTTACAATTACGACGAAACATTACCCAACGACACATCCGCATTTTTCGATTGGATAGGAAATGCAAGTGCTCAGTTCCCAAGTTTACCCCAAAATGATTCAACCTTTGGTACTCAGGTATTTGAAAATTATTATTCTTATGACGACGGCAGTGCAGAACGAGCTTACGGAGTCACAGGTACGCAAGGGCTTCTAGCCTATCAATTTAATGCATATCAACCTGACTCACTCGTAGCTATTGAAATACATTTTGTTCCATCTGTTGTCGATGTTTCGAATAATTTATTTTTACTTGCGGTTTGGGATGATAACGGAGGAGAACCAGGAACATTAATTTATGAAGATGAGTTCTTTTTCCCTAGACAACCTAAATACACTTATGCCAGAAATGAATTTACGACCTATTATTTTAAGGACACAATGAAGGTAGCTGTTGATGAAACATTTTATATTGGAATGAGGCAAATAGATGAAGAAAGATTGAACATTGGTTATGATAAAAACCATGATTTTTCAGACCGCATTTTCTGGAGTATTGACGGTGGAGGTAATTGGAATAACGCAAGTTTCCCAGGCGCAATGCTAATGCGTCCTGTCATTACAAGTAAGATGGACTATCAGTTAGGCGTTCCGTCTTATGAAGAAAAACCTATTGATTATGATTTTACACTTTTTCCAAATCCAACAAATAATTATTTTGAAATTAAAACTTCTTTTGATGGAGAAGCAGATTTACAAATTACAGATCTCAATGGAAGAGTTGTTAAAAAAGGAGAGGCCTCATCTAAAGTAGATGTAAGCAATTTCGATTCTGGTATTTATTTAGTCACACTAATTAAAGATGGCAGACCTTTGAAGACAAAAAAATTAGTGGTTCAATAAAGATGAGTGAAGAAAAAATATCAGAAGAGCAAGAAGAGCAAAACGACCGTGAGGAGTTGTATGAACATTATAAAATCACAGCTGATAAAGGTCAGGAGGTTTTAAGAATAGATAAGTTTTTATTGGATCGACTGCCAAATACGTCGAGAAATAAGATTCAAACTGCTGCGAAAAACGGCACTATTTTAGTCGGAGGAACTGCTGTTAAGTCAAACTATAAAGTCAAACCGAATGATGAGATTTCAATAGTTCTGCCTTATCCCGTTAGGGAAATTGAATTAATTCCAGAGAATATTCCTTTAGAAATTCATTATGAAGATGACACAGTCATTGTAGTGAATAAACCTTCAAACATGGTGGTTCACCCTGGTTATGGGAATTATACCGGGACTATGGTAAACGCTTTGGTTTATCACTTTGAGCAATTACCCTCTAAACCAAATGATTATTACGGTAGACCAGGACTTGTTCATCGATTAGATAAACACACGACAGGTCTCATGGTGATTGCAAAAACAGAACATGCTTTGACCAATCTGGCCAAACAATTTTATGACAGAACAACAGAAAGAAGATATAATGCTTTGGTTTGGGGAGATGTTACAGAAGATGAAGGCACAATAACTGGAAATATTGGAAGATCACTAAAAAACAGAAAAGTAATGACTGTATTCCCAGATGAAGATTATGGAAAGCATGCTGTTACACATTACAAGGTTCTGCAAAGATTTGGCTACGTTACTTTGGTAGAATGTAAATTAGAAACTGGAAGAACCCATCAGATTAGAGCTCACATGAAATATATTGGTCATCCTCTTTTTAACGACTTAGAGTATGGCGGAGACAAGGTGTTGAAGGGAACAACTTTTACAAAATATAAGCAGTTCGTTCTAAACAATTTCGAGTTATTAGATGGTCAGGCATTACATGCAAAAACGTTAGGTTTTGAGCATCCAAAAACCAAGGAATTTATGCGTTTTGATTCAGAATTACCTGAAGGATTTACAAAGATTATTGAACGATGGACTAATTATCTATCTACAAGATAATTATTTACTGTTTTTTAACAAAATTGTTGTATTTTTATAGTTGTGTTTTTTTTACATAAAGAATTTACAAAAAACACTTGTGTATGACGATAAAAATTACTTTCTTTCGGGAAATTTTATATAATTCATCCTTTATGAACATGAGAAATTTGATACTTGTATTTTTTGTTGCGCTTAGCGCATTAGTTACAGCTCAGCCAGCAGCAGTTAAAAAAGCGGAAGCTGCCTTCAAAAGCGGCGAGTATTTCGTTGCTGCTAAGCAACTTGAAGACGCATACGGAAAAATATCACCAAAAAATGCCAGGGCATTAGCGATGAAAGCTGATCTTGCTTATAAAGCTGGATATTCTCACGAAAAAGCATTTAATGATGAGAAGGCTGAGGAATGGTATCAAAGAGCCATCGATTTAAAATATTATGAGGACAATCCTATTGTTTATTTCCGATTGGCAGGTGTTTATAGAAAGAATAGTGAATACGATAAAGCAAGAGAAAATTACCAAGAATATCTCAAACTAGTCCCTGGTGATAAGCAAGCAGAAAATGCTCTCGCTTCACTAGAAAAAGCAGTTGTATTAAAAGACAATCGTACAAGATATACCGTAAAGTCTGAATTTAAAATAAATGATGAAGGTATGGATATGGCTCCAGTTATTGCGAGTCGTAGAGGTAATGAGTTTGTATTTGGTTCAACTAGAAAAGCTCCTATTGGAAGTGGGAAAGATCCAATTACTGGCGAAGGATATTTTAACATTTGGACTGTTGAAAAAGACAGAAGCGGTAACTGGACTGCTCCAGAATTATTTGAAGCAGATAGTATCAACACAGAATATAACGAAGGAACTATGGCCTTTGACGGCCGTTTTAGAAACATGTTTCTCACGCGTTGCCCAACCATCCACAAAAAAGATATTGGATGTCAAATATGGACAGCTGAAAAGCGCGGACGTTCTTGGGGACTACCTAGTAAAATAAATTTAGCACCAAACGATACAATTAGTGTAGGTCACCCCCTTCCAAATGAAGACGGTTCAGCTTTGATATTTTCTAGCGACCTACCTGGTGGACAAGGAGGAAAAGACCTTTGGTATTCTGAGTACGACAGGAGAGAAGAAACATGGTCTACACCTGTTAATTTAGGACCTGAGATCAACACACCTGGAGACGAACTATTCCCTACTTTTGCTATGAATGGTGACTTACTATTTGCTTCTGATGGTCATAAAGGGCTTGGCGGACTTGATATTTTCAGAGCGGAAAAAGTTGGAGATCAACTCTCTTTTAAAGCACCTAAGAATTTAGGAACGCCATTGAACTCTGATAAAAATGATTACCATTTAATCGAAACGGGAAAAAGAAATGGATTCTTTACTTCAAATAGAGATGGCTCTAAAGGTAGTCGAGGTTTACCTGATATCTGGTCGTATGAGCTACCTCCAAATATTTTTGATTTAAAAGTTATTGTTTCTGAAGTTGGAAGTCCAGTAAAAGTTGACGGAGCAACTGTAGAGGTTAGTATAGAAGGAGGCGCTTCTTTTAAGGGCGTAACGAATTCTGATGGTGTCGTATTTTGGGATAAAAAACCAGATGGAGATCGCTTTATAAATGAAGAAACAGACTATATTGTTAAAATACTTCCTACTGAAGGTTACCACGAAAGTGATGATCAAGAACAATTCTCTACAGTTGGTTTAGAATACGATCAGAACTTCATTATAGAGATGAATTTACTTCCAAAAACTCCAATTGTTCTTCCAGAGGTGCGTTACGCTTTAGGATCTGCTGAACTTCAGGTTATAGAAGGAGAAATTGACTCGAAAGATTCATTGAACTATGTTTATCGATTACTTGAAGAGTATCCAGGAATGGTTTTAAAACTAGTTTCTCATACTGATTCACGTGGTTCGGCTGCTGCAAACGAAAAGCTGGCACAAGCACGTGCTCAATCTTGTGTTGATTATCTAGTGAACGAAAAAGGTGTAAATCCAGAGCGACTTAAAGCAGAGGGTAAGGGTGAAAACCAACCTCGTACTGTTTATAAAGTTGGAGATGAATACTTATTGGATAAACCGGCTTCTGGAGAATTTGAAACGATTGAGTTAACAGAAAAGTACATCAACCAGTTCAAAAAATCAGATAAAGAATTGTTTGAGCAACTTCACCAGTACAACCGTAGAACTGAGGCGGAAGTTCTTAGAATGGATTACACACCGGCTAAGGAAGAAGAAGGAGAAAAAGTTGAAGGAGAAGAAAAAGAAGAGTAAAATATATTTAAACTTAAAAAAGCCCAACATCATTAAGAGTGTTGGGCTTTTTTTATTTCAATAACTTCCTCGCTACCTCAAACAGTAACCTAAAACTTCTTCCATAAATTCATCAGGGGTTTCGGCATGAATCCAGTGCCCAGCTCTCTCAATCGTATGAAAATCTGCTAAAGGAAAAACATTTCGAATATCATCATGATCTTCTTCAAGTATATAATTAGACTGTCCTCCAGCAACAAAAAGCACTTCAGTTAGTGATTCCTCTTTGGGTAACGCTTTCACAATTTGAGACATTTCTCGATCAAGCACTTCGATATTTATTCTCCACCCAAGTTTACCTTTTTCAATCCAATATAGATTTTTTAATAAGAACTGACGAATTGATTCATTATCTATGAAATTCTTTAGTTGGGCAGAAGCTGCACTCCGAGTATCGACCTCATTCAAATCAATAGATTTAAGACCTACTAGAATTGCATCATGATGAATGGGGTACTCCTTAACTCCCATATCCACAACAATCATTTTTGAAATCTTATCAGGATATTTCTGCGCATACCTCATGATCGTCTTGCCTCCCATAGAATGTCCAATCAAAATAACATCATCTAAATTATGATCTTCTACAAATTCATTTAAATCATCAGCGAGTAAATCGTAATTAAATTCATCACTCCATTCCGAGTGACCATGATTTCTTTGGTCCACCAAGTACACCTCAAAATATTCTGAAAGTTTCTTACCGTGCGTTTGCCAATTATCCAACGAACCAAACAACCCATGAAGAATTATTAATGGCTGACCCTCCCCTAGTTTTTTATAATTTAATTTCATTACTCTATTCAATCAATAATTTTTTATATTGCTCAATTGTGTTTTCTAACCCAAAATATAAAGCATCGGCAATCAGAGCATGGCCAATACTGACTTCTTTCAACCAGGGAATACTTCTCTTAAAGTAACCAAGATTGTGCAAATTTAAATCATGACCAGCATTGATTTCAATACCTAATTCTTTTGCTCTCTTTGCAGCTTCTAAATATGGCTTGATTGCTGCATTTGCATTGTTGCTGTATTGTTCAGAATAAGGACCCGTATAAAGTTCAATGCGGTCAACTCCTATTTTAGCTGCACCCTCGATATTGGAAATATTTGTATCTACAAAAATAGCGCTCCTCACTCCTAGAGATTTTAATTCTGAACAAATCTCAATTAATAACTCCTTGTTCTTAACTGTGTCCCAACCAGAATTTGAAGTAAGTACATTTGGCGGGTCAGGAACTAGCGTTGCTTGAGTTGGTCGATTTTCTTTAATCAACTTCAAGAATCTATCATCAGGATAGCCCTCTATATTAAATTCAGTGGTTACCACTTCTTTCAAATCGTACACATCCTGAGTCGTTATGTGGCGTTCATCTGGACGTGGATGTATTGTTATCCCATCAGCACCAAAACGCTCACAATCAATAGCTACTTGAGTAACATTTGGGGTGCTTCCTCCTCTCGCATTTCTCAGAGTTGCAATTTTATTGACATTTACACTTAATTTTGCCATTGTTTAAACTAATTTTGTACCCACAAAGTTATATACATTAAAGTAGAATTACTACTTTGGTCGAAGACAATGATAGCAATAGAATTAATATCAGAAGAAATTCCTCCGTTGAAACACACGGATACTGGAGAGATGGCTCTTCAGTGGATGGAAGAGTTTAAAGTAAATCACTTGCCAGTTCTTAAAGGAGAGAATTTTGTGGGTTTACTTTCAGAAAATGATTTGTTGGATAAAAACGATCTATCGAATACACTTCATGAACTCTTCACACATCTTCCAAGACCTTATGTGAAAGGGACATCTCATATTTATGAAGTTCTGGCGATGTCTTCAGATGCTCACGTGTCAGTTGTTCCAGTTTTAGATGATGAAGAAAATTATTTGGGATGCATTAGTATTGTTGAACTAATGCAAAAAGTAGCTGATACAAGTAGTATAAAAGAAACAGGAGGTATAATCGTTTTAGAGATGAACGATGTGGATTATTCGCTCTCTCATATCTCTCAAATTATAGAAAGTGAGAACGCAAAAGTTTTGAGTTCCTTTATCACATCCAACCCGAGCTCTAGAAAACTTGAATTGACACTTAAGATAAATCTGGTCGAGTTGGGTCGAATTATTCGGGCTTTAGAACGTTACGATTATCAAATTAAAGCAAGTTTTCAAAGAAATAGTCATCACGAGGATTTAAAAAACCGTTACGATGAACTGATGAAGTACCTCAATATATAATCATGAACATAGCCATTTATTCTAGAAAAATACTTAAACATGAAGTTGATTTTTTTAAGCGTTTTTTTAAACACTTAGAAGAGTTAGGCTGGAATCCTATAATTGAAAAACATTTTAAGGAGCAACTCGTTAAAAAAATCGGTATTGCTCAATCTTGTGATACTTTCGATTCTTTTAAAGACTTTAAAACCGGGATTGATCTCGCTGTTAGTATTGGTGGAGATGGAACTTTTCTGAAAACGGTTAGTTATATTAGATCGAGCGGGGTTCCTATAATCGGAATTAATACAGGACGTCTGGGATTTTTAGCAAATACAAGTACAGAGGATTTCGATAAAACTTTAGATAGAGTAATGAATAAAGATTTCGAATTTCAAAAGAGATCTTTGTTGAGAGTTGAGACCGAAGACAACATTTTTGGTGAAGACAATCTTGCACTTAATGAATTGGCTGTTCATAAAAAGGATACCTCATCAATGATTACGGTCCATGCTACCTTAGACGGAAAGTACTTGAATTCCTACTGGGCAGATGGATTAATAGTTGGAACACCTACAGGTTCTACAGCATATTCTTTAAGTTGTGGCGGACCTATAATCACTCCTGGTTGTGCTGTGCATATTTTGACTCCGATTGCTCCTCACAACTTAAATGTTCGTCCAGTTGTAGTACCGGATCACATGCCAATCAAACTTACAGTTGAGGGAAGAGATCGAAAGTACTTATTAACGTTGGATTCTCACTCAAAATCGGTTAAAAACGGAGCTGAGGTAGAGCTTTACAAAGCGGATTTTATGATCAATGTGATTAAATTTCAAGAAAACAACTTTTTGGACACAATTCGAAATAAGATGATGTGGGGAATTGATCAAAGAAATGAATAAGCAATAATTCTATAAAATTGTCGTTATAACTACGCTCAATGATAAATAACTATAGCAAATATATACTTTTAATTTTAGGATTTTTGTTCCTATGTAATGTCAGTTTTTCACAATCTGAGAATTTTAGATCACGCTCTTCTTTTGGATTTATGATTGGTGGAAGTTATTATATCGGAGACTTGAATCAGTATGCGCACTTCAGAAGAACTAATTTATCAGGTGGAGTTCTTTATCGGTATTACGTAAACTCTAGGATTGCCATTCGCGGAGGTATTAGATATGGCAAAGTTGAAGCTTACGATTCCGATGCTTCTTCTGCAATACAAAACCAACGAAATCTATCATTTCAATCGGAAATCTGGGAGGTTGCTGCAGGGCTTGAATTCAACTATCTGAATTATAAGTTGGGGAATGAAAAATATAATTTCTCCCCTTATTTGTTTATTGATTTAGGTGTATTTAGAATGAACCCTCAAACTAATTACAACGATGAGTTGGTAGATCTTCAACCCATAGGAACAGAAGGACAAGGCAGTTCATTGTCTGATAAAGAACCTTACCTCTTAACTCAGCTAGTTGTTCCTTTTGGCGTTGGATTTAAATTAAATTTAGGGAAGAAAGCTGCCATTTCATTTGAATATGGCTTGAGAAAAACATTTACGGACTACCTTGACGACGTGAGCGGAAATTATGTCGATGCTGAACTTCTTGCACAGGAAAATGGGAGCATAGCCGCAAGATTATCGGATCCGTCATCATCTGATGTACAAATGACTGGAAGTCGCGGGAACAGCGCAACCAATGACTGGTACAGCATGTTCGGAGTAATGCTTACCTTTTCTTTGGGTGATCCCGATAAGTGCTTTTACCATTAAGTAACAATTCCATCAAAAAATCGTAAATTCATATATTGAATTCATCAATTGTGAATGAATGCACTATTATTTTATTTAGATCAATTGAAAAAAATAGTTACATATTGTATTCTTTTCATAACTCTAGTTGTGTTTGCAAGCCATGCACCAAAAATGCATTCTGACTTCAATCCTTCAAGTGATATTAAATTTGGTGTAAAGATTGGAATTCTCCCAACTGGTGGTGTAACACAATATGCTCTCTTTTTTTATAAAAATAATCGCTTTTTAGGAAAGCAACCGATAAGTAAAGAAGAACTTGTTAAAATAGGAACTGGCAGGTGGCCTATTCCCAGGACAACAAAATTTCATGATTTCTTCAAAGAGAATGATTTCTACAAAGACACCTTAGATAACGGTGATATTATAGATTACGGAGCTGCTTTTGATTCGCTATGGAAAGTACGCTTTCAGCACCACCCGATGCAACAAGGGAAAGAGGATGGTTGGAGCAACGGAGACTACAGACCCTCTTTAAAACAGCAACAATATATTTACAATAGGTATGGAGTCAGAGGATACGATCAAGATTATTTTTCTGATACGAGTTTCTTTAAATTACTCAAAGATGTTATGGACCCAGAATGGATTAAACATTACAAATCTCTTCGTTAATTCAAAGTTTTAAAAACCTCTGTATAAAATGATGTTTCTTACGATAAACTAAATCCAATATCACTAAAAATAAAAGCCCTGTGTATTCTAAAACAATTAAGCCTTTACTTAAAACCTGATTTTCTAAAGAGTAAAAGCCATAACTTAACATAATGAGAAAAGTCCAACCGATCATAAAGGTATTTCTTGTGAAGATAGATAACCCAAAAGGAAAAACGATATACCAAGGGTGAACAGTTGTAGCAAATAGTAAATAAATCAGATATCCCCATAACATTCTTTCGAACCAAACTCGCCCAGAATTAATCGGTTTTAAAAAAGCAATTAAACAAATGATTACGAAGCTAACCTTTGAAAGCAATGGCCCAACTATTAAAATTGTTTCATAGTCATAAACAGGATATAACAAGAACTCTGTTATTGTGAACAATGAACTATTAAACTGAAAATTATTAAAATACAATTCAATACTTTTCAAGAAATTTGGCAGAACACTAGGCCACAAATAAATTCCAAGCAAAAGAATAGTAAATAAACCTACCAAAAGCCACATCTTTAACGCTAATTTCCAGCCTATGAATCGAAATAAAAATGGTAGTAAAATCAAAGGTGTGAGTTTTACATTAATTGCTAAAGCCCAAAATAATGCTGTCAAAACCCACTTTTTAGTGAGAACAAAATAGAACCCCACAAATAACAATGAGAGCATTACTCCTTCAAAATGTAAATTACCAGTGAGTTCAGTGATAATAAATGGGTTGATAGCAACAATCCAAGCATTCTTTTGGGGTAAATTCAAAATACTCAATATCTTTTTCAGATAAACATAGCCTAAAATAACTGTAGCCAGTACTAACACTTTCATAATAACAATCGCTGCATATACATTTTCTGTAATCAGAGCTGGTAGAATAAAATAGAGTTGGTTAATTGTAGGGTAAGGAGAGTAATTTGATTTAGAAAGATCTGTCATTTCAGCATATAATGAACTTAAATGTTCACTCGGTTGAAAAAATCCATGCCCAATTAATTCTTGTGGAGTATAGGCATAAGGATGGATTCCTTGCGACAGAAGCTCTCCATCCCAAATAAATCGATACACATCAGGTGACAACGTTGGAATGGCAAATAAAGGTACTATATGGAAAACTAGGGCTAATAAATCCAAAGACTTATCATTAAGAACTAATCGCTCTCTTATGAAATAGATGTAAACCGAGAATAGTAAAACATATACGAGAAAAGTTCCAAGGAATTGATCTTGACTTCCAAAGTAATTTAAATAAACCAGACCTAAAAAATAGAAAGCTATCCAATTCCAATTTGAGGTACTGAACTTGAGCATGGTTTAAGCATTACTAGCGCTAAACTTAGGCGAAAATCTAAACAGCGCTGGGCGTATCTCTGCAATACTATAGAAAAACACCATTCCATATCCAGCTGCCAGCATTAAATGGAAAGGAACCATCCCAAAATCCCCATGTATCAATCGATTTATTGCGGTAAAGAAGAATAAAACGAAGAAAACACCTTCAAAAATTGTCACTAACGACAATGACTTTTTATCGTATTTATTCTCAATTTTATCATTCTTACCAGAAACGTTGAACTTTGGTGTTCTTACAAAAGAACTTTTAATACCCATATAACCTTCAATCACAGCTACCGCATTGTTT
>Ga0114916_1000654_pt1 | contig 22144 bp, 30 predicted proteins | sample MalvirAntarct_66_FD_83501 | JGI IMG/M metagenome (GOLD analysis project Ga0114916, IMG submission 83501) | Marine viral communities from the Global Malaspina Expedition - Malaspina viral metaG Antarct_66 | ecosystem: Environmental > Aquatic > Marine > Oceanic | place: West Anvers Island... | reverse complement strand
CATCAAACTCAAATGCTGCCGACTCCTGAGCGCGACGGTCCGTCGGATTGGCCAGCGCATTGATTGCCTTGATAAAGCTGAACTGGCGGCTTTCACTTTCACTCATTCCGATATCGGCAGTGGCCGGTGCAGGCTTAGCGATATCAATTTTATCCAGTACGGCAGTGCGGAACTCTTCCAGCGAACGGCCTTGCTCAACAAAGTTGCGCGCTTCATCCTGCATGCTGTACTTATCAGCCAGCGCATGAATGCCGCTGACACGTTTTTGCTCATCGATGCGAGCCGTTTTTTTAATTTGCTCAACATCGACTTCGTTTGGTTTAATTTCTTCGGGCATTTGTCTATCTCCAGATAAAGAAAAACCCGCATCAGCGGGCTTTGATTTGGGTTTATTTTCCGGTTTCGGCTCCGGCACATCCGGCATGCCGCGTATCTCTGTGTCGTATTCTTTGGGTGCGTCACGAGCAACACCAACACTGGGGTCTGCAGGAATGCTCACAATTGAAATTTCAACCGGCTCCCAGTCCATTACACGATAGGTTTCACCATCATCGCTTTTAGACTCAAGAACCATGGAGTGAACGCGATATGTGGTTGACACCCATTTACGAACACCATCAATTACATCCTGGAATATCTCTTCGGCTCGGGCAGATTTTCCAAAGCGCACCATTGCCCGTCCAATACGGTCCGCGCCTATTTCTACAGATTCAATGACGCCAACATGATCACTTCGATCGTGCTCAACCAATAGCGCGCCACCTTCTTGCAACCGACCAAGACGGATTGAGGTTGGTGTGTGATCTAAAATCTCACCGCCAAACCAGCGGTCCACCACTGTTTCGCTTGAAAAGGATAGCGGCACTAATCGATTATCAACATCGATTTCGTCGCGCTTTAATACCAGCTGTCGCTGTAGTAATTCTGTTTTAATCTTTTTCGTTTGGATTGGTTCCGGCATTTGAGTTGCCCTCCTGTTTAAGCTTAAGCTTGTATTTTTCAAGCAACTCCTGCTCTTGCTGCAGCTGCTCAAACACTTCATCGATATCCTTGCCGGATTCCGCAATTACGTCTGCGCGGGTTTTCAGTCCGTTATCAATTGCGAGGATTGAGGCGTTGATATCTTTTTGAGGATCAACCCAAGCCCAACCCCGTGGCTGCCAGGTAACGGCGTTAAGCCGATCAAAGTCTCTTACGTCATAACCACCCAAACCACCAAAGAGTAATTCAGTATCAAGCCACTTTGAGAACACTCGCTGCATAACGCTATCAATCAGCCAGCGTTGATTGCTGCGCCACTGGTCGCGCTCATCAATAACCCCCGACCGTATAGAGCTGAAGTTGACACCCTCAAGATCTGATGCCAATCCGTTGTAGCTAACGTTGAGGCCTGAAGCAATGCCGCGCAAAACGGTTTTCATAAACGGTTGAAATTCATTCGACGGGTATTGTGGATCAAACGGTGTAAAAGCCACCCCATCTGGCAGTTGCTCGAAATGGCCCGGCTCAGCTTCACTTATCATCTGACCATTTACAGTGGCATCCCCGCTATAACCCTCACCATCAGGCGATGTAAAAAATCCCATTTTAGATGCACCGATTCGAGCATTCACAAGTGCCGCTTCTTCAAACCCTCCCAGCATATTCAGCCGTGTCATGGATGATGCCATCCAGCTGATCCCACGCTCCTGCTCAGGATGCTCAGCCCGGTAGGCATGAATAACCATATCTGCCGGGTAGCGCTTGCGCTCCGATCTGATATAGCCATGCTGATCCGCGGGATGCTTGGTTAAAATCCAATAGGCAATCGGCTGACGTCGATCGTTATATTCAATCGACATGCGAATGTTGCGATTATAATCTGTGTGCTCTGTTTCGAGCCTGTCTATATCTATTGGCTGCAGCCGCAGAGAGCGAGAGGCCCGATCAGGCAGCATGAGCATGAGCATTTCACCATCACGCGCCACTGTCTCCATGACCATATTCTGAACATCCACCCATGAAAGGTGCCCGTCAATAGTGCAGTTTCCCCACTTAACCCATTCACGCCAGCGCCGTTCGATCAGTTTGATAGCTGCCTCATCAGGCTTACCATTGGTCGTTTTGATTTTGCTTTGCATCACAATACCGTTGGTGCCGACCACATTAGCCTTAACCATGCTCAGATATCGACGCACATAATCATTGTCATTAGAAAGCTGCCGTGCCCGGCGGCGAATTAAAACACTACCCTGCTCAATCTGCTGGTTTTTACTCGCGTGAGTACCAACCCATCCACTTGTCAACCGGTTTAACTCTGCAGCTGAGAAACCACGCTTGCCCATGTATGGCTCTTTGCGTTTTAGTGGTTCAGTCTCTGGCTCGACAGTGCGTTTACTAAAAAAGGGGATCCGTAATCTCATCTGAAGCGCACCAATATTTTATTACTGACACCCATTCCATTGACCAGCTTCTCGGCATTTAATTCGCGTTTATATTCCGCCCGATACAGGTCGCGCCACTTGATCAGATCCGCAGGAGACATGGCGCCAACACTGCGACCATTTACTGAGACAGACATCTGATCACGTGAGGCTTTTCTTTCCAGCATTGCCTCAAGTGCATCAAGGGTTTTTTTAACGTGAGACCGGACCTCGATTCCATTTTCAGCGGCGGCAAAATTTGTTTTTACAGTAGCGCGGCCAAAACCTAGGCTGTATCGCTCATCATCTTTTGTGACATATTCCTGCCAGGCATAATCGCCAGCGGTATAATCAGCAGAATCTGTGGCAGATATTGTGAGCAAAAATTTTCCGTCACCGTTATTTGTTGCGGTAACTTCCTTACGAGCACCATCCTTAACCAATGAATAGGTCAACTCCCATCCATCCGAAGGCGGGTAATCTGGCAGATCTCTCAGCCATTTAACGGTATCGCCAGCAATAAATGATGCCGGGATTGAATTGTTTAACGTCATAATCACTCCATTTACCAACGTTTAGCGAAGCCGCCCCCGCGACGTTGGCGCCGGGATTGTTGTTCTTTTGATGGCTCAGGGTCTTTAGGTTTTTCTGTTTGCGCCTCAAATAACTCTGTTTGCGTTAACTTGCTTTCTAGTACAGACCATTGCGCCTCGTTGAGCAGGTGCACTTTGCGTGCTCTGGATGCGTGCATGGCATACACCTCACAATCAAGCGCTTCATTGCGTTTACCAGCCCGCAGCTGCCAAACCATTTTGTTGCGAATAGACCGATGCGGCGCTTTAACCTCGGCAACCAGGTGATCGTAATAATCGATAGGCACCTTGTCGTAATAATGAAACCGGTCGCGACCGTAACCTGTCAGCTTTAACCGCCGCTCAATTTCATCTTTAGCTTTATGTGTGCCGACGATGTGAGGCTTTAATCCATATTTTGCAGCCTTACTGTTGTGCCGCCCTTTTGTGTCAATCGATGTTCGTGGCTTGCTGAAAATCTCTTTTATTCCGTAATCCTGAGAGGCCCCTTTGACGGCCATCACCAGTGTCTGCCGATATTTGGCCTGCATCTTTCTAACCCAGTGATAAACGTTGTCAGACGTCTGACCATCTGAGCTGTCGATACTGAGCGCTGAAAGCAAAAGCTGAGCGCCACTTTCATGACTGAAGGCGGCAAACAATCGTTTTTCCAATGCAATCCAGACTGGATCTGACTTATCCATTACATTGCCATTGATCTCATTCCAGTAAATCAACCAGCTTTCTTCGTCGCGCCCCCATGCTCGCAGGATGACGGCAAAGCGATCATGCTGCACGTCCACCCCAGCAGTGATAAGCAAACCCTGCTTTGGCACGACCAGCTCAGGATAAGGCAACGCCATTGCGGCAAGCTCATCAGCTTCTGGCGCGTCTGATTTGTATTCATAAGCCAACCCCAGTGCGGAATTGGTGAAAACAATCATGTCTGTTTGGTCGCCTTGTTCGCTACTTTTTTGCGCCTCCAGGTACCGCTCCACCAGGCGGGAAAATGTTGAACCAGGGAACGGACTGTAAAGCTCGTTGATATAAAACCCGGCAACACCACGAAACTCTGCAGTGGCCTCCCACTTTGCCAGCCTTACGTTACGATTTTTTTCAGCATCATCCCAAACCGAGCCGCAATGCGGGCAGGCATAAAAGGCGGTTTCCGGTCTGGCATGACCATAAATTTCGTGGGACTTTTCTTTGTCTTCAGCCCATTTAATATTGGACCAGCTCAGCACATGCGATTCATTGCACTCATGACACGGCACATAAAACTTGCGTTGGTCTGAGCTGTTGTAAGCATCTTCAATTGTCGACAGACCCTTTACCGACGGCGTACCACCAAAGACAATCTTGCGCCGGTGATATGTTTTGGTTCGTTCCTCAAGCAGTTTAATCGAGTCACCCTGCTTTCCAACATTGATTGCGGCGTCGTCGGGCTCTTCAACAAACACTCTCGGCGCCGGTGTCGACTTCACATTACTGGGGCTGTTAGACCCGACCAGCTTAAGAAAGCCGCCAGGGAATTTTTTGAATAGCGCTCTGTTGCCATCCTTTTGGCTGGTCGCAACATCAATTTTTTTATGCAATCGCGGTGTGGCCATCACCATTGGCGCTAATTTTTCCTGTCCATATTCGCGAGCTGAGTCTGTTTTTGAAAACAGGCCAATGATTGGCGATGGATCAATATCAATAATTCGACCAATCCAGTTATTAATCACACCGTCAGTCCATGCCACTTGGGCGGATTTCATGCAAACAACTTTGTAAACGTTCGCGTCGTCGAGCGCTTCATGCATGCCCGCAACCCATGGCGTTAAACGTGAATCATATTTACCTGGTAATGCAGACGATTCAGCGGCTAGATATCGATATCGGTTTGCCCACTCAGTCGTCGTCAACTTCGGAGGTGGCAACCATCCGCGTAACACCCTCGTCATCATCTGGTTCGTCGTCTTCTTGCAGACGTGTTGCCAGGTGTTTAAGTGAGTCATGTACGCGGTCCACAATCAGTGATTCATCTATTTCGATGTTGTGCAAAGCTTTGATGTCGGTAGCGATTTTATGAGGCAAAGTTAAAAGCTCCTGCCTGGCAGCGGTAACCATGCTCACCAGGCGTGGCTCAATATCAGCGACCGGAACCAATACGCCAGCCTTTTCAGCAATCATCAGATGTTTAAGATCTGCGTTGGCGTTGGTTTCGCGAATCCTTGATTGCGTCAACTCTTCCTGAGCATCACCACCGCGCCCAGCTGCTTTCGATCGAATGTCGCGAATATAGGCAACACGCACATCCTCAAGTGAAGTGTTCGACGGTTTAATTCCAAGGTTGCTACATATCGTTCCGGCGTTACGTTCACTCATGTCGAGGTGGTCGCCGATTTCTTTCAGTGTCGCCATAACGATTCCATGAGAACAAACGCGATTAAGCACTGCAATACAGTGACCATCACCACTAAAATGAAACTGAACCCCTCATAGCACAGCAAATCTGTGAAAAAAACGAGGTGCGAATTACCCGCATTGCTGAACCCTTCAGGAGTACCTTTTACTTTGCAGAGGATAATGCACGCTGCAGTGATGATCTGAATGCCGATTCAACATACCTCTGCACCTCCTTCACCACTATCTGCTTGAACGGATATATTGATCGGTAATCTGCTCCGCCTTTAAAACTTACTAACAACTTAAGCCGTCCGTTTTTCAATCGCTGATAAATCCCAGCACGTGGACTGTTAACCAAAGCAAACGTATCATCACGCGCCATCAGGTTTTTAATTTTATTTTTTGGTAGGTTGCCGTATTGATTTAAACGCTGTTGGACAGGAATGATCAGCGCCCTTCCTTTTGGCTTTCTATTACCACCAAAGACTGCAAACTTTAAGTATTCAGCCTGAATATCCTGAACAAATACTGCAGACACCAGGTTGCTTTTATTGGATCGCCTTACCCTTATGCCTCGCTTAGTAAAAGGGGTAGGCTTATCAATGTGAACAACTAACCCCCTTACTGCTGCACGCTGACCAAGCACGGCCAACTTATTAAGCGCTAATGATGAGGCAAAAGGTATTTGCTTCTTTTCCAGATCAGAAAGCTTTTTAGTGAGCTTTCGCATATCCGCATTAAAGGTATCACTCATCAATCAACTTCTTGATTATGTTTGAGCAATGCCTCAGTTTGCGCTCTGGATAGATTCTCCTGTGCTCGGTTACGCTCAGCAGTGCTGCGGTATGTCAGGATTATGCAGATGATTGATACAATACCCAGTAATATCCCAACGACCATACTGAACATTTGCAACAATGTAGCGCCTGACACTGCCAAACCGATTGCGCCTGCCGTATAGGAAATCGCGCCCTGAGCATCAACACTGCCTGCTTCAGGTAAATCCATAAACACCTCATTGCTGTCACCAATTAATCGACGGGCAATAAAAAAGCCCCAACTGCTAAGCAGGTGAGGCTTGTTTTGATGCACCAATCGGCACGTTATGGCGAAACTTAAACTCTTTTGCGCGCACTTGCAAATGTTTTTTTAATACACTTCATGAGAAAGCATCTTAATCGCTTGAGCCACGCGACCTATACAGCGATCAATCGCTCGATTAATAACTGTGTGATGAAAACCCAATTTAGCGCTAATTGCGCGAACTGAGCAGCACTTACCATTTTCACCAGGCTTGTAATACAAACCGACAATATCGCGGTCTTGATGATGCAAATCAACCACTACACGACCAACTATCTCAACCAGCACGATATCGGTATCAATCTCCTGCCCTCTGGCCCGTAAAACAAAGGCCGAGCTTTTTGGGTAAGCTCTTGGCCCATAAAGCCTATCCATTGCACCCCATAATTTTAAACAATCATTCGCAAACTCATCATCCGCAGGATGTGTACTCACCTCAACTCCAGAGCGACCAGCCTGCATCAGCGCGAACCCTCCTGACTACCCAACCCAACCATCTTGCGAATATCAGCCAACTTGGCCCGACCCACATCATGATTGCGCGGTACCGGTTTCATTTCCGCTTTCAATGAATCACATACCGCAAGGAAAGCTGATAAATGTGGCGGTACCGCATTATTCTCAATACAGTGCTTAGCAGCCATTAACACCAAATCATTGCCGTAATATCGCAGCGATAACAACCACTCACCCGCCAAAGTATTGCAACCATCCTGACTACCAACCCTGCGCCGGAACTCATCCTTGTAGGCATCGAGAAACAATTTGAACACCTGATCAATCACCTTGTAGCCAACTGGTGGACGGATAGATTTATCCACCTTCTCCTGACCCAATCGGGCCATGCTCAACATCTGCTCACGCCCTGATTTTTTCATTGCTCACCCTCCAAGATACCCGCCTGACGCATTAACTCTTTTCGTCTTGCTTCCTCAGATTCTTTCTTTTGCTCACGCCCAGCCTTTTCAGCTGCTCGCTTAGCCTGAGTGATAGCATTTGCATCAGCCAATGCCTTTCTGAGTTTTTGCCGAAAATCAACTGACGCACTCTCTGAAACACTTATCTGCATCCCATGACCAATGCGTAAAACATCAGCTTCATCGGTCTTAGGTGCAGGCAATTGATGTAACGCCTGGTCATGTGAAATCAAACCAGAATACTCAGCCTTACGGATCGTCTGCTCGCGCAAATCAGCATCAAAACCAAGGCTTAAACTTGGTTTAGCTCTCAAACCTCTCAAGCGCGCTTCATCTAGCAATCTGTTGTAAAACTGACGAAACGCCATACGTGCACCAATCTCATCACCAGAATCGAAAGTGGGCTTGCAATGAAACCATGCTGCTTGCATTTCCTCAGTCCAGATAACAGAAACACTCTCATCAGCCGCCTTAATGACCTGTGGCCATGCCTCATCAGCAGATAAATGCCCATCCTGCTTGTTGATTATTTCGATGATATCCACTGGCTTTGGTGCAAAACGTGATGTAGCAACATGAATTTTTAACGCACGTATTGCCTGAGCTAGCGAGAATGGTGTCAAAACCTTCATCCAGATATTGAAAACACCTTCCTCCAGTGGCGGCTTATCGAAAATCGACAAAGCATCACAAAGCGCAACATCGAATTCTTCACGGTCTTCAATTCTCACAGCACTCGCTCCCCATTCACGTATGGCATATCAGAAAACTCGCCCGGTCGTCGTGTGGCTGTTTTCTTTCCACCAAACTGCTGCTGCCGTTTATGCCAGCCTCTGGCGGCCATCTGCCAATCACGCATTGGATTTCGTCCTACTCGCCAACCATTGCTGGCGTAGTATTCAAAAAAACCTGTCAGGTTGAGTTTGTTCTCTCGAGCGAAATCATCGATTTCCATTTCCGTGGGCGGCTCGAATTTTTTCGAGCGTGCTGTCTTTTTCTGATCTTCTGGTAGTGTGATGTTACTGGTAGTGTTATATGTCGGATTTAAATCCGAGTTATTTTCGGATTTATTTCCGAGTTTATTCGGATTTATTTCCGAGTTATGGTCAAATCTCGGATCTATTTCCGAGTTTTCAGCAAAATCCGGATTTAAATCCGAGTTTTCAGGCTCAAAATCATCGACTTGCACATCATCAGGCGCACTAAACTCGGATCTATTTCCGACATAGTAGCTACGACCTAAATCAGTCAAATTAACCAAATCCTTTTTTCCTGACTTAATGAAATTAATTAACCCCAAATCAGCCAACGCTTTCAAATGCCGATAAACCGTATCAGCTTTCAGGTTCAGTAGCTCCAGTTCATCCGCTATTTTCTGTCGTGATACCCAAAAATAAACCGAACCATTGATCACCTCAGACCGCGCCCACGTGGAAAGTCCTGTCAATAAATCGAATATCAATGCCTGATTAATGTTTTGAATCCCGAGGGCAATAGCACGCCTCTGATCGACATGAATTTGATACTTCATATAAACCGCCAGATATATTTATAACTTTGGAAATAAGTCGCGAACGACAGACGAATAAAATAATTGAGATTTTTACTTAAAAATGGGCCGCAAACCATCAGGATTGCCCAGCCAAATAACGCCGCTGCATTTCGCGAGAACACTTAGGGTGTGGCGTGCTGGAATGCTTTTTTAGCCCGCAAACAGGGCAAAACTGGCGAACGCTTAACCCGGGCGACTCATGACGTGCAGCGTCAGCCCGATGCCCCTTATCGCGAGCCGTTCGAGTGCTCATATTGCGAGACATTACTTGTTCCGATCCATAGCAGCCGACTCAGCCATCAACGCACAATAAGCGGCGGCATCCTCGTAATTATCCAACTTAAAATTACCCTGCTGACAACGCACCAGCTTGAGCAAAACCATAAACAGCCAGCCGCGCTCATCGCTATCGATTTGACCGTCACCAGTAATAGCTGTAAACGCTTCAACAGTGGCGGGAATCGAACGCTCACCACCAGGTGTGTCATACATCGACTCGCGGTCAATCATGTGCTGCTGTGCAGCGGCTAAAACATCCTTAGCAATAACATCAGCCATATCTAAACCCTTGATTTAAAAACTGTGATAAATTCACAATGCCAATAAAATTAAAGGAGCATCTTTGTATGCATTTACCGCTAATGAACGGCCAAACAGCCCTATACCAAGTCGTGGTTCGGCTTAACCCGACAATGAAAGGTGACCAACCACAGCAAATAGGCGTAAATCGACTAAAGATGCTTAATGAGATATTGGCGGGAATTAGTGAAAAAATGGACTGCGTACATAGCTCCAAACTGTTAGATGTAACTGTTTTTTTACTCAAAAGCCGATACAGGCCCAACTTCATCACCGAAACACTAGACGGCAACACAAGTGCAGTAAAAACCACATTCTTACAGGCAGGTGAAACCGTCTTTGTGACCGAATTAGTCAAACAAGGTATGAGTCGCTCCATAGGTCTCAGCAACTCCGAGACCTGGTTGCAGCGCAATTCTTCATAACGCAATAACACCCGCCAGAAATACAGCCAAACTTTTTATGCGCCGCATCCTGGCCATGAATATCAGCAAATGCTTTCCATGCCGCATTAGGCGGATCAAAAATAGCCCAGAATGATTTGCGTTTTAAATATTCTTGGCGTGCAGATATTCGTTTAACAGCAAAGTAATATGGAAAAAACAAACCCCGATTAACACCAAAAAGAGAGGTTACAAAAACCGCAAAACAACGCGACGCCAGCAACCTATCAAACCGGTTTTCACAAACAGTAATATCTATATGGGAATTCACATCAGCCACGTATCAACCTCCAAAACCCAATTACCGGAAAACTCACCAACCACCAAGCCAGCTGAATAAAAAACACCGTCAAGCAACCCAGCAAGGTCAAGCAAACAACTCCCAACGTGCCAACCAACTCAAACGCAGCCACCAACCACTGAAACCAAGACTGATACCGCATTAATCTTCCCGCCTACGGCCAGAGCGCACTCGAACACGCGGCGCACGGACTCGATAACGGGCAAAAGGCTGCTCACTATCAGTCGGTTCAGGCTTCAGTAAATCTTTGGCATAAGCAGGCGACGGCACCAAGCACGAACCGCCCAACGTCACCACCAGGCACAAACACAACACCTGCTCATAGCGCAAAATTCCCTTAATCACCGCAATGGCGATGGCACTTATCGCGTTATCAGCGTCTAGCTTAGAAATTGCGCTATGTAACTGCCCGTTAATCGTCGCCTTGGCTCGGTGACGCAGTTTCGCCGTCTCATCGCGTGTATGGCCCTCAGCGGTAGACGCCAGAGTCTCCGTTTCGTGAGGTGTCAAATAATCATTAATCGGCTCGTAAACCACACGGTACTGACTCATGGAAAAACCCTTTTTGAATATTTCGATCCATGCGAAACCAGATCGAGGAGATCAAACTGTGAACCATCGAATAAAAAAGGCGACCGAAGTCGCCAAAGGACACCCCGATGAAAAGAAAATTGGAAAACACCGAGATGAGAGAGAGTCATGCTGCAGAATCCTGTTGATCACGGTCAGCTTGTAAAGCGCCATTTGTTAGCACTTCAATCTGATATTGACGGCCAATCGGGATCTGTTTCCACTGTCGAACTGCCTGCTTTGTTATTTTTAAAGCAGTTGCCAGTTTGGTTTTTGAACCAAAGTATGAAATTGCGTCTTTTTTATCCATGCGCAAAAGTAAAGCATACTTTCTAAGTAAAACGCAAGCATGATTACCTTTCTGTTAAGTATGATTTACTGATGATAAATAACTTCAATGAGAGACTTATTTTTGCCATGAATCGGGCAAAAATGAGTAAAGCCAATTTGGCAAGAAAAGTGGGTATCAGCCCGCAGGCCATTGGTGCGCTTGTTAATGGAGCGTCAAACGGGCCAAATCATGAGAACCTGATAAAAATTGCCAGGGCATTAAAAGTTAGCTCGGACTGGTTGGGTGCTGGACAAGGTGATATCGAACCAGCAACGCGATCCGGTTCTTCACATTTGAATATGGTTCATGACGTGACTTTTAATGAAAAGGATTATAACGCCGTAATTGAGTTGAAATCATCAAAAGTGCCGCTGATCTCACGCGTACAGGCAGGTAAATTTTGTGACTCCGGCGATGTAGGTGAACCTGAGAGCTGGCTTTTTGCACCACTTCTAATGAGCGAATCAAGCTTTGCATTGCGAGTGGCTGGTATATCAATGGAGCCAAACTACATGGACGGAGACATAATATACGTCGATCCAGATGTTCAATATAAACACAATGACGATATCGTTGTTCGACTTTCAGATTCTGGGGAGGCCACGTTTAAAAGGCTTCAAATTGATGAAACAGGAATGTACTTAATAGCGCTCAATAAAAACTATCCTGCCCCGATAGTTCCTCTGGGTACTGAGGCTCAAATCTGCGGTGTAGTAGTTTTCTCTGGCAAATTTAGAGCCCGCTAGTTAATGTTTTTTATTTGGTTAGAGCCGCATTGCATGCAACGCCACCCGCCAAACTTTACTGAACTGCCAATCCAAATGATCAGCCATAGACCAAAGGTGATAATAGAGAGTAACAAATGCAAAATATGGCTTGTGCCTCTTCTGAATACTACCCTACGTTCATTACATTCTTTACAAAAGCCACTTCTTTTTTCATCTGCCATTATTAATCCCTTTTAGTTGCACTCTCTTGAAACATCCCGTTTTCTATCGTTGATTCTGGCCTCATAGCGCAGCTTATCAGCCTGCGTATACCCTTTGCGTTTAGCCGTTTCCCACCTTTCGACCACACCTGTCAGTTGATCGCGATAATACTGACAGCGTCGATCATCAATCTGTTTTATCTGCTGATTATAGTTCTGACGATATGCTTTATTTTGTTTTTCAATTGATTCGAGCAATCGCCTTTGCGATTCTGCCTCTGGTGAATCAATTTCTTGCTGCCATCCCACTGAGGGTGCTGATGGGATAGGTACACGGTGAGACTCGCCCTGTTCAGCGGTACAGGGTTGAGCCTGAAACGCCATACTGCCAGACGAATCAATGCACTGATACATCTGGTCAGCGTGCGCCTGCCCGGCAAGCAACAAAAAAAACAATGAAAAAAACGTCATTAAGCAATCCTTGCATGAGATGAAGATTAAATTTAACAAAATAAAAGTAAACCATGCTTGACTTGAAATTATAAAGCATGGTTTACTCTTCCTCACGGTGCCCGAAGAACACCGCCCCGCTCGGAACTCAATCCGACCAAGACCAGGAACCGAGCGGGTTACTTAAAGGGGAAGGTAAATGAAATACACCATCGAATGTAAAAGCCCAGAACGCGACCCATACACCCAGTTACAAAAAATTGACACCACCATCGGTGTGCTGTTTGTGGTCGCATTCTTTATCGCGCTGCTTTTCTGATGAAAGCCAATCTCAAACGCTTCTGGGCTCGCAACGCCGACCCCATCCTGAACACCACCTTTGTGCTGGCCGTACTCATCGCTGCACAGGTATTCACCAATATGGTGCCAGCATGAAAAATCCACCGAATAAGCTCATCTGTGATGCGGTTATGTATCACATCGCCACAGTCTCAGCCGAATCAGCAAACCCATCCGGCAAACACTTTGGCCGCAAAGTCCTGCGTGACACCATCAAAATGTGGCTCGACGACTTCACCCAGTTGGAATTTAACGTCGCCATTCAATGGCTGCTGGATAAGAACTATTTGAAAACACTAGGCCAGCACTCTGTTGGTACCGGCACGGGCAAGGACATTAAGCAATACGATCTGAACGGCTACATGCCTTATAAGCAAATCAGCCCAGAGCAGCTTGATGCTGAGAAAAGTCCCGAACAAAAAATAGTAAACCCCGAAAATCGGCCAAAAGGCATATTGCGGCCTATTGTTGAAGCGCCCAAGCGTGAACCATTAACAGTCGTTTCTGGCAGCTCAGCAGTCACCGATGATGAGCGAAAAGAAATCAACAGAGTGATTCAGGCTGAACCACCCGCTTTTATGCTTAAAGAAATCAATGAATTTCAACCAATTGAGCAATCACTTAACACGCTCAAAGCCAGGCTAAACGGCAAATCAGTTGAAAACCTCACCATCAAACTACGCACGCTCGATGGGCTGGCCAGATTGCTCGACCCGGAAATCAGCGAAGTGCTTAACCAAATTCAACATGACCTTAAGGAGATAACCCAGTGAGTGATATGCAGACACAAATATCAGACGCATTAATTTTACTGATAAAAGTTTTACCTGATGCCGACAATACTGTTGGGTTTGAAATCGAGCATGCAGGTAAAAGCGGTTTCAGGCTCCCAGCATTTTTTGCTACATCAAGCCAAATTGGAGGTTGGTGGCTAGGAATTACACCAGAGTTAGCCGTTAAGCGACTGCTTCGTGCAGCAAAAATTACCCGGGTTGAACGATACATTCGCATTAAATCCTATGAAGAAGCTAAAGGTGCTGCAGCATGAAGCAAGCCATCAACCCAGAGCACGTAATTCAGCAGCTCAGACGCCTGCAAACCGTATTTGCAAACGAAGAATCCAGCATCGCCATGCGAATGAGTAACCGCAGAGGTAAGCACGGCCTAATCAGCACCGTTGTCGGTTATGTGGTCACGCACGAACGCCTCAGCGACCCCATCATCAGCACATGCCCAAAACGCGCCGTTGATAAGTTAATGGCAAAACGGCACATCACCGGCGTCGAACAGTACTGCCGGATGTATCTGCAAGGCGGTGCGGCATGAGCATCCTGCAACCCCTACTCGACATAGCCCGCGACCGACGCATCGCCCTCGAAAACATCAATCGAGACATCCTCAACATACAAAAGCTGCTTGACAACAACCCGCTGCACGCCTGCAAACGCTGTGGCGATGGTGGAAACCTCTCATGGTGCGAAAAGAAAACACCCGACGAAACCGGGCAACACCTGATTTGCATCACCTGCTTTAACTGCAGCATTCAAACCATTCCACAAAACTGCTTCACCAATGAGCCAACCAGTTTTTTAAGTGCAATACACGACACCATCGAAGCATGGAACGGACAAGTTAAATGAGCACCACCCTCGCGATGGTAAGGCTGGCAAATCGCGACCCCAGCACGCAGGGGGGGCAACAGCGTGCAACTGTCGGCGGGGTACTCCTTCCCTGACCTAAAACAGTCGAGTGGTGGGCGTAACTCACCGTGCATCAGGCTGCTGATTGTAGTGATGGGTCACGTACCTACCATCCTCTCTGGCGAGACAGTCAGCAGCCTAATGCGGTGAGACGAGCGCTGTCATTTTATCGATGGACAAGCCGGGGTGCGCTCCCCCGCCGGATAGAATCGGTAACCGGCCACCGCAGAATTACAACCCAGAGCGTTCCGCTATTACTGGACGCAGTAGCAACCGACGTGAGCCAGACGCTGAGTAGCGGCAGCGGGCTGGACCCAAAAAGATCGTATTGCGATCTATGTTGCGTGAGAGCCGTCATTGGGAGTGCTACCTCCAGTCGGATAAGCGAGTAGACAGCATAGATCGCAATGCGGTGCGAAACGGCAAGAGCGTAATAATCCGGGGAATAGGCTCCCAGTGCCGACCCGGCGTAACACCGCAGATAATTTATGGAGACTGATATGAGCGAACAATTAAGAATACGTGCCCAGCGTGCAAATTACAGTTCAAATATTGAAATTGCCGTTTATACCAAAACGCATGCTGCCCAGCCGCTCACCATGGAGCCAATTTCTGAAGCTCAAATCCTGCACCCAATAGCCACGATTAATAAAAATGAAGCCCAACAGCTCATGGATGATCTGTGGCATGCAGGTATTCGTCCATCTGACGGAACCGGGAATATTGGTCAGCTGCAGGCAACACAGCAACACTTAAAAGACATGAGGGAAATTACTTTTAAAAAGCTTGGAATGGAAACGCCTTGATGCCTGAACTTAATTGCTCCCGCTGCTGGCAACCCGTTGGCCAACTCACAGACGGCCACATCGATTACGGTGTGCGCCTGATCTGTGCCAACTGTGACGACAAGAAAATGAGCGACGGCATACCTCACTCACTGCCCGAATTTCTTCGCGTCAGCCCATCAATGAATCAACACATGGCCAGAGCCGGGAATGAATCGAAATGAAAGCAATTGATTTATTCGCTGGTGCGGGCGGTTTCTCGATGGGTGCCAAGATGGCTGGAATCGAGGTGGTGTGGGCAGCAAACCACTGGCCAGATGCGGTGCAATGGCATAGCAATAATCACCCCGACACCCAGCACATTTGTCAGGATCTGCACCAGGCTGATTGGTCAAAAGTCCCATCACACGACATATTGCTGGCATCACCCTGTTGTCAGGGTCATAGCAAAGCCCGCGGCAAAAAGAAAAGCAACGCAGAGCATGATGCCAGCCGAAGCACTGCATGGGCAGTCATTTCAGCGCTTGAATTTCATAAGCCATCCGTTGCTGTTGTTGAGAACGTTAAAGAGTTTCTTGATTGGTCACTTTACAACGCATGGTCACTAGCTTTAAAGGCTCTTGGTTACAGCGTAAGCGTTAATATTGTCGATGCTGCAGACTTCGGAGCACCACAAAACCGGCAACGCATGTTTTTGGTTCTGTCTCGCAGTCAAAAAGCTATAAAACTAAACCTGAAAAAACAGGATGAAATCCCTTCCAGCAGCTTTATAGATTTTGAAGCTGGAAAATGGCAGCCGATTTTTAAGCCAGGTAGAGCTATCGCCACACTCAAAAGAATCGATGCTGGACGAAAACAGCATGGTGATCGATTTCTTATTAGTTATTACGGCAATACAAAGAACGGCCGAAGCCTGAACCGACCAATTGGCACCATCACCACCCGTGATAGATGGGCCATTATCGACGGCGATAAAATGCGAATGCTTAGTCGCTTTGAATGTCGCGACGCGATGTCGTTCCCCAATAACTATCTATTACCTGAGAATCATCGACTTGCAGTTCACTTGATGGGAAATGCTGTTTGCCCGGTTCCTGTCATGCATTTGCTCAATGCTATTCAGGAAGCTGCATGAACGCCCCCCAGCCAGATCTCTTTTACCCACTGATCGGCAGATGTGCAGGCTGCAGCAACAGCCAATGCCCTCACCCATCGATTAGAGAAAACAACCCAATGGCCAATTGCGGCCACTGGACAGATGGCAACCCAACAGCTGACCCGTTTGAAGTCACCATCACATCAAAAGCCTACATGGTGGAATCAGAAGATGTGCACCTCAACTGCACGCCAAGCTGTCGCAAAGGGCTGCCCAGTAAACGTAATTACCCGACAGTGTTTATCTGAGGAAGCATTATGAAATGGTCAGCAATAGCGCTAATGATTGCCCTCGCCTGCTTCGTGATATTCGTTGCCTTTCCCAAGAGTGGCTACACCTTAGAGGCGTTATTTCTCTCGATGTACTTTGTTGGCGTCACTCTGATTTGTTTAACCATAGAGGATGGAGTAAGCCCCTCATGAAACCCGAAATACTCAACCGACAGCACGGCAGAAAAATGCTGATCCGATACAACGGCATGACCAAAACTGTCGCGGAATGGGCCGCCTACTTCAACGTGTCAAAAGGCCGCTTTCAAAACTGGCTGTCACGCCATGGTGTGGAGTACGCCTTTAAACGTGGCCATCAAACCGAAGCCGAGCGACAAGATAAAACCCAAGACAGAAAGCACGGCGACTGGACCACACCACTACCCCGGCATGACAAAGATCTGGAAGCTAAAAACCGACTACACCACTGGTCAAATCGATTCACACCCGATGAGATTGCCGTGAAAGCAAAAATGATGAGGTTAGCGTGATGAGATTTGTATATCAATTACGGGGATGGCTACTAATCAGACCAATACGGTGGTCGTTTAGTCGAATGATATCCAGCTCATGCTGTTTACGAGTGATGCCTCGCAAGCATGAGTTCTGGGGGTGGCAAATGCCAAATATTCACTGGTGGATTTTATATAAGACCGTGTTTGAATTTTTCCATTGGGTTGAAGGTAAAGCTTGGCGATATTTTTGTGATTGGACTGATGGATTTCGTCAATCTTATCCGCTGATAGCAAGGGTGATTCATAAAATTGGCAAATCAACTGCTGGTTATGCGATTTCAGGCGGTGAATGCTATCACTGCGCTGCAGAAGAAGGTTGTCAGGTTGAGTTATCTCAAGACGAAACGGGGCAAAAATTCCAGTTAATTGGTGCATGGTCAGTCCGTACCCAAGATGGAACGGATCACCGATTTATGGGGATTACCACATGCCCGAAATGTGGCTACAAATCTGAATATGAGGATGGGTCGTTATGACTAAAGAACGTTTTTTACCTCTGCCAGAGGTGAAGTCAAGAATCGGCAAAAGCAAAGCTTTTATCTATACCCATATGGCAAGGGATGAATTTCCCAAACCTGTGAAAGTGGGCAGATCATCTGTCTGGGTAGAGTCAGAGATTGAATCATGGATGCGTAAAATGATTCATCAGCGTGATGCGGCTTAACCGGTTTGAACCTTACGATTTATCGGCACCACTTTGTGCTTGCTGATTTTGCTGTCTACATACTTGGCCCAGTCATTCATCATGCTGAACCGTTTTTTTAACATATCACCACGGGCATAGGCTTTTTCTGCACTATCCGTCAGCTGATGCGCCAGCGCAAACTCAGCCAACCGGAACGGGTGCCCGGTTTCCTCACCGATATAATCCCGAAAGGTACTGCGAAACCCATGCACCGTGATATCTGTCCGACTCATTCGCTTTAACACTGCAGCCATCCCGCCATCACTGAGCGGCTGGCCATATTTCCATCCCGGAAAAACATACTGATTGATGTGTGGCATTTCCTGAATCAACTTAACCGCTGCATCAGATAGCGCCACGCGATGTGGCTTGGTCATCTTCATTCTGGCTGCAGGGATATCCCACTGCTTTTTCTCCAGATCAAACTCATCCCACTTGGCCATTCGCAATTCAGTGGTTCTGGGTACCGTTAAGATCAAAAAGCGTAATGCCTTAGCGGCCACGCCCGGCATGGTGACAAGTTCAGCCATAAACGCTGGCATATCGGCATAATCTAATGCTGGGAAATGCTCATCAGTGCCGTTCTCCTGGTGCCGTTTGCGCTTCACTTTTTCCGGGTTAGGGTAAAACGTATCCAGCAGCCCTTTCCATCTGGCCGGATTTGCCTCTTTACGCCATCCATTGGCAATCGCGTAATCAATCACCGACTCGATGCGCTGACGCACCCTGCTCGCTGTTTCGGTCTTAACGTGCCATATCGGATCGAGGCAGCGGCGAATGTGCTCAGTTTGAATGTCCTTAACCGGCAAGTCACCCAGAACGGGATAAGCATACGTGTCCAGTGTATTGGTCCACTGCTGAATGTGTTTTTCATTGGTCCATTCAGATGATTTGCTCGCAATAAGTTCAGCAGCACACACACGAAACGTCATCAAATCAAGACGGTTGCGCTGGTTTGATTGCTTTAACTGTCGCGCACGGGCATCCACGGCACGCTGACGCTCATCTGCTTCATGCTGTGCCGGGTCTATACCACGCAACACCATTGAACGCTTATCAACCGCAGCAGAGCGCGCATCAGCCAGTGTGTTTGATTTCTTATCATACGGCCCCAGCCCCATCCATTTACGCTGATTATTCAACTGGTATCGAAACAACCAGCTTTTTGTACCGTTTTTGGACACATCCAAATAAAGCCCGTTTCCATCGGCATATCTGCCTGGTATCGAGAGATTATTTACCTGCAGCACAGTAAGCTTATTTATGGCCATGAAATGGGTCTCAGTGATTTTTGTACCACTTTTTGTACCACATTATGCTTGGCTTTGCAGAAACTTTAAAACACCTCAGAAGACGTGAATTAATGTAGGTGATTGATTTAGATTGATTTATGCAACACTAAAAAGACTTTAGCGAACCACAAAAACCGCCCATCTGTAGGACTGTCCCTCCGCCAAACAAACTAACGGACTTCGGTCCGTTTTTTTGTATCTGGGGTTTGGTAATTGTGATTTTAGTTGATGTGTATTTAGGAAATATTTCAGGCTATATCATCGGATATAAACAAACCATATTAAACTCACAGCTTCAAGTTCTCACTTTGCTGCCCAAGCAAGAGCGTTTGAACGAGTTGCTAATAAACTTATGCGCACCTTCTTCTATAACGCAGAACTTGCCTTAAAGTCATGTGCATTTCCATCCTGGATTTAATCATCTGAAAATCGATATACATGATGATTCCTATCACAGTAATGCCAAATAAAAAGAAAATGTCACCACTCGTTGGTAACAGGTTCAACAAAAACCGAACAATTATTTCGAGCTGAAATGCGAGCAAACCCAAAACCATAATGATGATTTTGTAAAAGTGCTGAGATAATCCCACCTTGATTGCTGAACGCTCTCTAACACCTTTGATGAATACTTTCCGTAATAATCTTTGCATTTCCATAACCAAGTTATTTCAGGAAAATCATATTAGTCACATCATTTTTAAAGCCGCATTAACCTGAAGCAAAGCAGTCATAAAGCGCTTTTTGCTTCGAATTTTCGCCCATCTGCCCCCCGGTGTATTGACCCTTTTGCAGATCGTGTCGTAGCTATTCCCTTGAGGATTTTTCGTAAAATCAGGACGAGCAACTGTAATACGACAGTCCGCCGACCTCAAAAAACGCTTGTGGCTTCAGCCTGTAAAATTTCTCCTCTACCTCTTTCGAAAGCTCATCGTATGGATTAGTCATGACTTCTTGCAGCTCTCGAATAAGTGAGTAGTCTCCCTCCTTAGCTTGCTGATAAGCAGGCACAACTAACCACTCCCGCAAACTGTATTTTGGATTGACCCGTTTCATCTGGCTGGAGAGCTCTTCATGAGAAAACGGATGCGTATCTGTCGTGTTGGCCTTAACGATGAGTGTTTTCCATTTTGTGAGCCATTCTGACCAGCGATTATCTATCCGTTCGTGATCACGATTATAGGAAGGGTTCTGGTAAAAGCTGTTTTTTAGTGAACCAATATCGTCGGGCAGCATAGAGAGTTCGCGAAAGAAAATGGTGTAATCAACCGATGTTTGCATCATCAGCGTTACAAGCTCGCTAAACAACTCCTCATTAAACGTATCCAGCCCAAGTTTGACTGCCCACATTTTCTCCATTTGCACCTGCATTACTGATGCGAAGCTGCTTTGAATCTCGTCGAGCTGACTCAGAGCATCCGGATGCGAAGTCAGCAACGGACGCAATGCTGTACAAAACATGTGAAAGTTTTTTTCCGCTGCGACAGGTTGATTCAAAAATGCGAAATGTCGTCCTCCTCCCGTCCATGGCTGGTAGTAAGGATCAAACATATCGCAGAATCCGAATGGACCGTAGTCGAGAGTGAATCCACCGGCAGCACAATTGTCGCTGTTGAAATTACCCTGGCAGTAACCTACACGGACCCAGTTCGCAATAAGCGATGTAAATCGGTTTCTGTACTCGCGAGCAAGCATCAACACTTTTTCGGGGGTGCTCAGATTTTGGTCGATGACGTCACCATACTCACGATCGATCAGGTGCAAGACTATCTGCTCCAGCTCTTTCATTGTTTCTGGATGTTCATTGTTACGGGCACGGCGACCGAAGAGCTCAATTTGACCAACCCGAATGAAAGACGGTGCGACCCGCGTCGAGATAGCTGCTGGCTCTGATATAACCGTATCTGGATCTCTAGAGTGTGAGCCTTCTGAGTACCATGGACGTCTTACTTTTTCGGTTTTAGACACATACAGACTCAGAGACCGTGACGTTGGCACCCCTAGCGCGTGCATGTGCTCCTGTGCCAGAAACTCTCGAATACTTGATCGTAAAACAGCGCGTCCATCTGCGCCGCGGCAGTATGGCGTCCGGCCTCCTCCTTTTAACTGCATTTCCCAACGCTGACCATTGATCACTGCCTCCAGCACCGAAATAGCACGACCATCGCCGTATCCGTTGCCGGTCTGAAAAGGACATTGCTGGGTGTATTCGGTACCATAAATTGACAGTGCATAGCCACATGCCCAACCAACCTTACGCATCGGCTCCGGAACGCTTGTAAGATTGCCGGAGAACACACGCATAAAGTCGGCCGACTGAGCCAAACTATCGACGAAGCCCAGTTCGCGAAACAGGTTTTTACTATGTGCCACATACTCGGGATTTTCGAGTGGCGTTGGACTGACAGGAACATAATGGCCTGAAAAGACTTGTCGGGGTAAATGGTCAGCACCATTTGCTGTTGCGTCAGGATCAGCATTGAGCGTGTCCATAAACGAGTAAATTACCAACTCTGCAAGATTGTCGAGATTGGAGATTGTTTCCATAGCGTCGGTTTGCTGGTGTTGTCGCATTACCATCGTGCTCCTGTTAAGGTGAGGAAAAAGCTGCTTTACCGCTGATTAATCAATTGCATCGGCAACTTGTCCGATTACAGTTCAACACTTTGAGCAGAACTTTGGATCACTTTCTGATTGTCACTTGAGGATTTGCCTCTCTGACAGCTGTCACACATGTTAGTGCTTAGTTTTTCTTGCCACTTCTCCACAATAGAAATTCTCTCACCAGAGTTAGTGAGCCACTATTTCTTGAATTTATACATTAAACCGTAGACAAAATTAGATGTGGGTTAGGTGATAGATTGCTTAGAGCTAAAGATCAAAT
>Ga0114916_1000653_pt1 | contig 22165 bp, 27 predicted proteins | sample MalvirAntarct_66_FD_83501 | JGI IMG/M metagenome (GOLD analysis project Ga0114916, IMG submission 83501) | Marine viral communities from the Global Malaspina Expedition - Malaspina viral metaG Antarct_66 | ecosystem: Environmental > Aquatic > Marine > Oceanic | place: West Anvers Island... | reverse complement strand
TCGACGGGCACCCGATCAAGGAGATCAAGCTCGCCTCGCTCACGCGGCACATCAGCATCGTGCTGCAGGAGCCGTACCTGTTCTCCGGGACGATCGCGGACAACATCCGCTACGGAAAGCTCGACGCCACCGACGACCAGATCCGCGAGGCGGCCGAGGCCGTGGGCGCCGATGTGTTCATCGACAAGCTCGAGGACGGCTACGAGACCGTCTTGCACGAGCGCGGCCAGAACCTCTCGGTGGGCCAGCGCCAGTTGATCTCCTTCGCCCGCGCGCTCGTCGCCGACCCTCGGATCCTCATCCTCGACGAGGCGACCGCGAACGTGGACACGCAGACCGAGAAGCTGATCCAGCGCGCGCTCGACGTGATGCTCCGTGACCGCACCTCCTTCGTCATCGCGCACCGGCTCTCGACGATCCGCAACGCCACGAGGATCGTCGTGATGCGCGATGGCGAGATCGTGGAGATCGGCAGCCACGACGAGCTCATGGACCAGGACGGCGTCTACGCCGACCTCTACCGGATGGCGTTCACCAGCCTCACCACCGAGGAAGCCGCCGCTGCCGAGACCCAGGGCTGACTGCGTCCCACCTCTGACGGACCGCTCAGATCGACCATCTATCAGCTACGCCATTTCGCCACACTCGGACTCCGCACGCGCTGAGTTCGTGATGAACGTGTGCGTACGTTGCAGCCCAGCCTCTCGCACTTGCGAGAGTGTCGGTGGAACAAGGAGCAACGGATGACCCAGGAAGAGCAGCAGCGCGACGCAAACCAGCAGCGCCAGCAGCAGGAACGCCAGCAGGGCAATCAGCAGCAGCAGGCGGGCCAGGAGCAGGATCAGGAGCAGGGCGCCCAACAACAAGGTCGCCAGCAGGGCGACCAGCAGCAAGGCGCGCAGCGGCAAGCTGGCCAACAGGGCAACCAACAGCAGCAGGACGAGCAGCAGCGCCAGCGGTAGCGGTATAACGCTGAGTGTTGGGTACTGCGCCTGTCTTGAGTCGCCGCCCTCGTGGGCGGCGACTCTGCGCCACGCGGCCGTTGCCTGCTGTGTCATCATCGAGATTGTCGGCCCACCCGAAACTCGAAAGGGGGTCGTGTGAGTCCAGTCCGATTCGCCCTTGCAGCGCTCGCGATCGGCGTCCTGGTGCTACTTGCCGCCATCGTCCTGTTCGAGCCGGTGCGTAACTTCGCAGCTGCGACCGGGCTGCTGATGTGGCTCTTTATCGCCGGACTCATCGCCCTCGGCGTCTGGTCGACGCGACACCTTCCTCGGGCACCGCGTGGGAGCAAGTCACCGCCAGGTGCGCAGTGGTTCCCGACTGGCACGTGGTGGGGCCACCGCAAGCGGGACTAGCACGTCTCCTCGGCTGCGCTACCCGCTTCCCCTCAAATCCTCCACGCATGACTGATCCTGGCGGAGTAGAATCTCGCATCCAGTTCCGGGGCCGTTCCTTGAGGAGGAGCATGATGGTCGCTGGTTCGAGTCTCGCTGAACGCTGGGCCGCCTTGGCCGGGGATTCCGAGGGCAACCGCCGCTCCGGGATGCGCGCTATCCTCGACGAGGTGCTCGGCCTCGACGAGGCGGAGCGCAGCACGGCCATCGAGGGGATGGTGCAGGCCGAGTATGCCCTGGACGATGCCCAACTGCGGCCCTTCACGGTCGACCGCCTGCGTACCTGGCTGACGATTGCGCAGGACAACATGGGCGGCGCGCAGTCCCTCGCACGTGGCTATGACGCCGCCTTCGACAAGCTCGGTGCTGCCCTCGCGATGCGCCGGTCGAGCATGGTCCAGACCGTCGCGCGCCACGACCTGACGCCGGAGGAAGTGACCGGCCTCTTCGACCTCATTCCCTCGATCGTGCGCCAGGTGCCGAGGGCTATCCCGCCGACGCGGCAATACGACAAGCCGGAGCGAAAGAAGCCGTTCTGGAAGTTCTGGTAGCGCCCTCGTCCGGGCACACGCCCGGGGAACTGCTCAGGACAAGAGGAAGGGGTCGCGGCTTGAGTCGCGACCCCTTCTCGTTCTGCCACTGGCGGCCCTGTCTGCGCCAGCCAGCGTCCGCCTCGCCGTAGCGCTACGGCGTCGAACCTCTCAGTGCTCGTGCCAGCGCCGCGACGACGAGCAGCACGAGGAAGACGACAAACAGGATCTGGGCAATTCCAGCAGCCGCGCCGGCGATGCCCCCGAATCCGAGGAGCGCCGCAACGATGGCCAGGATGAAGAAGAGAAAGGCCCATCCAAGCACGGTGTCCGTCCTTTCAAGGCGAGCCGCAGTGAGCGGACTCCACAGGGCCCAAATTCGCCGCTTACCGGTAACAAACGCGTGCCCTACCGGAACTGTTTGGCTCCGGTTCCGTCATGGGTATCCCGGATGACACCCGTTCAGGTGTGGGGACTTGACGAAGTGGGATGGTTTCGCAATGCCGACCGCTCCACCCGCGCTGGTGACGCTTGGCGGGGCGTTGCGCTCATGCCCGATGGTGCGATGCCTGGAGGGAGGCTCCGAGGCTCATCGGGCGCTTGAGGGCGTTCGAGGCCTAGAAGCCGCAGCCCTCGAACTGGTTGGGCAGGGGGCCTTCTCCGGACGCGTCGACGCGCGCCTTGAACGCCGAGAGGTACGGGTCGGCGTCGAAGAACCCGTACTTCGCGATGAGGCCGGGGCTCTCGACCGGCACGGAGAAGACGTAGGCGGAGAAGGTCTCCGCGAAGTCCTCCTCCGGATTGGTCGCCGCGTACGAGCCGAGGAACGAGTCGTCCACGAGGCAGCGGTCGTAGGCGGCCTCGTCGTCGGGGTTGGCCGGGTCGATCTCGTGGATCCAGTCGCCCCAGAACTCCTCGGTCCAGCGGGCGATGAACGAGTCGTCGGTGTAGCAGCCCTCGCCCTCGTAGTAGGTGAAGCACTGGCTTTCGTCGACGGTGCGGTCGAGCTGGTCATCGGTGCCGGTGAAGACGTGCGTCAGCTCGTGCGCCATGGTCAGCGCCAACTCGACGTCGTCGATCTCGGCTTCACCGAGGTTCACGGTCATCTGGAACGCGACGCCGCCGTCGCTCGTGCTGAGCGCCTCGACGTACGCGAGCAGGTCGCTGGGCGCGTCGAACCCCGCGAGGAGGATCAGCTCCTCCATGTCCTCGGGCGCCGCCACGATGCGCAGCCACTCCCACGCGCGCCGCAGCCGCTCGTCCTCGCCCAGGCACGGCTCGCCGAGGATGCCGTCCACGACGAAGTGGCCGGAGGTGAACCCGTCCGCGAAGTCCTCGCCGCCACCGCTGGAGATGAACTCGAGCGTGCAGTCGACATCGGTGCGAGTGAGGGTCGGGTCGTACAGGGGGATCGCGGTGGGGGTTGGCTCGGCGGTAGCCGTCGCCGTCTCGGTCGCCACGACTTCGGTGACCTGCGTCGGAGTGTTGGTCGGCGTCACCACGGTGACGCCGGCTGCCTCTGCCGTATCCACCTCGGACTCTCCGCTGCACGCTGCGAGTAGCGCGACCGCCCCCACGAGGACGAGGGCCGTCGATGTGCGGAGGGTGCGCAGCGCGCTGAGTGGAGACTGGATCACGAGAGGGCCTCTCTGGAGAGCAGAACCAACGCCGAGGCGTCTGCTGAGTATGCCCGACATCGAGCGAACAGTCCCGCCTCACGAGAGCCAGCCAGCGGTGAGGCTCGGCGGTGACTTCTCGGTCGACGGCGGGTGCGAGCAGTCCTGATGCTCACTGACGACCGCCCCGACATCTCATCAAATCTGTGAGAGGAGCCGAAGAATTGATCCCCTCACCGCTGGTGCGATCCTGCCCGCCGCGCGATTCTCTGACTGCTGGCGGCGAGTCCGTCGGCGAGCAAGGCTGTTCGAGGTCACGAGAAACGACAGAGCATCGGGTGAGCACCGCCACGGACAACCAACTCACGCCGGTTTCAGCGGTGCATGACGCGCACCTTGCGCACCCTGCGGAGAACCGCGTCGTCCGCGTGGCCTGGGGGGCCCTCGGGACGGCGTCGCTCGCGTTCGGACTCATCGGCGTCGTGGTCCCGGGGTGGCCGACCACGATTTTCCTGATCATCGCGGCGGCCGCGTACGCTCGCTCCTCTCAGCGCATGTATGACCGGATCCTCGCGAACCCCGTCTTTGGCCCGCACGTCCGCCGCTTCCGCGAGACCGGCGGCATGCCGATGCGCGCGAAGGTGATCGCGCTCGCGCTGATGTGGCCGTTCGTCGCGTTCTCGCTGGTGTTCGCGATCCCCGGCGCGATGCACTGGGCTCAGGCCCTCGTCCTCATCCTCGCGCTGATCGGGAGCGCGTACATTCTCTCCCGCCCGATTGATCGAGGCGCCGACGCCGTCTAGGTGTTGGCGCACGCAGCACACGAAACACGAAGAAGGCCCGCCATTCGGCGGGCCTTCTCGTCGTGCCAGAGCACGGACCGAGTTGGCTACTCGGTGACGGTCAGCTCAGCCCACATGCCCTCAGTGAAGTGCGGCGCGCCGCCCTCAACCTCCGGCGGCTCGTTGCCACTGGTCGCGGCAGCCGCCATGTAGGCCTCCGGGTCAGCGCCGACGGGGATGAAGCACGCCACTAGATAGCGGCCCGCCTCGGTGAGGACGCCATCGCCCACCGCGTAGATGCTCTCACTGCTACCCGGCGCAGCGATGATCACAGCCGTCGGCGGCCCCTGGAAGAGCGCCATCAACTCCTCCTCGGGAAGCGCGAGCAACTCCTCGACGGAGCGCGTCTCGCCCTCGGGAAGACGGACCGCGACCAGCTCGTGCAACTCGGCCTCCGAGGAGTTCGAGAGGCTGAGCTTCGTGCCGGCCTTGACGGACTCCGGGAGCCCTTCGTAGCCGTAGTCGACTGCAGTGACCTCGACGGTCTCGGCCGCAGCCTCAGTCGCCGTAGCGGTGGCAGCGGCCTCGGTCGCGGTTGCCGTGGCCTCTGCGGTCCCGGTGCCGGTTGCCTCGGCGGCGGCAGTCGGCTCCTCGGTGGCGTCTGCGTCGGCCTCGTCGTCGCTACAGGCGACGAGCAGTGCGCCCGTGATGGCGAGCGGAATCAGGGCCGCGCGCCCCCAACGGAACATGCGAATGTCCAAGCGTGAACCTCCTGGGCCAGTTCTTGGCCCAACTGTGGCCCCGCCCAGGGTGAGCGGGGTCCATCCCTCTGGATGACGCGAAATCTTCCTCGTCAGAAACCTTGCGTTCAAGTGAAGGTAGGGCGGCACCACCTATGTAAGCCCCGTGACAGTCCAGTGACGGGCTCGTGACGAATCCCCCTGCACAATCCCTGAGTCCTGCTTGCACCACTTTTGAAGGGCGAGGTTCATGGAGATGATCAGTGGCATCCGGATTGGCCGAACGCACACCGGGGAGATGGTGACGGGCTACTGTCCCATCTGCACCCTGGTCCACCCGGCGTTGCGTAGCAGCGAGGCCTGCCATGGGTTCCGGACGGCGGTCACGCCGGAGGAGCAGTCTACGGCGTGGCGGGCGTTGAAGACGGCGGTCGACCTGCGGGAGCGTCGCGATTGAGTGGCGGGCCGTTCGTCGCTGCGCCGACTGTCTGTTGGCGTACACTCATACTGGACGCGTCGCCCGAAGCCACCCTCCGGCTGGCGCAGAACTGAGTCGCGCCTCGCATGACGCCTCCGATTCATCGCCGGATCTCGATTGCTCCCAACCCGGGCAGTGAGCGCCATCTTGAACTCTCCTTGATGGGGGCGTTCGAGTTGGTTGACGAGGCGGTCCCCGTAGTGCTGACCGGCGCTTCACAGCGCCTCATCGCCTTCGTCGCCCTCCAGGGGCGGGCGGTGACTCGCACGGCGACCGCCGGAGCCCTCTGGCCGGACGTCTCGGACGCGCAGGCTCATGCCAGCCTCCGCTCCGCGATTTGGCGGCTGGAGGAGACGGCCCGTGAGGCGCTGAGCGTGGATGTCTTAGACCTGGACCTCGCCCCGCATGTCCTGGTGGACGTGCGAGGAGCCGAGGCCCTGGCGCACCGGCTCCTGCTGGTCGACACCATGCCGTCCGACGAGGACATCACAGCCGAGGCGATCCGTGCCCTCTCGTCGGAGTTGCTGCCGGACTGGTATGACGACTGGGCGATTCTGAGGGCGGAGGACTGGCGCCAGCTCCGGCTCCACGCGCTGGAAGCCCTCGCCGTCAAGGTCGCGGCGATCGGCCGCTACTCGGACGCTATCCAGGCGATTCGTGCGGCGATCCGCGTCGACCCGCTCCGGGAGAGCGCGCGTAGCATCCTGGTCCGCATCCACCTGGCCGAGGGGAACCAGTCCGAAGCGCTCCGGGAGATCGCCGCGTACCGGGAACAGCTAGTTCGGGAACTGGGTATCGAGCCGACGCGCCAGTTCGATGCTCTTCTCGATCCACCGACCGAAACCTGATCAAGACGAGCAGACGGGACGGACCTGTAACGGTGGCGTGACCCCCACCGCACAACAGTGGGATGGTGACTACTACGCCGTCCCCCAGCAATCCACCGCCGACCGGCCTCATGGTGCTTCGCGTGTCCGTGGAGCGAGGGTCGAACCATCCCCTCCGCGCCCACATCCGGGAGACGTCGGACGTCACCCACGGCTTCGAGCGGTCGTTCGTCCTCACGGATGTCGAGACCACGATCCGGTCAGTCCGCGAGTGGATCGAGGGGCTCATCGAGCAGGAGGCGGCGTCCCAACGGCCGCCGGCGGAAGAGCCGCCCGTGGACGGTCACGTCTAGCCTGGACTTCGACCGTCCGCTCCCTGCGCTCCTCAGATCACGTCGGCTTCACACCTACCGGTTGCTCCCAGTGCACCGGACTTCGGATAATCGGAGTCCGCACATCAACCGGCACACCTGACACGCACCGACACGGGAGCCCCCATGGGACGTAATCGCAGACAACAGCGCCTCCGCGAGCGCCGAGAGCGCAAGCCCGAGGCCAGCACGCCCGCGCCTGGATCCTCCGGATCGCGCTCGGGTGGGGCGCTCAGCGGTGGCGGCAAGCCGCAGTGGCGCCAGACGATCGACTCGTGGGGCGGCTTCACGGTGATCGGTGCGATCGCGGCTGCGGTCGTCATCGGTGCGTTGCTCATCTTCATGAACCGCCCGGGCGCGAGCGCTAACGACGAGGAGTTCGTGGCGCCCGAGTACAACGCGCCGGTCAGCGGCAACCTCATCGGCGACCCCGAGGCACCCGTCCGCATCATCGAGTACGGCGACTACCAGTGCCCGCACTGCGGCACGTTCGCCGAGTCGATCGAACCGGTGCTGATCGAGGAGTACGTCGAGACTGGCCTCGCGAGCTTCGAGTTCCGGAACTACGCGTTCCTCGGGCCCGAGTCGCAGGCAGCCGCTGAGGCGGCGGCGTGTGCCGCGGACCAGAACTTGTTCTGGCCGTACCACGACCTCCTCTTCCTGAGGCAGGGCAACCAGAACACCGGCGTCTACTCCGACTCCAACCTCCGGAAGTACGCCGAGACGATCGCCGGAGAGTTCGAGGAGTTCGACGTGTCGGCGTGGCAGACCTGCTACGACAACGACACTCACGAAGCGGCGATCCTGGAGGAGAACCGAGTCGCGACGAACTCCGGCGTGGCCTCCACCCCGACCACGTTGATCAACGGCCAGGCAATCCCGGGTACGCAGAACATCGATGTGTATCGCGACGCGATCGACGCGGCGCTTCCTGAGGGCGCCGGCAGCTAGCACCCGCTCGCTCGCAACTCGAGCGGCACACCAGAACGGCCCCGCTCACGCGGGGCCGTTCTGTTCGTCGATGTGTCCGAGGGCGCGACTACTCGGCGGGAGCCGCCTCGGCGCTTTCGGCGGCCTCAGCAGCCTCGGCCTCTTCGACCTCGGCGGTCGGGTCGTAGGAGTAGGCGAGGAGCCGGTCGTCGCGCTCGACGAACATAACGAGGTGGCCGGCCTCGTCCTCGGCCTTCACCCAGTCGGGGAGTTCGGCGCCATAGCCGCGCACGAGGTAGGTCTGTCCCACGAAGGCGAACTTCTTGCCGTCCACGATCACGTAGAACGGCGGCGGCGAGGGCTCTTCGTTCCAGTTGACCGCGAACGCGTCGACATCGTCCGCCGTCAGGACGTACATGTCCTCGAACGAGAGCTCGACGGACGTCTGGTGTGCCATCTCCGGAGCGTCAGTGGTCATGTGTACCGTCCTCGGTCAGTGCTGCGAGCCCGCCGTGCGGCGGGGCACTGCCGATGATACCGAACGCGCGCTCGCACGGGCCAGAGCAGGCGGACGTCACGCCGATGCGGGCACAGGCTCCGCGTTCACCTCGCGCACCAGATCCATGAACCGACCGAGGGTGTCGAGACGAGCGGCGAGTGTGTCGCCGGCAGGCGAGACGCGGAGCGTCGTGATGCCGCCGTCGCGATAGGCGCGGATGCGGTCCTTCACCATCTCGTCCGTGCCGAGGAGGTTCGCCTTGATGACGAACTCGTCCGGGATGAGCGCCGCCGCCTCATCGCGCTTGCGGTCGAGCCAGAGGCGCAGGACCTCGCGCGTGAGATCGCCGTAGCCCTGCCGCTCGTACGCGTCGCGGTAGAAGTTGTGCTCGGGCGACCCCATCGCGCCCATCTCGAAGGCGAACCCGGGCTTCCGCGGTGCCACCAACTCCGCGAGGTCGTCACCGAACTGCACAACGCCGCCGGCCTGTCGCTCGATCTCGTCGAAAGCGCGCCCCGCTGCCTCGGCGCCCGCGCGGATCTCGTCGAGGAAGACCGCGGCGTGCTCGGCCATGAAGGAGGAGGCGAACCAGCCGTCGGCGAGTTCGCCAGTCATGCGCAGGCTCCGAGGTCCGAGCGTGGCGAGGTAGATCGGCACGGGCGCGGGCGGCGCGCTCAGACGAAGCGCCCGGCCCTCGGAGTCGGGGAGTGGGAGCTGGTAGACCTTGCCCTCGTACGCGATGCGCTCGCCCGCCACTGCGAGTCGTAGCACCTCGACGGTTTCACGGAGGCGAGAGTAGGCGGGGTTAAACGGGACGCCGTGCAGGCCCTCGATGACCTGCGGGCCGCTGGTGCCGAGCCCGAGCACGAACCGCCCGCCCGTCATCGAGGCGAGCGACAGCGCGGTCATCGCGAGCACGGCCGGTGAGCGCGAACCGACCTGCGCGATGGCGCACCCCAGCGTGATCCGGCTGGTCTTCGACGCGAGGTAGGCGATGGGAGTGAAGGCGTCGAAGCCCCACGTCTCACCGCCCCAGGCGCTGTCGACACCGAGCCGCTCGGCCTCGGTGACCCACGTCTCGGCGTCGCGCCAACCGGCGGGTGAGTTCGCGGCGAGGCCGAGGCCAACCCCGACCTTCACGATCCGGCGCCGGCAGAACTGGTGGCGCCCGGGTAGCCCGTGGCAGCCTTCACCGCCTCGATCTGGCCTCGGTGGTCCTGGTCGTGGGTGCGCTGGAACAGGTACCACGCGCGAGCGTGCAGTTCGCCGAACATCGAGTGCGGGGCGGCCGGCTCGAGGGCGGGCCGGGGCGGCAGGTCCAGGATGGCCGCGGACCACGCGATGCCGTCGTCGCGGAGTTGCTCTCGGAGTGCCTCGATCAGCGTGTCCGTCGTCTCACGCGGCGTCTCCACACCCGACGAGTCGCCCGACTTGCCGGCGGAGAGCGCCTGCACAAGGCGGCGGGTGTTGCGCGAGCTGTTCAGGATGTGGACCGCCACCTCCTTGATGCTCCAGTCGCCACCACCCGGGTCCCAGGCTGAGTGCTCCTCGCTCACGCCGTTGAGCGCATCGAGCAGTTCGAGCCTCGCCTTCGCGACCCGCGGCCATAGTTCTGAGAATGAGTACCGCTCCCCCTGCGACTGGTAGTACTGCTGCATGCGGTCGAACTCGGCCTGTTGGTCGGAAGTCATGGGGTCTCCTCGTTCGCGCATCGGGAGGGAGTGGGTTTCACATCGCAACGCACGATGGGCGCCGAGACTAGCGCCGATGCGTTGTGTTTTGCAACGCACGAGGGCTAACCTTTGCCCCATGGCGAAGTCTCTCTCCGAATTGCACTGCTCGGTCGCGCGCTCCCTGGACGTAGTAGGGGAGCGGTGGACCATGCTGATCCTGCGCGACGCCTTTAACGGCCTCACGAAGTTCGACGAGTTCGCCGAGAGCCTGCCGATGGCTCGGAACATCCTCGCGGCGCGGCTCAAGACGCTCGTTGACCACGGGGTGCTGTCGCGTGAGCTCTACCAGGAGCACCCGCCGAGGCATGAGTACCGGCTCACGAAGAAGGGCGCGGACCTCTATCCGGTGCTGATCGGCCTGTTCAACTGGGGCGATGAGTACCTCGCCGGGGAGGATGGGCCGCCACGCGTGTTCGCGCACCGGGACTGCGAGGCGCACGGCGCCCGCCCCGAGTCCGTGGTGGTCTGTGCCGGCTGCGGTGAGCCCCTCGGCCCGCGCGACGTGCGACGAGCCGCGCCCGCTCGATAGGACCTGCTCGCCCGACGCGCTTGCCTCAGGCCAGCCGACGCTGAGCCCTCGAGTACGCCCTGGGGCGCAGCCTTGTTTACATCTCAGGGGATCGGGGGACCCGGGGCGGGAACAGCATGCCCGCAAGCAGATAGAGGCCGGGAGTCGCGAGCGCGAGGGTAGCGATTCCGGCGACGAGAATGAGGGCCCCCACGCCGACGACGAGATCGGTGATACCAAAGCCCATGGCGGCCATGTTTAGAGAACTCCGAAGCGTGACGCCGTCAATAAACTGCGCCCGCCGGGGATCGTCTCGGGGGAGTTCGCTATAGGGTCCCCAGGTGCCCAGGGTGTGTTCCTTGATGACGTCGGCCTGGGCGCGTGCGGTCTCGGCATCTTCGACGAGGACGCCAGGAATGCTGGCGTCCTCACTGGTGACAATGTTCTCGGCGCGGAGCTCGCTCGCGATCTCGCTTCGGACGGCAAGTCCCTGGATGACCATGTAGCCGCCGCCGAGCAGGAGTACGAAGCCGAGGATCAGCGACGAGATCCAGGGGGCGTGTCGTCGAAAAAAGTACATCAGTTAGTCCTTGCGGCGTTCTCGCGCGGTTGTCGCGCTACAGAGGGAGAACTTACGGACAGAGGCATCACCGAGCCATCACGCCCAGCGTCCTCGGCGTTCCGCAACGATCCTTCACCGAACTAGCCGCAAGAGGGCACGCTAGTCCGACGCGCTGGCCTCGTGGCCTGCCGGGCGTGGGGGCTCCTCGAACACCCCGCGATGCTCCAGGTAGAGCGCCTCGCGGATCGAGGCGATGCGGTCGCGGGCCTGCGAGAGCGATCCGGACAGCATCACGATCGCCGTCTCGTGGTTGTCCTTGTAGTAGTCATTGAGCTCGCCCGCTTTGCGGAATCCGAACGCCTCGTACAGTGCGCGCGCTCGAGCGTTCGACTCACGCACCTCCAGCACGATCTCGTTGAGCTCCGCCTCGAGCGCGAGTTCGAAGCACTCGAGGAGCAGACGTCGACCGATGCCGCGCCCCTGCTGCGCCGGATCCACCGCGATGGTCACGAGGTGCAATTGGTCCACCATGTACCAGACGCCCATGAACCCGACGATGCGCTCGTGCGTGCCGCCGATCAGCGCACGTTTGAGCGCAGTCAGCGGCCCGGCCGGCGGCGGGTCGGTGGTCTCCTCGACGGCGGCGAGGTACTGCGCGAAGCCGTTCGAGAGTTCCTTCTCGAACAGGCGGGCGGGCCAGGCATCCTCGTACGCCGCGCTCTCAATGCGCTTCACGGCGGAGACGTCGTCCCGAGTCATGTCGCGCAGCCAGATGCGCGCAGGAGGCGTGGCCATCCCGCTGAGTTTACCCGCCGCGCTTCCGTGGATGACTCGTCCGGCGCGGCTTAAGCGTCACGCTCGAGCGCAGGGGCTCAGCGTGGTGGCGGGCGACCGGCCATCAGGTAAGAAGCATGATCAGCAAGATGATCAGAAGGATGGTGACTACGGTGCCGATGCCGATGTACATGAGGTGAAACTCCCGTTCGTGAGCCGCTGCGCAGGGTGGGTTGCAGCGGTCGAAAGGAGGCATCGCTGCCTCCACGAGTAGCTTCAACGCTAAGGGAGAGGATTACCGCCACACGTAACTGTCTCGTGACAGGAACGTCCTCGCAGGGGCATTTCGCGTGAAGGAGCGCACTGTGCGAGGCGGCCGGCTGCGCTCGGTCGGGATGGGCTCAGGCGTTCGTCACGCCGACGTCAGAACGTCGGTCGGCGCGAAGTTAGTCGTCGCGGGTCTGCTCGGCCTCGGGCGTCGCGCCCTCGGCCAGCGGTCGCTGCAGGATGTAGTAGGCGGTCTCCGGTCGAGCGAGATGCTGGATGCCGGACACCCCCCACCCTTCCTTCCCCAGTGCCGTGAGGTACCGGGAAAGGAACGACGTACGATGCTCACCGCTCTTGCGGATGAACTCGACGCCATCACGACTGATGCGCCCACGCGTATCCACGTAGGCCACCGAATACTCAATCTGGTCCATGGCTAACCTCCACTGATCGAGGAGTAGCTGGACGCCTGGGCTGATCCACCGCCCGCCCTCGTGCGGCCTCGGCCTCGGTCGGTTCCGCGATCCGTCTTGTCGAACCGGCGCGGACCGGCAGTCACCGGAGCCATCGAGGATGAATGCGGCCCGCCCACTCGGAGGTCCTCGGCCTCCCCTGGGGCGGCGACCGGACGCAGCCGGCCTGCTTTCATCTTGCCACGTTCCGAGGATTTCGCGACTTGCCGGGCGCTTCTTGCGGATCGCGTCAGCACCCCCTCGACATGCATGAGAACAAATGTTCTACTCATCCCACAAGGGTACTGACCTCCGCACCGAACAGGCGGGAACGCACCGAGATGCGGAGATGCACGAGGAGGCCGGGGATGGTCGATGTGAACGAACTGGAGCTCGAAGCCATGGAGGCGGTCACCGCCCCCGACGGCGCGGACGGCGACGACGACCCCATCGCCTACGCCGATCCCTTCGAGGACGACGTGGACCGGGAGTTCGTCTCCGACGACGGCGACGGCCTCCCCGACGAGGTGCTCGCCGAACTTGAAGCGCTCGCGTCGACGGAGTTCGACGACGACGGTACGGCGGCCCTCGAGTCTGCGCTCGCCGAGGCCCAGCGGGAGCTCGCGCAGCAGCGCACGCTCACGCGCCAGGCCGTCGCGCGGTACCGGGACGCACTGCTCGCGGCGGAACCGGAGCTCCCGCCGGACCTCGTGCATGGCGAGACGCTCGAGGAGGTCGAGGCATCGGCAGTGTCGGCGCGGGACGCCGTCGCTCGTATCCGAGAGCGCGTGGCGACCGAGCGGACGGAACGCCCTCGCGGCTTCCCGGTCGGTGCCCCGGCGCGATCCGCGGAGCGTGGTCACGCCCATAGCACGATGAGCGCGCACGAGAAGATCGCCGCCGGCCTCCAGGAGCGCCTCATCTAGTTCACAGACCTGCCGTGCGGTCGGGGGGTCCGCGCTGAGCGCCCTGCGTTTCAAGGCCTGACGGCACGCCGTCACCCCGGAGCGCAGTGGCGCTCGGCTGCCCGGTCGCTACGCCTCGGGGGTGCGCTTCCAGTAGGCGGAGCCGTCGCGCTTGCGGGCGAGGATGCCGAGGTCCACGAGCTCGCGACGGATGCGCGCCGGGTCGTTGAACGCGTGGAGTTCCTCCAGCAGGTGCCCGAGTTCGACCTCGTTCCAGACGACGCCGTCCTCGATCTGCGCGGCGATGTGGTCGAGCACCAGCAGTTGTTGCGCGCGCCGTACGGGCCAGCGCGCCACCCGCCCGCGGTCGTCCAACAACCGTTCGAGGATCCTCGAACGCTTGCGGAGCGCGAGCATCGGGTCGGCCGGAGTGTTGGGGTCGTTCATGTGTCCAGTGTCATGCATTCCGCGCTGGGCTTCGAGGTAGGCTCTCCCACATGGCAAATGCGAAGTGGGGCGATGCGCCGACGCCTGCGTTCGGCCGTGACGGAGGGCGCGTCGAGGATCTCATCGCGTACTACGCGAACGAGGGGTTCGAGGTGGCCTACCGCATCGAGGATGAAGTGGGCCTGATCCGAACGAACTCGTGGCCCGCGGTCATCTTCGGAGGCATCGGCGGCGGGATCAACCCCTCGCCCCGCCGCCAACGCATCTGGCTCCACGTCGACCCCGAGGGCCGCGCGCTCGTTCGGCTCTACGCGCGTCACCACACCTAGCGTTGAGTAGCGGGGAAGTTGGCACGAACGATCCCTGTCCGGTCGCGAAGTAATCCGGTACGTTGTGCGCCACGAATCGGCGTCACCAAGGGGTCAGATGGCGCGCTCCCGATCACGTGTTCCTCAGTCGGCACCTGGCGAGACTCGTCGGGCCTCTGCTGCGCCCTCGGGACCGACCGCTCGACCGGATGTCCGTCGCGCGGCCGTAGCCCCGGAGGCGATGCGTTCGCTGCAGCAAGCGGCCGGCAACGCCGCCGCCCGCCGCGTGAAGGCGAGCGCCGCGCCCCCCGGTCCCCAGCGGCTGTGGACGAACAAAGAGTTCACCGACAAGACGTACGAGAGCGCCTTCACGCAGAAGAGCAGCGCTCAGAAGGCCGTCATCGACCTCCTCACGGCGTACTACGCGCTCGACACTCCGAAGAACAAGCCGACAGCCGCGCACGCCAACCTGCTCACGCAGATGAAGGCGTCGGCGGAGCTCTGGCTGGCCGACCACGTCACCGAACTCGATGGCCAGGTCTCCGAGGATCCCAAGCGCCCGAAGCGCATGCAGGGCTTCAAGGACTTCATCGCGAACGTCGACGCGGAGTTGGCGACGATCAAGGCGGTGCTCGGCGACGAGTTCATCCCGGAGATCACCGAGGAACACAAGGCCTACCAGAAGCTCCGCGACCACTACAAGGGGTCCGCCGACTCGCTCTTCGTGAAGGCTGCAGGCGTCCTGGACAAGGCCGTCAGCCAGCCCGGCGACTCCGCGAGCGTCGAGGTCGAGTTCGAGATCCCGATCGATCCTTCCGGCGCCGGGTTCATCGGCGGTCGCCTCTCCATCGAAGCGGAGAAGGACGACGACAACATGGTGAAGGCCCGCACGGAGATGGTGGTCACCGGCGGCGCCAACATCGGCATCGCGAAGGTCAAGGCCGAGCTGGGCGGCTACATCGAGGCACAGGCCAGCACCGGCGCCGACGTCATGAATCTCTACTCGTACGGCCTCTACCGACGCTTCCGCGAGTCGAAGTACATCCCGCGCGAGGCCGCGAACTACATGTGGGGCGGTCAGACCTCGCAGCATGGCTACAACAAGGCCGAGGCCTGGTCGCGCGCCCTTGAGCAGCGCCTCTTCGCCGCACTGCCCGACGTCGACCCGAACGATCCGAAGTACAAGTCGATGCCGCCCTCGAAGGCGAAGGAGGCACTCGAGGCAGACCAGGCCGCCGTCGAGGCGTCTCGCGAGCGCGTCAAGAACACCTACGTGGAGACCGGCGGCGTCGTCGCCGGCAAGGGCGAGGTCGGCATCTCGGAGCTTGTCGCCCTCGAGATTGGCGTCAAGTACACGGCCGGCAGCAAGATCAGTGCCGAGTCGATCGTCGCAGCCAAGGGCGCGGCCGGCGCGAAGAACTCGGGCGGCCTCACCGGGCGTGGCGCGCAGAAGAACCTGGGCGAGGACACCTCGTCGGTCACGTTCAGCACCAAGGTCACCGTCAGTGGCATCGAACTCGAACTCGAGGTGGCCAAGTCAGGTGCCGACCTCGAGATCTCGTTCGATGGAACCGGCAAGATCCCGGCCAGCGCCCTCGACGGGGTCGCCGCCTACCTCGCGAGCATCGGGCTTGCCACACACAAGTTCGTGAAGACCGTAAAGGCCGCTAAGGACGACGAAGTCATGGGGCCGCTCGTCGCCTTCGGCGGCGTCCAGAAGGCGCTCTACGGCCCCGTCCTCAGTGCTGCGGTGCAGGGCAAGAGCGGGATGGACGTCGGCGACGTTGGCCTGCGTCTCTCCATGAGCGCGTCGCGCGAGGACGGCGAGTGGTCCGGCGAGATCTCGATCAACCACGTCTCGGCGCTCTCGTTCGAGCCGCCGATCGGCCTCAAGGTCGAGCTCGAGAAGTCGTCTCGGATCGGTGCGCTCCAGTACAGCGGCGGCTCCTGGTCGCTCAAGTAGCCTCGGTGCCTGCTCCCGCACCCAGGGTGGGCCGAGACGCACGAGGACTACGCTAGCCCCATGCCAACGCACACCGTCGACAGCCTGCTCACGCTCCACGAGCCGAACACGTACGAGTTCCGCGTCATCTTTGACTCGACGAGTCACGCTGGCGGCGGAGGCGCGCCCCTCGACGTGCGCATCACGGTGACCCTCGGCTGGGACGCCTACGAGCGCTCCATCGACCTCTTTCAGCTCTTCCACTGCCCGCCAGATGTCCGGGGCGATGGGCCCGAGGGCGGCCTGATCGAGGGCAAGCGCGTCCGCGTCGAGGCTCGCCTCGACGATGCGCTCGCACAGGAGCACTTCGCCGACAGTGACGCCGAGGGCGTCGCGGCTCGCCTGCTGGATCTCGCCGAGAGCGACACGCAGCACATCCTGCTGGAGACCGAGTCCTGGTTCGCCCTCGCGGTCACGCAGGCGATCGACCTCCCGCCCGATGCACGCGAGCGCGCCGACCTCCGCGAGGGCTACCGCACCACCTGGGCGGACGCCCCGAAGGTCACGCGCTAGGACGGCCTAGCCGGGCAGGGCTGCAAGACAGTGTCCCGACCGCTCCCACTCCGACGGGCTCAGTGTGAGCGGGTGTTTGAGAGCCTCCGCCAATTGCCTACGGCTAGACGAACGCCTCGATGTCCTGGCGTTCCTCCCCAAACGGGTCGTGCTCGAGCGTGACCTCCCGCCCGAGGATCATCGTGGGGCGCGTCTCCGCCTCGAACGGTGGCCATTCGCCAACGCCCTCGTGCGAGGGTTCGCCAGAGCGGGCGAACGCGAGCCACGAGTCCATCATGCGGAGCGAGAGCGCCTCGGCTTCCGGGCCACTGCCCGCGAAGCGGTCCTGCGTCGGCGCCCAGAGTGTGCCGAAGACGAATGGCATCTCCAGTGCGTGGCATGAGCCGAACGCGCCATGCCGTGCCGGCGACTCCCACGTGAAGAGGTAGACGAAGGCAGGCTGCCCATTCGCCCTCGTGCTGAGCGCCAGGCGCTGCGCGTTCACGCGGAACCGGAGGTCCGTGGTGATCGCGTCGAAGATGTCGACGTTCGACGCCGGCATCTTCGAGGATCGCGACGCGCGGTAGACCTCGATCAGGCGCTTCGCGTCGTCCTCGGACGCTCGGGGCATCTCGCGTGCGATCGCGGCGGGGAGATCCTCGTCCGTGATGTGTCGATCGCGGCTCGTCGCGTTGAACAACTTCACTTCGTCGCGGTTGGTGCCGATCAGCACCGGCACGTTCGAGGATCGCCCGGCGGCGATGGCGTCGAGGGGCGCCTCTGGGATGACGTCGGCGTCGATCACGGGCCCGTAGCGCATCCCGATCTTGTGCTGCGCCTCGACGATCTCCTGCCACGGGCGGTCGAGGATCGCTGCAGCATCCGCCGGCTCGATGCCGAGCTGCTTGAGGAGCGCCTCGCGGATCTTGACGGCGTCGGCCTGCGGGGTCGCGCGGCCGCTGCCGCTCTCGAGGATCGCCTTGGCGAAGAGCCCTCGCGCCGGGGTCGTCGCGAGCAGTGCGCCGACGGCGGCCGCGCCGGCGGACTCGCCGAAGATCGTGATGTTCGAGGGATCGCCGCCGAACGCCTCGATGTTGTCGCGCGTCCACTCGAGCGCTCGGACCATGTCGAGCAGCCCGACGTTGCGCCGCGCGCCCTCGATGACGCCCTCGAAGTCGGCGAACCCGAGCGCGCCGAGGCGGTAGTGGATCGTGACGACGACGACGTCGCCGCGGACCGCGAGGGGGCCGCCGTCGTAGAGATCCTCGGAGCCCGCTCCGTGGGTGTAGCCACCGCCGTGGATCCAGAACATCACGGGGCGCTTCGCACGGTCTGGGGCAGGGGTGCAGACGTTCAGGTAGAGGCAGTCCTCATCACGAGGGGTGCTGGAGGCGAAGCCCTGGATCGGGTGGTCGCCCTGCGGCGCGCTCTTCTCGAACTTCTTGGCGGGGCGGACGCCCTCCCACGGCTGCGGTGGCTCGGGCGCGTGGAACCGAGGCGGCGGCGAGGCGAACGGGATGCCGAGGAACGCGTGGTGCGCTCCGCCGCCGCTGAACCACCCCGCGCCGTCGCGCTCAAGGCCCTCGAGTTTGCCCTAGGTGGTCTGAACGATCGCCATCGTCGAGTCTCCCGTGCCAATTCGGATCCAGCCCTGCGCTGCGCCTGCTTTGGCCTCGGCGTTAGCTCTTCAGCGAGAGCGTCACGGTCGCCGAGAGCAGATCGCCGAGCGCGGCGCACATCGGCCCGCCGCACGCACCGATCTCGATCTCCTCGCGCCGTTCGAGGAGCGCGGGGTCGGTGACCTCGATCTCGACGGTGGAGTGGATGTGGCCGACCTGGCGCGGGAACTCCTGCATCGTCGCCTCGACGCTGGCGACGGCGCGCGTCACCTCGGCGTCAGCGAGTGCGCCGTTGTTGAGCAGGTAGCCGAGGGTGCAGTTCCCGACGGCGATCAGCAAGAGGTCGACGGAGGTGAAGTCGACCGGTCCCTGGCCGTCCTCGGCGGGGGCGCGCACATTCGTGAACGTGCGATGAGCGCCTTCGCCACGTTCGACGTCGAACCGGATCTCGTGGCGGTCGACGAACTCGGCGGTCAGCTTCGGCATGTCAGTCCCCCTCCATCGCGCCTCACGACCTCGGGCGGAACTCACCGGCGAGGGAGGCGTAGCGCGGGGAGTGTACGCCGGGAACTGACAGGTTCGATCCTGACGAAACGCTACGGTTCACGTCATAACTGTCGAGAATCACGGCGCGGAGGAACAACGGACGTGGTCGAGGTCATCGTCGCACTGGGGCTGGGTGGTCTGCTTGCGTACCTGCTCAACGGGCCGCCGGCAGGCGCGAGCGCGAATCAGCCGCCTCGTGAGCAGCGTCCGAAGCAGAGCGCACGGCCCAAGCCCAAATTGACCGCCGCCGCCAAGAAGGCGCCCCCAGCGCCGCTCGTCGCGCCCCAACTTCCCGTGGCCCCGTCGCCTCGCAAGTCGACGGCGACGGTCCGGAAGTTCAAGTAGCCGACAACGGCTCCCGGCGGAGCGCCTAGTAGCGGCCCGTCGCGACGATGCCGCCCTGCTCGAGCACGCGGTCGTCGTCCGTGAAGATCGCGAGCGCGCCCTGGCGCAGCGCGTGCTGCAGGAGGCGTTCCACCTCGTCGGCATCCACCGGCGATTCGTGGACGCGGGCGTCCTCCGCCGTGCCGAGGTGCTGCGTGGCGTTCTCGTGCACGATCACCGTGCCGACGCGGCCCTGCACGCACGCCTGCTCGATGGCCTCCAGCCCGCCGATGGCGTTTGGCTCAGCGCCGCTGAACCACTGCTCGACTCGCTCCGCGGCGTTCTCGAGCTGCACCTCGTGCGCGAGGGTTCGCAGCCGCTGGTAGCGGTCACGCTCGTCCTCGCCGTGTGGCGGCGCGTTCAACTGCACGGCGCGTTCACGGAGACCGTCCGAGACCATCGCCAGCAGTTGCTGCCGCGCCTCGTCGACGCCCTCGACGATCACGATGTCGTCCGCGCGCACGAACTCCTCGAGCTTCTCGGAGGCCTCCTTCGAGAAGAGGTGCCGCTGGTTCTCGACGTAGCGGTTCTCCTGCACGTAGGAGTGCCCCGGCCCGGCCTGGTCACCCCCGACGACCCCGCCGCCCTGGTGGTCGACGCCGGTGCGCTGCCCCTTCTTCGAGAGGTAGTGCGCGGGCCAATCCACCTCGTCCGAGGCGGTCTCCGCGCCGTAGCGCACGCGCGTCACCTCCATGGTGTGCAGGTCCACCGTGACGAGGACGACCGGGCGGTCGAAGTACCCCGCGCGGGCGACCTCGAACACGCGAGGGCCGTTGGCGGCGTGGACGCTGCTGCGGATCGGCGCGGCCAGCTCGAGGACCGTGAACGGCCCGGGGTCAGGATCGGCGTCCTGGGCGTCGCCCGAGTAGACCGGGTGCGCCACCCAGACGAGGCCGAGCACGCCGCGCTGACTGGCGTCGGCGGCGGCCTCCTCAAGCTCGCGCATCTCATCCTCGACGGCCTCGCCCTGGTGCTTCTCCAGCCCCTCAGCGGCCTCGCGTCCGGCCTGCCGCAGCACCTTCAGCGCCGGTGGCTGCCCCGACCCATCCGGCGTCAGGTCGAGCGTCGCGGTCACGGTCAGCCGGCTCGCGTCACCGTCGTCGCCGCCGTAGTTCAGCAGCCGCTCCACCAGCGCATCGAGCCGCCCTCGCGTCGTATCGGTAGCCATCGAGGCACCCCCTTCTCGGGTTGCCCTCCGACGCTACGGGCGCACGAGTTGCGGGGGCATAAACCGAAGTCCCCTCGGGAGGAGGCCGAAGTCCCGAGGGATGGGGGCGGGGCGGTTAGGCGCCGGCCTCTGGCAGCGCTCGAACATCCTCGATCTCCTCGAAGATCTCCTCGATGTGCTGGCGCAGTTCATGGGGGAGCGACGCGACCGCGCCGCCCTCCTGCCACCGGTCATCCTCGATCGCGCGTGCGGCTTCCTCGGTATCGGCGTCGATCTCGGTGGTCACCCACCCGGCGACTGACCACGTGCGGGTCACCGCGTACTTCGGCATGGCGCTACTCCTGCTGCGGGGAGAGTCTGCCACACGAGCGGGGACGCCTCAGTCGATCGATGGCACTCCGGCACGCTGGAGCATCTCTGCGATGCGGTCGAACTCCTCGGGAGGGAGGGTCTTGTCGCGACCGTCGGGTTCAGGCACGCAGATGATCTGACCGCGGCGAGCACGAGTGAGGATGACGCGGTAGCCGTTTACGATGTACTTCGACCGCTCGGCGTTCGCCTTCTGCCACTTCGTGCCCTTGAATTGCCGGGCTTCGAGCCCAGTGAACAACTTGTCTGGAACGAGGTCGTTCCCCCAGAGAACACCGGCCCAGTCGAGTTCGAGCCCCTGACAGTCGAAGTTCGTCGCGGCGATTTCCAGTTGGTCGGAGCCGCGAACATCGCCCACAGGCTTGAGGAACCAGTCCGCCCACTTCTTCTCCCGGCGGAGAGTCAGATCGAATCCCCATGCCCGGAGGCGACGAGCGTCCGCGCTCATGAGGAAGCCCGTCCGCTGATCTGCGTCGATGCTGCGGTGATCGCGGAGCCATTCCGAGGCTGAATCGAGGCTTCGCGTGAGTACGAGCGGGAACTCTCGCGGATCGGGGAACACCGCTCTCGCATCTTCGAGCCGCAGCACGAGCGACCGGTCGACCCAGGTGTTGAGTCGCTCAGCCCGGGGGCTCCGGACGTTCATCCGTAGGTTGAGCCGCGGATCGGCCGCGATGTCGACACCTTGGGGGAGTTCGTCGAAGAGGCGTCCTCCCGGTGGGGCCTCCTGGCCGGGAAGCACAGCCGGTGACGCAGAGACCAGCCAGTCGGAGTGAGACGTTGCCATGGCCCGTCCCCATTCACCGAGTCCAGCCTCACCACGATTGATCTCCTGCCCGCTCCCTACGAGGGCGATCACCACGCCCCAGTCGGGAACGCGGTTCATCACGTCGAGGAAGATCTGAGGCTCTGAGCGGCTGGACTGACCACGAGTCCAGCGCCTCACCTGCTCTCCGTCCCATGCACGCTGGGCTTCGTCGAAGAGAATGACGTGCTCGCTGGGGCAACGTTCGGGGCTCTCGGCGTACTCGTTCCGAAACGCGTAGGCGTGCTGGATGAACGTCTTGACCTCGCGTTCCGCCTCAACCTTCTTGCGGCCGCTGCGCACGGAGGACTCGACGAGTGAAGCGGAGATGACGTTCACCAGTGGCATGTTCCCGGAGAGGAAGACGCCAGCGGCCTCTGACCCCTGCAGCAACTCAGGCGAATGCACGACTTGAAGTCCAGCGAGGGTCTTTCCGGAGCCGGGCGCACCCGTGATAAAAGCGATCCCGCGCCGTCCCTCGCGCTTACAGCGATCGATGAGTTCCAGCACGGACGCCACAGTCTGGTCGAGATTCTCGGCACCGGAGAGCGACAGTTCCCGCACGTCATTCCGCTCGTAGAGCATCCCGGCCGCCTCCACGATGGTGGGGGTCGGTCGATACGGCGAGTCCTCCCACTCGAGTGGATCCAGGGC
>Ga0114916_1000650_pt1 | contig 22198 bp, 18 predicted proteins | sample MalvirAntarct_66_FD_83501 | JGI IMG/M metagenome (GOLD analysis project Ga0114916, IMG submission 83501) | Marine viral communities from the Global Malaspina Expedition - Malaspina viral metaG Antarct_66 | ecosystem: Environmental > Aquatic > Marine > Oceanic | place: West Anvers Island... | reverse complement strand
TCCTAGGACTTTTCAATCTCATTAGTATGGGTAGATCTAAAAGCTGTAACGTTAAAATTTTAAGGTTTTTGAAATAAGTTTCATTATTTTGAGTTTATTTGTTCGATAATAAATAACGGAATCCTAGTCGGGTTTCATAAATTTTTGTGATGATCAAACAAACTATTTTAATTGCCGTATGTTCCATGTTATTTTTCGCCACCATGCGGGCGCAAGAGGGTGTCAATCAATTAGATGCTAATGGACAGCGTCACGGCTTTTGGAAAAAGAATTTTGACGGCGTTAACCAACCGCGATACGAAGGTACCTTTGAGCACGGTAAGGAGGTGGGCCTCTTTAAATTTTATAAGCTAGATAAAAATAAAAGTGTCCTGAGCGCCACCCGCGAGTTCAGTCCAAATAGCGATGATATCAGTGTAAAGTTTTTTTCATCAAAAGGAAAACTGATTAGTGAAGGCGCTATGAAAGACACCCTTTTTGTGGGGAAATGGGTCTACTACCACAACAAAACCAAGGCGGTTATGACCGTTGAACATCATAATAACAAAGGTAGGCTTGAGGGCGAGCGGATGGTGTATTATCCAAACGGCCAAATGGCGGAGCACACTGTTTATAAAGACGGAAAAATAGAAGGCATCTCTAAGATATTCTCTGAAAAAGGCGTACTTATCAAGGAGTTTACTTATAAAAATGATATGCTCAACGGGATGTCTAAATACTATAATGGCGACGGGCAGATGCTAGCAGAAGGCGCGTATCGCAATGATAAGAAACACGGCATCTGGAAGTTTTATGAAAATGGCGCCCTGACTGAAGAAAAGGATTTTACGGAATATAGTAGGAATCCGATGAAACAGTAGGGGAGTAGTTATTAGTAGGCAGTTTTCAGTTGGCAGTTTTCAGTTTTTAGCGAATAGTGTTTATTGTTTTTTGTTTCTATTGTTTCAGGTTGGTGTTTCTAAAGAATTAGAAATCTGCGTAAATTTGTGACATTTGCGGGGTTTGACTTTTAGATAAGTTTCTATTGTTTCTATTGTTTCATGTTGGACGTTGATAAAAATTAAAAATTTTTCATATAACTTCAACTTCAACTTCAACTTCAACTTCAACTTCAACTTCATTTTCAATTTCAATTCCATTCCCAATAATCTTCGTAATTTTGCAAAATGAAAAGAGTAATCGTAGGACTTTCTGGAGGTGTAGATTCAAGCGTTGCTGCCTATTTGTTAAAGGAGCAAGGTTATGAGGTTATTGGGCTATTTATGAAGAATTGGCATGACGATTCTGTGACCATTTCTGATGAATGTCCGTGGTTAGATGATAGTAATGATGCCATGCTGGTGGCCGATAAATTAGGCATACCCTTTCAAACCGTCGACTTAAGCGAACAATACAAAGAACGTATTGTCGATTATATGTTTGATGAATATCAAAAAGGGAGAACGCCCAATCCGGATGTGCTCTGTAATAGGGAAATCAAATTTGACGTGTTTATGAAAATAGCGCTCGATTTGGGTGCTGATTATGTGGCTACCGGTCATTATTGCCGCAAAGGCGAACTTCAAAAAGATGGCCAACCCGTGTACCAATTACTTTCTGGAGTGGATAACAATAAAGATCAATCCTATTTTTTATGCCAATTGTCTCAAGAACAATTAGCAAAAGCCTTGTTTCCTATTGGCGAACTGACAAAACCTGAAGTTCGAAAAATCGCTACCGAATTGGATTTGGTAACTGCAGATAAAAAGGATTCTCAAGGGCTCTGTTTTATTGGCAAAGTGAGATTGCCAGAGTTTTTACAACAAAAATTACAACCTAAGGAAGGAGTCATCGTCGAAATACCGGCTACCCAACCCATGTACAGTCAAGCAGAGCCTCAATTTTCTTCGGAAAACGATGCCTTGGACTTTCTGACCAGAAAAATGGATTACAATCGCACTGACGGGAAAGTCGTAGGGAAACATCAAGGTGCCCATTATTTCACTAAAGGTCAACGCAAAGGCTTGGCGGTTGGCGGAACGGTTGAACCTCTATTTGTGATTGATACAGATGTTGAGGAGAATGTCATTTACACCGGTCAAGGCAAAGATCATCCCGGACTGCTTAAGAAGGCTCTCTTTGTGTCTAACAATGAGGTGCATTGGATACGCGAGGATTTAAAATTGAAGGTTGGTGAAACCATGACCACCCAGGCACGCATCAGATACCGACAACCACTACAACAGGCCACCTTACACCAATTGGAAAATGGGCTCTATGTGGTTTTTGAAACCTTGCAATCGGCCATTACAGAAGGTCAATTTGTAGCGTGGTATCATGGTGATGAATTAGTAGGTTCGGGAGTTATTTCTTAAATTGCTCTGTCGAATCTTCTAAATTGCGACTGCATGTCATGAAAATTATTCTGTTCTTCTTATGTTGTATGTCTCCTGCTGTCTTTTCTCAAGATGATGCTTGGATATATTTTGTAAAAAAGACGAATGTTGAAACGGCCTTACAGAACCCCAATACTATCCTTTCTCAACAGGCTATAGACCGAAAAAGGCAACATGACATAGCCATTGATCAGCGGGATGTGCCAGTTAATTTGGCTTACATCAAAACCATCTCATCTTTAAAGACTGTGCGTGTTTTGGCCAAATCCAAATGGATGAATGCCATTCACGTGAGAGGCGATTTAGCGGAAATCAAGATGCTCCTAAATTTTGAATTTGTCGCTGGCATCGATTTCGCCGATAAAAACCTAACGGATTTAAAACGTCCAGCGCGGCAAAACAGTAAATTTCAAATTGAAGCAACTTTAGAGGATTTCAACTATGGAAATGCTCAGAATCAAACGGACATGATTCAAGTAAAAGCACTTCATTTGGACGGATTCACGGGTAAAGGCATTAGCATTGCGGTTTTCGATTCGGGATTTCCAAATGTCACTACCATGAAGGCCTTTGAGCGGTTGAGAGCTCAAAAAGGATTAAAAGGGGGATATGATTTTGTGGAGCGCACTACTGAAATTTTTAATTTTGAGGGCAGTTCCCATGGCACACGGGTTTTAAGTACTATGGCGGGTTATTTGGATGCTGAATTTGTCGGCACCGCGCCGGACGCGACCTACTACTTATTCCGTACCGAAGACGTAGCTCACGAAAATCCTGTAGAAGAGAGTTATTGGGTGGAGGCTGCGGAACGCGCCGATAGTTTGGGTGTGCATATTATCACCTCTTCTTTGGGCTATAATACTTTTGATAACCCCAATTACAATTATACCCCTGCTGAAATGAATGGAGTGACCACTTTCATCAGCCGTGGTGCCTCCATTGCGGCAGAAAAAGGAATTTTAGTGGTGAATTCGGCAGGAAATTCTGGCAGCATGCCTTGGCAAATTGTCACCGCTCCAGCAGATGCTGAAGGTGTATTTACAGTGGGAGCAGTAGATGCGACAGGCGCATATGCCACATTCAGTTCGCGGGGGAGTGCGGATCAGCCCACCTATAAACCGGATGTGGTAGCTCAAGGTTTAGGTACATTTGTTATTACTGAAACCGAAAGTATTGTCAGGAATAACGGCACGTCGTTTAGCGCTCCTATTATTGCAGGAGCTATGGCTAGTTTATGGCAGGCTATGCCGGGCGCAACTGCGGCGCAACTGAAGCGGTATGTCCGGGAATCAGCTTCACAGTACACCTCGCCCGATTATTATTTGGGCTATGGCATCCCTAATTTTAAGGAAGCATTAGCGGCGACCCTCTCATCTCAAAATTTAGAAGTAAAACAGGTCCAACTCTATCCAAATCCGGTGTCAGAGCTTCTTTATCTGAAATTACCTAACAATCACGAACATGGAATTCTTCGGATTTATAATCTGCTGGGAAAACAACTTTTAGAGCAAGCGTATCATTCCAATCCTTTACCGGTAGATGTGTCTAAATTGGCGACAGGAATGTACCTGCTCACAATCCATTCTGCTCATAATACCTATAATCTTAAATTTATAAAATCTTAAATGTCAAATAAAATTACTACCCTTTTCAATATTCAATACCCCATAATTCAGGCAGGCATGATCTGGAACAGTGGATGGAAATTAGCATCAGCTTCCAGCAATTCTGGGATTTTGGGTCTTATTGGCGCCGGCTCTATGTACCCTGAGGTGCTGCGTGAACACATTCAAAAGTGTAAACAAGCCACAGATAAGCCTTTTGGAGTGAATGTGCCTATGCTGTATCCAAACATTGAAGAAATTATGGATATTATAGTAGATGAAGGGGTGCAAATCGTGTTTACCTCTGCGGGGAACCCTAAAACATGGACGGCTTGGTTAAAAGAGCGTGGTGTGACCGTGGTGCATGTGGTGAGCAGTGTAAAGTTTGCCCTTAAGGCCCAAGAGGCAGGCGTAGACGCCGTAGTTGCTGAAGGTTTTGAAGCTGGAGGTCATAATGGTAGGGAAGAAAGCACCACCTTAACCCTGATCCCGATGGTGCGTGAAGCTTTAGACATTCCCCTTATTGCGGCTGGAGGTATCGCCACAGGCAAAGGCATGCTGGCGGCAATGATTTTAGGAGCTGATGGCGTGCAGGTTGGCAGTCGCTTCGTGGCCAGTGTAGAAAGTTCTGCGCATCAGGCTTTTAAAGATGAGGTGGTTAAGGCTAAAGAAGGGGCTACCCATTTAACTTTAAAAGAATTGGCGCCCGTACGGTTGATTAAAAATAAGTTTTATAATGACCTGGTCGAACTTTATAAAACCACGCCAACCGTCGAGGAGTTAAAGGATTTATTGGGACGGGCCCGGGCTAAACGCGGCATGTTTGAAGGCGATTTGGAGGAAGGCGAGCTGGAAATTGGTCAGATTGCTGGCTTAATTCACGACATTAAACCCGTCGCCGCAATTGTAAAAGATATGTTGGCTGAATACAGTGCGGCAAAACAAGAGGTACATTCCATGTTTTAAATGCTGTTTAGGATTCCGGAACGTGTTGGACCATAGTAAAACTGCTACTTTAGCTTGAGCCGTGTGTCATCGTTTTAGTGGAAAATAAATTATAAAAAGATGCATAAACTTGACCAATCCACTACCTTTGCATCTTTAAATTTTCAACGTGGTTTTATCGCAATATACTAAAGAATTTAAGTACAACTTAAACTTGGCAGCGCCAGTCATGCTGGGGATGCTTGGCCATACCTTTGTGAGTCTGGTAGACAACATTATGGTTGGTCAGCTAGGTGCTACTGAATTGGCAGCAGTGTCTCTGGGGAATAGTTTTGTGTTTATTGCGATGTCTTTAGGCATTGGCTTTTCTACCGCCATCACGCCTTTAGTGGCCGAAGCAGATACGGAAAAGGATTTTGTAAAGGGAAAATCGGCTTTTAAACACGGATTGTTTTTGTGCACCGTTTTAGGAATCTTTTTATTTTTGGTCCTCCTGTTGGCAAAACCATTGATGTACATCATGGACCAGCCGGAAGATGTGGTAGAACTCGCCATCCCGTATTTAGACCTGGTTGGATTCTCTCTAATTCCGCTGATTATCTTTCAGGCCTTTAAGCAGTTTAGTGACGGCCTGTCGCTTACCAAATACCCGATGTATGCTACAATTCTGGCAAATTTAATCAACGTCATATTAAACTATCTTCTAATTTTTGGAAAGTTTGGGTTTCCTGAAATGGGCTTGGTTGGAGCCGCTCTGGGCACGCTGATTTCAAGGGTGATTATGGTATTCTTCCTATGGTGGTTGCTTAGGGCTCGGGACAAGTCGAAAGCTTATGTAACCAATATTAAGATTTTTGTCTTAGAATCGCCAATGATGAAAAAAATCATCAATATCGGTTTTCCTAGTGCCATGCAGATGTTTTTTGAAGTGGCCATTTTTACGGCGGCTATTTGGTTAAGTGGCACCTTAGGTCAGAATCCCCAGGCGGCCAATCAAATTGCCTTAAACTTATCCTCGATGACCTTTATGGTGGCCACAGGTTTAAGCGTTGCGGCCATGATTAGAGTGGGGAACCAAAAGGGACTTCAGAACTTTACCGAGTTACGCCGAATTGCCATGTCCATATTTTTCCTGGGTATTATCTTGGCGGTAATTTCAGCTTTGCTTTTTATCGCATTACATCAAGTGCTCCCAACAATTTACGTCAATTTAGACGACCCGGTTAATGCTTTAGATACTCGCGAAGTGGTGACTATTGCTTCCACCTTGCTATTAGCAGCGGCTATATTTCAAATTAGTGACAGTCTGCAAGTAGTGGCTCTTGGCGCATTGAGAGGTTTGCAGGACGTTAAAATCCCAACCATCATTACCTTTATTTCTTATTGGGGAATAGGGTTTCCCGTAAGTTATTATTTAGGGAAGGAAGAGCTATACGGTAGTTTGGGCATTTGGATGGGTCTTATTGCAGGCCTCACCAGTGCCGCAATTTTATTGTATTTTAGATTTGACTATCTGACCAAGAAGTTGATCAAGCAAGAGGCAACACTACTGCCCTAACTTTAGTTGTTGAAAGAAAGGGAGGAAGTTGCAAAGTCTTAATAACATTAAATGTTGAAGGCAATTGTCGTATCTTAGACCCCTGATTTGAAACATTAAAAACTTAAAATAAATACTTTTTTCCTATGGAATTACCAAAATTCATCCTCGGCGACAACACCGATTATCCGGAAGCTATTTACATTATTCATACGGAATTTCCGAGATTTATTATAAATCTTGAAGATGATGAGGTGGAATGGTTGGAAGAATTTGATGAACACGATGAGAAGGAAATCACTTCTGAAACAGAGAATTTAATCCAACAGGCTACCGATTTCTACGATCGTGAAATTGAAAGATACAATGCCTAATGATTGATCAAATTTTACAGTTAGACACCGAGGTGTTCATCTATTTAAACAGTTTGGGGACACCAACCTGGGATCCCTTTTGGTTGGCCTATACTTCCAAATTTAATTGGATACCATTTTATGCGGTCTTGCTTTATCTCATCTCCAGACAAATGCAATTAAAGGCCATTGGCATTACTTTGGTCATGGTGGCGTTAATGATTTTAGTAACAGATCAGGTGACCAATCTTTTTAAAGATGGTTTTGTCCGACTCCGGCCTTGTCATTTAGCCGAATTGATAGATGGAATGCGATTGGTTAAAGCCACATGTGGTGGCCGATACGGCTTTTTCTCTGGTCATGCTTCCAACACGATGGCGGCCGCTTTCTTTATAGGGCTGACCTTAAAAAAACGCTTTAAGTATATGCTGTACTTTCTCATCGTCTGGGCACTTTTAATGGGCTATAGCCGCATTTATATCGGCGTCCATTATCCGTTAGATGTCTTACTCGGTACCCTATTTGGTGTGATTACCGGAACATTTTTTTATAAGCTGAATGGTTTCCTGATTGATAAGTTTAATGCGAACACTCCTAAAAAGACCGTAGCTTAGTGTTTCTGCACTAGTTAGAATAGAGCAGCAGCATTTAGTCTACTAAATAAAGAAATCCGTCACATTGGACATCCTATAAATGTCGACCTGACGGATTTTTTATGAGGTGGCGTCATACATACGCGATTAATAAGTGAATTTTTGATTGTCCGCAACATATCATAAAGCTCTTAATTGTGACATTATGATAAATTATATATCTAGCCACTCAAAACAAACATTTGTTTTTATTCTGCGATTATCTGTGTGATCTGCGGGATACTCAAATTTTCATGGTTTTGTTTCCCGCTAATTTCGCAGCTATTCGCTGATGTTTTGATCGTATATAAACACGGATATACAAAGTGAATTTTATGATAATTAGAGTGATCAAAACCCGGCGCCAGAGCATTCAGAAATCTTAGTTTTATACAAAAGCGCTATAACCAGTAATCGCTCTGCCGACAATTAATGTATTGATTTCTTTGGTGCCTTCATAGGAGTAAATGGCTTCTGCATCGGCCACAAAGCGAGCCACGTTGTACTCCAGTAAAATACCGTTTCCGCCCATTACTTCCCGTGCCTGACTCACCACATCTCTAGTTCTCAGAGAGCAGAAGACTTTGGCCAAGGAGGCGTGTTCATCCGTTAATAAGCCTTGATCCTGTAATTCTGATAAGCGGTAGACCATCGTTTTCATGGCGGTTAAATTGGAAAGCATTTCTACCAAGTGGTTCTGCACCAATTGAAAGGAGGCGATGGGTTTTCCAAACTGCTCTCTTTTTTTGGTGTATTTCAAAGCGTTTTCATAGGCACCTCTCGCACAACCTACGGCCTGCCACGCAACACCTGCTCGGGTCATTCGCAATACCTTGGCGGTGTCTCGGAACGAATTTGCATTTTGAAGTCGGTCCTTTTCTTCAATTCTACAGTCTGTCAGTGTGATGATGGCATTCTGCACCGTGCGCAGGGCCATTTTATTCTCTATTTTTTCTGTGGTAAAACCAGGAGTGTCTTTACGAACTAAAAACCCTTTCACCTTATTAGTCGTTTCCTCCCGTGCCCATATAATCGTCACATCAGCAAATGTGGCATTGCCGATCCATTTTTTCTGTCCATTTAGCACCCATTCATCACCCTCTTGGCGACAAGTAGTTTCCATCCCTCCTGCAACACCACTCCCCACATTAGGCTCCGTAAGTCCAAAGGCACCTATGAGTTCCATTTTTTGCATTTTTGGGAGCCATTCCTGTTTTTGTTCTTCACTCCCGCAAAGGTAGATGGAACCCATTGCGAGCCCACTGTGCACTCCAAAAAATGTGGAAATCGACACATCTACGCGTGCGAGTTCTTCAGCGATAATCCCTTCCATAATAAACGGTAGGTCTGGGCATCCGTAACCTTTATATGCTACTCCGCAAATATTGAGTGCCGCCAGTTTGGGAATGATCTGCATCGGAAATTTGGCCTTATTCCAATATTCGTTGGCAATTGGCTCTATTTCATCCTCCATAAAATTGCGGACTTTCATCTGAATAGTGCGCTGTTCTTGGGTCAATTTCAAATCTAAGTCATAAAAATCGCCATCAATAGGTGGGAGTTGGTGTTGCCCTTTCTTGCTCTTTTCTGAAAGCATTTTCATGAGTCCATCCAGTTGTTTGTCATCCAATTCGCCAACAGTTTTCATGATTTTGGGCAAGTCTATTTTTTCGGAAATTTTACTGAGGTCATCAAAATCCACTTCTTTCATTAATTGAATAACGGATTTTATTTTAGTGAATAATCGCATATAACTATCGCATTTAGAATATTAAGTGTTGAAAAGTTAGTCAATTTTAGCTAATTATGAGCATATCAAGATATGAATTATGGGGTATTTCGTTGGTGTAAATGGTTCTTAGGGAATCTAATATTATAGGTTGTTGAATAATCAATGTATCTAAGTGTTGGTCGCGTTACTATAAAATTAGAATTCGAGGATGTGCATAATATAGAAAACAAGAATTCCATTTAAATAACGACTTGTTAATTATTGTGCGTTATTCAGATGGAATAAAATTTTGACTTCTTATCAGCAGCCAATTAGGGTTCTGTAATTCTACTGTGTATTAGGGTTGGAAGATTTTAGACTTATTTTCTGATTGTACTGGGTTAAATGGTTATACAGGAATTGTTTTTTGTCGTTAGAACGTTTCATAGCTTTATAAGTAGAAAGACCTAGGACTGTAGGAAACTCTTTAAACTGATTCTTATAATCAATGCGATGAAGTCCATTCATGTCTTTAATGTAATAATTGGTGTGATGAACGGTAAAATAACCATGTTGGCTATTTCCATGGACATTTCCATAATTTCTTTCAGTCATATGACTATATTGATATAGATATAAATCTATTTTTCCAGTTTTGAGATCTTCTTCTGAGTTTTCAATTAATGCATGCATAAATACCTTATAGGAAACGCTAAAATCTTGAATTACCAAAGATTTTAAGGTTATTACGGAGTCATTCGCATCTTTATAGATGATGTATTTATAATCATTTGGACTAATATAGCTATCTAGACCTTCTCCGTTTTCGTTAAAAATTTCAAACCCGTTCCCTAAGTCGACTGCAACGGGTCCATTGACGTTAACTACGTCATAGTCGTTATTAATAACCGTATATTCCGTAACGGCTGTTTTGTAATTTGTAGTATATGGCTGTGAAAGCCCAGCTACTGAAATTCCTAATAAAAGTGTTAGCATAAATTGAATTCTCATAACATGATAGATTTAATTATGGTTTACGGTTTAAATATAAATTAGCACCAACGATTGAATATTCGTTGTAGGTGATAAAATGAATTATCATCAACTAGTATGCCTAATGTTATAAAAATGTTAAATCTCTAAAATATTTGAAATATGCAAACGGACAATAAAATTTGAGATTGCCATATACGCTTTATTAGAAATGAAAGTGCTTAAACTATGGTGGCGAATTATGAGATTCTACCAACATCTATTTCATTCCCAATAACACTTCTGCGGCAGCGAAAGGAGAAGTGCTGCCATTTTCAATATGTTCTAACTGAATTTTCAATTCCGTTTTGATGGAAGGATTGCTGTAAAAATCAGATTTTAGTCGGTCTTCGATAGTTTGAAGCAGCCAAAATTTGTTTTGTTCTTTTCGTTTATGGTCGAAAAAATGCGTCTTTTTAGCGAGGGATAAGTAGTCTTCAATAAGCTGCCAAATTTGAGGAATACCTTCGTTTTTCAAGGCGCTTGCCAGCAAAACTTTAGGCTGCCATCCGGATTCTTTGGGAGGATAGAGGTGAAGCGCCCGATTGAATTCCACTTTGGCAGTTTTGGCATGTTTCAAATTGTCGCCATCGGCTTTATTAATTACAATGGCGTCTGCCATTTCCATAATACCGCGTTTAATACCCTGCAATTCATCACCAGCACCTGATAGTTTGAGTAATAAAAAGAAGTCCACCATACTGTGCACGGCAGTTTCACTTTGGCCTACACCCACGGTTTCAATTAAAATGGTGTCAAAGCCTGCCGCTTCACATAAAATAATAGTTTCCCTACTTTTCCGGGCTACACCGCCAAGAGAGGTGCCTGAAGGGGAGGGCCTGATAAACGCATTGTCGTCCTTAACCAAATCTTCCATGCGGGTTTTGTCGCCCAAAATTGAACCATGGCTCAGGGTACTGCTAGGATCGACGGCCAAAACCGCCACCTTCTTTCCTTGTGAGGTCAGAAAAGTCCCAAAAGTTTCAATAAATGTACTCTTGCCTACACCAGGAACCCCGGTAATGCCAATACGTACGGAGTTGTTCGCATATGGCAGGCATTCTTGTATAATAGCATTTGCTTTTTTAAGGTGTAACGGATTGGTGCTTTCCACCAAGGTGATCGCTCTGCTTAAGGCCGTCAGATTTTTAGCTATAATGCCTTTAACCAAATCGGCTGCTGAGGGTTGCGTTTGACGTTTGTTTTTTAAAGCTTCAATAGCGCGCTGGTTGGTGGTTTCTGGTTCAGAAACGCCTTCACTTTCGTGTAGAGTCGAAGATTTGCGCGAATTAGTCAAACTGTTTTATTTTCAATATAAAGATTTAAATCAACCTGGTAGAGGATTTCCTAGACTATTCCGGTTGCACCTTGCTGACTTCCATAGGAACTTCAATTTTAGTGTGGTCCCAAGCCATGGTTAATTTTAGGTTATCTGTGGTGTTATCAAAGGCAATGGTAAATTGCTCCACAGTATTATCTAAGTTTATAACAGGGACTTCTACATCTATGAGGTCAAATTCGGGCTCACGCATTGGTTGCATTTTTTCATCCACACCCCATGGATATTCCTTGGTGTTGAAGTAAACAATCCAGGTACTGTCTTTAGGCACCGTCCAAAGGGTATACGTGCCCAAAGGCAATGAGTGCCCATCTACCACCAAGTTTTTATTGGTGCTAAAGGTGGTGGCTTCGTTGGCTCCTGTACGCCATACTTTATCGTAAGGCACCAAAGCACCAAATATTTCACGGCCTTTTTTAAAAGGTCTGTTGTATTGAACCTCCAACCTCGTATCATTTAATTCAAACTTTACCGCGTCTTTAGGACTTAATCGTTTCGAAAAAATGTCCTCCACAAAATGAGAGTATAAAAATAATCCTACAGCCACTACGGCAAGGATAATTAAAAGGCGTTTCAGAAAGGTGTTCATAGGGTAATGTTTAAACCTGGGTTAAATATAAATTAAAAAGCTTGCTCTATAAAGCTCTTAACGCTGTTTTATGAAAAGATGGTACGTTGCTCGTGAAATTATTAAATGAAAGCCCCGAGTTTCTTTTCAGAGTCAAATTTATCAAGAAGTTTGCCATTGCCGTAGAATAGCGACGGATTTTTTTAAGGAGCCTGCCCTTCAGTAGATGGACTTATTAATGTGATGGGTATCATGCTACCGTACAGCGTAGGAAAAAACTTTAATTTTCTAAGATTGGGTAGTGTTTTTATAATTTGTTACACATGTTCAGCATAAGGCTTGTCACGGCTTTGAATGATGAGTTTCTAGGTTGGCGTTTTTAGCATTCGTATTTTTAAATTATCAAAGATGTGTAAGCAGATGTGAGTGATTATCTAACGCGATGACAGGGGAGCTGCACGTATTTTCATTTGGAGCAGTTTAAATCCTAACGTGTTGTTGTCACTGACCCGGGTGATAAAACGACAGCATATGAAGCACTGGATTCAGCCCAACACAAAGAGATAAACAGAAAAATGCCCGAAACAAACGCGATCTCAGCGTGTTTTGGGCATTAATGAAAATGTTATATTCAGAGAACTTAGTCGTTGTCTTCCATTAAGTCAATTTGCGCTTTAATTGCTTCCTTCAACAATTCTGCCAAGTCATTATTCCCATCCTCGTCATTAGGGCTGATGCTGATCAATCCATCGTCATTGGCATCGGTTGCCGAAGAAAGATCAATCATCCCCAATACTGAGTTCAAATCAAAATTGATGACGACTTCATTAATAGTATTGTCGATCACCAAATTTTTATTGGAATCTTCATAATCAATTTCAATTTCTTCGTCAAAATCATGCCAAAACTCGAACGGTGTGCCGTTAATTTGACCCGTCAATTTCATGCTTTTTCCGAATAACTCAGAATTTTTATTTTCACTTTTATCAAATTCAAATTCAATTTCCTCGTAAACACCATTAGGTATCTTAACGCTGGCCAGAGGGATGCTGTTACCTGAAAGCAAGTCAATTTCAAAAGGTCCTTTCAATTCGACGTCATCATCACTCCCAAAAAATCCATCTAACACATCATCACTCTTCTCACTGCGCTCAAGTTCAATTTCTTTAAAGTTGACTAGAAATTTTTCCAATTGCACAAGTTCACCCGTTTTGTTCAGCACATGGTCATAATTTGCGCGAGCTGTAATTTTCAACGCACCTGTGGTAGATTCATCTACGGTATCATCTTCAGAACACGCCGTAAAGACTAAAGCTAGAGACAGTGCCAAGGCACCAAATTTCATTTTTTTCATTACGTTCATAATTTTATCATTAATGGTTATATTAACCTAACGCCGGTAATTTTATTTAGTATGTTAAATTTGTTAAAACTATCTCAAAGGCAATCAAACCAGTAGGTAGGCTTATTTTTAAAGACTAGATAGAAAGCAATATTAAGTCATAATTTTTGACATGTTACACTGTAAGACAACTAATTACAGTTTTTAATCTTTTGTATCATAATATCGCGTACTTTTGCGCCCTCAAATAAAAATTATAATGAAGCGCATAAATGAATACAAAAAACTCTTTGGAGTAGAGACTGAAGTCGATTTAAAGACTTTAAAAAAGAGTTACCGTGATTTGGTGAAAGAATGGCATCCCGACAAATTTCAAAATGGAGATGCATTGCAATTGGAAGCCGAATCCCAAAGTCGCAGAATTATTGATGGATACCACTTTTTAGTGAGTATCGCACCAGAAACTATTGCTGCTAACTTAGACAATTATAATGAAACGATAACCAATTCAGGCATTGCAGATTATACGCATAAAGGGCTGTTGTTAGAAATCACTTTTCAAGACGGCACCACTTATGAGTATTTTGGAGTGACTAAACCCGTGTATATCAAAATGATCAATAGCGATAAATTGAATCGCTTCGCAAAGCGCAGTATTTATCCTAATTACGTGTATAGAAAAGTAAAACGAAGCTTAGCGGAAGCTTAGTTTAATAACATTAAAAGACCTTAGTAGCACATGTCCAGAAATGTCAACTATGGTCTTTTTTTTGTTTTAAAATGTAAGTCTCCATTCAAAGACTTCCCACTCCCAGTTTAACGAGCTCGTTTTTTAAATTTTTCAACTCGTATTAAGGCAATAATGGCTACAACCACTACTACCGCCGTGAGGATGTAAATAAAATTCGGTACCGGTACAGGATCTCCAGCAGCATAACTGTGTAGACCCGTGAGGTAATAGTTCACTCCAAAAGACGTCATAATGATGGAAGCAAACGCAAACACACTGGAAACGTTGAGTGTAAAGCGACTGTTAAGTGCGGGTACAAGCCTTAAATGCAACACAATAGCATATACAATAATCGAAATTAATGCCCAAGTTTCTTTAGGATCCCATGCCCAATAGCGGCCCCAAGATTCGTTGGCCCAGACTCCACCTAAAAAGGTGCCTATGGTCAACACAAACAATCCTATGGTCATAGAAATCTCATTGATATACGTGAGTTCTTTTATCCGAATATCAATTTTATAGGCTGTGCTTTTTGTTTTTATGATCATTAATACCAAAGCCATAAATCCCAATACCGCAGATAACGCTAAGGGTGCATAACTACTCACAATGGTGGCCACATGTACCTTAAGCCAAAACGACGACTTTAATACGGGCATAAGGTTGGTGATTTCCGGATTTAACCAATCTAAATAACTTACAAAGAGGAGCGACCCGGTAAACAGTGTAGCTAAAGGTAAAGAAAAATCAGATTTACGGAATGTTAATAATCCACAGAGCATGAGCACCCATGCCACAAAAACCATCATTTCGTAACCGTTGCTCCAAGGTGGATGCTGTGCAATATACCATCGGAGTAAAATATTTCCTGTAAAAATTAAGAAACTGATCAATACCACCACTACGAGTATATTCCATAGGATATCTATAAATTTCTTCTGCACGAAAATCTTTGAAAGCGCCAACACCAACATGATGAGACCAATGGTAAAAAAGGTTTGGAACAACCAGAAATTAAGATTCATTTGGTTATACCACAATTCCGCTTCCACGCGCCGTTCTGTTGGAATAATATCTTTGCCCAGTGTGCTTTGGTAGGTGTCAATGTAACTCAATTTGTCATTGGCACTGGCCCAGTTTTTGGAAGCGATATCATTAAAATACGTCCGGGTAATATTCTGTACAAAGAGACCGTCCTCTGGGGGGAAATCATCAAAGTGATGGGTATAGCTAAACCAAGTGTCTTTTTCATCTAAACTGTTGGGAAAAATTTTCAAATAATTCCCGGAGAAAATATTGAATAAAATATTAAAGCGTTCATCAACTTTGATGACTTCTTTATCAAATTCATTTTGCTCCGCCGGTTTTTTAGTGTGGGCATCCTCCGCTAATTTTGCCAGTACATAATCGCCATCAGGATTAATTAAATGATCGAAAGAAATATAGCCATCTTCGGTAATTTTGAGAGGCTTAAAATAGTTGCCACCTTTTATGGCGTCTATTTTAATGACTGGTATTTTTTGCCAAGCTCCCGGAGACACATGCATGGCTAAAAATGCCTGATTGGCGTCCATACTTATGTTTCCTTCTTCTGATGGATAGCTATAGGTGGTTTTGCCGTAAATTTTTCTTAAAAACTCAGAAGCTAGGGTGTTGATGGGCTTGATCCTTCCGTCAATATCCTGAACTAAAATGCGCCCAAACAAGTCAGAGTGTTGTTTGTCTATGTGTTGATTGATCACCAATTCAGTTACTGAAGGAATCGAATCATTTTGCATTGGTCGTTGGGCGAACGTTCCAAAAGAACTCAATACGCCCAAAATAAATAGCGGGGCGTATTGCTTAATTTTCTTTAGCTTTTTACTGATTATGGTAAAGCGCGTACTTTTTCCGAAGAGGGTAAAAAACATCCCAATCATCAAAAGAAAATAACCAATATAGGTTGTAACAGTGCCTAATACGTCGTGATTAACGGCCAGGAGGGTGCCTTTTTCGTCCGTGTCATAGCTCGCTTGATAGAATCGGAAGCCACCATAATCCAATACGTTATTCATATAGATACGAAAGGGCATCTGAGTTTCGCCATCTAAAACCATGACTTCGCTGGCATAGGATGAAGGACTCTCAGATCCTGGGTAACGTTCCAGTTGAAAATCATTTAATTTTACCGCAAACGGGATTTCTATAGGCATGGCGCCATAAGAAAAACTAAGATTGATGTTGTCTACAGTAATCGCATGTGAAGTTGGTAAAAACCCTTTCCGATAGAGTAGCATTACTTCTTCTGTTTTATCGCCAACGGTCACGTTAAGCACCACAGCATCATCTTTTGTAGGATCATTATCATGGGGTTTTTCAGAAGTACTGACCAATTTCATGCTGCCATTCTCGTGGAATGAGATGGGCACAAAAGATAAGTCGCCTTGTCTATACAAGGTTTTAAGGAGCATTGGTTGAAGCGAATCTCCCTTCAAAACACCCGCTTTCTGATCAGCCATCACAAAGAAATCAAGAGGATGGGGAGAGACTATTTTAAACGTGCCGTTGTCTTCAATAATATTGATGATCCCTTCTTCTTGGGCTTCAAAACCAATTTTATGTTTGTGCGGGCCAATAGCTTCTATTTCACCTTTACTTAAAAAAAGGGTTTCCCTGCCGTTGCCTGAAGTAGTGACCATTTGTAATAACGGGGTGCCTTTCTTGCCATCATCAACAATTTCAGGTAAGGCGTCCGCCACAAACTCTTTTAAGGAAATGGTAATGGGCGTGCCTTCTAAGTCTGTTTCTATAAAGAAATTATTATCGTTTAAAGGAGAAAATTCCTTTTTCTTTTCGAGGTGCCTTGTTTTTGAACCGTTGGAAATATGAACTTGTAGATAGTTTTTATCTGAAATTATGGTATTTGAACTTTCGCCTTCCCTAATTCGCATGATCCCTCCGTAGGAATCATATCTAGTAATTCCGGCACCAATTATAATGATGATAAAGGAGAGGTGAAAGAGTAGTACAGCCCATTTTTCTTTGCGCCATAAATTGTACTTAAAGGTATTTGCTAAAAATGAAAGGGCCAGGCCAACCATGACCAGTTCAAACCAGAGGGCATCATATATTTTTATCCAGGCCGTATCTGTGCCAAAATCATTTTCCACAAAAGTTGCGGTAGCCATGGCTACCGCAAAGATTAAAAGTAAAATTAGGGCTAATACAGATGACGAAAATAGGCGATAAATAGATTTCATAGGGTGTAATCCGGCTTAAGTAGGCCGTTAATTTGGTTTTAACTGTGTTCGATACACACTATTAGTTGTTGTTGCTAACTACTTTTTTAGAGTCCATTTTAGCTTCTCGGGCTTTTGCCTCTTCAAGCCATTTTGGCAAGGCATTGGTTTTAAACTTCTCTTTTTCATTTATTAATTTCTCCATGTCGAGACCAATGAATTTTTGAGCTTTTTCTTTAGAAGAAATGTCTGGCATTGGTACCGGATCAGTATAGCCCAAGTTCGCTAACAAACGTACCAACTTTACACGGGCTTCTTGCGCTTCTGCAAGTCCGCTACCCAACACTCTACCCACTTCTACTGGAGAGTGGAATGAAGCGCCATGAGATGCTGCTGTGTAATCCCAACGCCATTGGGCATGTCTGATGCTCATTAAAATGTCTTTCATTTGCGCATCGGTAGCACCCAATTCCCAAGCTTTTCCGGCTTCAATATGGGCTTTTACCAAAAGATCCTCCAACTTAATTCGGTTTTCGGTGGCTTTACGCTGTCTGTCATAGACATTCTCGATAAGCTTGTCAGATTCCTCTCTGTGGCATACCTGGCAAGAATTGGCTACATTATTTAAAGGCGATTGTAAGTGGTGATCTGTAAATTTTTGTCCACCTTCACTCTTATAAGGCATATGGCAATCTGCACAAGACACCCCGCGATCGGCATGCACGCCGGTCAGGTAGGTTTCGTAATCTGGATGCTGTGCTTTTAGCATTGGTGCTTTACTGATAGAGTGGGTCCAATCTGAAAATTCAATATCGTCATAATATTTTTCCATGGCTTCAGAGGTGAATCCATTTTCCCAAGGAAAGGTGAGGTACTGTGTGCCTTCGCTACCGGGTTTGTTCTTGTCAAAATAATACTCCACATGGCATTGTGCGCAAACTAAGGAGCGCATTTCTTGATGTGTGGCTTGGGTAATGTCTTTTCCCATGGCCTGAAAAGCTTCAACTAAAGCTGGTCTGGTAATGCGTAGCTTCATATTATTTGGATCATGGCAATCTGCACATCCTATTGGGTTAACTACCTCCGAAACGTTTTCTGCCCAAGTGCCGCTATAAAATTCGGCAACACCTTTTTCTTCCATTAACCGTGGTACATCTGGTCCTTTACAGGTCCAGCAAGTGGCCGGCATTGGACCGTCCTCTTTATTTTCCGGTCCACCAGTTCGTAATGTATTGTGAATATCATCGATGGCATAATAATGTCCACGTCCTTGCGAATAGTCTTTTGAAAAACCATAACCTGCCCAGAGCACGACTAATCTGGGGTCTTCCTCTAACATATCGCGCATGGAAGAGCCGCCTTGGTAAGTGGTAACCGAGGTGTCAGCAGTTTGTAAATACGATTGGTATTCCCTTGGGTAATTTTTGCCCCATTCTGCATTTCTTGGTTCATTTTCACCAATTAAAACGTTAGGCACATACTTGTATTTGGCCTCACTTTTTCGATTAATGATACTTGATGCCAGTAGTCCTAATAAAAAGACGACTATAATTGTGACGACGAAGAGAACTTTATTTTTCATAGTTGTTGCGGTTTATTGTGCTTCAATTTCTTTGGCCAGCCATTCTGGGATTACCGTTTCATCCTGATCGGTGGGTAATGGGGCAATATTATACTTTACGGTTGACAAGCCGTGGATGCGACCGTGCGGAACTTCTTTATGACAGGACCAACAGGCTCTGTCAGTTCGGTTTTCTTTATGGTTGTCAATCCAACCATCATATTTTACTTCTGTAACCTGTTGTACGTGGCATCTGATACAATTGTTCTGAACAACTTCTTCTGAGGCTTCACGCATGGTAATCACATCAGGTTCAAGTCGGGCCGTAAAAACTGCCGAGTGGTATAAGCCGTCTTTAGCCTTAAAGTAATAGGAATTAAACACATTGTCCTGAGGTACATGGCAGCCATTGCAAGACACCCATTCTCTGTGAGAGCTATGCATCCAACTGTTATACACGGGCGTCATAACATGACAATTTACACAGGCTTGCGGATTATCTGATAAATAAGATACCACTTCAGCTTCCCGTATTAAAAAAAATCCCATACCAATAATAGCGGCAATCGCAAAAACGGCAAATGTGCGCCACGACGAGCCTTTTTCTGGAAGTATTTTATAGTTAAACTTCATATTCCTTGTGAATTGTAGGTTAAAAATAGCACACAGATCAGTGATTAAAACTGACAATTGTCATATTTTAATAAAAGATAAGACTTTAAAAATTAATTGGTTGTGATGAATATTAAGAAATATTTAAGAGTTTAATGCCAGAGCCGATTATAAGGAGTTCTAAGTGTTTAAAAATCAATGGGTATGGTGTGAAGGCCTTGGTAGGAACGGAGAATAGGAGCATTTTAAGTGGACACTGAGTTATCATTTAGAATGATTCTAAAATACGTAGTTTTCCAGAGAGGAAGCTCTTTACTGCCTGCTTTTAGATTTTTAAAACCATATGAGAACTACCATACCGTGATTGAAAAACTTTTGTTAAACTTGAAATGAAGCTCTAAAGAAACTTCTATATTTCGGACCCTTATGGCGTCCCATACTACATATACTGCCAATTCATAATAGCAGACATTCCAGATTCAGGACTATGTATTTGAACGCCTGAGCCCATGCCCGCAATTTATTTTTGGATATATTTACACTCTGATACCATTAACTAAAACCGAGACACTCTTGAAGATTACAGCAGCTTACACCGACCTTTATCAACTTACCATGGCCCAAGTGTATTTTAAAACCAAACCAGATGGGCGTGCAGTTTTCGATTATTATTACCGAAGCAATCCGTTTAATGGTGGCTACGCCATTTTTGCCGGATTGGAGAATGTACTTGATATTCTCCAAAATTTAAAGTTTGTTGACTCTGATCTGGAGTTTTTGCAGCACCATGGTTTTGAGCAGGTTTTTTTGGATTATTTAAAGGATTTTCGATTTCATGGCACAATCCGTTCCAGTCAAGAAGGGGATGTCGTGTTTCCTAACCGACCAATACTCCAGGTGGAGGCAAATATCATAGAAGCCCAAATTATTGAAACCATGCTTCTCAACCTCCTGAACTTTCAAACCCTAATCGCCACCAAAGCGAATCGAATCAGGCACAGTGCTAAAGATGCCACCTTATTGGATATGGGTCTAAGACGTGCGCACGCTACTGGCGGGTATTATGCGTCTAGAGCTGCGGTAATTGGTGGCTTTGACGGGACGAGTAACGTCAAAGCAGCGGAAGATTTTGATATCACCGCTTCTGGTACTATGGCGCATTCCTTTATCCAAAGTTATGGCGACGAGTTGCAGGCGTTCCGAGATTTTGCCAAAGTGCGACCAAAAAATTGCGTACTCCTTATTGATACTTACAATACGTTGCGCAGTGGTTTGCAAAATGCTATTACGGTGGCTAAAGAAATGGAACAGGAGGGTAATCAACTTATGGGTGTGCGCTTAGACAGTGGCGATTTGGCTTATTTAGCCAAACAAACCCGCAAAATTTTAGATGATACCAATTTGGGTTATGTAAAAATTGTGGCCTCCAATCAATTGGATGAATTTGTAATTAAAAGTTTAAAAGATCAAGGGGCGCCTATTGATATTTATGGCGTAGGCACCAATTTGGTCACAGGCAAACCTGACGCTGCCTTAGGAGGTGTGTATAAATTGTCTGAATTTAATGGCGATCCGCGGATAAAACTGTCTGAAAATATTATAAAAGTCTCCTTGCCCTATAAAAAACAAGTGTACCGCATGTTGGATAAAGCCGGCATGTTTTACGGGGCTGATGCTGTGGCCATGTTTACTGAAGATACAATAGAACAAATGGAGCACCCGTTTGATGCTACAAAAAACATGAGCTTAAAAGGTTTTGAATTTGAAGCTTTGTTGCAAGACGTGATGACGGAAGGAAAGCGCATCAGCAAGTCGCGCACGGTAACTGAGATTGCCGCCTATTCTAAATCGCGCTTGGAGAAATTGCCTGAAGAATACAAACGTTTTCAAAATCCGCATATATATAAAATTGGGCTTACGCCGCAATTGAAACAAGAACGTGATACATTAGTCTTAAAACACAAATTCTAAACACCGATGAAAACCCTTCTTATTATTGATGTACAAAATGATTTTATGCCGGCAGGATCACTCCCGGTGGCGGATGGCGATAAGATTGTTCCGATAATTAACGCCATGCAGCCTAAGTTTGATTTGGTGGTGGCCAGCCAAGATTGGCATCCGCAGGATCACATTAGTTTTGCTTCCAATCACCAAGGGAAAGCCGTTTTTGAAGAGATAGAACTCCATGGAAAACCACAAACCTTATGGCCGGACCATTGCGTTCAGGGAACGAAAGGTGCTGAATTTCATCCAGACTTACATACTAACCAATGGGAAGCCATATTCCGTAAGGGTACCGATAGAGAAATTGACAGCTATAGTGGCTTTTATGACAACGGCCACCTTAAATCGACCGGATTAGCGGGATATTTAAGAGAAAAGGGCGTGTCACAATTGTATTTGTGCGGACTTGCCGCCGATATTTGTGTCTACTTTTCCACTCATGATGCCTTTAAGGAAGGCTTTGCCTGCTTTTTTGTAGAAGATGCTTCCCAACCTTTAGATGTAGAGGGTTTTGTAGAATTAAAAAAGAAGATGGACTATCTGGGAATTCAAATTATTTCCTCAACAGATATTCAATAAGAACATCAGTATGTAAACATTTAAAACCCCATATTGCCGTGTGCATTATGGGG
>Ga0114916_1000645_pt1 | contig 22230 bp, 25 predicted proteins | sample MalvirAntarct_66_FD_83501 | JGI IMG/M metagenome (GOLD analysis project Ga0114916, IMG submission 83501) | Marine viral communities from the Global Malaspina Expedition - Malaspina viral metaG Antarct_66 | ecosystem: Environmental > Aquatic > Marine > Oceanic | place: West Anvers Island... | reverse complement strand
TATGGCACTGTTGGTCTTGAAGCTAACGTGGATGCTGAAGGCTTTATTCCTTGGGCTGACGTTACTAAAGAAAACGCTATGGCATGGACGAAGGCTGCTTTGGGCGAAGAGGAAGTTGCCTCTATTGAAAGCTCTATTGCAACCGACATTGCTGAGTCTAAAGTGCCAGTAACCACTAGTGAAAACCCTTGGGTTGTAGCAGAACAAAAGGCCGCTGATGAAGCTGCTAGGATTCTTCTTGAAGGCGGTGATTAATGACTCTTGCCGCTTCGGGAACAATGTCTCTTGCTGGCACTGCGGCTGACAGGTCTGTTCAGGTAGCTCTTGGCGGTGACGGTTCTACACAGATTTCTATGAATGACACTGCGGTACGGGCTTTGGCTGAGGAAGCTACTGGCCCTGTCAGTATGAACGATTTTCATGGGAAGTCTGCTGATGGGAGAATAACTGCTCGCTATATTCGGCTTACTGGGTTTACAAAGTCGGTGAGTCGTGGCCCCTTCATTTCACAGTTTGCCTTGTATACAGATGTAAATTTAACAAACTTAATTATTGGTCAAGAGGCTACCACTAACCCTACCATACCACAGCTTTCTGCCAATGTTACTCCCTCATCCGGTTTTTCAGCCAATCGAGCGGGGGCAGCCAGGACTACTGCAGGTTGGTATCTCAGTAACCGCACTTCCTCACAAGTTATTAACGATTGGATTCAGTACGACATGGGTTCGCCTATTACCATAGGAAGCATTTTAGTAAGAAACGGGTATAGCACAAGTAGTACTAACTATTGGGCTACTGGTTTTGATGTTGAACATTCTAATGATGGAACTAATTGGACGTTAATACAGGCTGTGACTAACACCTCCGGCCCAACTGTTAATACTGTTAATACTGCGCCAGTCCCACAGCCTTCAGCGCCCGTTATACTTGGTGTTGTAACTGTAACTCAGGGTTCTCATGTTATTTATTCGACAGCATATTTTGGTTTTGAAGGTTGGCGAAACCCTGACAATGGCTCGGTATCTCCTACAAGCCTAACAATTAGTGGCACCTCTTATAATCTGCATTCGCTACGCCGTAGGGTGCAGCACAACAACGCAGGTGTATATGATAATGGAACTTCTTCATTTTACTTCACTGTGTACGAGGCCGCTGATGGCTCTGTACCTGCTGATGATTGGTTTTCCTCTATGATTTTAGGAACATCTGGCGATGACCTTGTTTTAACTTTCGCAACAGCTTCTGTTCATACTTATACAGGCCGTAAAGAATGGAGGTGGTTTTATAATGACTTTACATCTGCTGAAATAACTGCGCTCTCTGCTGAATGGAATGGCTCAGGTACGTCAACAGTAACCTTTATGGAGTAATTAAAATGGCTATTACATTAATTTACGACATACCTGCTGAAGGTCAACTTAGAATATCTGGCACTTATGAAACAGTAGGTCTTTCTAATTATTTTTCATGCCCTGTTATTTATAATGGTGGAAACCCAGACTTAGCTGCAACAGAAGCTCGCACAAGACTTACCATACAGGAATCTTTAGATTCTGAAATTACTTAACTTTAAAGGAAACAAAAATGAAATATTTACTACCTGTACTTGCATTAGCTCTTGTGGCTTGTAACACTTTTAATGCCGCAGTAGACGGCTCACAAATGATTGTAGACAGCACTGTTGATTCAGCGCAGTCTATGGTTACAGATACCGCTAAGGGTATTGGCGCAGGGTCTGCTACGTTTGTTGACGGCATTGCCGCTGACATTCGCAAAGCGTCTGAGTAACCGCGTTGGAAAACGCATAACTTAGCTGTTATTATATTAGCCGCGCTAATATAATAGGCTCTCAAATAACCTGAAGGAGTCACCTATGACTAAATTAGCCGAAAAAACCGAAGAATGAGGCATGAATGGTCTATTTTAAGCGAGATAGATTTGCAGGCATCGCGCCAGGGGTTTCTTCGAGACTCCTGGCCGAGCAGTTTGGGCAGATCGCAGAGAACATAAATTTTGAATCGGGGCGACTAGCCGCTACGCACGAAGACGTTGATTCTTTTACGTTAGCTGACAGCCTGCAAAACTCTATTTATTATTATCGAGACGCAAACTGGTTACAGTGGACAGAAGACGATGTGTCTGTTGTCCCAGGCCCGATCCCTGGCGATACTACAGACCGGCTTTACTGGACTGGCGAAGGCTCGTCGAGCAATAACTCAGACTACCCGAGAATGGGGATTTACAGTTCTATAGTCTCAGGTTCTGGTAGCCACCCTGCCCAATCTTATAGACTTGGAGTGCCCGCACCCTCTGCAGCCCCAAGCACGGCTGTTAATGGGGCCGCAAACGCTACGCTTACACCCAATGACGTAAGTTACGTTTATACATTAGTCACGGCATTTGGCGAAGAGGGTCCGCCGAGCGCGCCGAGTGCCGTTATTACATTAGATGATAGTCAAACTGCTACAGTCTATATGCCAGGATCATCTAACCCGAGTGGCAACTATAATTTTGCCGGCGGCGCGTTGAAGCGTATCTATCGATCCAATACAGGCTCCTCAAATACAGAGTTCCAGTTGGTAGATCAAGTCGACTACGCGGCGGTGTCGTATATAGACACTAAGGACTCTGCGTATCTTGGGGAAGTACTGCCAAGTGCAACGTGGATCGCCCCCCCAGATGACTCATCTTTATATCCTGACGGCCCGCTTCAAGGGTTAATACCTTTGGCGATGGGCATAATGGCGGGCTTTACCGGTAAACGCTTCTGCTTATCTGAGCCCTTTCTGCCGCACGCGTGGCCTATTAACTATAGGATCACGACTGAAGAAGGCATCGTGGCCATAGCATCGACTAAGAACGGCGTAGCTGCTCTCACTGACGGCCAACCTTATTTTATAACGGGCACCGATCCATCAGCAATGACCGCGATTCGTGTAGATCTAGCGCAAGCCTGCATCAATACGCGCAGTGTTGTAGACATGGGCGACTATGTTCTTTATGCAGGGCCAGACGGCCTATGCAGCGTGGAAGGGTCTTCGGGCTCCGTGGTCACCCTTGGTCAGATATCCGCAAAGCAATGGAACGCCGACTTTGCCCCCACAACTCTTCGCGCGTTTAAGCATGAGGGTACTTATGTGGCGTTTCACGCTACTGGCGGCTGGGTGTTCGATCCTCGCGGTCAGGAGTCGTCTTTATCGACGCTGACTTTATCCGCTGAGGTACGCGGCGGATACCGTAACCCTAAAGATGGGCAGCTATACGTGATAGTAGGTAACAAAATTAAGAAGTATCAAGGTGCCTCTTCCCACAAAACCCTTACATTTAAGAGTAAAAAGTTTGTATCTACTTCTCCAATATCTATGGGTTGGGTCTCTGTGCATGCAGACGTCTACCCAGTTACCGTAAAGGTTTGGGGCGACGGCATATTAGTTTCTCATTATGTACTAAGTAAACCAGGAGCAACATTTACACAGACTACAACTTTACCTCTTAATATTAGTCCAGGTACTATTTACGAGCCGATCATGCGCATGCCCGCTAAAGTTGCCCAAGAGTGGGAGATTCAAGTCGAAGGGACAGACATCAATGAGTTCTGCTTAGCGCAGAGCATGGATGAGGTACGCCAATCGTGACAACGCGCCCTACGAAAGTTCCTGGTATACCTAAACCGCCCGCGAGTTTATCGCCGGAGGTTAAACAGTATTTAGAAACCTTGGCGGAAGCTGTTGAAATACGGCTTGGTAGACGCGGCGATGCGAAGGATAGGGCGGTTACTTTGCGGGAGCTAATTGACTCGGGGCTCGCGAAAGATCTGCGCGCCACTCCATTTGACCCTAACCGCGTCAACGCTAGCAATATAGGGTTTACCAGCCCTGTAGTCGGAGGCAGCCTCGCAAAACCGCCTGCAGTTAATGGGTTCAGAGCTGCAGCAGCATACTCTCAAGTCAATATTTTTTGGGACTATGTGGATTATGGTAACCACTCCCATACAGAAGTTTGGTCGCATACCCTTGACGTGCTGGGCGATGCAACACTTACTGGGATAAACGCTGGGCGAGGCTTTACTGACCCGATCGGCGGCGGCGCAACTCGATATTACTGGGCACGCCATGTCTCTATAGCCGGTATCTACGGGGACTTTAACAGCAGTAACGGAACTCTAGCGACTACGGTCACTGACCCTGCTCACATTTTAACCGAACTTACTGGCTCAATTTCTGTAAGCCACCTGTCTACGTCCCTCGCAGACCAAATTGACGGCTCTGGATCAGCGGTTGATTTGTCTTCCCTCGAGACATTTGTTGGGTATGCTAGCACCTATGATGTAGGTGCCGCTGGTACTCTTCTTAGTCGAATAGGGAGCGTAGAAACTTCAGCGTCAGGTTTACTTACTACTTACGGAGACACCGCTGCTTCTGCATCGTCTGCGGCGCAGGCACATTCAGACGCTGCTGCGGCTCAGGCCGCTAGCGTTGCGGCACTTGCTGCACAAACAGGCTCTGAAAGTGCTGAGGACGCGTCTGTAACTGCACGGACTTTAGCGATTGCTGCTCAAGCTGCAGCAGAATCTGCAGAGGTAGGCGCATCTGCCGCAAAAATATTAGCTCTTGCCGCACAAAACGACGCTGAAACTGCTGAAACGGGCGCTAGTACTGCTTATACGGACGCTTTGGCAGCGAAGGTAGCAGCGTTAGCCGCGCAAGTAGGGGCAGAATCAGCTGAAGATAGCGCAGAACTAGCCGAAACAAATGCTCAAACAGCTAAGGCCCAAGCCGAAACTGCTCAAACGGCAGCTTCTAGCTCAGCAACAACAGCGGCTGGGTCAGCATCGAGCGCAGGCACATCAGCTACTACTGCTGCAACGTCTGAAAACAATGCTGGTAGTTCTGCTACTGCCGCCGCGACAAGCGCGTCTACTGCTGCTACTCATGCAACAGATGCGGGCACTGCATCAAGTGCTGCGAACACCGCTAAGCTAGCGGCAGAAACCGCGAAAGCTGGAGCCGAAACCGCGCAAACAAATGCCGCATCAAGTGCAACTACGGCGGCAGGGTCTGCTTCAACTGCTGCTACCTCCGCAACAGCAGCTGCCGCTAGTGAGTCTGCTGCAGGTGGCTCCGCAACAGCCGCAGCAACCAGCGCATCGTCAGCATCTACGTTTGCTACTAACGCGGGAACTGCTTCTACTGCAGCACAAAATAGTAGTTTATCAGCCTCATCTAGCTTAGCTGATGCGCAAACAGCCGCGTCAGATGCAGAAGATGCGGAATCAAACGCATCGACCTCCGCGACAGCCGCCGCTACAAGCGCGACATCGGCATCTACAAGCGCAACTGATGCTAGTACTCAAGCAAGCTTAGCATCTGCTGCAGAGTTAGCAGCAGAAACAGCCGAAGCAAATGCGGTAACCGCAGCCACTGCTGCCGTGACGTCTGCTACAAATGCCGGTAGCTCACAAGCATCGGCAGCGACGTCTGCGACAAATGCTGCCCAATCTGAAAATCAAGCGTCAGGGTCTGCGAGCGCGGCGTCTACATCGGCTTCTCTTGCTACTACTAAAGCAACAGAGTCTAGTCAATCCGCTACATCTGCTACTCAAGCTAAAAACTCAGCTGAAACAGCACAAGGCGCAGCTGAATCCGCTGAGACAAACGCCGCTTTAAGTGAAAGCAACGCAAGCGGCAGTGCGTCAGCTGCAGGTACTTCCGAAACTAACTCTGCCGGTTCAGCTAATACAGCAGGGCAGTCTGCTACCGCTGCTGCTAACTCTGCGAGTGCAGCTTTGACGCAAGCTAATGCCGCAGGTGTATCTGCGGGTTCTGCAACTTCTGCAAAAAATGCAGCAGCCACCTCTGAAAGTAACGCATCGACCTATCAGAATAACGCTGCACAATCCGCAACAAACGCCGATGGTTCAGCATCAGCTGCTGCGAGCACCGTTAATGGGTTAACAGCTAGATTAAATAACGCGGGTGGAACAGGCGTTACAGTTGAACAAGCGTATAGCGCGACCGCAGATGATATTGAAGGTTTAGAGGCTCAGTACTCAGTCAAGATAGATAACAACGGTCACGTATCAGGTTTCGGGTTGAACTCTGTTGAGGTGGACGGGACTCCCGAATCGGCGTTCGTGATCCGCGCAGATAAGTTCGCGATTGTTGATCCGGCGTCCACGGATAACGATTTAACAAATACACCTTCAGCTGACGCTGTACCATTCGGCGTTACCAATGGCGTTGTGTATATAAAGTCCGCGGCGATTGAAGATGCATCTATTACGGCGGCAAAGATCGGCAGCGTAAATGCTGACATTATTACCACGGGCACTCTCAACGTCACTAACCTTATTGAGGCGAATGCAATTAGTGCGTCGCAACTTAATCTCGTCGGTACGGGCACACTGATTAACTTGAAGAGTGCAGCGGCTGGTGCGCGCATGGAGATACTGTCGGATAAGATAGCAGTCTACGACTCCACGGGTCAGGTTAGAGTCATTCTTGGGGCGCTGTAGAAATGGCTGACGGTCTCGAAGTATACAATGCGTCAGGCACTAAGATAATTTCTTACACTGACCGGCTGATTAGGTTTGTTGCTACCGGAACGGTTACTGGTGGAGCTAGTGGTTATGCTGATGTCACCATCACGGGTATGGTCAACGATGACACATGGAATGTTCAGTTGGGTGACATACCAAGGATATTCACTTACCAGTCCATTCCGAGTGTTTATTTTGAAAAGCAGACTAACAACTTGAGAATACACAGCGGTGTAGGGGAGACAGTTGATTACTATGTGTTCAGGGTGTAACGAATGAGCTACGGAGTTAAGGTATTAAACGCTGATGGCCGGACGCTGCTCAACAGTGATGAGCTTGCCCCGAACACGTTTATCACCGGCAAGACTGCATCCGCTTACTCATCTATGGTCTATCCCCCAGTAGGGTTCACTACCGGAGACTTAGCTCTGGCAAAGCCTGCATCGAGTCCTGTCTACTCTACCTCTATCGACGGCGGGTCAGTTCCAATATCGGCCAGCGCATCGTATTCTGGTTCGCAACGCTTCTGGGGTTCGAGTAGCCACCCTAGCTACTTCTTTCAGAATACGGCTGGCATAAGCACCGCACTCGTCAGGACTCAGTCGGGTAACATCTCTGCACCAAGTAGCGGGGAATATGGTCTAGATGTGTACGCACCTAACGGCACTACTATTTTATTTTCTGCGACAAGATCAACCAGCGTAAAGATACTGGCTACTGGCGTACTCAGCAGCAACCAAGACTTTACTTACACGCCACCATCATCGCTGGATTTTAGTAAAATCTATGCAGTCTGCAACAGCAGTATGCTTTATGCGATACCTCAAGTGTTTATATTGCCAAGCTGGACGCTGACTATGATGTATACGTTCTATCCAGCCCACTCTAGCCCATACATTCGTGTAACAAACAGAACAACTATAGGTGGAAGCACCCTTACGACTAATACAGCTCTATTTCCCTACATGATTGTATACGACCCAAACTAGGTATTTTTATGGCAGTTCAGTACGCACTTATATCAGAAAACGGTGAGGTACAGCACGTTGTATCTTCAGGCGCAGACAGTGATTATGTTACGGGTCAGGTCTACCACGGGCTACTTGCCGTGGCAGTCTCGTCCGACACTGATGGTCACCATCTAATCAACACTAAGTATTATATTGATGGCACTTGGCACACCAGAGAACCACGCTCTTCACCTTGGCAGGATTGGGTAGGTAACGCATGGGCGTTTAACGCTAGCGCGTTTTGGGTGCATGTGAGAAGGGAGCGGGACATCAAACTAGGAGTGTCTGACTGGACACAGATGCCAGATGTCCACTTGAATTTGGGAGCTGAAGCAGATTGGGCAACCTATAGGCAAGCACTAAGGGACATTCCTTCAACTAATGCCGACATAGCTTCTGTAGAAGATGTGACTTGGCCAACTAAACCTGGAGAATAATATGCACAAAGGTAAATCTTGTATTAACGCAGCGCCGACTAAAGGCAAAAAGAAAAAGCCAAAGAAGAAGGCTAAATAAGCCATATCATATATGGTATATAATGCATTAAAAGTAAGCATTATCAATCACTTGCGATAGTATTTATAATAGCGCCTTAATCAACCAGAGGTAGTTATGATACTGTACGTGATCGGCTTTATACTTGTAGCACTCGGCGCGATAGCCAAGCAAGACCTGTAGGGTGTCACTGACACCCGCAGGATAAATGAAAACTAAAATATATAGAGATATCAACAGGTTAGACTTTCACGGCTGAAGGTTATAAATAGAGGAATATAGAGCCTAACCTATTGATATATAACACGTTTGCGCTATTAGATTCTGTGAATCCCTCTCTCTCCGCCATGTTTGTAAGCCCCTATAGCCATTGAGCTGTAGGGGCTTTTTTGATACATTAAAATCTCTTGACACCCATATGACACCCTAGGAGTGGAAGTGTATGGCTATGATTAGGCAAAGAGGTAAGTCTTGGCAGGCTACTGTTAAGCGCAAAGGTTACCCCAATCAGGTAAAAACTTTCACGTCGAAAGCCCCAGCAGCAGCCTGGGCAAGGAAAACAGAATCGCGCATGGACGACGGTTCGTGGATCGATGCCCACGCTCAAGATTCTTTATCTCCTTTGCTCGACGACATACTTGATGAGTACCTATACTCTTACAAGAAGCTAGGGCGTGTTGTTGCAGTTCCTAAGCTTTCCCCAATCAATCAGCTTAAAACGTACTTTGCTGGCCAGTCGATTTTTGATATTACGCAAGACGACATCGTGGCGTTCGCGGTAATGCGACGAAAAACGGTTAACCAAAGCACGCTCCAAAAACAGATGACCTACTTACAAGCCGCGGTTAGGAGGACTAACGTTAATTACGAAGGTCGTGTAGTAGAGCGCGCGCTAAAATTTTTGTCTGCGGAAAACATTATTGGTCCAAGCCAAGATAGAGAGCGTCGTCTGATGAAGGACACCCCCGCGACCGCAGATAGGCCAGAAAGAATCGGTGAGTATCGGCGGCTTAAAGAGGCTGCGGGCAAGCACAAATGGATAATGCTCGCAGTAGACATAGCAGTTAAGACTGGTATGCGTCAGGGAGAGATACATTCGTTACGGATATCGGATGGGCGAGCGCTTACGGCGCACACTGTGCCTTTTGGGGAGGGCTATATTGATTTTGATCAGCGCTTAATTGGGCTGTGGAGAAAGAATAAGAAGCACGAAGGAGGTAAAAAGTTCCACGTAATACCGCTCTGGGACGACGTGAGAGAGGTGATCCTACGCGCGTCAAATAGGTTTCGCGAGGGTGATACCTTGTTTACGATAGTCAACCAAGGCTCTATATCAGACAGATTTGCGGTGGTTTGCGAGAAAGCCGGTATTACCGGATTAACATTTCACGATCTACGCCATGAAGCAACATCGCGTATGTTTGAGCGTAAAGACATCGGCGGACGCGGTATGTCTGCCGAACAAGTCATTGTAGTTACGAGCCACTCTAGCATGGCTGAGCTACAGACTTATGTAAACCTTAGAGCAGAAGACTTGGTAGATTATTAGACTCGAGTCTCGTTTAGCTTCTCGTCAAGGTACACTGCTACTTCGTGAGTTGGGAACAGATACTTCTTGCCGCGCTTAACGTGCGGTATATCTAGTTTTCCATTATAAATCTGCTGATACACCGATTCTTTTTTTATTCGGAAGAGTGTCGCTAGCTCTTCGAGGTCCATGAAAGGTCCATACTGTTTAGAAAGGATTGAGTTCATCATTCTTCGTGCAAGCGCCTCTTGTTAGTTTTTTATTATAGATTTTAATACCTGCACTAATATTATTAGTACCGCTGCTAATAACCTCGATTATAACTATCCAATTACAAATAATATATGTTTAGTTATCTCTATATTCTGCGCAGAAAAATAGAGCGTTTTATTCTAAGATTATTATCGACAAGACTGCCCAAAGAGTATGAACTTTGGCAGCGAGAGGGGCTTCATCTTTTAAGTACAAGCGTAGATGTTTTTCTGACTTTAAACGCACTGCTACTAATGTATTAGCATGGTACTTTGATTGCTTACAGAGTTTTAATACGGGCGTCATGTTTTTATTTTGTATGGAACCGCTTATTACGCTCTTTGTACCTTCTACTTTAAGAGGAGTATCTATAGCGACATATATGTGCTCAATGTCGTCGCGGTCATATATGTGCGACCTAGTAGGCGATGTTAGATCGCTAGTCTTTTTTGTGACTTTGATCTTTCGTACATGGGGTAGCTTTGAAACTATTGAGGGGTCAATCTCAATCGGGTCGACATCTAGAAAATTAGCCAACTTTACAATTGCCGACGGGCCCAGTTCGGTGATATTGTTCAGATAGTGTGATATAGCTCCTTGACTCCAGCCAAGTTCTACCGCCGCATCAGTCTGGTTAAATTGCATTTCTATCTTTTTTGCTTCCCATATACGCCGTAAGTTTTGAACAGCTTTGGGCAATGCTACGTCCTTTCGCATGGCGCTCCGTCTCCTGGATGTTAATGCGGATTAAGGGTGTGTTACTGATAATATAAAATCTGCGACGCTTTTCTTACTTCGCCTTTCTTCTATATACCTAGTTTTACATATATTAGCTGAAAAGTCATCTACTAATATAATGCAAGTATCTTCAACACCTATAACCAGCGCTGCATTCGCGGACATTTTCATGCGTTCTAACCATTGAAGCTGGAGCGCGGAAAGCGAGTGCCTTAGTGGGGTAGTATCTTTTTTCGGTAGGGTTTTAATGTATTTATATTCAACGAACAGGATACCCGCTGGCCCCGAATACATAGCATCGGGCACGCCCCCTGTGTACGTATCGTGGATTTTCCACGAGTGTACGTCTGGATGCAGGTATCTATGTATGGATTTGATGAAGCTGTGTTCGTTCATATAAGTAAGTGATGCGTTGTGACTACCAGTGCATCAAGCTGGTGCTTGAAGCCCCCGTAGGGGCGTAGTCGAGGAATTATTACTTAGAGTACTGGTCGTACAAACCTTCGGCAGTCTTGTAGTCTGATTCCTGCGCCCAGCCAACAAACGAGACTTCGCAGTTCATAAATGCTTTGCCCATCTTGTTCTCGGTAGGTACACCGGATACTTTCCACAACGCTGCAAAGCGATCACCACCTTTCATAGCGATCTGAGAGTTCCATGCTTTGGATACGCGTAGCTTGGAGCTGGCGAAATCCATGATGGCGGGTGAGCGCTCTAGCGCGCCAGTCTCAGGATCCTTAATGAGGATGACGTGAGCATGTGTCTCATTGATGTCGTACTCGCTTGGCTTGTCCTGCTGATTGACCTGCGCTTCGGCTTCCGCAATTGATGGGAATGCGCCGAGGTAACCACCGCCAGCATCAAGGTGACGCCACACAACGAACTCTGTCTTAAAGGTAAGTGACAAAACATAGATGTCGTTACCGTAATTTTGGTTGGTAAGTGTGTTGACCATGTGCCCTGGTTCGCAGCCTTCGACGTACGAGCCGTGATGCTTGTCGACTTCGTTGGACATCTTCTGGAGAAGCTTGATGCGAGGGATCTGAACGTTATTGCCTACGTTCTCGTTACCGCGACCTGCGCCTTCGACTAATTTAAGATGGGCCGGTAATTGGTCGGTTGAGGCTACTAGATTAGATACTGCTGATACTGCTGATACTGCTGATGATTTACTCATAGTTTTATTCTCTTCATGATTCATGATTGGTTTAGGTTCGTGCAAGGTTAGGTATTAGCCAAGCTAATATTTGCACTTAAAGTTATAATGATCGAAAGTTAATGCGCCGGATTTCACGGGGTTGCACGCCAGGTACTTCTTGCTCTAACTTAAGAAGCTCTTTGTATGCAGTCGACGAGACCCGTCTTTGCAGAAGGCTGTAGTCTTCAGTGGTACTGATGTGGGCGTATAAAGCATCCCAATCAGTTACTTCAGGCACGGTATCTGCGTTTATGGACACGCTGGCTTTGTCATTAGCGGTACGTGACAAACCCTGTTCGTCCAATTTGGTTAGGAGTTGGTAATCCAAATCCTCTTTAGTCTTATTAAATTCTTTAAGCTCGGCATTCAGACCTGCAATAGCGTCTTTGACCTTGGCTCTTGATTCGATTAGTTCGTTAATATTCATTGCGTACTCCTTATGCTGCGTGTCTAAGTTGATTTAATATTCCTAGAAGCTCGTCCATACGTTCTACTTTGCCTTGCAACTTCTCGTAGACATCTGTTTCCCAGGTGTCTCTCGCGGCTATCTGGATGACCTCAGTTTTTTCAGTCTGGCCTGCTCTATAAATGCGTCGGTTGAACTGTTGATAATGTTCAGCGTTGTATGTGGGTGAGGCCCATATAACAGTCTTGGCAGTTGTCATCGTGAGACCATGACCTGCTGACTGCGGGTGACAGAACACGACCTGCAGCTCACCTGCTTGTAAGCGATCAACGATTTCTTTGCGCTTGTGTGCAGCAACTGATCCATCGATGGTGGCGTGTTTGATACCCATCTTGTCTGCTAGCTCAACAAGGCATCGCTGCTCATGCTTCCAGTTAAACGCGACAAGTGATTGCGCTCGCTCTGCTACAAGCTGCATGACAACTTCGTAGCGTTCTTTGTAAATGTTTTGAGCGTTTCCTTCTGAGTCATACACCGCGCCAGTGCATAGCTGAAGCAACTTCTTAACTTTGCTACCTGCGTGCAGGGCGTTGATGGTGGCGTTGATGGTATATAACACGGAGTCTTCGCTGAGTGTCTGATACTGCTGCATGATCTTCTTAGGTAATGTGACGTACATCGTACTGACTGTTTGCGGAGGCATGTCGAGACATTCTTCGAGCATGTACCGGACGTTGATATCACTTAATGCCGCTGCAACAGTTTCTTCTGCGTTGTCTTTTTGTACCCACTCATTGGCAAATCCATTGAAGCGCGGTGTACACACCGAACCGCGAAAACTGTAGAAGCGGCGTCCGAGTCGTTCTCCGTCATCCACGATTAATGCGGGATGCCAGAGGTCGAGAATGCCGTTGCTGTTTGGTGTACCTGACATGGCTATGCGGTTACTGAACAGCTCTGAGATCTTGCGCATTGCTTTGCTACGTTGACTGTTGGCATTTTTAAACGCTGTAAACTCGTCAATGACTACTGTGTCAAAGTCGAGCAAGACTTTTTTATTCTTGAGTATCCATTTGACCGCATCATGATTTGTTATAACGACACGCGCGTCACTGGCGAACGCTTTCTCACGATTCTTGGCGTACGCAACGGCGTACGTTAGGTCAGGTGTGAACTTGAGGATGTCATCGCCCCACGATGCTTCGAGAATGGACAACGGTGCAAGGACTAGGGTTCGTGACTTACGGTCCACGATCGCGTCTAGCACTGAGCGTGTCTTACCTGTGCCAGGATCAGAAGTTACCAGGCAGCGCGGGTTAGCTTTAATAAAGTCAGTAGTGACTTTTTGGTGTTCGAAGGGTGGATACATATTCATCACTCTTTGATGGTTAATAATATTAGCATAACTAATATAAAAGGTGAAGCTTCAAAGTGGTAGTCGAACCTTGTGCCCGCATGATGTGCAGTTGCTAGGCCACTCACCTCTCTGGGAATGGGGAGGACATACACAGTTTTGTTTGCGAACTTCGCTTTCAAAGGCGTAACCGCCTCTAGTTTTAATAAGATGCGGAGTGAGCTGTAGTTGCTCACTTTTTGTCAGGTTCATATATTAGCCTTACTAATATTAATGTTCAATAAAAACGATAGGGTTATTGCTAGTCCAGCAGTATCCGCATGTTGCGCAGCTGTCTGTTTTACCTTGTTGCTCTGGGCAGATGATGGCGTCGGTAACTATACTGATACTTGAACTGATACCTTCTGGCTTTGTAACGTGCGCACTAAATTGCGTACTCATATCATCTGAAAACCTGACGCGAAAGCGAGTAGGGTGCATTCTATTAACTGTATTAACCATACGGCCAAGGTCTGACGCAGCAGTGTGGTGCGTGTAGCCGAATACATTAAGGTTCTCGTACAGTGCTAACCAGATCTGCCACTGAGCGATGTAGATGCCGTCGTAGAAGTCACCTAGCACATGTAGGCGTACTACGAACCCTTCTGGGTGTTTACGATTAAGCAGGCCAAGATGCGTGTCTAATCTAGATATAAAGTCTGGAGCGGTGTGATCGAAGCGGTGTGCAAACGGCATGTTGTCGCCGTAACAGGTATCCCATTGTTGGCAGTCGGTAGGGCAGGTTGCTCGCTCTTCTAATGTGAGCGAGTACATGGTCATGCCTTTCCACATTTTAACGGTTACTTTGTCTCCGAGCTTTTTGTTTTGCTTTCCCCGTTTTAGCATGTTGTCGTTTGGGGGCTTGACTCCCTTGCGGTATCTCGTTGTTGGAGGGCGCAGATTTTTTACTGGGATTAGGTTCACGGCTAATGATGTCATCTAGTATCTCCTGTCTCAGATGGGCTGTGATTGATCGATCGTACTTGCTTAGGATCTTGATCTCGGACTTCTTCAAACGGTGTGTACTCCACGTCTCTGCTTCTGGTGGATCTGTGGCGAGCTTGTATGAGACGTCTGTCGTACCGTGCTTGTATAACATTTGCATCGAAGCTGTCCTTTACGTGACCGAATAACAGGTCTTTTAGTTGGTCATGTCTCATGGCTCTACCTCTACCCAGCGTAATTTACGATAGGGAAACTTTTTAGTTTTGGTCCAAACAAGTTGCTCGCGAGTCATGGTGGCTTTCATAATATAAAGTGTAATAGACACGACGAGGCCGCCTACCATTGCTGCCATCATGCCGCCAAATGTACCGGCGAATACGAACATGAGCAGGCTTGTAGTCATGATGTCTATTGGTATGTCATACGCAATGACGCGGCGTACGCCGAACTTGAATAGCAGGAATAACAGTCCTGCTGCGGAAATTAAACCGGCAATAATCATGGTTTAGTCCTCAAGTGGAAATACGCAACGCTGCTTACGATTGCGATGAGCGCAAAAACGTAGAGGCTTAGGGCAATCATGTTTGCGAAGACAGTTAATAGGGCTACTACGGCAAGTACGTAGTAGAATTTTGTTAGTAGCTTTTTCATTGGGGTTCTCTCTTCATGGTTCATGAGGATCATTTGAATTCCGATCGGGAATAAAAAGCCCTGTTATGTGTAATCAACAGGGCAAGGGCTTACGGCAGGGGAGACGTAATATGGTTAGCTCACACCCCATGTGCATTCTGGGTCGTCCCCTTTACGGAACGAGCACCAGCGGCATGCATCTTTGCTGGGTGTTGGAGCGAAATCTTTTTCAGTAGTCATTTTGACTGCGCGGCGATGAAAGCCTGGTGCGAATAGCATGGCTTGATCGCGCGTATATTGTTTTTTGGTGGTTTCACCTTTGTCTAGATACCAGAACTCTGTCTGTACGAACTGTAGGTGTGGGTAACGGAAGAATGTACCGATGGCATAGAGCAGACCTTGCTGTCCGTGGGTGATTTCATTGCCCCACTTTTTGCCGGTCTTGTAATCGATAACGCGTGCGGATGTGTCGTCTTCTTGTACTAGTGCGTCGAGTTTGATGCGTGCCCAGGTGGCTTTTTCCATCCAGCCAACTACGCCCCAGTCTATGTCGAAGCCCCAGTCGCCCTCGAGTTCTACTTTGGCGTCGATGAAGTCTTGGCGTAACGCTTCAAATTCGTCTTTAAATTTGAATAGCTCGTCAGCCATCTCGCCCATTGTGCCGTTAACGTAGTCTTCTGCGTATTGATGTATTTGAGTGCCACGGTCAGCAGCAGGCCCGCTAACTTCTTTAACGCCTTTAACACGGCTGATATAGGTGCGATAAGCGCAGTCTTCATAGACTTTAAGCGCTGAATAACTCCAAGCTCTGACATCGCCTAACTCCTTTGGTTTTTCGAAATCGACAACATCGTCGGCTCTTTCATCTTGAGTAAGTTTAATCATGTCATGTCCTATGAAAAGATATTAGTATAACTAATATATCTATGCCACAGCAAGTAACTTGCGGTCTTTGTCATCGAAGTACTTGTCAGTAACTTCGTTAAAATGTTCTTTGTTTAACTTCCACGTTGTTACTATGCCCATTATAGTATTTTGGCTACGTAAAGCTTTGTGAACACGCTTGCGTTCTCTAGTAATTCCACTGCGTTCTGCTTTTTTCTGGAACTCGCGTTGTGACATACGGTCGTCGGTTAAGACACCGTACACAGTACGCAAGTGCTCTAGCGATATTACGGAATGCGGCCACTGAGATTCTACTATCCACTGCTTTACGAGACGTTGTGCGGTGGTAATCTCTGCGCCTTGTAGCACGTTGGTTAGTTCGATGTCGAGTATGTCCATGAAGAAGCCAAGGTTACCGTGGCGCACTGCAGCGAAGAACTCTTCCATTACGGACATGGTGACTTGTTCCATCTGCGCTTTTGCACTGTTTGATATTGGTGTGCGTACTAGCTGCTTGTTGACTTTGAAACTTTTGAGTAATGCAGCGAACTTATGCAGTTCTTTTTCTATATCGTCGATGCCATCTACAACTTCTGGGTATACGTGTTCGAGCTTTTGCTCTTGTCTCGGAGCGATATTATATCGCCTGTCTCCCTCCTCGATTTTTACGGCATCCATTCTGTTAGTTAGGAAGATAAAGTTTGTATAGTTAGGTACTTCTGCTTGGTTACTACGCATTGCACGAATGGTCATCGTGTTTTCTGATATTTGGTTTTTAAGTTTATCAGCTACCTTGACCGTACCAGAGTTGGCTGATGCCATATGGAACTCATCAACTACTAGGAACAGCGCTTGTCTCATATAGAGATTGAACTGCTCCTCGATGTTTTGCAACGCACGCATGGGTACATGTTCCGTGCCAAACAGCGGTCTGAGTACCTTAGAGTAGAAGATACCTTTACCTGTGCCAGGGACACCTTGGAGTACCCAGGCGGTTCCCGCTTTGCGTTTAGTCTGAAAGATGTACGCTAGCCAGTTTGTGAAGTAATTAAGCTCGAGGTTTTTACCGCCGAGGATATGGGACATTAGCTTATAGATTAGCGGGCAAGAGTCCGCGATTCGTGCTGCGTCGCCCATGCCTAACGGTTCGTGCTCACGGTTTGATAACATGTATTCTGTTTTACGAAACATGTTGATGTGATACGGGATGTTAGTCAGGTTAACAGCTGCATCATTAGACGCAGGGTCGAATACGACTCTTGCATCAGGTATGAAGTCAGGTTTACTGCGCCCATGTGATCTCATAAAGCCTTCAATGCTGGCAGATGCACAAGGTAATAACGGAAATTCTTCGCTGAACTGGTTAAGGTTAGGATCAAACACACCGTTATAGTATGTATCTGTGTAGTAGTCACGCAACGCTACTGGGAAGTTAGCTCGACCTTCTTTTGCCATCTCTTCTTCGTAGACATCGAAGAGCGTCTTATAGAAGTCAGGGTCAGCTTGCTCGATCGACCAGATGGGTTCGCCTTTAAAGTTGAACATGTAGGTCGGGTCTTCTAGCTTAAAGTAATACGCGTTGCTGTCTCCGCCATTAACATTGCAATGTATAAATTGTCCGTGTGAGTCGTCATGGACTGTAATCGACATTCTGTCGGGGTTAGTCAGGATCTCTTCTGACTTGTTGTTTATGTTAGCAATAGTGAGTCGTTCTTTCTTGGCATTAAAACCGCGTAGGACTCGTAGTTTATTTTTATGCTCATTACTCTTTTGGTGAACTACCTCGGGACTGATGTCGTTCATTAATTTAGCGAGGTCAAGAGTCTCCGATATACCGGAAACACTCACAATCCGCTCAGCGGGTGTACTGAACGGATTGTGGGTTCCGTCTTCAAAGGTAGGAGGCGCAATGAAGATAAGTTTTGAGTTGTCTGCCACACTGATATCCAGAGGATATTTGAGGGAGTGGCCGTTAGATGACAGTTCGAGCTGGGATGAGAATAGCTCTGACTCAAAATTACTGGCTTGTAGCCATAGCTTGACTGCTTTGGCAGGCATTGCTTGTGCTAACAATATAAATATATGTAAGGATACTTTGTCGCCTTTAAGTCCTAGGCTTGCAGACGCTTGCGCGATGAAGCTGCAGTCTTGTACAGCGGGAGGTAACTCACGCATGACTGTTTTTGCTAGGGTGGCGACAATTTTTGCATCATACGACTTGGGGTTTGTGTGCCCAGGTAGTGTAATGCCATCTATGTCTAAGACGAGTAGATTTGAGTACCCGATTCGATCAGTTTTACCTGCTCGAGATTCGTTTTGGATAGGGCGCTTTAAGTTGCCTTTTAACAGGCAGTGTCCTAAATCTGCGTGATCACGTATCAATCGCTCGAGCATGGCTAAGCCAGTCTGGTCGAGCGGAATTTGATGTTCGTGTGATGATACGCTTTTTACGTGGGGGTACGGGGTGAAACCGTTCTTGGGACAGTGTCGCTTACTAAGCCTTTGTCCATTTGCGGCTTCTAAAAACGTTGTTTGCATGGCTCCTCCTACAGAGCGAGTAATATTAGCATAGCTAATATTTATTTAGTAGGAGCGTTTCTTTCGTATACTTCCTGTCGATCGATCCTGATCTTATTGTCTGCCTCGAATGTAATTCGGACTTGATTCCTGTCAACCTTGGAGATTTTAACTCTCGCGATAACGCCGTTCTCATTGTGAATGACAACTTGTTCGTCTACTTTTCTTGTGAGTACTAGTCGTGGCATAAGTTACTTGCTATAGCTGGTGTCGTATCCGCCTTCGGCATCTAACGGAATGTCAGGAGCCCAGGCTGGAGGTACGCACATGTGTGCGATTAACTTAGACATTGTAGCATCTGGATTATTAGCTGTACTAATTAAAATGATCTCGTCATGTACAGTAAGTACGACATCGGCGTCTAACGTTTTGTCCGCTTGTATGCGAAGCATTGCGTCGGTAACAATTAGTCTTGCTAGCGCTTGGACTACGTTCTCTGCGAGGCTACCGCCCCAGGTCTTAATAGTGTTGCGTTGGTCATAAACTAACTGACCTTGTTCGTACCGAAGGTTGTTGTAATGTAAAGCCAAGCCGTTAGGTAAGTAGATCTTTTTATTTTTGAATGTAAGGCCATGCCATTCTTCTTGGTAGTTCGGGTTTATTGTATTGGCTAATTTAAGTTCTAGCTTTTTCCAAAGCATCGGGATGCCAGGATAAGTAGCGCGGTATGTATTAACAACGTTGTACGCTTTGTCTATAGAGAACTTCATGGGTGGGCCCATTGCGCCAGTTTCAAGTGTTTCCTGAAAGCGGGTTGCTCCCATACCGAAACCTAGGCCGAGCTGCGCAACTTTGCCAACGAAGCGTTCGTCGGGGTCGTCTTTCTTGTTGATTACCCGCTTATATATCGAGCCAGCTAGGTCGCTGTATACGTCTTTGCCGTCTCTAAATAGTTGCAACAGCTCTGTTTCATCTGCTAACCATGCTAAGACGCGAGCTTCGATTGCGGATAAATCCGCCACGAAGATTAGGTTCTCTTTGGGTGCGGTTAGCGCTAAACGTAGCGGTGAGTTGCGCGGCATGTTTTGCATGTTGAGCTTTTCTGTACCGCCGAATCGGCCAGTGTGTGCTGCGTAGTAACGCAAGGGTGCAGATATTGTCCCGTCGGTATGTGTCGCGTCTATAAAGCGTTGAGCTTTTGTCTCGTTGATACGACTCTTTGCTGCTAAGCGCGCGTCCCATATGTGCTGATGCTCAGGGTACATCTTCTGCATCTGTGTAAATGCTTTGTCGCTTTTACCGAGGGCAGGGATGGCCTTGCCTGTCGTAGGGCTAATCTTAGTTGGTGGTACTAGGCCCATGCTTTCTATGTGGGCTGCAAACTGTTGGTTAGAGCTGAGTACCTTTCTGTCAACACCGCCTGCCTCTACTACTGCTAACGAAGCAGCGATCGTTTCATCACGAAACTTGTATAGAAGTTCGAGGTCCACGACCAGCTTTGGTTCGCAGAACATTCGACAGGTCATGTCGATGAGATCCATTTCGCTTTTAGGCATTTGGGTATGCATCTGAATATACAGAGCGTAGGTAAGGTCTACGTCTTGTATACAGTATGTACCCAGGATCTTGGAAAGCTCTGGATCTAAGTCGTAGATACCTTTGGTGCTGGCGAGCTCGTCACCTTTGCGCATTGATTCGTCGTCTGGGAACGTGCGAATAGCTGTGTCTTTAAGAGACGCTGATTGCCCAGGGGCAAGTGCGCGCGCCATTGCGGCGGTATCTATGTAATACCGAGGTATAACTCCGTAATAACGGGTTAATATATAGCCGTCAAACGGGGTGTTGTGGCAGACGAGAGTCACGTCGCTCCAATCAAGCTCACGTATCGCGGATTCTGCTTCGTGCTCATCGTAGTATTCAGTCTCGCCGTCATCTATTTTAATGCCTACGCCTTGCACTTTGAACTTCTCGTGCCTGACGTAGTCCATCGTTGTAAGCGTAGTGAGGCTGTATTTGGGGGCGTAATAGGTCTCGAAGTCGAGGGTTACGAGCATTAGAATTGGTTCCCGTCGTCACATTCGTATTGTGCGTGAATCTCACGCTCGACTGTCTTGAATCGCGAGGCGACTTCCGTATACAGTTGGGGGCTTCTTGCGCGAATATAAGCAGTGACGTATGTGTGGAACTCGGGGTGGAAGTTATCTACTTCTATGCCTTTAAGTTCGGCAAAATACTCTTTAGTGTCCATTGTACCCTCCTGGGTAGTTTGAGATCGTTAGTACTGAACTTTGAAGGTTTCTAGTACTCGGTGATATCGCCATTTTTTTTGGTTGTACTGGTCAGCTGTAACTGCATATAACATGTCGTGTTTGTCAGTGACTAAGTACACTTTTTTTCTTAGCGTTTCTACAATGTAATCAGCTTCTTCTATAGCGGCATATACATCTGTGAAAGGTGTAGTCATGGCCGTTTGTAGACTCCTAGATTATTATTTTGAGAGGCGTTTTATCTCTGCTTCTGCATAGAACTTTATTTTTTTAGCGTCGCGGAGCTTGTCGCTGTGTGAAACTTCTCCGTATCGGTAGCAGCTTCGAAATATCTCGCCAATCTGCGCGTTCATATCTTTTTCAGAGATAAGGTCTTGTAGTTGTGTAGCGGCTTTGGGCAGTTCGTAATAGCTTGCTGTTGAGCCATCTGATACTGCGGGGTTATCAGCGTAGGCGACTGTTAGTTCAGGTAGAAGTTGTAAATCTGTCATGGGAGGGTGTTCCTCTCGCAAGCGGTTCCAGTCTTGCGGGGTGGCGTTGTTAATACTCATGCTACTCTCCTAGTGGTTAACTAGAATAGTAGCATGGCTAATATATTAGCTCTAGTATTATTCTTTATCGTTTTTATGAGGAGTGATCAACGCTGCTAGAGTTGCGTTATTTTCCCATAGTTCGTCGTGTTCTTTGTTGTTATGGTTTCCGTAGACACCTTTGCTCTCGTAGTGATCGCTGGCGTCGTTGTACGGGTCGTCACTGATGCTGCAGGGCATATGGTTCATAGTCATCTCCGGTATTTTGTTGTGTAGGCGAGTAGCCATACTTCGGTGTCGGAAAATCGGCAGGCTGTCCAGGAACAAGCTGTTCCTATTACTGCTGCGGTTTTCGCTAAACTTAGCAGGCTGTAATATTTAATATTCGTGGTTAGTACTTCGCTACTCATGATTCGTTCCTCGTGGTTAGGTTTAGGTGTAAGTCACCAGCGAGTATTAGATGTTTTAATCGACTGTCTACTAACGCTTGTACTTCTTGCTTTTTAAAGCGGCTGAGGAGTTCTAAACTATTTTCTAAATCGGCAATGCGATCTTCGTAGGTTTCTAGTTCAGTTATTCGATCTTCGTGATAACTTTGCTCTGACGCGAGGTCTTCGGTTTTTGACTCGAGGTCTCCGGTACGATCTTCGTGGCTCGCGGTTCGGTTGTTTTCGGTCAGCACAGCTTCTAAGCGACAGTCGACGTGTTTATCGAGGAACTTTCTAAACTCAAACAAAAAATCTGCGTCAGGCATGTTCATTAGCTGATCTCCCTTCTGGGTTGGTTAGTTTGGCGGCTAAGTTCCAAGCCATGTAGGCACAGGTGAAGGCAGCTACTGCTTCTCCACCGTGAAACTTACCGATATATGCTTCAAGTTCTTTTAGATCTTTGGGGGTGT
>Ga0114916_1000643_pt1 | contig 22246 bp, 19 predicted proteins | sample MalvirAntarct_66_FD_83501 | JGI IMG/M metagenome (GOLD analysis project Ga0114916, IMG submission 83501) | Marine viral communities from the Global Malaspina Expedition - Malaspina viral metaG Antarct_66 | ecosystem: Environmental > Aquatic > Marine > Oceanic | place: West Anvers Island... | reverse complement strand
TAGACGCGACCGTCGCCGACGGTCGCGTCTATGCCGTCACGGTCGACAGCCGGACCGAAGCGCTCGATGCGAATACCGGGCAGCCGGTCTGGACCCATTCCGGCATCGCCGAAGCCGCCTCCGTGCTCGGCGGCGCCAGCCCCGCGGTGAGCCGCGGTGCGGTCGTGGTGCCCTACAATTCCGGCGAAGTGTTCGGGCTGCGCGAAGACAACGGCCGGATGATCTGGACCGACAGTCTCGCCGCCCTGCGCCGCGCCGACGTCGTCTCCGAACTCGCGGCCATCCGCGGCCATCCGGTCGCATATCGCGGCCTGGTTTTCGCCACCAGCCACAGCGGCCGGTCGGTGGCGATCGACCTGCGGTCCGGCATGCGGATCTGGGATCGCGATTTCGGCGGGGTCGAGATGCCCTGGGCGGCCGGCGACTTCCTGTTCATGCTGACCAATCGGAACGAGCTTCTGGCACTCGTTGCAGCGGAGGGCCGCGTGCGCTGGGTCACCCAACTCGCCCGCTTCGAGGATCCGGAGTCGCGCAAGGACCCGATCGTCTGGGCCGGCCCGATCCTGGCCGGCGGCCGGCTGATCCTGGTCAATTCGCTGGGGCGCGCTGTCTTCTATTCTCCGTCGACCGGCGAGCAGGTGGGCGACACGAGCCTGCCCAGCGGCACGACTGTGCCGCCCGTCGTCGCCGGAGGCACGATGTTCGTCCTTTCCGGGGACGGCACCCTCTCGGCCTACCGCTGATCGGAACTCCAATGACCGCAACGGTCGCCATCATCGGTCGGCCGAACGTCGGCAAGTCGACGCTGTTCAACCGCCTCGTCGGCAAGAAGCTGGCGATCGTCGCGGACACCCCCGGCGTCACACGCGACCGCCGCGAGGGCGACGGGCGCGTCTCCGACCTCCATTTCCGCGTCGTCGACACGGCCGGCCTCGACGAGGCCCTCGTCACCGAGGTCGAGCAGGGAATGCGCTTCCAGACGGAGCGCGCCCTCGACGGTGCCGATCTCGTGCTCTTCCTGATCGATGCGCGAACGGGCCTCACGCCGATCGACCGGCACTTCGCCGAGTGGCTGCGGGAGCGAACGATCCCGGTGCTGCTCATCGCCAACAAGTGCGAGGGCAACGCGGGCAATACCGGCTACTACGAGTCCTTCGAGCTCGGGCTGGGTGAGCCGGTCGCGCTTTCGGCGGCGCACGGCGAGGGGCTGGCCGAGCTCTATCAGGCACTGCTGCCTTACATCCGGCCTCCGGCCGAGGCGGGCGAAGCCGGTGACGACGCGGGTGCCCTGGTGGACGCCGAGGATCCGGATGCCGTCGACCCCGATTCGGAGGAAGAGGACGACCCGCTCGACCCGAGCATCCCGATCCAGCTCGCCATCGTCGGGCGGCCGAATGTCGGCAAGTCGACGCTGGTGAATCGGCTGCTCGGCGAGGATCGCGTGCTGACGGGGCCGGAGCCCGGCGTCACGCGCGATTCGATCGCCGTGGCGTGGGAGTGGGAGGGGCAGGCGTTCCGCCTGATCGATACGGCCGGCATGCGCAGGCGTGCGCGAGTCTACGAAGCGATCGAGAAGATGTCGGTCGAGGATACGCTGCGCGCGATACGCTTCGCCCAGGTCGTCGTCCTGGTCATCGATGCGATCGAGGGCATGGACCGCCAGGATCTCGTCATCGCGCGCATGGTCGCCGAGGAGGGCCGGGCCCTGGTCATCGCCGTCAACAAGTGGGACTTGGTCGACGATGCGGCGAAGACGCTCGCCGACATCGAGGATCGGCTGCAGACGTCCCTGGCGCAGTTGCGCGGCGTTCCCGTCGTCACGCTGTCGGCGATGACCGGGCGACGGCTCGACCGGCTGATGACGTCGGTTCGCGAGATCTACGCCCTCTGGAATCGTCGCGTGCCGACCGGCGCGCTCAATCGCTGGTTCGGCGACATGCTCGAGCAGCACCCGCCGCCGCTCGTCGAGGGCCGCCGCCTCAAGCTGCGCTACATCACCCAGATCAAGCGGCGCCCGCCGACCTTCATGCTGTTCACGACCCGGCCGAAGGACGTGCCCGAATCCTATCTGCGCTATCTGGTCAACGGCCTGCGGGAGGCTTTCGACTTGCGCGGCGTACCGATCCGCATGACCATGCGGAAGGGTCGAAACCCGTTCGCGGACTGAATCCGCCAGCGCCCCATAAGCGAGCCGACCTGCCGATGTCCCTCTTCGCGCCCCCCGAAGTCATCGAGACCGAGGTCTTCGTCGATCTCCCGGCGAGCTTCCGCAGCCGCCGCGAGCGGACCGTCTGGGCCGATACGAACCGGGCCGGGCAGGCGATCGACAGCTTCCTGGAGGGCCCGTCCTTCGACCGGAACGGCAATCTCTACGTGGTCGACATCCCGTGGGGGCGGATCTTCCGCATCAGCCCGGCCGGCGAGACGTCGCTGATCGCGGAGTATGACGGCGAGCCGAACGGGCTGAAGATCCACCGCGACGGGCGGATCTTCATCGCCGACTACAAGAACGGGATCATGCTGCTCGACCCGGCTTCGGGCGCGGTCACGCCGTGGTGCGACCGCTTTCGCCTGGAGCGCTTCAAGGGCTGCAACGATCTGATCTTCGGCGACGGCGGTGAGATGTATTTCACCGACCAGGGCCAGACCGGCCACCAGGATCCGACCGGCAGGGTCTTCAGGCTCGGCGCCGACGGCCGGCTCGACTGTTTGATCGACACCATTCCGAGTCCCAACGGCATCGTCATGGATCCGTCCGGCAAGATCGTCTATGTCGCGGTGACCCGGGCGAACGCGGTCTGGCGCATGCCGTTGATGGCCGATGGCGGCGTGTCGAAGGTCGGTACGTTCATCCAGCTCTCGGGCGGCGGCGGGCCGGACGGGATGGCGATGACGGCCGACGGGGGCCTCGTGGTCAGCCATGTCGGGATGGGCTGCATCTGGGTGTTCGACAGGCTGGGCCAGCCGCGCTGGCGGGTGAACTCCTGCACCGGCCTGTCGACGACGAACGTCGCGTTCGGCGGTCCGGAGAACCGGACCCTCTACATCACGGAATCGGAGACGGGCACCATCCTGCGTGCCGAACTGCCCGTCCCCGGCCTCACGCTCTTCTCACATCAGGCCTGAGCGCTTGCGAGGGCGCCCCAGGCGCTAGGCGATATGCCCGACCTTCGGCCTGTCCTGTACATCCTCGGGCTGTTCGTCAGCGGCCTGGGCGTCACCATGGCCATACCGGCGCTGGTCGACGTCTCGCTGAGCAACCCCGATTGGGAAGTGTTCGTCGCGGGGGCGCTGATCTGCCTTTTCGTCGGCGGCACGCTCGTGCTCGTGAACCACAGCAAGAGCATGCTGCTCGACCTCAAGCAGGGCTTCCTGCTGACGGCGGTCAGTTGGATCGCCTTGCCGGCCTTCGCGGCGGTCCCCTTCACCTTCGGCGAACTCGACCTGCGCTTCGTCGACGCCTATTTCGAGACGGTCTCGGGCCTCACCACCACGGGATCGACCATCCTCGTCGGCCTCGACCACATGCCGCCGGGCATCCTTCTCTGGCGCGCCCTGCTTCAGTGGGTCGGCGGCCTGGGCATCATCGCCATGGCGATCGCCATGCTGCCGTTTCTCCGCGTGGGCGGCATGCAGCTGTTCCGGATGGAATCCTCCGACCGCTCCGCGAAGATCCTGCCGCGGCCGGCCCAGATCGTCGGTGGAATCGGCGGCGCCTATCTCGGTCTGTCGGCGCTCTGTGCCGCCTGCTACTGGGTGGCCGGCATGGATGCCTTCGAGGCGATCACCCATTCCATGGCGACGCTGTCGACCGGGGGCTTCTCGACGTCGGACGGTTCGCTGGCGCATTTCGACAGCGTCTGGGTGGACGCGGTGGCGACGGTCTTCATGCTGGCCGGCGGCATTCCCTTCGTTCTGTACGTACAGGCCCTGCGCGGCGAGCCGGCGGCGATCTGGCGCGATCCCCAGGTCCGGGCGCTCGTTCTGGGCCTCGTCGCGGTGACGGCAGTGCTGGTGCTGTGGCTCTGGCTGCAACAGGGAATGAACCCGTACAGCGCCATTCGCTACACCGCACTCAACGTCGTTTCGGTGGTCACGACCACCGGCTTCGCCTCCACCGACTACAATCAGTGGGGTGGATTTGCGCTGCTTATCTTCTTCTTCCTGACGTTCGCGGGCGGCTGCACCGGCTCCACGGCGGGCGGCATCAAGGTCTTCCGCTTTCTCGTCGGCGGGATCCTGCTCTCGAATCAGATCAGACGGCTGGCCCATCCGAACACCGTCTTCGTGCGAAAATTCGGCGGCCGTCCGCTCGGCGAGGACGTGATCGTCTCGGTCTCGGTCTTCATCTTTCTGTACGTCGCGGCGGTAGCGCTGCTGTCGGCCGGCCTGTCGCTGCAGGGGCTCGACTTCGTCACCGCGGCGAGCGGCGCCGCCACCGCGGTTTCCAACGTCGGTCCCGGCCTCGGCCCGATCATCGGGCCCGCCGGAAACTTTCAGCCGCTCCCGGACGGTGCCAAATGGCTCCTGTCGCTGGGCATGCTGCTCGGCCGACTCGAATTCCTCACGATCCTGGTGCTGCTGACGCCGACCTTCTGGCGCGGCTGACGCGCCCGGCTGTCAGCGGGGTCGCCAGTAAGGTGGCAGCCGGTCGATGCCGGTGGGCGCTTTGCCCGAAGTGGATGAGATATGGCTCGGCTCCCGGTCCGAACCGGTCGGCGTGGGATCCAGGCCGCAGGTGCGTTCTGCACCGGCGCCCGGATCGGAGTGGGGCTGACAAAGCGGAGGATTGTGGCCGGCGGCGGCGCGAACGGCTTTGACGAGCCTGTCCGTCGCGGCGGCTTCGCCCGAACGACGACCGGCTTCCAGGATGCGGGCGAAGAGATCGCGCATCTCGCGTTCGAGATCGTCGGTCGGCATCGGGAGGCTCGGCTGGATTTGACGGTGCGGCAGCGTGACCGCTGTTGGTGGCAATGTCGAGGCGGCGTGCCGCCGGGGCCGGACTATCTCACCAGTTCGATTTCCACGCGGCGGCTCTTCTCGACCGACCGGTCCGACTTGTCGGGCAGGGCCGGATCGATCCCCTCCCAGTCCTTGGAGATCCGCTCCGCGGGAACGCCGGCCTTGGCAAAGGCCGCGGCGACGCTCTCGACACGCTTTCGCGACAGCGCGAGGTTCAGCGCGCGCGACCCGGTCGAATCCGTGAAGCCGCGCAGCTGCACGCCCAGCCCGTCCGCCGCCGCCCGTTCGGCGAGTGGTTTGGCAGTGCCGCGCGCCTCGGAATCGAGCGCCGATGCGCCGACGCCAAAGTAGACCGCGGTCGGTTCCGGAAGAGCGGCGGCCGGAGGGACAGGCGCGGCAGCCGGAGGTGTCACGGCAGGCGGCGGCACCACCGTCGGGGCCGAAGCGGCAGGTGCCGTGGATGATCCGGCTGGGGACGAGGCCGTAGCCGAAGGGGCTCTAGGCTGTTCCAGGACGTGCTTCGCCTCTTCCAGCGCGCGGCGGCAGGCATCCTGATTGTCGAGATCGGCGAAAGCCCCCGCCGCCTGCGTCAGAACGTCGGCTTCGCGGCGCGGCCCATCGGGGGGCATGTCGGCGAGGCGCCGGCTCATCGCCTGAGCCTCCGCGGCGCAATCCTGAGCCGATGCCGGCGCCGCGGCGAAGACCGCGAGCGAAAGGAACGCTGCGGCGGCGGTTACCGGGCGGGCCATCCGGATCATCCAGGGATTTGCGGTGGGTGCGTGGGCATTCATCGGAGAACGCGACCGGTCGCGCCGGGTTCCGCGAATTGCGCCCCGGTCCGGGGGCCGTATAGTGCATCGCTCCGGCGGCGAGGCATAGATTGGACGGGTCGCATGAGCATTGGATCTACGGGAGGCACACCCGCGACCCAGACAGACCTGGAGGCGCGGATGGCCGCCTTCGCGACGACGCATGTGCGGCCGCGCCCCGACCTCGCCACGCTGCACAAGTTGCCGCGGGAGATCTGGCAGGCGATGTGCGACGCCGGGCTGATGGGGCTGGGCGTTCCCACCGCGTTCGGCGGTACCGGGATCGCGCCGGAGCAGCAGGCGGCGCTCGGCGAAACGCTGGTGGAAGCCGGCCGCAACCTCGGCGTCTCGACGATCTGGCAGGGCCACAACACGCTGACCCGATACCTGTTCGGATTTGCCGACGAAACGCAGAAGGCGCGGTGGCTGCCGCTCCTCGCGGCCGGCGAAACGACGGTCGCCGTCGCGATCTCGGAACCGGGTGTGGGCGCTCATCCGAAACATCTCACGACGCGCGCGACCCGGACGGACGGGGGGTGGCGGATCGACGGCCGCAAGGCGTATGTGACGAACGGCCCGGGCGCCGGGCTCTTCGCGGTGCTTGCCGTCAGCGCGGAGGAGGGGGGGCGCAAGCGGTACAGCGTCTTCCTCGTGGAGCGCGGCACGCCGGGTCTCTCGTTCGGCGAGGGCCATGTGGGCGAACGGCTGCTGCCCGCCGGGCATTGCGGCCTGATCCTCGAAGGGTGCGAGGTCGCCGAAGGGGCGGTTCTCGGGACACTGCACGAAGCCTATCGGGACATCGCCCAGCCGCTGCGCGACGCGGAGGACCTGCTGCGGCTCGGCCCGTTGGTGGGCGCGCTGCTGGCGCAGGTCGACATGATCGCGGAGCGCGCCTCGCCGGGTGACGAAGACCGGGAGGCGATCGGCGGTCTTCTCGCCCGCGCCGCCGGCCTGCGCGCGCTGCGCCGCGCCGCTTTCGCCGCCGCGCCCGGTGATCGCCAGCCGCTGCTGCTCGCGGTGGCGGGGATCGCGCGCGACGCGCAGCGCACGCTCGACGGCATCCGCGAACGGACCGGCCTCGGCGACGACCCGGTCCTGTCGCGGTTCGCCGCGGACATGGAGGTCATTCTCGGCATCGCGCGCTATGTCGAGCGCAGCCGGCTGCGGGGGCTGGCCGATGTCCGGCTCGGGCGGCTAGATTGATGCGGATATTCAGGAGGAAAAGATGCTGAACGACGCCGGAGAGGGCTTCCTCAACCTGCACGAGATCGTGCGCGCGGCGCGCCTGAAGCTGCCGCTGCACACTTGGGACTATCTGATCGGCGGGACGGAGTCGGAGACGACTGTGCGCCGCAATCGGCACGCGCTCGATACGGTGGCGTTCCGGCCGCGCGTCCTGCGCGACGTTTCGTCGATCGACTGCACGTCGAGCCTGTTCGGCGTGAAGACGCGCCTTCCGGTCGCGCTGGCCCCGATCGGCGGCCTCGAATCGTTCGATCCGGGCGGGGCGGCGACGGGTGCGAAGGCCGCCGGCGAGTTCGGCGTGTTCCATATCGTCAGTTCGGTCTGCCAGCCGGGCCTCGAACCGGCCGCGGAGGCGTCCAGCGGTCCGAAGATCTTCCAGCTCTACGTCAGGGGCGACGAGGCGTGGATCGACGATCACGTCCATCGCGCCAAGGCGGCGGGCTACGACGCCTTCTGCCTGACGGTCGACACCGCCGTCTACAGCCGGCGCGAGCGCGACATCGCGCGGCGGTTCGTGAAGCCGTGGCGGACGCGCGCCTCCGGTCTCAGCTACCAAGCCGGCCTGACGTGGGATCATGTGAAGCGGTTCAAGGACCAGCATGACCTGCCGCTGATCCTCAAGGGCATCGCCACCGCCGAGGACGCCGCGGTGGCGTGCGAGCACGGGGCGGACGTCGTTTACGTGTCCAACCACGGTGGTCGCCAGCTCGACCACGGCCGCGGTTCCTTCGATGTGCTGCCCGAGGTCGTCGATGCGGTCGCCAAGCGGGCGAAGGTGATGGTGGACGGCGCCTTCTGCCGGGGGACCGACATTCTGAAAGCGATCGCCGTGGGAGCGGACGCGGTCGGTATCGGCCGGCTCTACGGCTACGGCATGGCCGCGGGCGGACAGGCCGGAGTCGTGCGGATGCTGGAACTGCTAGAGGAAGAGATCGTGGAGAGCATGGGTCTGCTCGGGGTGTCGAGCCTCGCGGAACTCGACCGATCCTTTCTCCATCCGGCGACATCGGTGAGCGTGCCGCACGTGCACAGCGCGTTCCCGCACCTCAACCTGGACGAACGCGACTATCGCTGATGGACATCGTGCGCCCCGGGAAGGGGCGCACGACCGCGTCCGTCAGGCGGATGCCTCGGCGTAGGCACTTCTGCGCTCGAGATCGGTGATCTCGTCCTTGAGCTTGAGCTTCTGCTTTTTGAGGGCTGACATCCGGGCTTCGTCCGGTGCCGGTTTGGCGTTCTCGGCGTGTATGTCCCGTTCGATCTCTGCGTGCTTGGTCGTGAGCGAGTTGAGCCGAACCGCCAAATCCATGTGTCTCTCCTTGCGTTTACCGGTCGCGTTTGACCGGTGGCCGGGGACTCTGCCATGATCTCAACGCATGGCAGCATTGCGACGGGCAAATGGCTTGCGCTGCCCGTCACACAGTTGACATAGCGAGCATGTGGCGCGGGTCAAATAGCTGCTGGAGGCCGACGTGAAGAATATCCTCGTCCCCGTGAACGAATCGGACGGCCTGCCTTCCATGATCGAGACGGCGGTTCTCGTGGCCGAGTTGTTCGAAGGGCACATCGAAGGCCTTCGCGTTCGCCAGGACACCAGCGCCGTCCTGGCCGCAGACGACCTCGGGGCGGCATCGCCCGCGCTGCTGGAGAACTTCGATCGCGAGGAGGCCGAACGTGGCCGCCGCGCCCGTGAGGTCTTCGAGGGCTATCTTCAGGGACGCCAGCGCGATGCCGGCGGTCGGTTCACGTCGAGTTGGCTACAGGTGAACGCGTCCGACACCGACGTCGGGGGCCATGGTCGCCTGTTCGACGTGATCGTGGTGGGCCGTCCGACGCGTGCCCGCACGTCGCCGCCGGTTTCGGTACTGGAAGCGGCATTGTTCGAAACGGGCCGACCGATTCTCATCGCGCCGCCGTCGCCGCCCCCCGGCATCGGCAAGGAGGTGGTCATTGCCTGGAACGGCAGCACGGAGACCGCTCTCACCATCGCGCACGGCATGCCCTATCTGGCGCGGGCGCGGCAGATCACCGTGCTGACGGTCGAAGGCGGCACCGTGCCGGGTCCTACAGGCACCGAGGTCGCGGCGAAGCTGCGCCGGCACGGCTTCCCGGTCGATGCCGTCACCATGCCCGCGGCCGGCCGGTCGGTCGGCGAGGCCATCCTGGAAGAGTCGCTGAAGCTCGGCGCAGACCTGCTGCTGAAGGGCGGCTACACCCAGAGCCGCCTGCGCCAGATGATCTTCGGCGGCGCCACCCACCACATCCTCGCCGAGGCGACGCTGCCGGTGCTGATGGCCCACTGAACGGCCGGGCGTCCGCGTTCAGCGGATGGGACGGCCGTCCTTCAGGAACGGGAAGGGGCCGTCCCAGTCGCCGACTGGGACGAGGTTCGAGAGCAATCCGTGCGGCGTCCATTGGTGCAGGGCGAACGCCGGCGGCTCCATCAGGTAGGCAAGAGGCGCACCGTCGCTCGTATCCAGAGCGAACTGGTAGCAGGTCGAGGGGACGGTCGAGGCGATCGTGCCGCCGAAGCGGATCTGCATCGCACGATGGACGTGCCCGCAGATGATCCGCTCCACCTGTGCGTGTTCGGCGATGATCGCCTTGAACGCGTCGAGCCCGCCGAACCCGCCGCGATCGATCTCGGGGATGCCGGTGGGAAAGGGCGGATGATGCAGGGCGACGATGGTCGGCCGGGCTGGCGACTCGGCTAGCCGGGTTGCGAGCCATGCGAGCCGTGCGTCGCACAGTTCGCCGCTGCCCGATCCCGGAATCGTACAGTCAAGCGCCACGATGCGCAGCGGCCCGGCATCCTCGATCGTGTACTGAATGAACGGTCCGTCCTGGGGCATCCACGAGGCATCCGTGAAGGCCGCCCGCATGGCGTCGCGGCCGTCGTGGTTTCCGGGGATCGCGTAGAAGGGCGCGCGCAACGGCCCCGCCAATTCCCTGAACCTCGCATACTCCTCGGGCGTGCGCCGTTCGACGAGGTCGCCGGTGTGGAGGACCAGGTCGGGCTGCGGGTCCAGGGCGTTGATCTGTGCGATGCAGCGCGAGAAGGTTTCCGCGGTATCGATCCGGCCGCTCGCGGCTGGCCGTGCCGGATCGATATGCGTGTCGCCGATCTGCGCGACGATCACGCCGCCGTCTCCTCCCCGGGCTGCGGCGTCTCGGCGAGATAGGCGATGGCCGCCGCCGTGCCGCCTTGGCCGTGCGGGACCTTGGCGACGCGGAGGGCGGCCTCGACGCTGGCGATGGTGCCCAGGATCATCGGTTCGTTCAGATCGCCCAGATGACCGATCCGGAACACCCGGCCCGACAGTTCGCCCAGTCCGCCGCCGATCGAGACGTTGAAGCGGTCCATGCAGGCGCGGCGCACCGCCTCGGCATCGTGGCCCTCGGGCATCAGCACCGCGCTCGCCGAATCCGAGATGACCCGTGGGTCGGAGGCATAGAGCTGCGGGCCGCCATCGGCACTCCAGGCGGCGATGGCGCGACGCACCGCCTCCGCCAGGCGGTGGTGGCGGGCGAAGATGGCGTCCGTGCCTTCCTCGCGGATCATCCGCACGGATTCCTGGAGGCCGAACCACAGGTGCACCGCCGCGGTGCCGGAGAAGCCGGTCTGCCGTCCGTCGGTCAGCAGGTTGCGCCAGTCCCAATAGGCGCGTGCGCAGCGCGCCGACTGCGTCGCGGCCAGGGCCTTGCCGCTGATGCCGTTGAACGACATGCCGGCCGGCAGCATCATGCCCTTCTGCGAGCCGCCGACCGCGACGTCGACGCCCCATTCGTCCATGCGGAAGTCGAAGGACATAAGCGAGGAGATCGTGTCGATCATGTAGAGCGCCGGATGACCCGCCGCGTCCATTGCGCGCCGGATGTCGGCCGCCCGATTGGCGACGCCGGTCGACGTCTCGTTATGGACGAGCAGGACCGCACGGATGTCGCGCGCGGTGTCGGCCCGCAGCCGCGCCTCCACGGCCGCAGGGTCGACACCCTTGCGCCAATCGCCCGGCAGGATCTCCGCCTCGACGCCGTGCGCCTTCGCCATCGCCGCCCAATGCAGCGCGAAGTAACCGGAATCGCAGACCAGAACGCGGTCGCCGGGAGAGAGCGTGTTGACCAGGGCGCCTTCCCAGGCGCCGTGCCCCGACGCCGTGTAGACGACGATCGTGCCCTTGGTCTTCAGCGCGTATTTCAGGCCGTCGACGCACTCGTCGACCACGGCGCGGAAGTCCGTCTGCACGAAGTCGATGGCCGGCCGGTTCATCGCCCGCAGGATGCGGTCGGGAATATTGGTCGGACCGGGATTCTGGAAGAACTGGCGCCCACGGATGACGGCCATGCGAGACTCCGGCTAAACTGGTGATGACCGACTGATAGCATGAAGGCGGCGTCTCCGGCGATGCCGGCCGGTTTCATGGAGCAGGGCCACAGCCGACCGTCGCTTGCTCTCGCGCCGAAGGTGCCGACAGAATGGCGTCACGCCAAAGGGAGGAACCCCATGAAAGCCGTAGAAGCCGTCTGCGAGATCCTGAAGCGCGAGGGGATCGAGGTCATCATCGGCTACCCCGTGAACCACGTCCTGGAGTATGCCGCGCGCGCCGATATCCGCCCGGTCATCGTGCGGCAGGAGCGCGTCGGGCTGCACATGGCCGACGCCATGTCGCGCCTGAGCAGCGGAAAGACCATCGGCGTGTTCGCCATGCAGCACGGCCCGGGGTCTGAGAACGCCTATGGCGGCGTCGCCCAGGCCTACGGCGAATCCGTCCCGATGCTGGTGCTGCCGATGGGCTACCCCCGGCGCATCGCGCACATCGATCCGAACTACAATTCGACCATCAGCATGAAGTCGATCACCAAGTCGACCGAGCCGGTGGTCTTCCCGCAGGAAATTCCGAACATCTTCCGGCGGGCCTTTTCCAAGCTGCGCAACGGCCGCGGCGGTCCGGTGCTGGTCGAGATCCCGTCGGACGTGATGAACGAGGAAATCGGCGACATCGACTATTCGCCGGTGATCTCCACCCGGTATGGACCCGACCCCGCCGAGCTGCGTCGCGCGACAGAAATGCTGGTGAACGCCAAGAACCCGGTGATCTATGCGGGGCAGGGCATCCACTACGCCAAGGCGTGGCCGCAGCTGAAGCAGCTGGCCGAACTGCTCGCAATCCCGGTCTGCACCAGCCTCGAGGGCAAGAGCGCATTTCCGGAGAACCATGAACTGTCCCTCGGGTCCGGCGGCCGCGCGATGCCGAAGCCCGTGCATCAGTTCCTGCAGGAAGCCGACGTCATTTTCGGTATCGGCTGCAGTTTCACCGAGACGAACTTCGGTGTCGCCATGCCGAAGGGGAAGACGATCATCCACTCGACGCTCGACCCGGATCATCTGAACAAGGACGTGCGCTGCGCCCTCGGCCTGGTCGGCGATGCGGGGCTCACCCTAGACGCCATGCTGGCGGAGGCCGGCAAGACGGTGAAGAGCAACCGGGATGCGGCCCCGGTCGGCAAGCGCATCGCGGCGATGCGCGAGGAGTGGCTGGCCGAGTGGATGCCCAAGCTGACCTCGAACGACAATCCGCTGTCGCCCTACCGGGTCATCTGGGACCTGCTCCACACGGTCGACGTGCCCAACACGATCATCACCCATGATGCGGGCAGCCCGCGCGACCAGATTTCGCCGTTCTGGACCTGCACGGAGCCGCTCACCTACATCGGTTGGGGCAAGACGACCCAGCTCGGCTACGGCCTCGGCCTCGCCATGGGCGCCAAACTGGCCTGCCCCGACAAGCTCTGCATCAACGTCTGGGGCGACGCCGCCATCGGCTTCACCGGGATGGACTTCGAGACCGCCGTTCGCGAGAACATCCCGATCCTGTCGATCCTCTTCAACAACTTCTCGATGGCGATCGAACTGGCCGTGATGCCGGAATCGACCAAGAAGTACCGGTCGACGGACATCTCCGGCGACTATGCCGCGATGGCGCGCGCCTTCGGCGGCTACGGCGAACGGATCACCGATCCCTCGGAGATCATTCCCGCGATCAAGCGCGGCATCGAGCAGACGAAGGAGGGCAAGCCCGCGCTGCTCGAGTTCATCACCTGCAAGGAGACGAGCATCTCGACCTTCAAATAGGGGCTCGAACGGTCCCCGGCGATGTCGCCGGGGACGCCTACTCGCCGGCGCAGCAGCAGGAGACGTCGCGCCGAGGCCGTCCGGCCCGATGGGCTGGCCGCAATTGACTGTCTCGTCCGTGAACCGCGCCGTTGCGTCGGTCTGAACGACATCATGTCGGGACGGGAAAGATGGTTGGGAGCCGGGAGGAGGCGGGGAGCGGTCGGGGAACGACCTTGCTCCGGGGGGTGAAGCTGCCGGCGCAAGCCTGGGCGGCTGCGGTTGCGGCGGGCTTCGTCTCGGGTATCGCCGCTTACGCGTTCGGCGGGGGCTGGCCGGCGGCGGCGACACTGGCGCTGCTCGGTGCCGTTGCGGCCGTCGGCGGTGCCGCGCTGAACGGCGGCAAGTCGCGTGCCGTAACGGCAGGCCCGCTCGCGCGGATCATGGGCCCGAGCCAGGTGCGGGCGCTTCTCGACCAGGCGCCTTTGCGGATCACCGTCAAGGACGCGGCGGGATATTACATTCTGCTCAACCGCAGTGCGGAGGAGTGGTTCGGCATTTCTGCGGACGCGGCGCTGGGCAAGCATGCCCGCGACATCTTTCCGCCGGAACTCGCCAAGCGTTACGACGCCGCCGATCGTCTCGTCCTGGACACCGGCCGGGTCCAGCAGACCCAGATGGTGCATCCGCGCGGCGACAGGATCTTCCATGCCAGCGTCATGAAGTATCCGATCCTCGCCGACGACGGCATGGTCGTCGGCGTCGGAACGATCGGCACCGACATTACGGGTCGGTTCGAAGCGGAGCGTGCATTGCTGGACGCCAAGGAGGCGGCGGAGCGCTCGAACCACCTGAAGAGCGCGTTCCTCGCGGCGATGAGCCATGAGCTTCGGACCCCGCTGAACGCGATCATCGGATTCTCCGACCTGATCGACATGCAGCCATATGGGCCTCTCGGCGACCGGCGATACGCCGAGTATGTCCGCGACATCGGCTCGAGCGGCCGTCATCTGCTCGGGATCGTGAACGACATTCTCGACCTCGCGCGGATCGAGGCAGGCCGGGAGGCGCTCACGGAAGAGACCATCGACCTGGAAGAACTGCTCGAGAGCGTCATGCGCACGATGCAGATCCATGCGGAGCGCGGCCAGGTCGACCTTCGCCTGCGGATTCCCCGGGCGCTGCCGCGTCTCCACTGCGATGCACGCCGTGTGCGGCAGATCCTGTTCAATCTCGTTTCCAACGCCGTGAAGTTCACGCCGCACGGTGGCCTGGTGACGGTCGCGGCGCGGGTCGTCGGCGACCTGGAGATCGAGGTCCGCGATACCGGTATCGGCATCGCTCCACAGGAGATCCCGGCACTGTTCGAGCCTTTCAACCGGATCGTCAACCATCTGACGCGCGGCGCCGAAGGAGCGGGGCTCGGCTTGGCGCTCACCCAGCGGTTCGTGCAGATGCACGGCGGCACGATCTCCGTCTCCAGCGCCCCCGGTACGGGAACGGTCGTCACCGTGCGGGTGCCGGCCGAGCGTCTGATCGAGCACGTCGAGGCGGACGCGCCCGGCTGAGCCTCATCGACACTCAGCCGGACCGACGCGGACGGTCGCTCGCCGGCGACGGTTGGATAGGGCGCCGGGGCGCGTTAATCTTCGCGCGAAACGCGACCAGCGCGACATGGAGGGACGGCAAATGGCGACGACCACGATTAAGGCCGCCGACGGCGGCAGTTTCTCGGCCTATGTGGCGATGCCCAAAGCGGGCAAGGGTCCGGGCGTGCTCTGCATCCAGGAGATATTCGGCGTCAACAAGCCGATGCGCGACATCGCCGACATGTGGGCGGCGGAGGGCTACATCGCCGTCGCGCCGGACCTGTTCTGGCGCCAGGAACCGGGCGTCGACATTACCGACAAGACCGAAGCGGAGTGGAACAAGGCGTTCGAACTCTACAAGGGCTTCGACGCCGAGAAGGGCATCGAGGATCTGAAGGCGACGCTCGCGGCGATGCGGGCGATGCCCGAATGCACGGGCAAGGTCGGGACGGTCGGCTTCTGCCTCGGCGGATTCCTCGCCTACATGATGGCGTGCCGGTCGGATGCGGATGCGAATGCCGGCTACTACGGCGTCGGCATCCAGGACAAGCTGGCCGAGGCGAAGAGCATCTCGAAGCCGCTGATGCTCCACATCGCCGAAGAAGACAAGTTCGTTCCGCCGGAAGCGCGTGCCAAGATCGTCGACGGTCTGTCGGGCAATCCGCTGGTGACGATCCACACCTACCCCGGAATGGACCATGCGTTCGCCCGCATCGGAGGCCAGCCCTACGACCGTGACGCCGCGGATGCGGCGAACGGGAGGACGGCGGAACTGTTCAACACGGCGCTGCGCTGAACGAACCTGCCGGCCGGGTGCTGTCCCGGGCGGCCTCTGCACAACCGGCCGGAACGATCCGGCCCTATGGGGGGCTACATGGTCAAGGCGATCCGTATTCATGAAGCCGGCGGCCCGGACGTTCTCCGCTGGGAGGATGTCGACGTCGGCGCGCCGGGTGCCGGCGAGGTCCGGGTCCGCCAGACCGCGGTCGCGGTGAACTATATCGACACCTACCAGCGCAGCGGCCTCTATCCGATGAAGCTGCCCGGCATCATCGGCAACGAGGCCGCGGGGGTGGTCGAGGCGGTCGGCGAAGGGGTGACCAGCCTGAAAGAAGGCGACCGCATCGCCTATCCGGGCCTCCTGGGCGCCTATGCCGAATCCCGTCTGCTGCCGGCAGACAAGATCGTGAAGATCCCGGAAGGCATCGAGGACCGCCAAGCGGCGGCCATGATGATCAAGGGGATGACGGCGGAATACCTGCTGTTCCGCACCTATGCGGTCCAGAAGGGCGACACGATCCTGATCCACGCGGCGGCGGGCGGCGTCGGCCTCATCGCATGCCAATGGGCAAAGGATATCGGCGCGACGGTCATCGGCACGGTCAGCACCGACGAGAAGGCCGCCCTGGCCAAGGCGCACGGTTGCGACCACACGATCATCTACACCCGTGAGAATTTCGTCGATCGGGTGAAGGAGATCACCGGCGGCGCGATGCTGCCCGTGGTCTACGATTCGGTCGGCGCCACCACCTTCATGGACAGCCTTAAGTGCCTGAAGCCGCGCGGACTGATGGTCAGCTTCGGCCAGTCCTCGGGCAAGATCCCGCCCATCGACGTCGGCGTTCTCGCCGCGCACGGGTCGCTCTACCTCACGCGGCCGACGCTCGGCAGCTACACGCTGAATCGGGCGGAACTGGAGGAGGTGGCGGGCCACGTCTTCGGCGCGGTGCGCCAGGGCATCGTGAAGGTCGAGATCAACCACACCTACGCGCTGAAGGACGCGGCCCAGGCACACCGTGACCTGGAGGGCCGGAAGACGACGGGATCGAGCGTTCTCACCGTCTGATCCGAGACTGTCGGCGGGGCGGCCGGGCCGGACGGCCGTTGCGTGCCAACGGTTGTCCGGTCAATGATGCCTGCCAGGATCTGCCGCCGCCGACGTCTGGCGGGGCCGCCGGACAATCCAAGGGAGCGAACCCAAAATGGCTGACACGTATACGGTCGCCGATCTCGTCGCCGAATTTCTGCAGGGCTGCGGCGTCCAGACCGCCTTCGGCATCGTCTCGATCCACAACATGCCGATGCTCGACGCGATCGGCCGCCGCAACGCGATCCGCTTCGTCCCGAGCCGCGGCGAGGCCGGCGGCGGCAGCATGGCCGACGCCTATGCGCGGGTGGTCGGCGGACTGGGCGTGATGTTCACGAGCACGGGTCCGGGTGCCGCGAACGCGGTCGGCGCTATCGTGGAGGCACGCTTCGCCGGCAGTTCGCTGCTGCACATCACCGGCCAGACGGCGACCCAGCATGTCGACAAGGGACGCGGCGCCGTGCACGACGTGCCCGACCAGCTCGGGATGCTGAAGTCGATCTCCAAGAGCGCCTACCGCGTCACGTCGGCCGAGACCGCGTTCGGCACACTGATGCGCGCCGCGGCGGAAGCGCTGACGCCGCCGACGGGACCCGTCAGCGTCGAGATCCCGATCGACCTGCAGCGTGCACCGGTCGAGCGCCCGGCGGCGATGGACAATTTCAAGCTGCCCGTACCGGCGCCGCAACCGGCCGATCCGGCGACGCTCGACGCGCTGGCCGACATGGTGGCGGCCGGCAAGCGGCCGGCGCTGTGGCTAGGCAACGGCGCGAAGAATGCCGGTGCCGCGACGAAGCGGCTGCTGAACATGGGCTTCGCGCTGTTCACCAGCGTGAACGGCCGCGGCGTCGTGCCCGAGGATCACCCTCAGGTGCTCGGCGCCTTCAACAATTCCGGCGCCGTCGAGAAGTTCTATGCGACGGTCGACGCCTTCGTCATCGCAGGGTCGAGGGTGCGCGGGCACGAGACGCGGGACCTGTCGATGAAGCTGCCGCCGAAGCGGGCGCAGATCGACGTCGACCCGGCCGCCAACGGCCGGACCTATTCCAGCGATCTGTTCATCTGCGCCGACTCCGCCCTCGCGCTGGGCGGGCTGGCCGATCGCCTCGAGAAGCGGGGCTACAAAGCCGACTCCGGCTATGTGGAGGAGGTCAAGGAACTCCGGAAGAGCGAGCATGCGGCGCTAAAGTCGTTCCTCGGTCCTTACGGCACGTTCCCCGAGCAGCTCCGCGCCGCCCTGCCGGCGGATACGGTGTGGGTGCGCGACATCACCCTGAACAACACGACGTGGGGCAACAGGCTCTTCCCGCTGAGCGATCCGAAGGACAGCGTCTATGCCGTGGGTGCGGCCATCGGGATGGGCCTGTCGCACGGCATCGGCGCGGCGATCGCCGCACCGGGGCGCAAGACGGTGGCGATGTGCGGCGACGGGGGCTTCTTCCTGAACATCGCCGAGATCCTGACGGCGACCCAGGAGAAGGCCGACGTCATGTTCCTGGTCATGAACGACAAGGGCTATGGCGTCATCAAGCACATCCAGGACGCCCTGCAGGGGGGCCGCAACTACTACGCCGACTTCAAAAACCCCGAACTATCGGATGTGGCGAAGCTGGCGGGCATGACCTACGCCAAGGTCAGCCGGGCGGACGAACTGGGCGACGTGGTCGCGAAGACGATCAAGACGTCGGGGCCGTCGCTCGTCGAGGTGGACATGGCGGCAATCGGCCCGTTCCCGTCCTACTTCGCCGAGCAGGTGAAGCTGGGACGCAAACACTGAGCCCGGACGAAGCCTGGGCTGAAACCTGGCCGCGGCGTCAGCCGAAGTAGATGCGGGGAGCCGCCGCCGCGGCGGCTTCCTGCCTCGCAACAGGAAGTCCGACCACATTCGTGAGGTCGGCCCGTTCCAGGTTGGTGCCTTCCAGCTGTGCGCCTGTAAGGACTGCGCCCGTCAGGTTTGCCCCACGCAGGTCGGCGCCGCGCAGATCGGCGCGTTCGAGAACCGCACCGGCGAGGTTTGCGCAGTGCAGGTCGGCACCCTGAAGATCCGTGCCGACCAGAACGGCATCCGCCAGACAGGTGGGCCAGGTGACGGCGTGGGAACTGGCGATGCGCATCGGCCCGAGCTTGGCCCGGCGCAGGACGGCGCCGGTCAGGTTGGCGCCGCGCAGGCGGGCGCCGCGCATATCCGCATCGGCGAGGTGGGTGCGGTAGAGCAGGGCGCCGCCGAGATCGGTCATCGTCAGACGCGTCGCGGTCATTCGAGCGTCCGTCAACGTCGCGCGTTCCAGGCGTGCGGCGGAGAGGTCGGCGCCCGACAGGTCGGCCCGGGTCATGTCGACGGAAGTCAGGTCGGCCTGCTCGCCTTCACGACCCAGGCTCTGCACCCAAAGCAGATGATCCTCGATGATTACCTGAATGGACTTCGACAAGGTCTTCAATTGCTTGGGGAAAAGCGCGCCGGACAGGCTCGTCTTCGACAGGTCGGCGTCGCCGAAATGCGCGGCGGTCAGATCCGCGTTCGACATATCCGCGCCCGCCAGTGACGCTCCGGAGAGCACCGCACCGTTCAGCAGGCAGTTGGCGAGTACCGCTCCCGTCAGGTCGGCCCCGACGAAGCTGGCGCCGCGCATGTCGGAATCACTGAAGTCCGTGTTGGCGAGCCGGGCGTTCCGGAAATTGGCCTGCTGCAGGTCGGTCCGGCGGCTGCCGGATCGATTCAGCTTCGATTCGGACAGGTTGGCGTTCGTCAGGATCGTGTCTTCGATCACGGTGCCGTTGTGATTGGGTCGATAATCCGAGATGCCGGTGTCGCGGTCCCAACCCATCAGCACGGCGTCGCGAATGTCGGCGCCGGTGAGATTGGCGGAATCGAGGTTCGTCCGGCGAAGGGAGACGCCGCGCATATCGGCGCGCGTGAGGTCGGCTCTGCGCAGGTCGGCGCCGAACAGGTCGGCACCGAACAGATTTGCCCGTACCAGGATGGTGCCGCTCATCTGGGCGTAGTGCAGCTTCGTCCCTACCATCTCGGCGGTTGCGAGATTGGCGTTCAGGAACTTCAGGTTCGACGCATCGCGGCCATTGAGGATCATCCGGCGACCGCCGGGGACGCCGCGCAGAAACTTCTTGTGCGACGCGATCGCCGCGTCGAGAGTCGCCTGGTCGAGCGGCGTGCCCATGCTCTCGCTTCGTCCCCATCTACGAACGATCCGAGTGTCGGGCATAAACGTTAATTGTCGCCGAACCCGCGGAACGGTCCGCGCCGGATTGCCGCGGGTGCGTTGTCCCGCCGGTCCTCGATTGGTAAGAGAACCGCTCTGTAGCGTAGCCGACGAACGGGCCATTGACCTCGTCCGATCCCCAAGCAATCGCGCCGGACGATGCGGTCCGGCCAGATGACGCGAGCGGCGGGTCGCGCCGGGTCTCGCCGCGCCAGCTTCGCCCGCTCGTCGAACTGGCTGCGTTCCTCAGACCTTACCGTGCGAGGGTGGCCGGAGCGCTCGCCGCCCTGACCGTGGCTGCGGGCACGGTTCTCTATGTGGGCTTCGGCTTGCGCCGCCTCGTCGACACCGGCTTCGAAGGCCAGGATCAGGCGGTTCTGGACCGGGCGCTGCTGCTCATGCTGGCGATCGTCGCCGTCCTCGCCGCGGCGACGTTCGCGCGCTACTACCTCGTCTCGTGGCTCGGCGAGCGGCTCGTCGCGGATGTGCGCAAGCGCATCTTCGAGCGTGTCCTGACGCTGAGTCCGGCATTCTACGAGACGAACAAGACCGGAGAGATCCTGTCGCGGCTCACCGCCGACACGACGCTCGTGCAGACGGTCATCGGCTCGTCGGCGTCGGTCGCGCTGCGCAACGTCCTGCTGCTGATCGGCGGCTCGGCGCTGCTGGTGGTGACGAGCCCGAAGCTGACCGGGCTCGTCGCACTGGTCGTTCCGCTGGTCGTCGCCCCGATCCTCATTCTCGGCCGGCGCGTGCGCAGTCTGTCGCGGGCGAGCCAGGACCGGCTCGCCGATGTGAGCGACAGCGCCGAGGAGACGATCAACGCCATCCAGACGGTCCAGGCCTTCGGGCGGGAGCGTCACGACACCGCCGCCTTCGCCGCGCGGGTGGAGGAGGCGATGCGGATCGCCGAGCGGCGGATCCGCGCGCGGGCGATCCTCACCGCCGTCGTCATGCTGCTCGCCTTCGGGGCGGTGGCGGTGATCCTGTGGCTCGGCGGCCAGGAGGTCATGGCGGGCACGATCAGCGGCGGCGAACTGGCGGCATTCATTTTCTACGCGGTCGTCGTGGCCGGCAGCGTCGGCGCCCTCAGCGAGGTCATGGGCGACCTGCAGCGCGCCGCGGGCGCGGCCGAGCGACTGCTGGAACTGATGCATGCGCAGTCGGAGGTCGCTCCGCCGGCCGTACCGCAGCGACTGCCCGAGCCGGCGCGCGGCGAGGTGAACTTCGACCGGGTGACCTTCCACTATCCGGCGATGCCGGACCGGTCGGCGCTTCAGGATTTCTCGCTGCACGTCCGGCCGGGCGAGACCGTGGCCCTGGTCGGTCCTTCGGGCGCCGGCAAGACGACGGTCTTCCAACTGCTGCTGCGCTTCTACGACGTGCAGTCCGGGGCGGTGTCGGTCGACGGGGTCGACGTGCGCGACGCGGATCCGCGGACACTTCGCGGCCGGATCGGGCTCGTCCCACAGGATCCAGTGCTCTTTTCCGCAGATGCGTTGGAGAACATTCGCTATGGGCGCCCGGATGCCCCGGAACAGGAGGTTCGTGCCGCCGCCGACGCAGCGGCGGTGACCCGGTTCGTCGAGCACCTGCCGGATGGGTTCCAGACCTTTCTCGGCCAGCGGGGCGTCAGGCTGTCGGGCGGGCAGCGCCAGCGCGTTGCGATCGCCCGTGCCATCCTGCGCGACCCGGCGATCCTGCTCCTCGACGAGGCGACCAGCGCGCTGGACGCCGAGAGCGAACATGTGGTGCAGGAGGCGCTGGAGAAGCTGTCGAAGGGCCGGACCACGATCGTCATCGCCCATCGCCTCGCGACCGTGCTGAAGGCGGATCGGATCGTCGTCATGGAGGAGGGCAGGGTGGTCGGTAGCGGCAAGCATCACGAATTGGTCGCCCAGGGCGGGCTCTACGCGCGTCTGGCAGAACTCCAGTTCGCCCAGCCGTACGCCGCCGAGTAGACCTCAGCGTCGGGTCAGCCCGGCAATCCCGAAGACCACCCAGCCGGCCATCAGTAGGATCCCGCCGGCGGGTGCCGACATCGGAAACAGCGCCACGCCCTGCGTCGCCGTCGCGTAAAGCGATCCGCAGAACAGCAGGATGCCGATCAGGAAGCAGAAGCCGGCGGTGCCGATGATGCCCTTGGGCACGCCCGGGTCGTCCGACAGCCACGCCACGCCGATCAGAGCGAGTGCGTGCCACATCTGATACTGCACGCCGGTCTTCATCAGTTCGGCCGCCGCCGGAAGGCTCTCCATGCCGTGCGAGGCCCAGGCTCCGAGCGCGACGGCGCACAACCCGTTCAGCGCGGCGAACACGATCCACAGACGCATCATGTGTCGTCGCCCTCCTCTTGGCGGCGATGGGGTAATCGCGTCACACTCCGAACAACAGAATGATAGGGGAAGGCCGGATGGAATTCGACTTTATCATCGTCGGCGGCGGTT
>Ga0114916_1000641_pt1 | contig 22250 bp, 24 predicted proteins | sample MalvirAntarct_66_FD_83501 | JGI IMG/M metagenome (GOLD analysis project Ga0114916, IMG submission 83501) | Marine viral communities from the Global Malaspina Expedition - Malaspina viral metaG Antarct_66 | ecosystem: Environmental > Aquatic > Marine > Oceanic | place: West Anvers Island... | reverse complement strand
GGGCCGCGGCCTCGGCGGTGGACGGCGGTGCCGGCGCCAGGGGAGTGACCCTCTCCGGCGTGCGCGTGCTGCGCGTAGTCCCGCGCGGCGGCATGCGTACCCTCCCGCCGCCCTCGATTTGCCGCGAGGGGGCGACTACCGATCTGGTGACGCTCCGTCAGCCAGAGTCAGCCCCGGTCAGACTCAGCCCGACCGCGCGAGGTGGCGCTGGTAGTAGGTCAGCGCCGCCACGGTCTTGGCGTCTTCGATCTGGCCGGAGCCCACGGCTGCATTCACCTCGTCGAGGGTCATGCGGATCGGCTCGGAGAGGTACTCGTCCTCATCCTGCGGCAACGGCGAGGGCTGCAGGTCCGTGGCGAGGAAGAAGTCGATGTACTCCTCGCCCCAGCCGGGAACCATGTAGGCGCCACCGATCCGCACGAGGTTGCCCGCGGCGTAGCCGATCTCCTCGCGTACTTCGCGAGCGGCGGTCGCCTCCGGCGCCTCGCCGTCGTCGCGCGTCCCGGCGGGGATCTCGAGCAATTCGCGCCGCGCGGGGTGACGGTACTGACTCACGAGGAGCCACTTGCCGTCGCCGTCGATCGCGATGATGGCGACCGCGCCGGGGTGCCCGACGATCGCGCGCTCAGCCTCGTGGCCGTTCGGGAAGCGGATCGTGTCGCGTCGGAAGGTCAGGTAACCGGCAGCCCCGAGAGGCTCCGACGTCACCAGCGAGGGCGTCTTGTCCTCTGCGTGGTCGCTCAAGCGGTCGCTCCCACCGGCTCCGGGCTCGCAGCGACAGGCTCGAGGTCCAGCGTCATCGCGATCTCGTCACAGCCGGGGAACTTCGGGCAGCGGTAGCACTCGTTCCAGACCTTGCGCGGCAGGTTCATCACGTCCGCCTGCTCCCAGTCGAGCCGCTCGAAGAAACCGGGCCGGTAGGTCAGAGCGAACAGGCGTGTCAGGCCCAGCGCGCGGCCCTCCTCGACGCACGCCCGCACGAGGGCAGCGCCCAGGCCGCGGGAGTGCGTGGACTCCTCGACGGCGAGCGACTTGAGCTCGGCGAGGTCGGACCAGGTGATGTGCAGCGCCGCGCAGCCGACGACGTGGCCGTCCTCGGGGTCGCGCACGACAAAGAAGTCGCGCAGGTTCTCGTACGTCTCGCCGACGGTCCGAGGCAGCATCTGCCCCTGCGCCGCCCAGTAGTTCACGAGTCGCGCGATCCCCTCGCCGTCGCGCACGGTCGCGCGCTCAACTCGGATGCTCGTGCTGGTGGGGGTGGAGGTGTCAGCCATTGGTGATCAGCATACGAACCGGGAGCAGATGGTGCATGATCGCGAGGACGGAGCCGGCTCGACGGCCTCCCGCAAAGTAGGTAATATCACTACATACAACGGTGGAGGTTCGCCATGGAAGAGACGATTTCGGCGGCAGACGCGAATCGGTCATTCTCGAAGTTACTGCAAGGCGTTCGCAGAGGACGGCACTACGTCGTGACTAGCCACGGAACCCCCGTTGCGCGATTGATCCCCGCGGCACCCGGCGAAGCCAGCGTGACTCGTGCTCGGACCGCCCTGCTCGAACGTCTCTCGCGGCAGCCCGCGTCCAACGCGGGGCGTTGGACGCGTGACGAACTGTACGACGACTCGCTGTGAGGGTGTGCCTCGACTCGAACATCCTCGCCTACGCCGAGGGGGTTAACACCGAGGAGGAGCGGACGCTCGCGATCTCTGTGGTCAGTCAGCTTCCGCCAGACACCGTCGTCCCCGTGCAGGTGCTCGGGGAACTGTTCAACGTCCTGACCCGAAAAGCCGGAAGGACGCCTCACGAGGCCCGGACCGCGCTCCTAGGCTGGCAAGACGCCTTCACGACGGTCGACACTTCACCCGAAGTCATCTCAATGGCTGCTGACCTCGCAGCCGATCACGGCATTGGAATCTGGGATGCGGTGATCGTTTCGGCTGCTTCCACCGCTGGATGTCGCCTCCTCCTCTCGGAGGACCTCCAGGACGGCTTCACGTGGGCTGGCGTGACGATTACCAACCCCTTTGCCGCGACGCGCCATCCATTGCTGGAAGGGCTGATCGAGGATTCGGCACCCTAGCCTTCATCGCCCTCCGCGACTTCGAGGTGGGCGCCGACCTCGTCGATGACGTGGTCCGGGCGCAACCAGCCGAGGCGTCGGGCGAGGCTGTTGTAGAACTCGTGCTCCCCGCCGAGGCGGACGAACGAGGCCGTGCGGGGTGACCGCGTGACCTCGACGAGGGCGCCCGACTCCAGCGTCCGTCGCTGCACGCCGTCCACGGTCATCACCGCCTCGAACGAGCGCTGCACGCGCAGGCGCAGCTTCGTTGACGACGGGAGTACGAGGGCGTTCGCGCGGGTGAGGTGCGGTGCGACGGGTACGAGGATCATCTCTTCGGACTCGGGGTGCAGGATCGGGCCGCCGACGGAGAGAGAGTATCCCGTCGAACCGGTCGCGGTGGAGATCACCAGCGCGTCCGCGCGGTATTCCGCGAGGGTGACGCTATCGACCTCGGCGACCACGGAGACGGTCCGCCCGAGGGTGGCGCGGCCAATCACGACATCGTTCAGGCCGTGCAGCGCCTCACCGTCATCAACGACCTGGGCCTGCACCAGCGCCCGAGACTCGAGCCGCGCCTCGCCACTAAGGACGCGGGCGAAGTCCTCGGTGGCACGCTCCTCGATCGACTCCGTGAGGAAGCCGAGGCGGCCCATGCGCACGCCGAAGATCGGGATGTCCGCCCGCGCCGCGAAGGCCGAGGCGTGCAGCACGGTGCCGTCGCCCCCGACACAGACGAAGAGGTCAGTCCCCTTCAGTTGCTGCGGGAGCTCGTCGCCCTGCTCGGGGAGCACATCGACACGGGCCCGCAGGCCGCGGTCGGCAGCCTGCCGGCCGAGGCTCTCCGCCACCGCCTCCGCGCCTCGCACAGCCGGGTGGTAGACGACGACGACGTTGCCGGCCGGCTGGAAGCCCCTCACGACGCGTCCACTGGCCGCTGGAGTCGCAGGAAGAACTCGCGATTGCCCGCGGGCCCGAGGAGCGGGGAGCGGATGACCCCACGCACACGCAGCCCCTGCTCGATCGCCGAGAGAGCCACCTTCGCGATGCAGGAGGCGTGCACGAGAGGATCGTGGACGACGCCACCCTTCTCCACCTGCTCACGGCCCGCCTCGAACTGTGGCTTCACGAGGATGAGCATCTCCCCGCCCGCCCTCACGGAGCGCGCCGCCGAGGCGAGCACGGTCGCGGCCGAGATGAACGAGACGTCCATCACGAGGAGGTCGGCAGGCGGATCGAGGGGGTCGAGGTCGCGCGCGTTGATGCGCTCACGCACCTCGACGCGCGGGTCATCGCGCAGTTTCTGTGCGATCTCGCCGTAGGCGACGTCCACCGCGACCACCTCGCGCGCGCCGCGCTGGAGGAGACAGTCGGTGAACCCACCTGTCGAAGCGCCCACGTCGAGGCAGCGCAGCCCGGTCGGATCGATGCCCGAGCGGTCGAGCGCGTGCGCAAGCTTCTCTCCGCCCCGGCTCACGAACGGCGGCGGGGTCTTCACCTCGATCAGCACGTCCGGAGCCACGGGCGCCGCGGGCCGGTGTGCCACCTGGCCATCGACGAGCACTTCGCGAGCCATGACGAGCGCACGGGCGCGGTCGCGTCCGGACGCGAGGCCACGCTCGACCATCACCTGGTCAAGGCGCTGCTTCTTAACCTTCGCACTCGTGGATGCGGGCTGGCTCATGACGCGCCGTTATGTTCGATTCACCAACGATGTGGCGACGAGGATACACGCGAACAAGGAATCACCGGGGATGTTGAACTGAAGCGAGTCGGAGTGGAACGCCCCGCTCAGGCGGACTGCGCCTCGTCCTCGTGGTCGCGGTCACGGCCTCGGATGCCCTCGTAGTCGATGGCGCGACCGGAGGCGGTCAGCAGGAGCGGCCGCTGGCGATTGAGGACGGTCTCCGCGGAGACGACGCACTTCTGGATGTCGTCACGCGAGGGGATCTCGTACATCACGTCGAGGAGGGTCTCCTCCATGACGGTGCGGAGCCCTCGGGCGCCGGTCTTCTGGGCAATGGCGCGCTCAGCGATGGCGACCAGGGCGTCGTCCGTGAACGAGAGCTCGCAGTCGTCAAGGGCGAACAGCCGCTCGAACTGGCGGACCACGGCGCTCTTCGGCTGCGTCAGGATAGCGACCATCATGTCGACATCGAGCGGGTCGAGGGTCGAGACCACCGGCAGACGACCGACAAACTCAGGGATCAGGCCGAACTGCAGGAGGTCATCGTGGGTGACGTGCTGCAGGATGCGGGCGCGTTCCTGCTCCAGCTCGTGCGCCGGACGCACATCTGAGTTGAACCCGAGACTGCGGACCCCGACGCCGGTGCGGCGCGAGACCACCTTCTCGAGGCCCTCGAAGGCGCCGCCGCAGATGAACAGGATGTTTGCGGTGTTGATCTGGATGAAGTCCTGGTGCGGGTGCTTGCGGCCACCTTGCGGCGGCACCGAGGCCACCGTGCCCTCGATGATCTTGAGGAGCGCCTGCTGGACGCCCTCGCCGGACACGTCGCGCGTGATCGAGGGGTTGTCGCCCTTGCGCGCGATCTTGTCGATCTCGTCGATGTAGACGATGCCGCGCTCCGCCTTCTGGATGTCGAAGTCGGCGGACTGGATGAGGTGCAGGAGGATGTTCTCCACGTCCTCACCCACGTACCCGGCCTCGGTGAGGGCGGTCGCGTCCGCGATCGAGAACGGGACATCGAGCATCCTCGCGAGGGTGCGGGCGAACTCGGTCTTGCCGGTGCCCGTGGAGCCGATCAGGAGGATGTTGGACTTGTCGAGCTCCAGGTCCGCCTGGACCGGGGCGTCAACGCGCTTGAAGTGGTTGTAGACAGCGACGGCGAGCGTGCGCTTCGTGCGGTCCTGCCCCACGATGTACTCGTCGAGTTGGGCGACGATCTCCTGTGGAGTGCGGAGGACAGTCTTGCCGGCTTGTTTGCCGCCGCCCTTGCCGCCGCTCTGCGCTTCCTCGTTGATGATCTCCTGGCAGAGTTCGACACACTCGTCGCAGATGTAGACAGCACCAGGTCCGGCAATGAGCCGCTTGACCTGGTCCTGGTTCTTGCCACAGAAGGAGCAGTTGTACTGCACCCGACTGCCGCGCGTCGTGCTGCTGCCGGCCATGTCGCTTCCTCTGCCCTGCCCCTGCCTCGAGTCAGTTCAGTCGCTACTTCTCCGGCTTCGCCAGGAGCTCGTCAACGAGACCGTACTCCTTGGCCTGCTCTGCCGTCATATAGACATCACGGTCGGTGTCCGACTTGATGCGCTCCATCGTCTGCCCGGTAGCATCCGCGAGGATCTGACGGATCTTCTCGTTGTTCCGGATGAGCTCACGAGCCGCGATCTCGACGTCCGAGGTCTGGCCCGAGCCACCACCCAGAGCCTGGTGCATGTGGATCGTGGCGTTCGGCAGCGCGAAGCGCTTGCCCTTCTCCCCCGCGGACAGCAGCACCGTACCCATCGAGGCGGTGACGCCGACGGCAATCGTGCTGACGTCTGCCCGGATGAGGTTCATGGTGTCGAAAATCGCCAGTCCGGCGTAGATCATCCCACCAGGTGAGTTCACGTAGATCGAGATGTCGCGCTCCGGGTCCTCACGGTCGAGGAAGAGGAGCTGCGCCACGATCGAGTTCGCGACCTGGTCGTCGATGCCTGTGCCGAGGAAGACGATCCTTTCCTTCAGGAGGAGCGAGTAGATGTCATAGGCGCGCTCGCCGCGCGCCGTCGTCTCTACAACCATCGGCACAATGTTCTCGGGCTTGAGGAAGCTCTCGGAGAAGTCCTGCGGCCGCGGTGCTCGATACGTCATCGGGTGTCCTCTTCGGCTACGGCCGGATGCACCGGCCGGGGTCTGCTCGCTACTGATCGTACCGCGAAGCGGCCGATCGTCCCTCAGGGAACCCCTAAGGGAGTATGCACTCGCCGGCCCACCCGAAGGTGAACCGGACGTTGTCGTCTTGCTGGCTGCTACTCGTCCGTCGACTCGGCGGCTGCGCCCTCGCCGGCCCCGGATGCGCTCTCGCCGTCCGACGCCTCTGAAGTGCCCTCACCGGCTTCGCCCGACTCGGCGGTCGCGTCGGCGGCTGCCTCGGCGGTGGCGCCGCGACGACGGCGACGGCTCGCGCGGGGAGCGCCATCGCCACCCTCGTCTTCGCCCTGCGACGCGATCTCAGCGATGCGCTCCACGGCCTTGCGGGTCATGAGCTGGTTCTCGATCGAGCGGCGGCCGTCCGGGGTGTCGAACAGGTTGCGGATCGCGTCCATGTTCGCGCCGGCCTGGCCGGGCACGCCCATCTGGCTCACCAGACTGTCGATCTCCGCGTCGATGTCCTCGGGCGTGACCTCGATCTTCTCGGCGTCGATCAGCTCACCGAGGACGAGCGCGCGTTTCACGGTGAGGTCCGCCTGCTCGCGCAGTTCTTCGCGGACTTCTTCCTCGGTCTTGCCGATCGAGGTGAGCCAGTTCTGCAGCCCCTCGGGCGAGTGCGAGGCGTGGTTCGACTGGCGGTCGATCTCTCGCTCGATCTCGCGGTTCACGAGGACGTCCGGGTAGTCGAGGTCAGCGCGGGCGATCAGGAGGTCGATGACCTCGTTGTGGTAGGTCTCTTCCGTCTGGCGCTCGAACTGCGCCTTCAGGTCGGCCTGGATGCGCTCCAGCAGCTGGTCGACGGTCTCCACGCCCTCCTCGTCGAGGGAGGCGACGAACTCGTCGTCCAGATCCGGGAGGATCTCCCGCTTCACTTCCTTGAGGTTCACCTGGTAGACGACATGCTTCCCGGCGAGCTCCTCGCTCGGGAGGTCCTCGTCGAGGTCGAACTCGATCGTGTGCTCGCCGACTTCGAGGCCCACGAGGCGATCGACGAAGCCGGGGAGCGAGACCACCTGGCCCTCGCGGACCGGGAACTCAGCGTCCTCTTCCTCGTGCTCGTCGGGGTGGTCCTGCACCTGCACCTTCACGTCGGCGCGGACGTGGTCGTTCCACTCGACGGCGCGCTCGACGGGCTCGAGGACGGCGAACTGCCGCCGGATCGCCTCGATCGCCTCGTCGACGTGCTCCTGGGTGACGTTGACGTCCTCGCGCGGGACGCGGAGTGCCTCGTAGTCGCCGAGGTCGATCTCAGGCCGCACCGGGACGATCGCCTTTACCACCAGCGGCTCGGTCGACTCGAGGTCGAACTCGGGCTGGTCGATAGCGTCGATCTGCTCGGACTCGAGCGCCTGGTTGTAGACCTCGGGCACGAGCTCTTCGAGGGCTTCCTGCAGGATGGCGGCATTGCCGAAGCGCTGCTCGATCACGCGGCGGTTCGCCTTGCCGGGCCGGAACCCGGGGATCTTCACCTGCTTCGAGATGCGCGTGACCGCCTTCTCCATGTGCTTTTCGACCAGGTCGGGATCGACCTCGATCTGCATGGAGATGCGTGCGCCGGGGAGACGTTCAGTCGTAATTGCCAAGGAGGTGGCTCCGCCAGGGTAGGCCCGAGACGCGCTCGCCCTCGTCGGTCGAGGGCGGTTCAGCGTGTGTCTGGGCGGTTTCGATACGTCGCAGGAGTGTAGCACGCACCCCGGGGACTCCCGCACCCGGCACCCACTGGTGAACACCCGACGGATCGAGGCATTCCCAGCGACTTCGAGGCGCGCGGACAGCCCTCGGACGGCCCCGGGAGGTCGTCAGCGCCCGCGGACGGCGTCGTTCAGGGCGTCACCGAAGAGGTTGAACGCGAACAGGAGCGAGGTGACGACGACGCCTGGCACCAGCAGCAGGTGCGGGTGCGACTGGAACGTCCGTGCGCCCGACCCGTCGAAGATCATCCCGCCGAAGGAGGGCGCGCCCTGCACGCCGACCCCGAACCACGTCAGGAGGATCTCCGAGCCCGCGATCCCCCCGAGGCTGGCGGAGATGCCGAGGATGATGAGGAACGACACGTTCGGCACGAGGTGGGACCAGATCACCCGCCCGGACGACGCGCCGAGCGACTCTGCCGCGAGCACGAAGTCGCTCTCGCGCAGTTGCAGCACCTGCGCTCGGATGACTCGGGCGGAGCCGACCCAGAAGAAGAGCGACAGCGCTCCAAACACCAGCAGATACGAGTGGAAGCCCGAGGACACGATCCCGTCGATGAAGGTGTTGTCCTCCACCCACCTCGCCCAGTCCTCGACGCGTCTGCCGAGGGTGGCGTTGATCAGGATCAGCATGATGATCGCGGGTAGCCCGGCGAAGATGTCCCCGATGCGCATGATCAGGCCATCGATCCAGCCACCTCGGTAGCCGGCGATCAGGCCGAGGGTGGTCCCGATGAACAGCGAGCCGGACAGCACGACAGCCGTGGTCACGACCACGGTCGTCCGCGCCGAGAACAGCGTCCGGCTGAGCATGTCGCGCCCGAGGCGGTCCGTGCCGAGCCAGTGTTCGGCGCTCGGTCCCTCGAGGCCGCGGTCGAGGTCCTGCGTGTTGTAGCCGTAGGGGGCGAGCACCGGCGCAAAGATGCCGCCGAGGTAGATCGCGATGATCACGACCAGCGCGGCCATGGCGAGCTTCTTGCGACGCAGGCGCCGCCAGACCTGCTCCCATGGGTTCACCCCGACGGTCGACTCCTCGACCGACACCTCCTGCGTCGCGGTCAGCGTCATGCGTTCGCCCTCACGGTTCTTGCGGCTCGCATCGGGTCAGTCCCGACTCGCGCCGAGGCGGACGCGGGGGTCGACCATGCCGTAGACGATCTCCGCGAGGAGGTTCATGAGCACGAACATCGCGGAGAAGATCACCGTGGTCGCCATGATCACGTCGTAGTCACGACTCGTGACCGCCTCGAACAGGAAGCGGCCGATGCCCGGGATGCCGAGCAACGTCTCCACGAAGAGCGCCCCCTCGATGATCCCGGAGAGCGCGAGACCGAAGACGGTGACCAGCGGCAGCAGTGAGTTCGGGAAGACGTGCCGGAACTGCACGGTCGCCTCCGACAGCCCCTTCGCGCGTGCCGTCCGGACATAGTCGAGCGTGTTCACCTCGAGGGCGGACACCCGCACGAGGCGCGCGACGCCGACGAATCCCGGGAGCGTGAAGGCCGCCAGCGGGAGGTAGAGATGAGGATCGGGGATCGGGATCGCGATCACACCGGCGATCCACCAGATGTCGAAGATCCCATCCCAGCCACCCACGGGCACGATGCTCAACTGCAGCGCGAACAGCCAGAGCAGCGGGGGGATCAGCACCAGGACCGGGATCGCCTGCAGGAAGAGCAACGACCCGATGATCGCCGGGTCCGCCCACGTCCCTGCGAGCCTCGCGGCGACCAATCCGAGGGGGACGCCGACGAGGAAGATGATCACGAGGGCGAGGAATCCGAGCTGAGCCGACACCCACATGCGCGGGAAGATCAGCTCGGAGACGCTGTAGCCCTGCTGGATGAACGACTCACCGAAGTCACCCTGCACGGCATCGCGGAGCCAGCGCGCGTATTGCTCCGCGATCGAGCCGTCCAGGCCTCGCTGGGCGCGTACCTGCTCCAGCACCTCGGGATCGCGGATCTGGCCCGCAGCCACCGTGATCGGGTCACCGGGGCCGAACCGCGCGAGCGAGAAGGTGACGAACGAGACGACGAGGAGGATGAAGGGCAGCCACGCGAGGCGACGGATGACGTACGCGCCCATGTGCCCTCCGTCGCCCCGAGCCCTCGATCAACGCGGGACGGCCTCAACCGCTCGACCTACTCAGTAACCTCGATGTAGCGCAGGCGCGGGATCACCATCGGCGGTTCGAACCAGCCGGTGACGTTGTCCTTCACGACCACGTGGTTCACGCCGAAGTACAGCGGCAGCCAGGCCGCTTCGGTGACGAGTAGCTCCTCGACCTCCTGGTAGAGGGCGAGACGCCGCTCCGAGTCCTGCTCGACGCGTGCCTCCTCGAGGAGGGCGTCGACCTGGGGGTTGGAGTACCCGATGTCGTTGAGGCTGGACTCGGTGTGGAACTTGATGTCCAGGATGTCCTCGGGGTCCGGGTAGTCCATGATCCAGCCGGCGCTGAACGCCTGCAGCTCGCCCTGGTCCTGCGCTGCGAGGAACGACGCGAAGTCCGTCTGACGCACCTGCACCTCGATGCCGAGGTGCTCCCGCCACTGCTCAATAAACGCCTGCATGTCGATGCTGGCCTCGGCACCCGCGCCCACCTCGGTGATCTGGATGACCGGCATGTCGTCGGCGTACGACGACTGCGCCAGCTCCTCGCGAGCGGCCTCCGGATCGAAGGGCAGCGCCAGCGGCTCGGGGGTGTATCCCGGCATCCCGGGCATGAGGATGCCCGTCGCGGTCTGGAACATGCCGCTGAACGTGACGTCGGAGATGCGTTCGCGGTCGATCGCCATGCCCATCGCACGTCGCACGTGGATGTCGTCGAACGGCGGTTCGTTGATGTTGAACGCGAGGTACGAGATCGAGAACTGCGGCCATTCCGAGTAGAACGGCCCGAGTTCGGAGTTCGGGTCACGCGCGCGGTCGACGTCGTTCACGGTGATCGGCGCCACGTCCAACTCGTCGTTCTCCCAGCGGGTGAGCGCAGAGCCGCCCGCGAGGAGGTAGACGGCCTCCCGCAGAAGCGGCTCGCCGAGGTGGTAGTCCGTGTTCGCCTGCAGCACCAGGCGCTCGCCGAGACGCCACTCGGTCAGCTCGTAGGGCCCCGTGCCGTTCGGCCGGCGCGTCCAGTTGCGATTGCTCTCCACCTGCTCCTGGTCGACGACGAACGCCGTTGGGTAGGTCAGCTTCGCGAGGAAGTACGGCTTCGGCGCGTCGATGGTGAGCTGGATCGTGCGCTCATCGACGACCTCGATGCCCGGGATCGCGTCGGAGAGGCCGAAGAAGAACTCTCGCACGCCCACGATGTCGCCAAGGTAGGCGAGCGCCGTCGGCGACGAGAGTTCGCGCGACGCGGCCCGAGTGAGCGAGTACGCGACATCCTCGGCGGTCACGAGGCGACCATCGTGGAAGGCTGCGTCCTGGTTGATGACGAAGGTGTAGGTGAGCCCGTCATCGCTGACCTCGACCGACTCGGCGAGGTCCGGAATGACGTTCAGGTCCTGATCGAGCGTCAGCAGTCCCCCGAAGATCTCGACGATGTACTCGGCGGACGTCGCGTCACCGGCGAGGTGCGGGTCCAGTGTGATCGGGTCGCCGGCCGCGAGGCGGATACGACCGCTGGCCGCCCGCGCTGGATCGCCTCCGCTGCCGCCGCCGGACTCGGTGGTTGTCCCGCCACCCCCACCGCCCGAGGCGGACGCGGACTCCTCGTCACCGCCCGTGAGCAGCAGGACGGCCGAGAGGCCGCCCACGACGAGCACGAGCACTGCGAGGACGGACAACAGGATCGCCAGCAGGCGGTTCTGACTCATGTGGACTCATCTCACCGGGTTCGTGAGTGGGAGCCGACAGCATATCGCAGCGTTAACCCGCGCGCGGGGCATGAAGATGCTTCAGTCCCTCGCCTAGCGTCGACCATCCGTGGGCCTCGCCCGCGTGAGGGAGCGGAGGCCTCGTGGGATACCAGCACATCGTCGACACGATCGGCATCGCGGTCGAGGTTGCTGGCGTCGTCGTGATCATCGTCGGAGGCGTCGTCGCCACCGGGTTCTACCTCCGGCGGCTTGCCGGGGGGACCGGCCATGAGTCGGCCTACCGCCAGTTCCGACGTGGGCTGGGGCGGGCCATCCTGCTCGGGCTCGAGTTCCTCGTCGCCGGCGACATCATCCGGACCGTCGCCCTGGAACCGACGTTCCACAACCTGGGCATCCTCGCCGGACTGGTCGCGATCCGGACGGTGCTCTCGTTCACCCTGGAGGTCGAGATCAGCGGCTCGTGGCCCTGGCAGCACTCGGAGGAGTCTCGCCAGGCCAACTGACGCGCTTCACCCCTCGACGCTCGGTGCGGCTCGGCCTACTCGCTGCCCTCGCCTGCCCCAACCTCGGCCTCGGCCTGCTTCGCGAGGTGCTCGCGAGCGGCCGCGGTGAGGTCGATGTGGACGTCGCGGAGCTGGTCGGCGTTGACGGCGGCCGGCGCGCCCATCAGCAGGTCGCTCGCGGTCTTCGTCTTCGGGAACGCGATCACCTCGCGGATGTCGCGCTCGCGGGCGAAGAGGGCGACTGTGCGGTCGATGCCGGGTGCGATGCCGCCGTGGGGCGGCGCTCCGTAGCTGAACGCCTCCAGCATGTGCCCGAACTTCAGCATCGCCTCGTCCAGCGACAGGCCGAGGGCGCGGAGCACCGACATCTGCACCTCGCGCGAGTGGATACGAATCGACCCCGAGGCGACCTCCTGGCCGTTGCAGACGAGGTCGTACGCGTACGAGCGCACCGCACCGGGATCGCTCTCGACGATCCCGATGTCGTCAGGGAATGGCGAGGTGAAGAGGTGGTGCACGGCGCTCCAGCGCTCGTGGTCCTCGTCCCACTCGAACATCGGGAACTCCGTGACGAACAGGAAGGAGAGCGTGTCCGGATCGGCGAGCTCGCGCTCCTCGGCGAGGTGTCGACGCAGCACGTCGAGCACGCGCGAGGTGAGGGCGTCCGGGCCGGCCGCGATGAGCAGCAGGTCGCCCCGCTTCGCCCCACACGCCTTCCCGAGGCCGACGAGGTCCTCGGGCGTGAAGAAGCGCGAGACCGGCGTCTTGAGGTCATCCGCGGTGATGCCGTCCAGCGGGGCACCTCCATTGGATGGGTCGGCCGTGAACTGCACCCACACGAGGCCGGTCGCGCCGTTCTCGCGGGCCAGCTCGGTGAGCGCGTCCAGCCCTCGACGGGAGATGTCGGCTCCGCCCTGCACGCAGATGCCGCGGACGCGACCGCCGGCCTCGATCACGTCGTTGAAGACGCGGAACTCGGAGCCGTGGACATCGTTGCTGAGGTCGGTGATCTCCATGCCGTAGCGGAGGTCGGGCTTGTCGGAGCCGAAGCGCTCCATGCACTCGGCATAGGTCAGGCGCGGGAAGGTCTCGGGCACCGAGAAGCCGCCGACGGCCTCCGCGAGGTCGTGGTAGAGGTCTTCGGTGAGCTGGAGGATGTCCTCCTGCTCCACGAACGCCATCTCCAGGTCGAGCTGCGTGAACTCCGGCTGACGGTCGGCGCGCAGGTCCTCGTCGCGGTAACAGCGGGCGATCTGAAAGTAGCGGTCGATGCCCGCCACCATCAGCAACTGCTTCCACTGCTGCGGCGACTGTGGCAGCGCGTAGAACGACCCCGGGTGCACGCGCGACGGGACGAGGTAGTCGCGGGCGCCCTCGGGCGTCGCGAGGCCGAGGACCGGCGTCTCCACCTCGATGAACCCGCGGTTGCTCATAAAGTTGCGGATCTCGTGGACTACGCGGTGGCGTAGGCGGATGTTCTGCTGCATGCGATCGCGGCGCAGGTCCAGGTAGCGGTAGCGGAGGCGGGTCGTCTCGGCGACCTCGGTGTCCTGGTTCACGGGGAATGGCGGAGTCTCCGAGGCGTTCAGCACCGTGAGCGAGGAGATGCGCACCTCGATCTCGCCGGTCGGCAACTCGGCGTTCTCGGTGCCGTCCTTGCGACGCAGCACCTCGCCCTGCACCTGCACGACGTACTCGGAACGCACTGACTCGGCCGCGCCGAACCCGGCGTCCTCGGGGTGAGCCACCACCTGCACGAGGCCCGACGAGTCGCGGAGGTCGAGGAAGACCAGCCCGCCGTGATCGCGCCGGCGGTTCACCCACCCGGCGAGCGTCACCTGCTCACCGACGTGCTCCGCCCGCACCTCGCCACAGCCGATGGTCTTCAGCACTCGGAACTCCCTCGAACACAGCGCTCTCTGCGAATGGGCACGCGATGCCGTGCGCCGGTCGCCCGAGTTTCGCACGACACCACCGGAGGTTCGAGGGTGGATGTGGCTACCGTGTCTTCGAAGTCGGAGGACCTCGTGACCCTAAGAAATGCCGCAGTCCGACCTGACCTGTTGAGCGCGGGCGCCTGGGTCGCAACGACAGGCGTACTCCTCGCCGCCGTCGTACTAGTCGAGGGTCAACGGGACTTTCAGCGCTTCGGCATCATCGCGGCGTCGGTAGCGACGGCGATGATCGCTGGTGTCACTCTGAGCCGCAGCCCACAGTCCCGAGGTCTGTGGCTCGGCCTCGCGGCGGGCGCAGCACTCATGCTCACGTTGCTCACCGGCCTGAGCATCGGTGTCTTCCTGATCCCCGGGAACGTCCTCTGGTGGGTCGCGGCATCCAGACAGGCGAAGCGGTTTGGATGGGCGACGGTCGCTGCGGCGGCCGTGTTCGGCTTCGGAGTGACCGGTGTGGTGCTACTCGCCTGACTCGAACCGGATCGCGAGTCGACACTCGGGTTACCCCTCGGTCGGGACCGAGGTGGGACGCGCGGCGAGCGCCTGGGCGGCGCGGATCTCGCGGAGCCAGGCATCGCGGTCGTCGGGGTCGATGCGGAAGCGGAAGATGCCTCGGCGGGTGCGCAGCTTGAGGCCGTTGTTCTTCGCCGGGATGAGGCCGAGGAACCGGCCCTTCGTCGACGTGACCTCCTCGATGTCATCGAGGGGGATCGAGGCCGCCGCGCCCCGGGTGCGGATGCCGCTCGGCGTGAACGTGAGCGCCGAGGGCGTCACGGCGAGCAGGCCGCTGATGTTCTCAGGGCCGTGCTCCAGGCGCGCTTCGCCCTCGAACAGGATGGACTCAGCGGACGGCGGCGACTTCGCGAGGCTCCGCTTCAGGACTGGCATCCCGTTACGCAGGAGCCACTCGCCGACCATCCAGTAGATGGGGTTGGGGATTAACGGCATGAAACCACCGTACCCCGGCGAGCGCGCCGCCCTAGTTGAGAACCCGTTGCAGTGTGATGCGGATGATCACGCGACCCAACTCGTCGAGGCGCTGACTGAACCGGTCGAGGTCGTAGTCCGCCGGGAGCGGGTCGCCCTGGTGCTCGCGGATCGCCATGATGTAGCGGTCGCGCTCGCGGCCGCCGAGGACCTCGGCGGTGCCGTAGACGATCACCTGCTGCTTCCCGTCCGGGACGAGGAGCGACACTCGAGGCTGCCGGCGGACGTTGTGGTACTTCGCGGAGGTCTTCACCGTCGAGATCACGATGTGCTCGCCATCGAACAAGTACGTGATCATCGACTGCTGCGGCGAGCCGTCCATCCGCGAGGTGGCGAGGACGCCGACCTGCCGTTCGCGCAGGTAGGCGGCCTGCTCGTCTGAGATCTCAACCATCGCCAGCCTCGCTCCCAGCCTCGATCAGTCGTTCTTGAACGCGCGGTCGGGGATGATCTCCAGGACCACGCGGTTCGCCTCGTCCTGCTCCTTGCGGAGGGCGGCGCGGTCCGTCACCTCGATGCCGCGGCGCGCGCGGAGGGCGACCACGCGCTCGTCGCGCTCGTCGGGGTCGGTGATACCTCGCGCGGTGCCGTAGACGATGAGTTGCTTGCGGCCGTCTGGGACGAGGAGCGCGACGTTCGGGTTGCGGACGGCGTTCTTCCACTTCGCACGGTCCGAGGTCACCGAGATGTAGACCTTCTCGCCGTCCCAGTCGTAGTAGATCGTCGAGAGCTGCGGCGATCCGTCGCGCTTCCCCGTCCCGAGGACGGCGAGCGTGTGGTCTGCCAGGTACTGCTTGTGCTCGTCGGTTAGTGGCATCGGACCCCCTCGTGCGCTCGTGTGGAGCGAGGCGAGTCTACGACGCCGGGGAATCCCCGCGTCCGCTGCCGCTCCCGCCTCGGAGCCGCCACAGCTGCTCGACGATGCCGCGCTGGACCGCGATCCCTCCGACGGCCGTGCCGAGGCCGACGAGCGCGGTCACGATGATCGCGGCCACGGCGCCCTCGAACGTGCGGAACACGACGAAGCCGACCCACTCGTAGAGGAAGAGCGCGGCGAAGACGAGCACGACCTTCCGCCGCGCGATAATCGAGACGAGCCCGAGGCCGATCGCGTAGGCGAGCAGGAGTGCCTCGAACGCCCCGCCCTCGTCAGCACTGAGGTAGACCGCGAACACGTTGGCCGCACCGAGCGAGCCGATGAGCCACCAGAGCGTCGCCCGCCTCGGCAGTTCGAGCAGGTCGAGGATCGCGAGCGCCGCCAGCACGAGCCCCATGATCACGGCGAACTGACTGCCGAGGAGCCCGGGCCCGTCGTCACTGGGACTGCCGATCCACCCACCGAGGACGGCCGCGGCCCAGATCAACGCCACGACGGCGGACGCAGCCGACATCGGTGAGGGGAGCAACCTCGCGAGGGCGTACCCCGCCCCCGCGACCGCCGTGCTGGTCACCAACCACGCGAAGCGCTCCTCGACAAGGTCGCGGTGAAAGCCCGTCTCGCCGCGCAAGACGCGCTCGCTGCCGAACCAGCCGATCGCGTCGAAGAGTTCGAGGACGGCCCATGCCAGCAGGATCGTCGTCGCGAAGCCGGTCGCGTCCGCGGCGGCGTTGCCACCTCGGGCGCGGGCAAACATGAACGCGAGGACGGCCGCACCGAGGGCGACGCCCCACGTCACGGGGATGCTGCCGCCCGACCCGATGTCATCGAAGAGGGTCGCGTAGAGGCCCATCACAGCGCCGAGCGCGACGAGCGCCCCGCCGTACGAGAGCAGCGCGCCGATATCGAACGACGGCTCGTCTTCCTCGAGCGCTTCGTCGGCGCGGTCTTCGACCTCGAAGGCGCGGATAGCAGACACCTGATCTTGCGAGATCAGGCCGCGGTCTTGCCAGCGGGTAAGCAGGCCGTCGATGTCTCGCAATCGCATGCTGGGATGGTAGACGTTCTGAGGCATCGAGCAGTTCCGGCCCGCTCCGGGTAGGCCATGCCGGAGGCGCGGTGTAATCTCGTGGGAATGACCACTGAGACCATCCTCGCCTCCGAGTCAGCCGCGAGCGGCAAGCCCTCGCTGGCGCTCTACCTGCACATCCCGTTCTGCACGAGCAAGTGCGGCTACTGCGACTTCAACTCCTACGAGGGCCTCGAGCACGTTGTGCCGGACTACACACCGGCCCTCATCCGCGAAATGGAACTGTGGGCGCCAGCCGCGAAGAACTTCCGCGTCGACACGATCTTCTTCGGTGGCGGGACGCCTTCGCTCACCTCGATCGACGACATGCGGAAGCTCGCGGACTCGTTGCGCGAGCAGTACGACATCTCGCCCGATGTCGAGTGGACGCTCGAGGCGAACCCGACCGAACTGACGCGCGAGCACCTCGAGGGGTTGCGCGGCCTCGGCGTGAACCGCCTATCGATGGGCGTCCAGTCGATGCACCCCGACGAGCTCGAGTTGCTGGAGCGCGAGCACACACCGGAGCGCGTCGCGCAGGCCGTGCAGGACGCCCGCGCCGCCGGGTTCGAGAACATGAACCTCGACCTGATCTTTGGGCTGATCGGCCACTCGCTGGAGCGCTGGCAGTCCACGCTGGAGCAGGTCCTGGCCTTCGAGCCGGAGCACCTCTCCTGCTACGCCCTCACCGTGGAGCCCGGCACGGCGCTCTACTACCGCGTGCAGAAGGGCCTCCTCGACGAGCCCGACCCCGACGTCGCGGCGGACCAGTACGACTGGACGCGCGCGCGCCTCGCCGAGGCGGGATACGGGCAGTACGAGATCTCGAACTGGGCGAAGCCCGGCAAGGCTTGCCGCCACAACCTGGTCTACTGGCGAGCCGAGCCATATCTCGGCATGGGCGCGGGGGCACACTCGTTCTTCATCGGTCGCCGCATGGCCAACGTCGACTCGCCCACTCGTTATGTCGAGGCCGTGAACGAGTCCTACGAGGAGCGACAGGCCTCCTCGGGCGGCCGCGCCGAGCTCCGCCAGGTGGCAGGTGGCGAGGTTCCGGACGCCGAGACGCTGCGAGCCGACGCGATGATCCTGGGCCTCCGACTGCTCGAAGGCGTCCCGATCGAGGAGTTCGAGGCCCGCTTCGACATCTCTATCGACGAGGCGTTCCACGAGGCCCTCGTGCGGCACGAAGGCCTCGGGCTGATCGAGCGCGCGGACGGCCGCATACGGCTGACCGAGCGAGGCCTGCTGCTGGCGAATGAGGTCTTCGTCGACCTGCTCCCGGACCCACCAGCCCCACACGACCACATCGCCTAACCCCAACGCCCACGCAACGGAGCGCCCCATGGCGATCCAGGTCTACCGATGCACCCGATGTGGACGCGAGGTCCTCGTGCGGATCGTCGCTCCGATGACCGAGGAACAGGTGCGCCGCCGCATCGAGGAAGAGATGCGGCCGGAGACCTCCGGCCCTCCCGCTGAGCGGCGTCTGACCGACCGGCTCCGCGACGACATCTGGCTCGGCGTCTCCGGCGGTCGTGAGACCTCGATCCCTCGCGAGGAAGCACCGGAGCGCTGCCCCACGTGCGGGCAGGAGTCGCTCGCGGCGGACCGCATCCTCGAGGACTGACGCTCCGACGTCCGGCTCCAACGCCGGACGCAACGAAACGAGGCGGACCTTGCGGTCCGCCTCGTCCCTGCGCCGCTCAACGCCGGAGGGGGTCGTCGAGCGAGACGTACGCCGATGGTGGCGCGTGGTCTGAGTAGGGCTACTTCAGGTGCGAGCGCAGGAAGTACGTCTGCTTGTCGATTGTCCGGATCAACTCGACGTAGACATCCTCGGTGCCCTTGTCCTCAGCGTCCGCAGCGTCGTCCGAGGCGTTCTTGAATGCCTGCGAGAGTTGCTCGTAGCGGTCCACGAGTTCGGTGATCGCGGACTTCGCGTCGATCAGGCCGTGCGGGAACTCATCGATCGTGGAGCGCTCGACCGCGAGGCGGATCGTGCCCTCGGCGACGCCCTGCAGGCCTCGAGCGCGCTCGGCCAGCGTGTCGGCCATCTCGCGCGCCATCGCAGCCTGCTCGTCGAACAGTCGGTGGACGGCGATGAAGTCCATCCCCGTGACGTTCCAGTGGGCCTGCTTGATCTGCCAGTGCAGATCGACCATGTCGGCGAGGCGAGCGTTCAGCGTGTCGACGACACCCTCAGACCCAGCCTTCGCCCTGCCGTTCTTCTTTGCGGGAGTTTTGGAGACCATTTCGGTTACCTCCTGACCTTCGTTGCGAAGGTTAGTCGGCAGACCGGGGCATTCCCCTCAAGGGCTCGTGAGGCATGTAACAAAGGGGTGACAGTCGCTTCCGTCACTCCTTCACCGCGTGTCAGGCCGTGGGCTGCGGATCCGAGGATGCCACCTTGCCTCGCCGGAACCAGCGGTCGAAGTCGCCCTCTTCCCAGGCGACCAGGAGCTGGGCGGCGATCCCGATGCTGGAGTACACGCCGGCGATCACACCGACGAGGATGACGAGCAGGAACTCCTGGATGGTGACACCGCCCAGCGCCAGCATCGCGGCGACGGTGATGAGCACCGTGATCGAGGTGTTGAGCGAGCGGGCCATCGTCTGCAGGAGCGCGGAGTTCACGTTCTCCGCGAGGCTCGCAGCCGGCGCCGACCGGACGTTCTCGCGGACGCGGTCGAAGACGACGATCGAGTCGTGCACCGAGAAGCCGATCACCGTGAGCAGTCCGGTGACGAACATCAGGTTGATCTCGATGCCGAACAACGCGCCGAAGAGGGCGAACGCACCCAGCACGATCACCACGTCGTGCAGCAACGCGACGATCGCGGCAACCGCGTACCGGAACGGCCGAGGCACCCCGGAGAACGCGAAGATCACGTAGCCCATGATGAAGAGCGACGCGACGACCACTGCCGCGGCAGCGTTGCGGACGGCGGCGTTGGAGACGACGGCAGAGACGGAGGCGAACTCAAGCACCTCGAAGTTGCCGTACTCCTCGAACAGTCGCTGCTCGATCTCCGTGCGCTCGCCCGCATCGTCGGTCACGGGAGACTCGGCGGGCGTCTCTTCCGCAGCGCCGGCCTCGACGAAGTCGTGCGTGTTGTCCGCGGCGATCAGCCCGAGCGACTCCTCGGTGCTCACGCGGAACACACTCCCGGTCTCACAGGTCGCGATGACCTCATGGACCGTCACGACTGTGCCCGCGGGCTGCGTGTCCGCCACCTCGCCGAAGGTGCAGACGTCCCCTGCGGTCGCCTCGTACACCTCGACCTCGCCCTCGGTGCCCTCAGCTCCGAGAGCGACCGTGCCGATCTCATCGAGTGGGCTCGGCCCGATGGCGCCGCCGTTCGTGAGCTCAGCGTCGGGCGCGACCTCGGTGAAGGAGCCCTCGGGCACCTCGAGTTCACCGGTGCGGATCAGGTACTCGTTGGGGCCGGTGGACTGGATCAGCGCGTCTGAGTGCCCGAGCTCGGCGTAGGTCTCGCGCAACTCGGCCTGATCCACCGCGGAGTCGAATGCGATGAGCGCCGTGGTGCCCGAGGTGAACTCGATGCCAGGCCGGAGGCCGAGCACGGCGAGCAGCACGAGCGAAGCCACAACCGCTATCGCGGAGCCGACGAAGAAGTAGCGGCGCGTTCCGACGAGGTCGATCTGCTTCACGAGGTGGCCTCCGTCGTGCCTTCAGGCGCGGGCGAGTCCACGAACCAGTCGCGATTCCTCGCGATGCTCGTACCGATCAGCATCCGCATCAGCGTCCGCGTCACGACGATCGCCGAGAACATCGACACGAGGACGCCGACAGCCAGCGTGACCGCGAAGCCCTGCACCAGCGGCGCGTCGAAGGCCCCCAGGAATGGCACCTCGATGCCGCCTCCCAGGACGTACAGGATCAGACAGGTGATGAGCGTGGTCGCGTTCGAGTCGCGGATCGAAGGCCATGCGCGCGCGAAGCCGGCCTCGATCGCCGCGGCGTAGGAGCGACCGGCGCGCATCTCCTCCTTGAGGCGCTCGAAGATCAGGATGTTCGCGTCCACGGCCATACCGACTGAGAGCACGAACGCACCGATGCCAGCGAGCGTCAGCGTGACGGGCACGAGCTTGAACACGGCCAGCGTGAGGATGGCGTAGATCGCGAGGGCGAACGCCGCGAGCACGCCCGGCAGCCGGTAGTACAGGATCATGAACAGCGCGACGAGCATCAGGCCGATCTCGCCCGCCAGCACTGACTGGCGGACCGAGTCGTTGCCGAGGGTCGCGTCGACGCTCTGCTCCTGCAGCACGCTCAGTTCGAGGGGCAGCGCACCGGCGTTCAGCTGGACGACCAGTTCGCGGGCGCGCTCCAGGCTCAGGCCGGTGATCGTGCCGCTGTCTGAGATCACGCCCTGTACCACCGGGGCGGAGAGCAATTCCTCGTCGAGGTAGATCGCGATCTGCGATCCCAGCTGGCGCCGCGTCACCTGCTCAAAGAGGCGGCCGCCCGCGTCCTGGAACTCGAACCCGACAAACGGGTTCCCCAGCTGGTCGAAGCCGACATACGAGTTGGAACGCAGGTACTGGCCGGTCAGGCCGAGCACATCGCCACCGACCTGCCCAGTCGCCAGTTGCCACTGCCCCTGCGGGTCGCAGGCCTCGCTCGTCGGAGCGCCGCCCGCGGCAACCGGCTCGCAGAAGCGAAGCTGCGCGGTCCGTCCGAGGAGCGAACGAGCCTCCTCGGGCGTCAGGCCGGGGAGCTGGACGGAGATGTTTTGGTCGCCCTGCCGGGTAATTTGCGCTTCGGCGACACCCGTCGCATCCACTCGGCGCCGCAGCACGCGGATGGTCCCATCGAGGGCGGAGTCGAGGTCGCCCTCGAACTCCTCGGGCACCTCGGCGCGGAGCAGGAGGCGCGTACCACCCTGGAGGTCGAGGCCGAGGCGCATGTCCTCGCGCTCGAAGTCTCCGATCGTGATGCCCTGGCCCTCCGGCCACGGGACGCCGGCCGGCAGGAACTCATCCGGCTGCGAAGGCCAGATGACATAGAGGGCTGCCGCCGCGAGCACGATGATCCCGGCGAGGGGTAAGAACTTACGCAGCAAGAGGAGGCCTTCAGTGTAGTGATTCGAGCCGAGCCCGCCCCTTCCGAGGCGGCATCACGGCGTTCAGGCTACCGCCGGGATCAGTCAGGCGCGATCCCCCGCCCGAGATCCGATGGATGCGCGGGCGGGAGCCGCGCAACTAGGCGAGCCGGTTAGTCGTCTTCCTCGTCGTCGTCATCCCAGTCGTCGTCATCATCCGCGTCGTCGTCCCAGTCGTCGTCGTCCTCGTCGTCGTCATCCCAGTCGTCGTCATCATCATCATCGTCGTCTTCGTCATCGTCGTCGTCCCAGTCGTCGTCGTCCTCATCGTCGAGGTCGTCTTCG
>Ga0114916_1000640_pt1 | contig 22255 bp, 15 predicted proteins | sample MalvirAntarct_66_FD_83501 | JGI IMG/M metagenome (GOLD analysis project Ga0114916, IMG submission 83501) | Marine viral communities from the Global Malaspina Expedition - Malaspina viral metaG Antarct_66 | ecosystem: Environmental > Aquatic > Marine > Oceanic | place: West Anvers Island... | reverse complement strand
GTAAATTACTTTTCAAGCTCATGTTTAACCAATTTCTTTAATCATTACATCCAAACCTTTTCTGATAATTTGTTGGTGCGGTTGTTTAGACACACACACAAATTCAGTCAATGCAAAATCTTCAGGAGCAACTTCGTACATTCCTAAAGCTTCCATTTCATCTAAATCTTCATACATACAAGATTTTAAAATTTGCATTGGATAAATATCTAATGGAAATACCTCCTCATAGTTGCCGGTCAATACAAAATTTCGGTGCTCTCCATTGGTATTGGTATCCAAATCATAGACTTTATTTGGAGTCAACCAAGAGAACGTCAATGCTCTAGTGCTAGAAATTTTATCAAAAACTGGTTTGTTCCATCCGAAGAATTCGTAATCATCACCTTCTGGGATAATCGTAATTGTATTACTGTAAAAATCTAAATAGCCATCAGGCTTTATGTGTTTACCTGTTAATACGTTCCCGGAAATGATGCGATCGTTACCATTTTGCTCTACACCATGGTCATACACCATAGTAGAAACCTCACTAGCTATTTTTGTTACAAAGTAACGAGGCTTCTTAACAGAAGATCCTACAAGTGCCACAATACGTTCAGCATTAAAGCGACCTGTTAACAGTAATTCTCCAATAATAACCAAGTCTTGCGCTGCAACAGTCCAAACAACTTCGCCTTTATTTACAGGATTGATTTTATTAATTTGAGTCCCCACATTCCCTACAGGATGTGGCCCTGATACTTTATGAAGAGTGATACCCGAAAGTCCGGCCAACGGCGAGTTTGATTTACTACCAACACTGACATGAACCTTACCCTCAGTCATTTTACCTAAGGCGGTTACGGCAGCTTGCAACTCTGCTTCTTTACCTTGAAGCACATAATCAAGATCTGCTGCTAAAGGTGCACTTGCATACCCTGAAATAAAGATTGCTTTAGGAACCGGTTCAGGCTTGGCGATAATGTCATACGGTCGTTGCTTGATAAACGCCCAACACCCTGTTGCCAATAAATGTGCCTTAACGGTTTGTGCATCTACTGCATCCACATTAAATTTTCCGTAATCCTGATAAGATTGCTCTTTATCAGCTTGGATTTTGATGCCTACGATACGCCTTTTCTCTGCACGCTGAATTTCCACAATTTCTCCTGACACTGGCGAAACGAATTTCACTGCCTCATTTGATTTGTCATAAAAAATAGGCTCTCCAGCTTTCACCTTTGCTCCTTCTTTTAAAATTAATTTTGGAATAACACCGTGGAAGTCTTCAGGTTTTAAGGTATAAAAGTTGCTCAAAACGGCCTTTTCAGTAGTTTTTTCAGCTTCTCCCTTAAGTTTGATATCGAGACCTTTTTTAATATTAATGTCGTTTGACATGTTATAAGTCTATTTGTTAATAGTTATAGTAAATGTGATTTTATAACAGTAAAAATCGGTGCAAATTTACAAATTTTTAATGCAGATTTCATAATTAATGTCATAAAATTTATGCGGCAACGATTGCGTAATCTTTAGGGCGTAATTTTTGTTATCTTTACTTTTCAAATTACAACTTAATGACCTCACAATTTAAGTATTTTATAGTTCTGTTTTTCCTTTCTTTTTTCGGAAATGCTCAGGTTGAAGAAATTAATCCACCAAACTATATAAAAACCATTTCTTTTAAAGGCAGCACTGCTGAAAGCCAGTTGCCAATTTTAAAACTAGGAGAACCCCTGCTCTTAGAGTTTGATGCGCTTTTAGGAAATGAGCCCGATTTCTATTATGTCATTGAACATTATAATTATGATTGGACCCCTTCCAATTTGGTGAAATCAGAATATTTAAGCGGATTTGACAACCAACGTATTCAGGATTATAAAAACTCCTTCAACACGTATCAAATTTATTCGCATTACATGCTTCAGATAACAAATCAGCAAACCCGTGGATTATTGGTGACGGGAAATTATCTGATCAGCATTTTTAACGATAATGATGAATTGGTATTTTCCCGGAAATTCATGATTTATGAAGATCGGGTCAGTGTTGGTGTGTCCGTCAAACGGTCGCGGGATGTTAAATATATCGATCAAAAACAATCGGTGGATATAGTGATTAACAACTCTAATTTCAACTTTAACAATCCGCTGGAAAATGTAAAAAGTTTAATTGTTCAAAACAACAACCTCAACACGGCCATTTCGAATGTGAAACCGCAATACACATTAGGCAACCAATTGGTCTATAAATACACCACAGAAACCAGTTTTTGGGGCGGTAATGAATACCTCTACTTTGAAAATAAAGATGTGAGAGCTGCCAACGTTGGAGTTCAATTTATCGATTTAAAAGACATTTACCATAATTATCTATTTATCAATACTCCCAGAGCCAACCAAATCTACACCTATAATCCAGATATCAACGGAAACTTTTTGATTACGGCGGTCGATACGGAAGATGTATCCATTGAAGCCGATTACACTATGATTCACTTTGCTTTAGAGCATCCGAAACTGACTCAAGGGGAATCTATTTACGTGTATGGCAACTATAATAATTACGCCTTAGAGCCTGACAATCAATTGCTCTATAATGCTGAAACCAGACTCTACGAAACTGCGTTCCGCTTAAAACAAGGATTTTATAATTACAAATATGTCGTGGTAGACAAAAATGGTGTCCTTAATGAAGGTGCCATAAGTGGCAACTATTATCAAACCGAAAACAATTATAAAGTATTGGTGTATTACAGAGATTTAGGGGCCCGTTACGACCGTTTAATTGGCGTTGGTGAAGCGTCTTCAGTTGATATAACCAATTAACAACACTGCATCTCGAAAGGGTTTGGCGGCCGCTGTAATGATTAGAATTAAAAAACGACTACATAGGATAAATTAATAAAACTGTCAATCGGGTCACATCTTGATTGATATAAATTATTAAATTCTTTTAAATTATGCTATTTTAGCAAATAGCTAAACTTTCATGCATTATGGTCCAGCAAGTTACAAGTGGAATTAAAATAAGTGTGGAAACTGTTTTTGAAGGCACTTTTTATAAAAATTATAAAGTTCATTATGCCTTCGGATATAAAGTTACCATTGAAAACCAAAGTAAAGATGCCGTGCAATTGAATTCTCGCCATTGGCGTATTTTAGACGCCTTAAACAATATGGAAATTATTGAAGGCGAAGGTGTCATCGGCAAAAAACCTGTAATCAAACCTGGCGAACTTCATACTTATAGATCAGGATGTTTGCTATCGTCTCCATTTGGCGCCATGCAAGGGCATTACAATATGGTTAACTTTACCACCTCCAATGAATTTAAGGTCTACATTCCTACCTTTAAGTTAAGTGCACCTTTCGCTTTAAATTAAAGATTCGGTTTTTCAACCTTAGTATTTTCCCAAAGACTTCGGGAACTTCAACCCTTACAAATTTGACCGTAATTGGAAATTGCCCTCATTTTCGAATGTTAGGCTGATGCTCCAGTTATTGTAATGCAATCCTTCAATTTCCCCTCATTATCCTGGGCCAATGCCGGAATACAACTAATGCATTGACTGTAACTCGAATCACATCAATTTGAATGGCCATTTTAACGTCCTTTTAGTAAAGGATTGCCCCTTTAAACTTTCAAATTTTTGTACCTTTGGGACTTAAATTTTTAAACTTTCAAACTAAAATACTCATGGGAAAAGGATTTTTCAAGGTACCAGTAGCAGTAAATGAGCCTGTAAAGACATACGCTCCAGGATCGCCAGAACGTGAAGCTGTTCTAGCCGAATATGCAAAAATGTACAAAAGCACTGTTGATGTACCTTTATATATTAATGGTAAATATGTTAAAACAGACAATACCAGAACCATGTCTCCACCACATGACCACAAACATGTTGTTGGAACCTACCATTTGGCAGAGAAAAAACACGTTGAAGACGCGATTGCCACGGCTTTAGATGCAAGACAAGCTTGGGCAGACTTACCATGGGAACACCGTGCTGGAATTTTCCTTAAAGCTGCTGAATTGATTGCGGGACCTTATCGTGCAAAAATAAATGCAGCCACCATGATTGCACAATCGAAAACTATACATCAAGCTGAAATTGATTCGGCCTGTGAATTAATCGATTTCTTAAGATTCAACGTTCAGTTTATGACTGAAATTTATAACGACCAACCAGCGAGCACCAGCGATGCCTGGAACAGAATTGAATACCGACCTCTAGAAGGGTTTACCTATGCGGTGACACCGTTCAACTTTACCGCTATTGCTGGGAATTTACCGTCATGTATGGCCTTAATGGGCAACGTGGTACTTTGGAAACCAAGTAACCATCAAATTTATTCGGCCAAAGTAATTATGGATGTTTTTGAAGAAGCAGGCGTTCCGGCTGGAGTTATCAATGTGGTATTTGGAGATGCCGCCATGATTACCGAAAGCGTGATGGCGAGTCCTGATTTTTCAGGTTTACATTATACCGGATCTACAAGTGTGTTTCAAAGCTTATGGAAACAAATTGGTAACAATATTACCAACTACAAAACCTATCCAAGAATTGTAGGAGAAACTGGTGGAAAAGATTTTATCGTAGCGCACAAAACAGCCGATGCAAAACAAGTAGCGACCGCTATTGTAAGAGGTGCTTTTGAGTTTCAAGGTCAAAAATGTAGTGCGGCCTCTAGAGCTTATATATCTAAAAGCATTTGGGCAGACGTTAAAAAGCATGTGATTGAAGATTTAAAAACGATCACTCTCGGATCTCCTGAAGACATGAGTAATTTTATGACTGCCGTGATTCACGAAGCTTCCTTTGATAAATTAGCAAGTTATATTGACAGCGCTAAAAAAGATAAGAATGCTACCATCATTGCTGGTGGAAATTACGACAAGAGCAAAGGTTACTTTATTGAGCCTACCGTGATCGAAACTACTGATCCAAAATACAGCACCATGTGTACTGAACTTTTTGGACCTGTAATGACTGTTTATGTTTACGAAGATAAAGATTACAGCAAAACGCTTCAATTGGTAGATGGAACAAGCGAATACGCCTTAACAGGTGCAATTATCGCCACGGACCGTTATGCGATTGATGAAGCGACAAAAGTGCTTCAGAATGCCGCTGGAAACTTCTACATCAATGATAAGCCTACTGGCGCTGTTGTTGGTCAGCAACCATTCGGTGGTGCACGGGCATCAGGAACAAATGACAAAGCAGGAAGTGCTCAAAACTTGTTGCGCTGGATTTCTCCGCGAATGATCAAGGAAACGTTTGTGACACCTACAGATTACCGTTACCCATTTTTAGGATAATACAGGTATCAACTATAAAAAAAATCCCCAACAGCTGTTGGGGATTTTCTATTTATAAGCGTTTTCTAAAAAACAGACATCAGTTGCGTTGCCCTAGGTTACGACACACGTCCCATTAGCCCTTATATTTGATGGGCAAATGCACCAGTTTCTTAGTTTCAAAAAATTCTTCTTGGTAATACTCGGAGAGATCATAAACGGTCGCTTTAGGAAAATCGACCAACTCTTCAGCCAAATCACCTCCCTTTAAATAAATAATTCCATTTTTAAGTTCATGACGTTGCTTTTTGGCCACTCTATCTTTCACCCAATGTACAAAGGTTGGCATAGCAGCCACTGCTCTACTCACAACAAAATCATAAGTGTCTTTAATTTCCTCAACCCGGCAATGGGAGGTTTTAACGTTGGTCAATCCCAAACCAGCAACCACCTCATCTACGACTTTCAATTTTTTGGCAATACTATCTACCAAATGAAAATTCGTTTCAGGAAACATGATGGCTAGAGGGATTCCTGGGAAACCTCCCCCTGTTCCAACGTCTATTATTTTTGTGCCTGGTTTAAAAGCAATCAGTTTAGCGATAGCCAAAGAATGAAGCACATGCCTTAGATAAAGTTCATCAATATCCTTGCGGGAAACCACATTAATTTTAAGATTCCAATCTTTGTAGAGTTCTTCCAATTGTTCAAATTGCACTCCTTGTTCCTCAGACAATTCAGGAAAATAATGTTTTATAAGTTGCATTCTGCTTAAATTTTCAGCAAAAATAGGTAATTTTATACGGATATTTTTAGCATATTCATATCACCACCGGGACAATAAATGATTATCTTTGCGTTTTCACCTTATGGTGGCTTGATATTTGAAGTTATCACAGTAAATACATAAAATGACACAGCAAACCCTCTCCTTCTCCAGAAATGACTCAGCGAAATTCTTCAGAACATTAAATAAACGCGTTAACGATTATTTTAAGGACAATAATATTAAAAGAACCGGAAATTGGCAATTATGGGTTAAAACCGTAGTGATGTTTTCCATGTTCCTTACACCTTATTTTTTAATTCTCACTCTCGATCTTCCTTCGTGGGCCATGCTATTATTGACCATTGTCATGGGAATTGGAATGGCTGGGGTTGGTATGAATGTGATGCACGATGGGAACCATGGCGCATTTTCAAATAAAGAATGGGTCAATCGGTTAATGGGAAGCAGTATTTATATTTTAGCGGGAAATGTTTACAATTGGAAAGTACAGCACAATGTACTTCACCATACTTATACTAACATTCACGGTCATGATGAAGATTTGGAAGCTGGAAGAATTTTAAGATTTTCAAAACACGCGGAGTGGCATAAACATCATAAATTCCAACATTATTATTCTGTATTGTTATATGGTTTATTGACCATCAACTGGGCAATTACTACCGACTATCTGCAAATGAAACGCTATTTAAAACGCAAATTGTCTTATGGAAAATTCCCTAACCCGCGTACAGAATGGAGCAAATTGGTTATTTCTAAAATCATTTATGTCTCCATTTGGATTGTCTTACCATTGGTGCTTACGAACATTCCTTGGTGGCAAGTATTGTTAGGATTCTTCATCATGCATTATGTAGCTGGACTTATTTTAAGTGTCGTATTCCAATTGGCACACGTTATGGAAGATGCTGAAATGCCACTACCCCAAGAGAACGGCACTATGAAAAATTCATGGGCCATCCATCAGTTGGAAAACACCATCAATTTCGGAACGAAAAGCAAAATTGTCAACTGGTTTACTGGCGGTTTAAACCATCAAGTAGAACATCATATTTTTCCGCACATCAGTCATGTTCATTACACTAAAATTTCAAAAATAGTTAAAGAAACTGCTTTGGAATTTAACCTTCCATACAAAGAATATAAAACTACACGAATGGCCATTGTTGCACATTTCAGATATTTAAAAGAAATGGGACTTAACCCAGCATTACAAGCTTAATCATTACTTTATACATGAATTTACTTTCAGACAGAATTTTAAACATGTCTACCTCTGCCACTTTAGCAATGGCTGCTAAGGCAAGAGAATTAAAGGCAGAAGGAAAAGATATTATCGGTTTAAGCCTCGGCGAACCTGATTTCAACACGCCGGACTACATTAAGGATGCCGCCATACAGGCTATCAACGATAATTACAGTGCCTACACACCAGTGGACGGCTATGTAGAACTCAAAGATGCGATCATTACAAAATTTAAACGCGACAATGACCTGGACTATGTTCACAGCCAAATTGTAGTATCTACAGGTGCAAAGCAATCCTTGGCCAATCTTGCCGCGGTGTTATTAAATGACGGTGATGAAGTTATTTTACCATGTCCCTATTGGGTTAGTTATGCTGACTTGGTAAAACTAAACGATGGGATTCCTGTTGAAGTTCCGACGACTATTGCGACTGATTTTAAGATGACCCCTGAACAATTGGAAGCTGCCATTACTCCTAAAACGAAAATGTTATGGTACAGTTCGCCTTGTAATCCAAGTGGCTCTGTGTACAGCAAAGAAGAGTTGCGCGCCTTGGCTGATGTCTTGGTAAAGCATCCAAATATCATCGTCGTTTCTGATGAAATTTACGAACATATTAATTTTTCTGCTGAGCATGCTAGCATGGCTCAGTTTGAAGATATGTACGACAGAACCGTGACTGTTAATGGCGTTTCCAAAGCATTTGCAATGACTGGTTGGCGTATTGGCTATATTGGTGGTCCTGAAAAAATTGCCCGTGCCTGTAATAAAATGCAAGGACAAATCACTAGTGGTGCCAATTGTATCGCGCAACGTGCCGTCATTACTGCCTTGAACGAATCGCCATCAAAAGTTCAATTTATGATTGACGAATTTAAAATTCGTCGTGACTTGGTACTTGATTTACTGAAAGACATTAAAGGCTTCAAAACCAATATCCCTGAAGGCGCATTTTATGTCTTCCCTAATGTCTCTTACTATTTCGGAAAGACCTTAAGAGGCACAACTATAAACAATGCTTCAGATTTCTCCTTATACCTATTGGAAGAAGCTTTAGTGGCTACTGTTGATGGCGGCGCCTTTGGAAATCCAGATTGTATTAGAATTTCTTATGCCGCGTCTCAGGAACAAATTATAGAAGCTATCAAACGCATTAAAGCGGCAGTAAGCTAAATTTTTTTAAACGTATTTATCAGTATTCAGCAAGCCACTTTTATAGTGGCTTTTTCATACGATTAATTGCCAACGCAATCGATATCGTAACACTTTTTCCTGTTTTACATATTCTTCAACAAATTTTAACAAAATCCAACACTATCGCAACAATTATTACGCATCCCTTCGAAAGCCCTGTAAATATTGAAAAAACAGTATCCGTTCACCTCTTACAACCCTCTAAAAACCAAACACTTATTTTGTTTAAATTTTAATGTTTTTGGACCTATGTCACAAATATAAATAGTAAGACAAAATGATTACAACTCATTAATTAACAGTAGTTTATATTCTAATCTATAACACTGTTTAATAAAATATCCGCAATACTTTAACGTTATTTTTGTTAATATTTGGATTATTTAACATTGCGCATTGTTTTGTATGCATTTTATCGTTTTATTTGCTTCCATAATTCTAACCATTTTATAATGAAAACAAAATTTAGTCTAATTCTAACACTATGTCTAGTGTTGATTGCTCAAATAACATTTGGGCAACAAAAATCAATTTCGGGAACTGTTTCTGACGATTCTGGACTTCCATTGGCTGGGGTAAATATTTTGGTCAAAGGAACAAGTTCAGGAACTCAAACCGATTTTGACGGTAAGTATTCCATCAATGCCAAAACAGGGGATGTATTATCATTCTCGTATGTGGGATTACAAGCCAAAGAAGTTACAGTTGCCGCATCAAACACAATAAACGTGACTATGGCAGAAGATGCTGCAGTCTTAGATGAAATTGTAGTTGTTGGTTATGGTGTGCAAAGGAAATCAGAAGTTACAGGGGCAATTTCAAGCATCTCCGGATCTGATATCCAAGGCTTGGTCACTCCAAGTTTTGAATCGCAACTAGCTGGTAGAGCAGCTGGAGTTCAAGTAACTTCAAACAACGGAATTATTGGAGAAGCTCCAAGAATCAGAATTAGAGGGATCGCGTCTATCGGTTCAGGCACTTCACCGCTTGTTGTTGTGGACGGAATGCCTATTTATTCAGGAGACATTGGAGGTTATGCTTCATCAAATGGATTAGGAGGAATTAATCCAAATGATATTGAATCTTATGAGATTTTAAAAGATGGTGCCGCTACTGCTATTTATGGATCAAGAGCTGCCAATGGCGTCATTTTGATAACCACTAAAAAGGGGAAAAGAGGAACCATGAAGGTTAGCTACAACACTGTAACCGGCTTTGCATCTGCAATTAAAACCTTCGATTTGTTAGAAACACCAGACTTTTTAACCATTGCCAACGAAAAACGTACCAACAGAGGTCAAGAACCGTGGGCAATTGGTAATCAATTCAATACGGATTGGCAAGATGCCGTTCTAAATTCTGGAGCGCTTCAAACAGATCATAACCTTTCCTTAAGTGGAGGAACTGAATCCACTAAATACTTTTTCTCAATGGGATACGCCAACCAAGAAGGCGTGGCTAAATCTAATAGTTTGGCACGGTATAATTTGAGATCGAATATCGAACATAGCATTAACAATTGGCTTACTATCGGTGGAAGTATTGCAGTTACAAGAATTGAATATGAAGGTTTAAATACGGGAATGAATTCACTTTCTGGGAACATCTTTAATGCGACCAGACAATTACCAAACACACCAATTTATAATCCAAACCATCCAACAGGTTTTAACCTTTCTTCCGACAACAGTGTTGTAGGACAATGGGACAATACAGACCCGGTAGGTGACAATATTTCAAATATTGCTTATGTTTTAGCGAAAAACAAGTACAAGTCTAAATCTAACAGAACGATCGTAAATACGTTTGCGTCACTAGATTTATTTGAAGGTCTAAATTTCAGGTTCCAAGCAAGTGCTGACAACCCGTTAACTTCTGGATTTTTATACTGGAACCCAGTTCACGGTGATGGTCGAGGGTCTAACGGAAGGCTACAAAATAACAATACTGATTTATTGACTTGGAATATTCAAAATATCCTCTCATATAACAAAACATTTAAAGAAGCACATACTTTTGGTGTGACGTTGGTTGGAGAATATCAAAAAGCAAAAAACCAATCGTTTTTTGGAACTGGTACAGATTTATTGGATGAATTTTACAACCAAAACTTAGTTACCAACGCTTACGGCACACAAACTTCAGGTGGTAGCGTAACTGAAAATGGCATCATTTCTTACGTGGGTCGTTTAAGCTACAACTACAAGCAACGGTATTTCCTACAAGGGTCCATCAGACGTGATGGCATTTCAAAATTAAGCGAAGCTAACCGTTGGAACAACTTTACAGGCTATTCTGCTGGTTGGAATATCGCAAATGAAGGTTTTTGGGGCGATCTTAAAAACACAATTAATGAATTTAAGTTAAGAGGATCCTACTCTGAAGTAGGAAATACTGAAATAGGGAGCTACCCTTACTTAGGTTTGACGTCTGCTTCTAAATACGGTACTTTAAACGGGATTACATTCAGCCAGTTTGGTAACGACCAATTACTTTGGGAAACTAGTAAAAAGACGGACTTTGGTGTCGATATGGCCATGTTTAACAACAAGTTGAGAGTGACTTTTGATTACTACAACAATGATATTGATGGGTTGATTCTTGACGTTCCTTTACCCGCATCTTTAGGTGTTCCTGGTAGCAGAATCAAGAAAAACATCGGTGCCATGAGCAATAAAGGTTATGAGTTTGGAGTAGATTACAGAGCTGTATCAAATGACAAATTCACTTGGAATGTAACTGCTAACTTAACGCTAGATCAAAACGAAGTGTTGAGCATACCTAATGGTCAAGATATTTTGGGAGGGACATTTTCTGATGCCAACATTGCTCAAAACTTAATCATTAGAGAAGGTGAGCCAATCAACTCTATCTACGGATTTAGATATTGGGGTGTTAACAAAGCAAACGGAAATCCTGTTTACTACAAAGCTGACGGTACTTTAGTACAAGGTAACATTAGCACTGCTAGATATGCCGTGTATGATCCTAGCAACCCAGATGACGTTTCACAAGCTTCTTCATTAAGTGCCAGTTCTGACCGCGTGATTTTAGGAAATACGTTACCTAAATATTACGGTGCTTTAATCAACCGTTTGACCTATGGTGATTTTGATTTAAGTTTCATGTTCCGTTTTAGTGGTGGCAACAAAATCTTCAACTCCACAAGAAGAGATTTAGTGACCCAAAACTTAAACAATAACAGTACTGAAATCTTAGGCAGATGGCAAAGTCCTGAAAACCCAGGAGACGGTGTTACCCCAAGATTATGGGCAAGTAGCAACACCTTTACCAACTTAACAGGAAGCGCCACTACGAGATTCTTAGAAGATGGTGATTTTATCAGCTTAGACAACGTTACTTTAGGATACCAAATGCCTAAATCGTTAACTGAAAAAATCAGAGTAGACAATATTAGATTGTTTGTACAAGGACAAAACTTGTTAACCATTTCTGATTACAAAGGTTTAAACCCTGAGATGGAAACTGGTGGAGTGGATTTAAACGGAACTCCTAGAGCTAAAATTGTATCTGTAGGATTAAATGTTAATTTATAATAGTAATAAAATGAAAAATATATTCAAATTTTTAGCAATGTCTGTTATTGGAATCGGAATGGTTTCATGCTCAGAAGAGGCTATTCTAGACTTGAGCCCAATCAATAACATTTCTATTGATGATGCCTTCTCTTCTCCTTCGCTAATTGAAAGTTCGCTAAACGGTATGTATAACGCAGCGGCAATTGGTGAGTATAACGGAACAGGACGTGGGTATGTTTGGGGTGCAGCCTTTGTACAACAAGGCGATAACAGAGGTGAAGATGTAGTAAATACGGCTACGTTTTACCAACTGACCTATACGGCCACTTATGACGGCACAACAGCCAATAACGTGTACTATTGGGTAGATGGTTACAGATTGATTAACAGAACCAATCTTGTTATTGAAGGTGTTACCAAGGCCATTGAAGGTGGGATCATAACTACTGAAGTGGGCGCAGATTACATTGGCCAGGCCAAATTTTTAAGAGCGATCACCCATTTTGAATTGTTGATGTACTTTGCCAGACCTTACAACTTTACTCCAGGAGCATCTCACCCAGGTGTGCCTTACCGTGAAGTAGGTATTGACACTCAAAGTGAAATTGATTCAGAAATCTTAAAAGGCAGAAACACTGTAGCTGAAACTTACGAAAAAGTGTTAGCCGATTTAGATGCTGCAGAAAGCACCATCACCAACACACAATTGACAAAAGCATCGAAAAATGCAGCTATTGCATTTAAAACACGTGTGTATCTTCATATGAGAAATTGGAATAAGGTGATTGAAGAAGGCAACAAACTGATGGGTGCCTATACCTTAACCGCTGAGCCTGATGGTGTTTTTGATGATAGCTATGGCAACACAGAATCTATTTTCTCAACTTTACAATCAGCTACCAATAACCCAGGCGTTAACGCGGCGTTGGCTTCTCAGTACAACAGAAGACGACTGGTCGCTATCAGTCCAATTATTTGGAGAGATCCAAGCTGGTTAGTAGATGATAAACGTCGTTCTGAAACGTATGAAGGTGAAGATCCAGACGGAATGGTATTTACAGTTGGCGGAAGAAAATATACTGCAAAATACAGAGATGGTGTAAACTATACTGACGCGGCACCAATCATCAGATACGCTGAAGTGTTATTAAATATGGCTGAAGCTGAAGCTCGAAAATCGCCAGCTGATTTAACCGCAGCGTTAGAATTGTTGAACAAAGTGAGAAATCGCTCTTTAGCAAATCCTGCAGCTCAAGCTTACACAGCAGCGTCCTTCACAACTCCTGCAGCAATGGTAGGTGCAATTTTAAAAGAACGCCGAATTGAGTTCTTGATGGAAGGCAGACGCTGGTCAGACATTCACAGATTACAAGGTGATGATCTTCAACCTATCGATGGCATCCCTGCAAAAGTAGATAACGGAAACCCTCCTGCATCTGCTTACGAATTAGGAACACCATACACAGGACCTTTTGGAGTAGCCGCTATTCCTGGTTCAGATTCTAGATTCTTGTGGCCAATACCACAAATAGAAATTGATGCCAACCCAACTTTAGCAGCACAACAAAACCCAGGTTGGGAATAGTGAATTTATGTTAGTCTATAAATACGAGCTGTAAAACAAAGAAGTGCAGCTAAAAAGAAAACCGTTTCGAAATTCGAAACGGTTTTTTTGTTTTATAAAGTGACCTTAATATCCATTGTAAGAAATTCAGACACCCATACCATTTTGAATACTATTCCAGCAAAAGCTTTACTGAGTTTTTAAACAGAGAAGAAACACATATATAAAGGTCCATGTTTTATTAATTCACGGCCTTTAAAAAGCCGAAAAAGCTTTACATTTAAAGCTTCTAATGTTCTACATGACATCCATATCAAACACTTAATCACCCTTAATTAGTAGATAAGAATCTTATCTATTTCTCCAAAAGAACGGCGTGAGTAAGATCAAGACTGTAAACAACTCCAAGCGGCCTAACAGCATCAAAAAAGAAGCCCACCACTGCGCTAAAGGCGGCAAAGCGGCATAATTGTTAACCGGACCAAATGCGCCCAATGCCGGACCAATATTCCCTAAACTGGATGCGGCCAAACCCACAGAGGATTTAAAATCGATATCAAAAAAAGAGAATCCTAGAGCCCCCACAATAAAGGAAAGCATGTATAAGATGAAAAATCCCAGAATATTATACACCACCACCCCAGGAATGGCTTTCGTATTATACCGCACTGGCAATACTGCATTGGGATGCAAGGCCCGTTTAAATTCTAAAAATCCATTTTTAATTAGGATTAAGTGCCGTACCACTTTCACCCCGCCTGAAGTACTTCCGGCGGATCCGCCCAAGAACATCATCCCGAAGAAAAACACGATCAACAAAGGTGTCCATAAGGTATAATCAGCAGTAATAAAGCCTGTGGTGGTAATTACGGATAGCACTTGGAATAGCGAATGTCGCACTGCACTTTCGGCTCTTCCCCACACCATGGGATGATCAATGGAAGAGAGGCTCAAATCCGCTTTAAAATAAATTGTCAAAGCAGCAATCAGGGTAAAGGAAGCGATAAATTTGAAATACCAACGCAATTCCTCATCATTTAAGGCCTTTTGGACATTTCCTTTAAAAGCATAATAGCTCAAAACAAAATTGGTCCCTGCCAAGAACATAAATACAATGATGATGTATTGAATAATGGGTTGATCGTTCCAATGGGCCACACTGGTGTTTTTAGTAGAAAAACCACCTGTAGAAATCGTGCTCATCGCATGGTTGATCGCGTCGAAAAAAGACATACCTGCCACTTTTAACAAAATTGTTTCCGCCGCCGTGTAACCAAAATAAATAAGCCATAAACGCTTAGCTGTGTCGGTAATCCGCGGGTGTAACTTGTCCGCACTAGGCCCAGGGGCTTCAGCTGCAAACAACTGCATCCCACCAATGCCGAGCAAAGGTAAAATAGCAATAGCCAGAACAATAATTCCCATGCCCCCAATCCAATGGGTGGTACTGCGCCAAAACAGCACCCCTTTTGGCACCACTTCAATATCATTGATGATGGTGGCACCGGTCGTGGTATAGCCGGACATGGTTTCAAAAATAGCACTGGTAAAACTCGGAATCACTCCTGTGACCATATAGGGCAAAGCCCCAGAAATGGCCATCACAATCCATCCAAAGGTAACCACCATGTAGCCTTCCCGTTTGTTCATTTCCTTACGATGGTCTTTTGTGATCAGCATCAAGAACGCGCCCATCAACAATACCGCCATTCCTGACATGAACAATTTTAAGGTTACCCCATCATCATAGATCAAACTGATCAATGTAGAAAGGAGCATAAATCCACCATTAAATAACAGCAACAGCCCAAAAAAGTGAAAAATGATTTTATAATTAATGCTCATAGTGTGTCTTTCAAAACGAAAAGGACGTGATATTCAGTTTTTATTTCGGGTCAAGCCCTAAAGAATTAGGATTGAAAAGTTAGGTTAGAAAAAGAATTTCTCCACTTGGGTAATGGCTCTCGGCAAACAGCACACCACCACTCGATCTCCTGCCTGCACTTTAAAATCGCCTAAAGGAATAATTCCGGTACCGTTTCTGATCACCCCACCAATAATGGCCGATCGTGGAAAATCTAAATCTTTGACGTTCTTATCGGTGATTTTGGAACGCTTTTTAACCACAAACTCCAATAATTCCGCATTCATATTATTCAATTTGGTCATGGCCACGACTTCGCCTTTACGGATATATCTAAAAATATTATTGGCCGCCAAAAGTTTTTTATTAATTAAGGTATCAATCCCAATAGATTCAGAGATTTGATAATAATCCATGTTTTCAACTAAGGCAATGGTTTTTTTTACCCCTTTGGATTTCGCTACTAAACACGACATGATATTGGTTTCAGAATTCCCCGTTACTGCTACAAACGCGTCCATACTACTGATATTTTCTTCTTCCAGTAATTCTACATCACGCCCATCGCCGTGGATTACCAAGGCGTTTGGCAAATCGTCGGCCATCTCAAAAGCCACATCTTTATTGCTTTCAATCAGTTTAATCCTGAAATTGGCAGCACACAGATCCTTGGCGGTTTTATGGCCAATTTTGCTACCTCCAAGAATCATCACATTCTTGACATCCAATCGCATTTTACCAGACAATTTAAACAGATCTTCACTGCCCCCTTTTGAGGTCACGAAAATGACCTTATCGCCTTCTTTAAATTCAGTATCTCCGCGAGGGATGATGGTGTATTGTGTTCCAAAACGCTGAATAGCAATGGGGACGAAGTGAAGCTGCGGAAACACCTCGGCCGCCTCTTGCACTGTCTTATTCACAAAACTGGCACTTTCAGAGAGCCGTAAGCTCAACATGGTCAAGGCGCCTTCTTCAAATTCGTAGCCGTCGTCAAAACCGTATTGGTTAAGGAGCAATTCAATTTCACCCGCCGCTAAAGACTCTGGAGATATAAGCTCGTCAATTCCAAATTTGGAGAAGCCCACCTCATCTTTTTGATCAATAAATTCGGCATTCGAAATTCTAGCAATGGTTCTTTTAGCACCAAGCTGTTTAGCCAATACACACGCCGTGATATTTGTAGTTTCTGAAGAGGTTACCGCAATAAATAAATCAGAATTGGCAATTCTAGCATCTTTCAAAGTTGCTATAGAGGTTGCGTCGCCTTTTATCACCCGGATATCTAAGTGATCAATCGCGTAGACCAAATTTTCCTTTTTCGTGTCTAATAGGGTGATTTCTTGTGATTCGTACGATAATAATTTTGCCAAATGAAACCCCACTTCACCAGCGCCTGCAATAATTATTTTCATTAGTAGATGTATTCAAAAAAACGTACAAATATAAGACTTTAAAACATGTACATTTCAATTTCAAGTGGATATAATAGGAATCGTAGGAGTCCAATCAATTCTAATCGTTAATTCCCTGCGCTTTTAAAAGCACATTAGACCTACTTTTCGCAAATGGATGAGGGCTTAGCAATGAAAAAATATGTAATTTTGCCAAAAATAGTGGTATGTCAGAAAAAGTAAAGCCGTACAAGGACAGTCAGTTGAACAAGAAGGAACAAGTCGCCCAAATGTTCGACAATATTTCTAAAGAATACGACGGATTAAACCGGGTCATTTCTTTTGGAATTGATGTGAAATGGCGTAAAAAAGTGGTTGACATCGTGGCGAAATCCAAAGCCAAACGGATCTTGGATATTGCTACCGGCACGGGAGATTTGGCCATAAATTTAGCCGAAACAGAGGCCGAAGAAATTATTGGTTTGGACATCAGTGATGGCATGCTTGAAGTTGGCAGGAAAAAAATTGCCGCTAAACATTTAAGTGACAAGATTAAAATGACTCTGGGCGATTCTGAAAACCTTCCGTTTGATGATGATAGTTTTGATGCGATAACCGTAGCTTTCGGTGTTCGGAATTTTGAAAACTTAGAAAAAGGACTGTCGGAAATTTTACGGGTTTTAAAGCCTCATGGCACATTTGTGATTTTAGAAACATCGGTCCCTACCAAATCGCCATTCAAACAAGGCTATAAACTGTATTCAAAATACATTTTACCAACCATTGGAAAAGTCTTTTCAAAAGACCGTTCTGCCTATTCCTATCTCAGCGAGTCTGCATCTGTTTTTCCTTATGGTCAAGCTTTAAACAATATTTTAAGACAAATTGGGTTTAGTAATGTTGAGGATTTACCTCAAACCTTAGGCGTTGCCACTATTTACAAGGCTACAAAGTTATAACCTCCATTTGAATTCGGAACTCATTACCATGAAAAAAACAGTCCTCATTATCATGTTGACCTTGATCTATGCCTCAGCGTCAGCACAATTATTTACTAAAGAAAAAATTGCCAATCAAGAGAATTTTGACAAAGATTTTCTGACTTGGGGGTATTATTTGGGATTCAATAGTTACGATTTTAAATTTCAATATGAGGCGGCTCAGGCAGAAAGGCCCGATATTGCAGTCGAAACCACCATTGGTTTTAATGTAGGTTTGGTTGGTGATATGCGGATCAATGAGTATTTAAACTTGCGATTTGAACCTGGACTTTACATTACTCGTAGAAATCTGGAATACAGCAATGAAAACAATATTTTTACGCAGCATGACTATTTTATTACAAATGCGTTTAAGCCAGGCGATGCATTCCGAGAAGTGAAATCGACCTATCTCCACTTTCCATTATTATTAAAAGTGTCAACAAAACGTCTGAACAATTTTAAGCCCTTTTTAGTTGGTGGATTTTCTACCGCTTTAAACTTGTCGAGTAATGAAGACAACCCTGAAGACAATACTGTTGGAGAATTCCGCACTAAAAAAGGGATGCTTTTTTACGAATTAGGTTTCGGGATTGACTTCTATTTGGAGTGGTTTAAGTTTACACCTTCCATTAGAGGCGTATTTGCCATTAACGATGAATTGGTCAAAGATAACGACCCAAATAGTCCGTGGACAGGCAGTATTGATAAAATGCAAACCCGTGGGGTATTTATAAACTTCACCTTCCAATAGGGATTGGTGACCAGGCTTAACGTGCTTTTTTGGGTGCGGGAGGATTATTGACCCGCCCGAACGTGCCTTTTCGGTACGGGCGGGTTGTTGATTGTTGTAAAACGATTTATTCTAAAACATTAGCCAAACTTTGACGTAATTTTCTTTAAAAAAGCGCCAATAAGACTAAATCATTATAAGCAAACCTCACTCCTAACTCCCAACTCCTCACGCCTCACTCCTCACTCCTCACTCCTAACCCCTCCTCCTAAACTCACTCAATAAAATAGCCGTCGCTGTGGCCACGTTCAAACTTTCAGTCGATTGGTGTACGCTGTAACTGGGGATACTCAAGCGCTCTGATATCAACTGTTCAATTTCAGGAGAGATGCCACTGCCTTCGTTCCCCATAATCAGGATCCCGTTTTTTGGCAATTCGGTGTCATAAACGTTGGCACCGTCCATAAATGCTCCGAACTTTGGAAACTTAGTCTTTTTCAAAAACGCTGGCAAATCCAGATAGTGCACATATACTCGGGTTAATGAGCCCATCGTGGCTTGCACCACTTTAGGATTATAGCAATCTACCGTCGTATCACTACAAACGATATGTTCCACACCAAACCAATCGCACAGTCTAATGATGGTGCCCAAATTTCCAGGGTCGCGTACGGCATCTAACGCGACAATCATTCGTTCTGAAGACACGCTTTTGGCGTTTGGAATTTTGAAAACGGCCAGTACTTCTTGAGCACTGGTCAATCCGCTAATTTTTTTCAGTTCAGCGGCTGTGATCAGGCTAAAACGTTCAGGGTCCACCTCAAAATTGTCGGTCGTCGCATACAGATGCTCTAAGATATAGGAGGATTTTAAAAATTCCTGAACAGCTTTTATACCTTCCACAGTAAATAACTGATATTTTGAGCGGTGTTTTTTCTGTGCGAGGCTCGTAATTAATTTTATTTGATTCTTGGTCAACATCAAAATCTATTTACTTTTGTGACGTTATTAAATCGTGTCAAGGATTTATGCAATGTTTGTTTTACCATCCATAAAAACAGTAAATTTGGACTCATCAACACTTATGTCAATTTCTCTTTGAAACTTAAGGTAGCAAAAATATCATTTATTACAACACTAATCCTAATGTTGTCCTCCTGCAATGCCGTAAAACGGCTTAGCAGTGATGAATTATTGTTGATGGACAACACCGTTTACGTCAACGATAAAAAAAACAATACGGATGCGCTCAATAATTTGCTCTATCAGAAACCAAACGGGAGGTTTCCGCTGTTAGGAACGCCTATCCGATTGCACATTTACAATCTGGCCAGACCAAATATCGATTCGATACTGGATGCCAAATATCGAAATCCTAATGATCCTAAAACTGGTCTGAAAAATTTTCTATCCTTAAAACAATACGAAGCGCTAATCAACTCCAAGAGCACCTTTAATAGCTGGCTTAAAACTACAGGCGAGCCACCAGTTATTATCAAACCTGCCCGAGCGGAGAAATCGACCACAAATTTAAAAACCTATTATTACAAAAATGGATGGTTTAATGCTGATGCGTCTTATAAAGTGGACACTACAGACACCCAAAAAGGTGAAATAAATTATTACGTCAACACGGGCGACCCGTATTATTTAGATTCGATCAGAACCAAAATTTATTCGCCGGTCATCGATACCCTTTATAAAAGCATCAAAAAGAATTCTTTACTTGTAAAAGGAGAACAATTTAAGGAAAGCAACTTGACCAATGAACGCGATCGGATGACCACTGAATTGCGTAACTCCGGATTGTTTCACTTTGCGCAGGATTATATCACGTTTGAGATTGATACCATAGGCACCAATAAAAAAGTCAATACGGATATCATCGTGCAAAATAGAACCATCCGCTACGACGATTCCATAGAAGTCACACCTTTTAAAATCTACAAAATTAAAGATGTGAACATCTTCACGGATGACACCTATCAAAATAAAGATGTGGCGCCCACAGATACCATTAATTACAAAGGCTTTCACATTTACAGTTACGGGAAATCAAAATACCGAGCCAAAGCTTTAACCGATGCTGTTTTTATAACAAAAGACGGAATTTTTAAAGATATTAACCGCACCCGTACCTATCGGCATTTAAGTGAATTGCGCACCTTTAAATATCCTAATATTGAATATGTAGAAAACGATAAAGACACTACGTTAACCGCAAACATTTATCTCATACCGAAGAAAAAATTCGGACTCAATTTTAATGCGGAAGTCTCACAAAGTAATATCCAAACCATTGGTTTTGCTTTTAGTGGCGGCCTTTTAATGCGAAATGTATTTAGAGGCGCAGAAACCTTGGAGGTTTCGGGCCTAAGCTCTATTGGCGCATCTAAAGACGCTAAAAATTCAAAAGATGCCTTTTTTGATATTACGGAAATTGGGGCAACGGTAAAGCTCACAATTCCGCGGTTGTTTTTCCCTGTAAATACGGACAAAGTTATCCCTAAGTACATGTCGCCAAGCACCAGAATTCTTACCTCTGCCACCAGTCAGCGCAACATCGGGTTGGACAAGCAGACCTTTACCGGAAATTTAAGCTACAATTGGTATCCTAATCAGCGGGTTACCAATACGCTCGACCTCATCAGTGCACAGTTTGTAAAAAACCTAAACGTAGACAACTATTTTGGAGTGTATCAAAATTCCTTTAGCAGTCTGAATACTATTGCTAAGGACATTCAATATATTGATCGAACGCAAGATTTAAGCATCCCCAATGGTGCCAATCAATTTATTAGAGATGTGCTGAGCCAGGGCACAGCGCTATCGCCAATTGACGAGGATTATAAAACCATCAGTAATATTGACCAGCGCAAAACAAGATTGACAGAAAACAACCTTATCATTTCTTCCAGTTTCAATTATATCAAAAATAAAAGAGTAAATATTTTCGATAATGACTTCTCCATCATCAGATTTAGAGTGGAATTTGCCGGAAATATTTTAGCCACAATTGGCAATCTTACGGGCGCTCCTAAAAATGACAATGACCGTTACGATATTTTTGGCGTGGCGTTTTCACAATACACCAAGACGGAGTTTGATTATGTCAAATATTGGGATTTGGGCAAAAGAAGCGTTTTTGCGGTGCGAAGTTATTTTGGGATTGCCGTGCCTTATGGCAATTCAGAAAACATTCCATTTTCTAAAAGCTTCTTTGCAGGAGGACCCAATGACAACCGAGCATGGACCGCCTACAACTTGGGCCCAGGAAGTTTAAAATCGACCAATGAGTTTAACGAAGCTAACTTAAAGCTACATTTCAGCGTGGAGCAACGTTTTAATTTGTTCGGATCTTTATTTGGTGCCTTTTTTGTGGACGCGGGAAACATCTGGAACGTATTTGACAACGTGACGGATGAGGCCCAAACCTTTGATGGTTTATCTTCCTTAAAAGATATAGCAGTAGGTTCAGGGTTTGGCTTGCGCTATGATTTCAGCTTTTTTGTGTTGCGGGGCGATATCGGTTTTAAAACTTATGACCCCTCCTACAATGTGGGCGACCGCTGGTTTAAAGATTACAACTTCAACAACGCCGTGTACAATATCGGTATCAACTATCCTTTCTAAAAAATTCTTAGAATAACAGTTCTATAGAGG
>Ga0114916_1000639_pt1 | contig 22282 bp, 24 predicted proteins | sample MalvirAntarct_66_FD_83501 | JGI IMG/M metagenome (GOLD analysis project Ga0114916, IMG submission 83501) | Marine viral communities from the Global Malaspina Expedition - Malaspina viral metaG Antarct_66 | ecosystem: Environmental > Aquatic > Marine > Oceanic | place: West Anvers Island... | reverse complement strand
TAAGCGGGTTATCTGATCGTTTTTGATCGGTTTGCCGCTTTCAAAATCGGCGGAGGCAGAAGTCAGCCAGAAATGCATGGCTACTTCAGACCATCCCTAGGGGCAATTCAGCTTTCATAACCAGCTCCTAACTTAACGTGTGTGATGAAATTATAAGAGCGGCAAGCTGTTACTCATATGACACGGTAATTACACTGGTGTTATGAATCAAATTACCCAAGGATTAAGTGGGGCCGGTAGCATTCGAGCAAGCATAGCCATCCCGATTAATTGGCTCAGTTACCTAGCGGCCACACCATATGAAAATCATTCAGCCGTTGAGCTGGGGGTCGCAGGCGCTCAAGTTTTAAATTTGAGAGGCCCATCCACGCAGCGCTTCTGGCTAGGACGGGCCGACGGGTGACAGGCGCCCCTCGGCTCTTGATGAAGGGGCATAGAACTGGCACTGCCGGAGCAGAGAACAGCATCGGCATCGACCAGGGGCGTATTCTCGATATGCGCCGCATCAGACTTTCCCGGCTCAAAGCTGGGATACTGACCGCTGCGATCTCAGACCAAAAGATGGGTCTCGTCGATCACATGCATCGCTTTGCGTGACGTCCGCGTTTGCAAGCTACCCGCGGCAATTATCGGTGCCTTTTGGAAGACATCACGAGGAAGACCACATACTGCTCGACAATGACAGACTTAACTTGGTAATAGCCTATGTAGGAGGCGATAGCGGCGCGGCCATAAGGGGCGGCATTCAGAATGGCAATGGAGCTTCAAAACGCTGCGTATCGTCACACTTTTGGTCAGGGCCTCATATTCGCGGCAGAGAACGCGATCGCGATCGGCGGCATATCAGAGCGGACTGGTGGTTTTCCACAGCGACTGTAGTGATTTCGTAGCAGCACCACTGGGTCCCCCACAGACATTCGCTCAACTGGTGAAGTAGACGCCAACTGAATGTAAAAATTGTATGTGCTGTGGAAAAATTAAATCACTCGCTCATGTTGCTTTGAGCTGAGCCGAGAAGGCCGACTCAGCCCATTGTTGCATGACACGCTGTCAGGATCCTCCTCCCGTGTAAGGAGACGTTATGATCCGGCTTACCCCTGTGGCAGCTACTCAGAAATAACTTTCTTGTCATTTATTACCATGTGAGCGGTTGTTTATTTCGGCTGGCATTCCGCGGAACTCTACCGCGTGAAGTCGCCCGTCTGGAGTACGAATTTTTATTTCATATGGCCTAACATTTCCCTTAAGTGTGTTATTTATAGCTTTATTATCCGAACGCTCTTTATTCATAGGGGCCACACTCACCACCTCGCCGCGCTTCAGCAGATCCAGCATTACTTGGTGACCATCCCCAACAGTGTGATCGTGCCGCATAGCACTTTCTTGTTCCGTGCCGGCGACGGCTGCGAAAGCTGCCGAAATTAGCGAAATCGTCACCAGTGCTTTACTAATTTGGTTCATCATTTATCCCTCTTCCCCGATTTGCGTTTAAAAAACTATTGCTCGCTTTCTGTCTCAAACATCCCAAGTATAAACTGCACGTCTAGGGTTCCCTTAGCAAAGGGAAGCCTAAGCATCGATGATTGTTGCAGGGTAAGTGCTGATACCTGCAACAACCATAATCGTATTAATATCGCGGAGGTGTCCGTTAAAGTGGTATCAGCCGTTTTTAACGCCTACTGGGGCACCGAGAAATTCGACCGAATGGACGACTCCGTCAGGGGTTTTAATTTTAATCTCATACGTTCTTACATCACTTCCGGACACTGGTGAATTACCCATTGGGGTCACGCTTAGCACTTGCCCGGTTTTTAGCAGATTGACCATCACTTCATGACCATCGCCAACAGTATGGTCGTGTCTCATGGGTTGATCGCCTTTATTTGCAGCGATGAGAAAAGGAGATGTAGCGGTTAGAACAAGGGCGATAACGAGCTTTTGCATGCTTTTCATTGTGCTTTCCTCAGTGTTGGGGCCTGATTTGAGTGTGGCGGGTGAATACTTACGGGATGCTGTCCCTAAAATTACATTTGCGTAACCTCAGTGACAGCCAACAAACGTTCAGCTCCTGCGCTTTGGAAACTGGAAACAGGTCTGAACGACCTGATCTTCCACAAATCGCAATTACTGGTTACCGCAAGGATCTCGATGTCGCCCCTTACCCCTTAAAGGCTTACCTCTTCTACATTCGACAGCGAATATCGAGGAGACATCCACAGTTCGACAGGTCGTACAGCGTCACCAGGCGCGCCGTGTTCCTCACCAAATCACGGAAGCGCGTCACGCAGCCAGACTGGCGCATGGTCACTTCGACTTGGAGCAGCGCTGCGCAAACCCGAGAGCGAGTAAACTTGGTGCAGATTACATTTTTGTAAGCTTTTTAAAAAAATCGAAACCTCACAGCCTCCCGGCTTGTCCGTTCTTAGGTAACACCGAGGGCTGATTATCAAATCTGAGCTCTCACAGTATTAGTAACGCAACTGCCCGGCATGATCGAAAAATACGCAGACTTTAGTCAATGCAATACTGTGGCAGCACATCACCAAGAGGAGTTGATATGAAAATGTCTTATTGGCGTTTCGCTGCGATGGTGGCCACATCAACCGCCATCATGTACGGCGTTATGTATTTGAATACTTACACGTTCGAGCATGTTTTATGGAGTGAGACCCGTGCTTGGATGGCGATAGTGATGGGATCCGTCATGGCGATTATCATGCTCGCCTTCATGCTCAATATGTACAAGAAAAAGGCGCTGAACGTAGCGATATTCGCAGGCGGAGCAGCTTCCTTTGCTATTGCCTTGTGGCTTGTTCGTAGTCAGGCAACTGTCGACGATACCGACTATATGAAGGCCATGATTCCTCACCATTCTATAGCCATCATGACGAGTGAGCGCGCTCAGATCTCAGACCCGCGCGTTCGCAAGCTGGCGGATCAAATAATTGAGGCTCAGCGCCGAGAGATTTCTGAAATGATGTTTCTGATTGATGATTTAGACAGGGCTAACTGACGCAAGGTATCGCGCGACTTTCTCGCTCCGGTCCATTCTTCTTGCAAAAGTGATGCTGCGATTCCGACGAGGTCATACGCTTATTAAGCGCGCTGACCTGAGCGGCCAGCACACGAAATAACCATTTATGACGTCGGTGTAGCAAGACGCTTGTCGCGGGAAAGCTCAACTACTGCGCCATTTCCTAACGTGCCCATTGCTTTTAGCTGCCATGTACGTGCACTTTGCCATCCGTATGAGTGTGGGTATTGGAGGATGGCTCGGCATGGTCGTCGGTAGCGCTGCTGCCTTTCGAGCTGGAGTTACTTCCATCATGGTGATCATCGCCGTTACTGCTCGCAGAATGGTGATCGGACTCTGACGCTGAGCCGCCGTGGTGGTCTGCTGCCGCTATACCGCGACGTCCAGGCTCTCCTCCAGCGGCAACATTGCCATGATGGTCAGAATTGCTACCATCTAGGCCATCGTGATTTCGCGTCTGACTCTCACCGCCACCGTGCTGGTGACCGCCACTGGCTGCGACGAGCGCCTGGTATTGCGTAGCGTCGATCTTGGGCAACTGGCTGAGGAAGGCAACCATGCCCCAGATATATTCGTCGCCCATGCTCTTGCCCCAGGCCGGCATGCCTGTTGCCTTGATTCCATGCTTGATGACCCAGAAGGCGGATGCGGGGCTTGCGTCAATGCCAATCTTGGCCAGGTTCGGAGGGGCTGGATACAGCGCCTGACTCAGCTCTGTTAGTTCGACACCGGGCGCCAGATGGCACCCAACGCACATGGCGTTGTAGTTCCCGGCGCCACCACGAATGAGATTCTCGTCATCTAGATCGGGAACCACAATGTCCTTGGAACGCGCTTCAATAGAGCGATCACGCGCCATTGAAAGGAACGCATACACGGCAGGGTGATGAGGATCGTCAGCTCCTACGTTAATCACTCCGGAATAGGCTCCAGCTAGTATTGCAGCAGTACCAGCAGCGCCTGCTACCAAGAGGGTTGTAATTGTTTTTTTCATATTAACCTCTAAAGCCACATTCGAATGCCGGCGACAAAGCGCACCTCTTCAACATCTTCTCCTTCGTCGCGCAGCATGTCTGCGGTATTACCGTATGAGCGACTCCAGGAAATCCCGATGTAGGGCGCAAATTCGCGAACGATTTCGTAGCGCAGGCGCAAACCCAGTTCAGTATTTGCCAGGCCCGAGCCCACTACTCTTTCAAAATCATTCTTGCCGTAGAAATTGGCTTCCGCAGTTGGTTGGAGGATCAGTCGATTGGTCAGCAGGATGTCATAATCGCCTTCTAAGCGAACTGCAGCCTGGCCCCCTTCGCCAACGAACGCAGTGGCCTCGGCTTCAAAATCGTAAAGCGCCAGACCTTGCATACCGATGGCAGCCCAGGTCTGTGGAGACTCGGGCTTGAAGTCTTGGCGAACGCCAGCAACGACGTCCCACCACGGGCCGACCGAATGCCCATACAACAGCTGCAGCTCGGCATCCTCGGTTACGCCGTTGGTACGCTCTCCCTCGGAACGAAACCAGACCCGATTGATATCGCCTCCCACCCAGCCTGAGGCATCCCAGGCCAGGGTGCTGCCCTCATCAGCGTCCTGATATTCAAGCTGATCGAGCAGGAAGAAGCTGTTGATGCCGCTATCGTGCACTGTATGTCCAGGCAGAGGCGCGAAGGCCGCTTGGCGATCGGCATCCGTGAGGACGGGGATCGGTGTACGACTGGTGGTTCTCGGGGAGCCATGGTTCATTTGGGAGTGATCCATGTTGCTGTGATCCATCCCTTCCATTTGCTCTTGCATGGCGCCGTGGCCCATCTTGCTATGGTCCAGCGGCATGGAGCCGCGGCCCATAGTCGAGATATCCATTCCTTCTGCGGCAAAGGTAAAGCCGCCGCTCAGTGCGCTCATTGACACCGCCAGGGCAATGAGCGATGGACGTGATAGCTTAATGGTCATGGTTCGAATCTGCCTCGGCATGGTCGCTGCCATGCTCACCGGTCATTTTTTGGTGGTCCATGCCTTCATGGTTCATCGAGCCGTGATCCATTTGCTGATTGGCTGGGCCTTGGCCTCGCACCTGAGGAGGCTGCTTCTCACTGGCAGCTTTGGAAGAGTCAACGGCGTGCCGTCCATGATCGCTGTGATTTTCTTCGGCCAGCGACACTGGGATATACAGGGCAGCCAAAAGGCTCAACATTGCGGCACTGCAGAAAAGGGGGTTTCGTATCGGGGAATTGCCCATTAGATATCTCCTTCACTCATCCACGCGAACTTCACGGAACATGCCCATTTCCATGTGGAGCAGCAGGTGGCAGTGATAGGCCCAGCGCCCTAGCGCATCTGCGGTTACGCGATAGCTGCGCTTCGAGCCAGGAGGTACATCAATGGTGTGTTTGCGAACTAGGAAGTTGCCGTTGTCATCCTCCAGATCGCTCCACATGCCATGAAGGTGGATGGGGTGGGTCATCATAGTGTCGTTGACTAAGGTGATACGAACACGCTCGCCATACTTCAATCGCAACGGTTCCGCATCAGAGAACTCAATGCCATCGAATGACCAAGAAAACTTTTCCATGTGACCTGTGAGATGCAGCTCGATAGTACGACTCGGCTCGCGCCCATCCGGATCGAGGAAGGTGCTGTGCAGATCTGAGTAAGTCAGGACACGGCGACCGTTGTTGCGAAGCCCGATTCCCGGGTCATTTAGCTTGGGAGTTGGCGTCATGGTCTGCATGTCGACCAGAGGGTTATTGGTTTCGGAGGCCGGATGGGACTGCATCGCTCCACCCGTGCCTGCCATCGTTGAATGATCCATGCCAGCCATACTGTCGTGGTCCATACCTGCCATCTTGCTATGATCCTTGCCTGCCATGCCGCCCTGCATGGAGCCATGATCCATTCCCTCCATGCTGCCGTGATCCATTCCCATATCGCTCATGGAGATCAACGGGCGAGGATCAACTTCAGGAACAGGCGCGCTCAGCCCTTCGCGAACGGCCAGGGTGCCGCGTGAATAGCCGGTGCGGTCCATGGACTGCGCGAAGATGGTGTAGGCCTGCTCGCTATCGGGTTCGACTATTACATCGAAGGTTTCGGCCGCAGTAATACGGAACTCATCGACGCTAACAGGTTTGACGTACTGCCCATCGGCCGCCACCACCGTCATCTTTAGACCCGGGATACGGACATCGAAATAGGTCATGGCCGATGCATTGATGAAGCGCAGGCGGATTTTCTCACCCGGCTTGAAAATACCAGTCCAGTTGTTATCCGGCGCCTGGCCATTCATCAAGTAGGTGTAGGTATAGCCACTGACATCGGCAAGATCAGTCGGGCTCATTTTCATCTGGGCCCACATCTTCCGATCAGCGATCGCTGCGGACCACCCCATCTCGCTCACGTCATCGACGAAGTCGCCGACAGTACGTTTGTGGAAGTTGTAGTAATCCGATTGCTTTTTGAGCTTGGCCAGAACCCGTTCCGGATCTTCGTCAGTCCAGTCACTTAGTAGCACGACGTAGTCACGGTCGTAGCTGAACGGCTCCGGCTCTTTGGCATCGATCACCAGAGCACCATAGACGCCAGCCTGCTCCTGCAGTCCCGAGTGACTGTGGTACCAATAGGTGCCGTTCTGGTTAACCTTGAATTTGTACTCATACATGCCATCGGGGGCGATGCCGTGGAAACTCAGGCCAGGTACGCCATCCATGTTCGCCGGCAGGATGATGCCGTGCCAGTGAATCGAGGTATCTTCCTGCAGACGATTACGAACGCGCAGAGTCACGGTCTCGCCTTCCCGCCACCGCAGGGTCGGCCCCGGAAGTGAGCCATTGATGGTCATCGCGGTACGAGCCGCGCCAGTAATATTTACCGGGGTTTCACCGATGAACAGATCAAAATCGGTACCGGCCAGCACGTTGGCCTGACCGGGACTGGTCACGGCCCAGACCGGCATACGCCACATGCCTAAGCCGCCGAGAATACTGGTGGCGGCTAGCCCCTTGATGAAAGTGCGCCTTGTGGTTTTGCTTTGCATCCCGTTATGTCCATTAATCAGATGAGCCGGTGGTGAGCAATCCGGTCTCGGGTTCGTTGACTGCCCCACTATCGAGATTCCACCTTCAACCTTTCCCACTGTTGTGTGAACTCGTTCCAGCGAGCAGCGCCTCTTCAGCAGTTGGTAAGCTCAGCTTATTTGGCGTCGCAATTTGCAACAGGCGCCTCGGCTTATGCTGCTTGGAGGCGACAGATTCTCAAACCGCCACTCAGGTGCCCCATATGCCAACTGACACATTCGCCCCTGCCAAGTCGGAGTACTCGGCAACGCATGAAAACAGGGGCATTGTTCGATCCCCCTCGAAATACCCGTTAATTCGGTTTCCGTTTGAACGGAGTGCTTTGTTCTTCAGGCACGACGCCAACTTAACCGCGGCATCCTGTCACAGGCCTTAGCGAAACATTACAGTTCTGTCAGGTTCTAGTTTTTCTGACTGTTAAGTTCCGGTGTGGCTGTTCAACAAATGGCTGACTTCAGCCGTCACGGATTTTGAAAGTGGAGCATCGGTAAAAACGATCAAGTCATCTGCCCACGTCTTAGCTTTCAGCCGCCGCAAGTACATGCTGCGGCGGGCTGCGATCTGCCAGCTGACGTCGACTTCCGGGAGCGACCAGGTTGCATGCTTTACATTCGGTCGTCGGCTTGACGCAGTCGTTCCAGAAAACTCTCGGCGTCGGTTTCACCAACCGTGCGAAGGTCCTGCCACTCATCACCACTGGGGGCAAACAATTGCAGTGCCGGCGGGCCAAACAGCTGGTAGCGATCAAGCAGCGCGCGTTGCTCGGCATCGCTACGCGTCATATCGAAGCGCACCAGCCGGTAATCAGCCAGCTGCTCGCGCACAGAGGACACTTCGAGTACTTCTCGTTCGATTACTTTACAACTGATGCACCAGTCGGCGTACCAGTCCAGCAGCAAAGGTTGGCCGGCAGTTTTCGCTGACAACAGTGCCGCATCCAGGGCTGCTGGGGTGTCCAGGGTCTGCCAGCCGACGGTTGCGCCGATTTGAGGCAAGCCTTGGGCGTCCAGGCGACCCAGTGGGCGCAGCGGGTCGGTTTGACCTTGCAAAGCGCCCACCCAACTGCTGATGCCGTAAACCAGCAAGGCCACACCAAGCAACTGGGCAAGCTTCTGCTTGCCGGGCTTAGGAATAAATTCCAGGGCGCCCAGCCACAACGCAGTGCCAACCGCCAACAGGCCCCACAAGGCCAGCGTCACGGGAGCGGGTAACACACGCTCCAGCAGCCATACAGAGACACCCAGCAACATCAGACCGAAAACCTTGCGTACGCCGACCATCCAGGTCCCGGACTTGGGCAACAAGGCGGCGCCACCAGTGGCGAACAACACCAACGGCGCCCCCATGCCCAGACCCAGCGAAAACAGCTTCAGCCCGCCGCCCAGGGCATCGCCGGTGGCGCTGATGTACAGCAGCGCACCGACCAGTGGTGCTGTCACGCAGGGTGATACAAGCAGGCTTGACAGCACGCCTAGCGTTGCGGCCCCTATCATTGAACCCCCGCGGGTTCGGCTGGCCAGGCGATCCATTCGTTCGGTAATAAAGCGCGGCATACGCAACTCGAACACCCCGAACATGGCCAGGGCAAATACCGAAAAGAACAGCGCAAAGGGCACCAGTAGCCACGGTGACTGCAGGCGCGCCTGCAGGTTGAGGCCAGCTCCGAACATGCCCATCAGCGCTCCGAGCAGTGCGAAGCAGGCAGCCATGGGAAGTACGTAGGCAAGCGACAGGCGAAAACCTCGTAGCCCACCGAGTTGTCCACGCAGCACTACGCCGGAAAGGATGGGCAGCATCGGCAGCACGCAGGGAGTGAAAGTCAGCCCCAAACCGGCCAGAAAGAACAGTGCCAGACTTCCCCAGTCCAAGGTCGTTTCCGGTTGCGCAGGCGATACCGGGGGCGAGTTACCGATCTGAAAAGTGCGCATTTCAGGTGGGTAGCACAGTCCCAGATCGGCGCAGCCCTGGTAGCTCACCTGCAGGGTGAACGGCCTGTTCTGAGGGTTATCAATCGGTAGTTCTAAGTCCGTAATGCCGTAGAACACCTCGACATCGCCGAAATACTCATCGGTTTTCGGTTCGGCTGCAGGCCATTGCGGGGTGCCGATTGTTACTTGCGGATGGTCGCTGTTGAAGGCGAAACGATGTTTGTAGAGGTAATAGCCATCGGCATTTATGAACCGCAGGCGAATACTGTCGGTGTCGGCTTCTATCAGATCAAGGCCAAAGGCCAGATCCACCGGCAGGAAGTCCTGGCTGTTATTCAGGGGGGCGTTGAACAGGGCCGGCTGTGAGCGAGGCAGATCAAAAATCCCAGCACTGACCGGCAGTGGGATCAGTAAAAGCAGGCACAGCAAAAGGCGGAACATGGGTATCTCGCGGAACAAGAGTTAACGAAAGGCTCCGGACATAATTCCGCCTCGCAAGTCAGGAAACTGTCCTGAGCAAGCGAGCCGGACGGGGTGATCGCTGCGATCATCCAGTGATCACCCCCGCGTTCTCTTTTGCTGCCACCCGCCTGGGAAAGCCGGTCAGCGGCACGGAGCCTGAATTTACGGGTACTTGGCGAGGACCTCATCCTGCCCTGAACGGGTAAGCCCGATTACCTCGTAGGCATGTTTGGCATCACCGTGCTCCATACCGGGCGATCCAGCCGGCATGCCGGGCACGGCAATACCTAGCAGGTCGGAACGCTTGCGCAATTCGAGTATCTGCGCCACCGGCACGTGGCCTTCAACGAACTTGCCGTTGATCACACCGGTGTGACAGGACGCCAGACGCGGCTCCACTCCTAGGTCTTGCTTCACCGAACGCATGTTGCGTTCAACATGGTCGCGGACCGCAAAGCCGTTGTCCTCCAGATAGGAGATCCAGTCCTTGCAGCAACCACAGTTGGCGTCTCGGTGTACATCGATGATCAAGGGTTCAGCGGCATGGATCGCCCCACTTACCAGCAGCGCCGCAAGGGCTGATATACGCAGTTTTCTAGACATATAAGAACCTTGTTTGCCTTTCATTTTCAGTTGCAGCCGCAGCCACCGCTGCCACCGCAACCCGTCTTTTTCATGTTGTTCGTCCCGGCTGCCGGACTGGCCAGCTGCGCGGGATATCCCGCATCAGTCAGGGAAGCAATCAGCACTTGGCTGTCGCTCTGGCCGCTAACCCGCACCCTGGCGGCTTGCAAATCGACATCCACCTTGGTGACGCCCTCGACAGTGTTGAGCGCCTCGGTGACATGCTTGACGCACGAGCCGCAGCTCATGCCTTCGACGTTCAGTTCAATGGTGCTCATGAGAATCTCCTGGGAAGTCACCGTAATGGTTGAGCAGATGTTCAACCTTGCCAGAGCGGCAAGGTCAAGCGTTTCAATCGATCGATACCTTGCGCAGCCTCAACGCGTTAAACACCACTGAGGCCGAACTCAGGCTCATCGCCAGCGCGGCGATAATCGGCGACAGCAGCAGGCCGGTCAGCGGGTAGAGCAGGCCTGCGGCCAGCGGGATGCCCAGAGCGTTATAGAGAAAAGCAAAGGTCAGGTTCTGGTGCATATTGCGCACGGTGGCCACTGACAGGCTCCTTGCGCGCAAGATGCCCAGCAGGTCGCCCTTGACCAGCGTGACTTGAGCGCTGTTCATCGCCACGTCGGTGCCGGTGCCCATGGCAATGCCGATATCGGCGCGCGCCAGGGCTGGGGCGTCGTTGATGCCGTCGCCGGCCATGGCCACGCGGTGCCCTTCTTGTTGCAGGGCGGCGGCCAAGCGTTCCTTGTCCTGTGGTTTGACCTCGCCGTGCACCTCTTCGATGCCTAGCTCGCGGGCCACTGCGCGAGCAGTAGTCAGGCCATCACCGGTGGCCATGATCACCCGCACGCCATCCGCCTGCAGGCGCTCTACCGCCAGTTTCGACGTCGGCTTGATCGGATCAGCCACTGCCAGCAGACCAGCCAGGACGCCGTCCACCGCCAGGAACATGATGCTCACGCCTTCGCCGCGCAACTGTTCGGCCCGCGCACTGAGGGAGCTGGCATCCACGCCGGCATCATTCATCAGCGCGGTATTGCCTAGTTGCAGACGGTGGCCATCAACCTGGCCACGCACGCCGATGCCGGACGCTGATTCGAATGTCTCGGCCGTGCTCAGTGCCAGGCCTTGTGTACGGGCATGGTCGACGATGGCGTGGGCTAGAGGATGTTCGCTGCCCTGATCGAGGCTCGCTGCCAGGCGCAGCACCTCATCCGGAGTGAAACCAGGCGCTGCCTCTACACTGTGAAAGGCCGGGCGACCTTCAGTCAGGGTACCCGTCTTGTCGACGATCAGGGTGTCGATCTTGCGCAAATTTTCGATGGCACCCGCATCACGGAACAGTACACCGCTGCCGGCCGCCTTGCCGGTCGCGACCATCACCGACATTGGCGTGGCCAGGCCCAGGGCGCACGGGCAGGCAATGATCAGCACCGCCACCGCGTTGATCAAACCGAAGACCCAGCTCGGCTCCGGCCCCCAAAGACCCCAGACAAGGAACGTCAGTATGGCGATAGCGATTACCACCATCACAAAGTAACCGGCGATAACATCAGCCAGTCGCTGCATCGGTGCTTTGGAGCGCTGCGCCTGGGCAACCATTTGCACGATCTGCGCAAGCATGGTCGAGCTGCCGACCTTCTGCGCCTGCATCACCAAGCTGCCGTGTGCATTGAGGGTGGCACCGATGAGACTGTCACCGACGTGCTTCATGATCGGCACCGGCTCGCCGGTCAACATTGACTCATCTACTGCGCTTTCGCCCTCCAGTACCAGACCGTCGACAGGCACCTTCTCTCCAGGGCGCACTCGCAGCCTGTCGCCCGCATGAACATGGGTGAGCGGAATGTCGTTCTCCGTACCGTCGGGATTGATGCGTCGCGCGGTCTTCGGCGCCAGGCCAAGGAGTGACTTGATCGCCGCCGAAGTCTGCGAGCGCGCCTTCAGCTCAAGTATCTGGCCGAGCAAAGTCAGCGAGATGATCACTGCCGCCGCCTCGAAGTACACACCGATGCGCCCGTCTTTCAAGAAGTCGGCGGGAAACACGCCCGGCGCGAGAGTGGCCACGACGCTGTACAGATAGGCGGCGGCGGTGCCGAGACCGATCAGCGTCCACATATTCGGACTGCGCAGCAGGAAGGAGCGTACGCAGCGCTCGAAGAACGGCCAGCCGGACCAAAGCACTATTGGAGTGGCCAATATGAGTTCGACCCAGTTCTGCGTGGAGCCGTGAAATAGGTTCAGAGAGTGCCCCCCCATGGCCAGCACGGTGACGATCACCGTCAACGGCAGGGTCCACCAGAAGCGCCGAGAGAAGTCCTTAAGCTCCGGGTTCTCTTCTTCGTCTAGTTCCGGAATCACAGGCTCCAATGCCATACCGCAGATTGGGCAGCTTCCTGGTCCTGCCTGGCGAATCTCCGGATGCATCGGACAGATGTATTCGGTGCTAGGTCCGGACGGCGCTTGAGCTACATCTTGATGGTGCTCATGCGGCCGGCCGCTTGCGAACCGCTGAGGGGCAGCCTGGAATTTCTCCTGACACCTTGCGCTGCAAAAGCGATAAGTCTTTCCTTCGAAGGTCTCGTGATGAGGACTATCTGGCTTGACCGCCATTCCACACACCGGGTCGTACTGTTTACCGTTTTGATCGTGCGAATGGTTAGCCTGATGCCGGTCGTGGTTGCTGGAAGAATTGTGCATGCCATTTACTTCCTATCTTTGTCCTTGGAGACACGGGTGGGATTGGAATGGCCACCATGGTTGTGACCAAACAAATGGAGCAACGGGCAAAGCAGCAAGATTATGTATGGCAGTCCCTGCAAGAGATGACCGTAATGCTCGCGTGCCAAGTAGAAAAAACCGATTATTGCCAGCATTAAGAGCGCTATGCCGGGTCTAGTCTTCCAAAAAGATATTTCATTATTCCGATGAAGATGGCGGTGATACACGGCAGTGACCTCCAGTGCTGGTATTTTTAGTACGTTGCGTCAGCATGAGCCGCTCGTCCCGATAGATATAGCATGCCAGCTAAGGAGATTAACGGATCCTCACCTTGCCGACCCTCCTTGCTTGATAGCCGACTGATGGATGTCGCGCCCAATCTAAGCATTGAAAGAAACTCCGTGCAGAGGAATGAATTAATTCACTTCAAGTTCAGAGGTGCGCACACTTAAATTACTATCTGTAAGGCTCGCCCGCCTGATCAGATCATCAAAAAAAAAAGGCGCCGTTGAGGCGCCATTAGGCCAAGGGAGCAATGTGGAAGGCCTGGAAAAACCAGCTGCTAGCATTCTTAGAGTCACTGCTCATATTTTGCTCGAACATAGATTCCGACTTATGTGAAACACTATCACCTCCGCCTGTCAGCGAGCTGATTTATACGTTACATTTTTGTAAGCTTCTAGGAAAGGTCTGAAGTAGCCTGTATTTCCGGCCGACTTCAGCCCTTGCCGATTTTAAAAGGGGTGACTTGGCAAAAAGCGGTCAAATCATCCTCCACTTCTGAGCTTTTTAGCGGCTGCGAGCATCTCGCAGCCGCCTTTTCCTACACTACAGGCGCACCTCTCCTGCATTCGCCAGCAAATGTCGGCGAGCCATCCACAGGTTCGACAGTGCGAACAGCGTCACCAACTGCGCCGTGTTCTTCACCAAACCACGAAAGCGCACCTTGGTGTAGCCAAACTGCCGCTTGATCACCCGGAACGGATGCTCGACCTTGGCACGCACCTGCGCCTTGGCCCTTTCGATCTTGCGGATCGCTTTGTACAGGGCACTACGCTCGCCCAGCTTCTTGTAAGTACTGCGCCGTGCCGCGACCTGCCAGATCACCTCGCGCCCATCATGCTCGGTGCGCTTCTGGACGCCGGTATAACCCGCATCTGCACAGACCACGTTCTCGTCGCCATGCAGCAGTTTGTCGACCTGGGTGACGTCCGCCACGTTGGCCGCTGTACCCACTACGCTGTGCACCAATCCAGACTCGTCATCCACGCCGATGTGCGCTTTCAGTCGGGTAAAACAGGGGTGTTACCACCCCTGTCTCCCCTAAGAACCGTACGTGAGAGTCACCCCTCATACGGCTCAAGCCTTCCAGCAGCCTGAGTAAGACTGGGTAACCTGACGATGCGCTCTTCGGCGCTCAAGGTAAAACGTCCATGCTGGATCGAACGGGTTCGCTGCACTGCATATTTTGATATGCCGCACAATCGAAACACTGGCGGCGGCATACAGCCAAGCAGGTTGACTCAAGCCGCGCGCTTTCTCCTGGGTGGCGAAAGCCCAGTGCCGTTGACCTACGACACGAAAGTAGCGTTGTTTTACCCAATGGGCATTTTTCATGGCGTGCCGACGAACTGCCCAGCGCCATAACACTTGCCAAATCTGATGGTCGATCCAAGCGAAACGCTTGGCGGCGACAACATGGCGATGATACATGGCCCATCCTCGGATCACCGGGTTCAGGGTCAAGATCAAGTTAGCTTGAGTCGCCGTCTTGTTTGCGTTTGCGATTTCCCTCACCTTATCCAGCAATGCCTTCACACTCTTGCGAGCCGGTGTAATGAGCAGCTTGCCGGCGTACTTGCGTACGTTTTGGCCGAGAAAATCGAAGCCTTGTGAGATATGCGTTATCTGAGTCTTTTCATCAGAGAGTTCCAGTCCACGCTGTTTCAGGAACGCCTCAATTGCAGGACGAACCTGATGTTGCAGAACAGCTTGCGTGGCCCCTGTGATGATGAAGTCATCGGCATATCGTACGACGTGTATCTTGAATGGCTTACGCTTGCGCGCTGTCGAAGCCACGCTTGCATGGACGACATCTTCCAGGCCATCCAGCGTCCAATTCGCAAGTACCGGAGAGATGATTCCCCCTTGCGGGGTTCCTGCCTCCGTTGCGAACAAGGCTCCCTGATCGACATACCCCGCTCGAAGCCATTTGCGCAGAACCACCTTATCCATGGGCACGTTGGTGAGCAGCCAATCGTGACTGATATTGTCGAAACAGCCTCGAATGTCAGCTTCCAGTACCCAATGCGCCGAACCACGTTTCGCCAGTGCATTGAAGCAATGTGCGATTGCATCGGCAGTGGATCGCTGCGGCCGAAATCCATAGGAGTTGGGGTCTGCACGCGTTTCGGCAACCGGCTCAAGTGCCAGTTTCCACAGCGCCTGCTTCGCACGATCCCGCATCGTTGGAATTCCCAGCGGACGCTTCTTGCCATTGCTTTTGGGTATGTAGATGCGTCTCAGCGGTTGAGGCCGATAGCCCCGATGCTGTAACGCTTGTGCTCCCGTCGATTTAGCCACCGGAGTCGACCAGATCTTGCCATCAACGCCCGGTGTTCTCTTGCCTCTGTTTTCCGTCACTCGTTTCACGGCCAACAGTTTGCCGCTGAACGAGCGAGTCAGCAGTCGTTGCAAGGCTTGCACCTTGCCCCACCTGCCTTCTCGTGTTGCCTTGGCGATACGTACCTGGAGTCGTTTCACTTGCGACTCGATCTGGTTCCAGTGTTGGGGCCAGGCCGATATGAAGTTCGAAGGCGCACCAATGCTCGCCGTTGCTTGCGCATTGGGTGCAAACACTGCCATCTGCTTTCCTCCGTACAACGATTGATCAGGTTTTCTCGCCATGGAAGACCGTGTGGAAGTCTGCTCGCTTTCGCGCCAGATGATGTTTCAATCTGTATTCACCCCATTACAGGGTGACCTTCGCTTTTTCCACATTCCTTTACCCGCAGCATCAACAGCTTGCTTTACAGCTCACCTGCCGAAATCGGCAACGCTACGGGCTTACCCTGTTCCGCATGGATTTCCGAACGGGTCGGGCTCCTCGATTTCGCCGGCGGCACAACATCCACGAGGGGCTATCGGTAAGAGCCCCTGCCTGGCCGCGCACCTTTTGGTTCAAGCCTGTCAGCATCTTTGGCTTGGCTACTATGACGACGTTTATATGAGATTCACTTGTGTTAGCCGTACCCGTTCATCCCTAGCACCTCTCCGCCTTGATGCTGGCAGATTCAGTCTGGCCCCGCGGTTCGACCTACCGAAATATCGGCGGTTACATTGTCCCCAGAGCTTCAGACCCGGCTGTTGCCGGCCACGCCTGTCTGGGTAGGGAACGAGTGGTGGAACAGTCGGTTCCGTCGGGCGTTAACCTGCGGAACAGAAACCCATGCGACTTTCAGGTCGCACTGCCGAAATAGTACTGGTTGCCCTTCTTCGTCTGGTGCATGTCCGGATCGCGCTTGCCCTCTTTGTTCTTGGTCGAACTGGGCGCATGAATCAGCGTGGCATCGACGATGGTGCCCTGGCGCAGAGACAAGCCACGGTCGCCCAGGTAGCCATTGATCACGCCCAGAATCCCGCCTGCCAACTCGTGTTTCTCCAGCAAACGACGGAAGTTGAGAATGGTGGTTTCATCCGGGATGCGCTCCAGGCCAAGGCCAGCGAACTGGCGCAGGATAGTGGTCTCGTACAGAGCCTCCTCCATCGCAGGATCGCTGTAGCCGAACCAGTTTTGCATCAGATGCACCCGCAGCATCGCCATCAACGGATACGCCGGACGACCTCCATCCCCCTTCGGGTAATGCGGCTCGATCAAGGCAATCAGGCCTTTCCACGGCACCACCCGATCCATCTCGATCAGGAACAGCTCTTTGCGGGTCTGCTTGCGCTTGCTGGCGTACTCGGCGTCGGCGAAGGTCATTTGCTTCATCGGAAAACTCGGCGGGGTGAGTCCGGGTATTTTGCCAAATCCAGGAAGTCTACTTCAGAGTTTCCCTAGATGGCGGCCTCCTTAACCTGCACACTGAGTCGAAACAAACTTTCGGAATCTGCCTGCATGAAATTACTGGTCGCTGAAGACGAACCCAAAACTGGTTCTTACCTGCAACAAGGACTTACCGAAGCTGGATTTACCGTCGACCGGGTCACGACTGGCACAGATGCGCTCCAATATGCGCTGAGTGAGGTTTATGACCTTTTAATCCTTGACGTGATGATGCCAGGGTTAGATGGATGGGAGGTGCTACGCATGGTCAGATCAGCAGGGCACGAAATACCCGTACTGTTCTTGACCGCACGTGATGGCGTGGAAGACCGCGTCAAAGGCCTGGAGCTGGGCGCGGACGACTACCTGATTAAGCCGTTCGCGTTCTCCGAACTTCTGGCAAGGGTCCGGACATTGCTTCGCAGGGGCAGCGGCTCCCCCACCCAAACCACCGTGAAAATTTCAGATCTCGAAGTGGACCTGCTAAAGCGCCGCGCCGTTCGTGCTGGGAAGCGAATTGATCTGACGGCGAAGGAATTTTCACTGCTGGAATTGTTGATGCGCCGACGCGGCGAGGTGCTTCCGAAGTCTCTGATTGCATCTCAGGTATGGGATATGAACTTCGACAGCGACACCAACGTTATCGAGGTCGCGGTACGCCGTCTGCGCGCAAAAGTCGACGACGACTTCGAGCACAAACTGATCCATACCGTGCGTGGCATGGGCTATATGATGGATGCACCGGAGTGAGACTGCGTCACCTTTCGCTGACCGCCCGAATGAGTGTCATGTTCATGTCTGTGGTGGTTGTAGTTCTCACCATAGCTGGGCTGAGCTTCAATTTGCTTAGCCAGCATCACTTCGAAGTGTTGGATCGGCAGGCCTTGGTGGAGAAGCTCGAATCGACCAAGAAAATTTTCAATAACGTACGCAGCAGCGCAAACCTTGCTGAGGAGCTACCGCAGTTGCGAGCTCTGCTAGGTGCCCATCATGATTTAGCGGCGACCATCTTGAGCGAAGATGGCAGAGTGCTCTTTTCTGATCCCAAGACAGTCGACGTCCCGGAAAGCTATAGGGACGCAGAACAGCAGAATATGTGGGAATGGAAATATGCCGGCCGCCTGTATAGAGGATTGACTGCCCGAATCTCGGTAGCAGGCCAGCCCGAACCACTTACAGCACTGTTGATTCTTGATGTCACTAACCACGCGCATTTCTTTCAGACTTTGCAGCGTTGGTTCGGCGTTGGATTAAGCGTCAGCGCTCTAATTAGTGCTGCGCTTGGCTGGATGGTAGTTAGAAGCGGTCTCAGGCCTCTGAGGCAAGTTACCCATCTCGTCGCATCGATGTCAGCAAGGTCGTTGCAGGAACGAATGCCGCTTGAACCGATACCGCTTGAGTTACAGCAATTGGTTCTGTCCTTCAATGCGATGTTAGGTCGCTTGGAAGATGCCTTTGTTCGGCTTTCCAATTTCTCGGCGGACATTGCTCATGAACTGCGAACCCCTGTTAGCAACCTCATGACCCACACCGAGGTGGTGCTGACCAAAAAGCGGAATATTGATGCTTATGAGGAGAATCTTTACTCCAATCTAGAGGAGTTGAAGCGTATGTCACGCATTATTGACGACATGCTCTTTTTGGCCAAATCCGACAACGGCTTGATTATTCCCGAACAAGCGTCTATCGAACTAGCTGATGTCGTTGCTAAACTGCTTGCGTATTACCACTTAGTGGCTGACGAACGCGATATCCGTCTCTCAGTCTCAGGCGCAGGAAATGTGCTGGGAGATAAATTAATGATTGATAGAGCGGTCTCCAATTTGTTATCCAACGCGCTGCGTTACACCCCGGTAGGGGAAACTATTTCTGTAACGATTCACGAGGCGGAAAGAACGGTAACCCTCAGCGTCGAGAATCCCGGAGGGACGATCGAGCCCGAGCACCTGGACAAGCTCTTTTATCGCTTCTATCGGGTCGATCCTGCCCGGCGCGAGGGTAGTCCAAGCAACGCTGGCCTCGGCTTGGCTATTACCAGATCTATTGTTGAGGCCCATAAAGGCAGAATCTGGTGCACCTCATTAGACGGCGTGACGGGCTTTCACATGGAATTTCCCCGCCAATAATAAAATATCGAATAAAGGTAAATATTTTAAAATCAGCCGCATAGCGATCATAAGGGACCTTACACGATTGTAATGTTAACCATTGGAACGGACGAACTCTGAATATGTCGGATTTATGAGCTGCTAGAGGATCACCTCAGGCCAGCTCAAGACTATACGCTAAAATACGAACTTTGGAGGAAGTCATGACTGAAACAATGTTCAATAGCTGCATTCAAGCTTGTTCTAACTGCGCTCTAGTTTGCGAAGCATGCGCATCTGCCTGTTTACTTGAAGACGACGTACAAACGATGGCCCGTTGCATTGAGCTCGACAGAGATTGTGCTGACATATGTGCTCTGGCAGCCAGACTCATGAGTCGCCAGAGCGAGTTGGCTAAAGAGTTCTGTGCATTGTGTGCAAAAATTTGCCGAGCCTGCGGTGAAGAGTGTGCCAAGCATCAGATGGATCACTGCCAAGAGTGCGCGAAAGCCTGTATGAAGTGCGCTGAGGAATGTGAACGTATGGCTGTATAACCAGCAAGCCGCTTTCCTGCCAAGATGGTATCTTATGGACTTGGTAGGAAAGCGCTTTTATTCAGTGGCAGGACACCTACGCTCTACCCACTGAAATGACGCCTTGGCTTCTATTGTTACTCTTGTGCAAAAAAAAGAATGCCATTTGAAAAATCAGTCATAAGCCAATCGTAACGATCATACAATTGGCTTATATCGTATTAATTCCCTTATAAATAATTAACCGTTATTGATGCCAACTGGCGCGCTACGGAACTCCACTGAGTGGACAACTCCATCAGGAGTACGAATTTTGATTTCGTATGGCTGCGCACGATAGCTTGGCCAGCCTAGAATACTATCTTCGCCCATTGGCGTCACACTTAGTACATCACCGCTTTCAAGAAGAACCTTTAAAGCCTGTCTACCCTCGACTGCAGCATAGTCATGCTGCATCGTTGAGTTTCTATCAACCTCAGCCATTGCGAAGGAGGAACTTACGGCTATGCCAACAGCAAGAACTGCCGCAAATTTTTTCATCGTTAACACCTCTTGGTCATTGATGTTGGATAGTTTAAAGGTGTCAACCTTACACAAAGCTGAGTCTTATATTACATTAATGCTAAGCGGAGCTTACGTGTGATGTGCTCTTAACCTCATCACTTGCACTGAAAAACAGCAGAAATTTTTGTTCGATGGCTGCTGCTCGTGGTCTTCAAATTCCGGCAGCAAGAAGCGGATACTCGAACAAGGCGTAGTTGGGGCCATGCCGAGATAAGGGGAAAATTCACTCACATCTCTCCTACCTGATTGATTTATCAGGCCTTTTCCATGATGGGGATTTTTATGGAAGCATGACGAGATAACGGAGAAATTAAGACATTCAAACCATAAATGTTTGATTTCTAGGCTTTGTGTTGCTCTCACATGCTTGCGCATGTTCGCCCACCCCCAATTAATCTCAAGATATCCTTCTCCCCAGTGATGGTTCGAGGCGGCCTTCGCGACATCTTCCATTTTCGGTCTCGAATGTGGGCTCGATGGCAGCTGTAAACTTTCTCTCCTCGGAGGTGAGGATCATGCGGCACGTTGCAATGCAGCCAACGGAAACGACTTCAGACGTTACCTGTGACGCTTGTTGCCAAAGCACAAGTATTGAGGGCTATGGCCAGCAGTTTGGCGTTCTTCAAGCGTGTTGGGGCTATGGTTCCAAGCATGATGGTGAGCGTTATGAGGTTCACCTCTGCGAGCCCTGCTTTTTCCGAACGCTGGCCATGCTACGTCGGGAGCGAATGGTTAACACCATGTTTGATGATGATCTTGACACCAATCAGGATGAGTTCGGTTTGGTGCGCAAGGATGATTTTTGGGCCGAAGGTTGAGTATGCCGGCCAAAGACCGGTTCGTAGCATCTCATTCACGACGATGCGACCCTGACAAATCCAGTCCGTCGGCGGCGTTGCTCAGTTGACGCCCGCCCAAGTTAAGGCGTGTCTGCTTCTGGCCCCGGTAACGGTTCATGGCTATCCGCACCGCCGTTGGCAAGCGGTGAATGCTCAATCAGCTTCAGTTGCAAGAGAGCTTCGGACAAACGCTCCTGTAAGGTCTGCGCTTTTTGTGCCTGAACCTCGGCCCTTTCACCAAGCCGGGCTACTTCGGCCTGCAAAGTGTTACTGCGTTGTTCCAAGGCATCATTCGTACGCTCCATTCCGGTCAGCGAGCGCTGAGCGACCTCTAAGGCCTGAGCCTTCTGGGTGAGAAGCTGCTGCTGCGCATGTTGATCCTTCTGTAACTGCCGCGCCTCGGCGAGCAGCCGTGCGTTGTCGCGGTTGAGCTGGGTCAGCTCATCCTGTTTGACGATCAGGGTCTGCTGTAACTGCCGCAGCTCCAGTTGCAGCTGTTGCACCTGAGACTCGTGCCGGCGCTGCTCCTGCTCACGCTGCTCCTTGGCAGCCTGGCGATAGTGCTCCAGGGCATCACGGGCGTGCTGATGTTTTTCCTCCAGCGAGCGAATCTGTCCATCGCGGTCCTTTAGGCGCTCCTCCAGGTCGCGGTTGGCCTGCAACAGACGGGCGTTCTCGATCTCGCTCTGTTGGCGGTGCTGCTGCTCCTGCTGTAACGCGTGCTGGGCAGCCTGGAGCTGTTCCGTAAGCCCGCTGCACTGACTTTCCAACTGCTGGGTTCGGCTTTCGGCCAGCCGAGCCTGGTTCTGAAAATCGAGCCGTTCGCGTGCCAATTGCTCCCGCTCCTGGGCCACGTCGGCCTGAGCCTCTTCCGTTAGCTGATCTGCCAACTGGGACACCAGATTGGCCAGCTGCTCGCTGAGCGGGATCGAGGCCGCGTCCCGGCCGCGCTCAGCATCTTCGAGCTCTTTCAAGTAGCGATGAATGGTGGTTTTCGAGCCGGTATTACCGAGCTCGACCCGCACCGCATCGATGCTGGGATTCTCGCCTCGCGCCAAGATGGTTTGGCGGGCCTTCCGAACCAGTGCTTTATTAATGCCGCCGCGGGCCATGGCTGCTCCTACGATTTCGTAACGTTTTACATACTACGTATTTATGTACTAAAACTTGCCGTTGTAAAGCGAGGTGTTATAGTTAAATTCAGATAAAATAATGAAGCATTATTCAATATAACAGGCGCAAACGGCGGTTCAGTGGCCGTTTTGCAGTACATAAAGGGCATCTCAGGGCGATGAAAGACGTCGGGCGCTACCTACAAGCCGGTACGCGGGAAAACACCCGCCGCAGCTATCAGTCGGCCATCGAGCACTTC
>Ga0114916_1000638_pt1 | contig 22288 bp, 16 predicted proteins | sample MalvirAntarct_66_FD_83501 | JGI IMG/M metagenome (GOLD analysis project Ga0114916, IMG submission 83501) | Marine viral communities from the Global Malaspina Expedition - Malaspina viral metaG Antarct_66 | ecosystem: Environmental > Aquatic > Marine > Oceanic | place: West Anvers Island... | reverse complement strand
TAAATAAAACTGTAAATTTTTTGTTTGTGTCGTGTGATCAATACAGAGAGTGCTTGCTCATCTCCTTTGATATAATTGCTCACTAAAACAGCGTCTGTGATAAGTTCGTGTTTCATAATAATTACTTTAAATGCTAGGAACGCATCCTGGCTTGGGGTTAATTTATATAAAGTAATTGTATGAAATAGGCGACGGTTTTATTTGAAAGTTAGGGGTCAAATATAACAATAATGCTTATTATAAAGCAAAAATTCAACCTAAACTTTAACATATTATTGCACAATAACTTTATTTTAGGACTGCTTGAGATGTAGTATCTTTGCATTCTTATATGCAAAATGGCCATGAACCTTAATCTTTCTGAAGTAAATCCGAAACAAAACATCATTATAAAAGGTGCAAACCTCCACAACTTAAAAAATATAGATGTGGTGATTCCGCGTAATAAATTGGTGGTCATCACAGGGTTATCGGGCTCAGGAAAATCGAGTTTGGCTTTTGACACTCTCTATGCTGAAGGGCAACGACGTTACGTAGAAAGTTTGTCCAGTTATGCCCGTCAATTTTTAGGCCGACTCAACAAACCTAAAGTCGATTATATTAAAGGTATTGCTCCCGCCATTGCCATTGAGCAAAAAGTAAACTCTACCAATCCAAGATCAACGGTAGGCACTACTACAGAAATTTATGACTATTTAAAATTGCTGTTTGCCAGAATTGGAAAAACCTACTCCCCCATTTCTGGAGAATTGGTGAAGAAACATACCACGGCCGACGTTCTGAATTTGGTGAAATCATTTGAGGAAGGCGAAAAACTATTACTACTGGCGCCTATTAGTTTAGAGGAAGGTCGGACGATGACTGATAAATTAAAAGTCCTTCAGCAACAAGGCTACGCACGCGTTCAATACAAAAATGAAGTGCTACGGATAGAAGATGCTCTGGAAACAAAACTTGAGAAAGATGTGTTTTTGGTCGTCGATAGAATTGTAGTCAAACATGAAGAAGATTTTTACAATCGTTTAGCAGATGCTGTTGAGACTGCGTTTTTTGAAGGCAAAGGCAACACCATTTTAGAAGCGCTTTCAAACAATAAACAAACAGCGTTCAATAATAAGTTTGAATTGGATGGCATGACGTTCTTAGAATCTAATGTGCATCTGTTCAGTTTTAACAACCCTTACGGCGCCTGCCCAAAATGCGAAGGTTACGGTGATGTGATTGGCATTGATGATGATTTGGTCATTCCTAATACAGCATTGTCCGTCTATGATAATGCAATTTTTCCGTGGCGTGGTGAGAGCATGAGTTGGTATCGAGATCAGTTGGTGAACAATTCCCATAAGTTTGATTTCCCTATTCATAAACCCTATTTTCAATTAACCGAAGCTCAAAAAGCATTGATCTGGGAAGGCAATAAGCATTTTGAAGGCTTGAATGGTTTTTTTGCTGAATTAGAATCGAAAGCTTACAAAATTCAAAACAGAGTGATGTTATCACGCTATCGCGGGAAAACGAAATGTAGCAAATGTCACGGAAAACGCTTGAGAGCTGAAGCGAATTATGTAAAAGTTGGTGGCGTCACCATTACGGATTTGGTTACTTTACCTCTAGACAAGTTGATGCTGTTTTTTGATGAATTGGAACTTAATGAATACGACACCACAATCGCCCAACGCTTGTTAAAGGAAATTTCTAACAGACTAGCTTTCCTCTCCAATGTAGGGCTCGACTATTTAACTCTCAATAGAAAATCAAACACCTTATCAGGTGGTGAAAGTCAGCGTATCAATTTAGCAACTTCTTTGGGTAGCAGCTTAGTAGGCTCAATGTATATTTTAGATGAACCTAGCATAGGACTACATCCAAAAGATACCGAGAAACTAATAGTTGTTCTTAAAGCTTTGCGCGATTTGGGCAATACGGTAATCGTGGTAGAACATGATGAAGACATCATGCAAGCTGCTGATGAGATTATTGATATTGGTCCTGAAGCGGGCACGCTTGGGGGTGAGGTTGTAGCCGCCGGAACCTATGAAGCTATTTTAAAATCTGAATCGTTAACTGCACAGTATCTCAATGGCAAACTAAAAATAGACGTGCCAAAAAAACGTCGCACCTCAAAATATCACATTGATATTATTGGTGCGCGCGAACATAATTTACAAAACGTTGATGTGACCCTTCCTTTAGAAATGCTGACCGTTATCACTGGTGTTTCTGGAAGTGGCAAAAGTACTTTAGTTAAAAAAATTCTTTTCCCTGCGATTCAAAAGGAATTGACCGGATTTGGAGACAAACCAGGTCAGTTTTCTGAATTAAAAGGGAATTATAAGAACATCAAACACATAGAGTTTGTCGATCAAAATCCGATAGGGCGCTCCTCAAGATCCAACCCCGTTACCTACGTGAAGGCGTATGATGATATTAGAGCTTTGTTTGCCAACCAGAAACTGAGCAAGATCAGAAATTACCAAGCCAAACATTTTAGTTTTAACGTAGACGGTGGGCGTTGTGAAACCTGCAAAGGGGATGGTGAAGTGACTATTGAAATGCAGTTCATGGCCGATGTGCATTTAACTTGTGAAACTTGTAATGGAAAACGCTTTAAAAAAGAAGTCCTAGAAGTAACTTTTGAAGACAAAAACATTGATGATGTGTTAAGTATGACCATCGATGATGCCATTGCTTTTTTTGAAACACATCAGCAAACACGAATTCAAAGTAAGTTACAACCCTTACAGGATGTGGGACTTGGTTATGTCACTCTAGGGCAAAGCTCCTCTACCCTTTCTGGTGGTGAAGCCCAACGTATTAAGTTAGCAACCTTTCTTGGCAAAGGTAGTAAAAGCGACAATGCCCTGTTTATTTTTGATGAACCTACAACGGGGCTTCATTTTCACGATATAAAAAAGCTGTTGAAATCTTTTCAAGCGCTGATTGCCCAAGGCCATTCCATTATTGTGATAGAGCACAATCTCGAATTGATAAAATGCGCAGATTACATTATCGATTTAGGTCCTGAAGGTGGCGAAAGAGGCGGGAAAATTGTCGCAGCGGGCACGCCGGAGGAATTGGTTAAAAATAAAAATTCTGTCACCGGTAAATATTTGAAAGATAAAATTTAAATGCAAGGTGCTTAATAGAATAAAAATGCCATCAGCCCCATGATGACGATGGCAAAAGGCAGGACAAGTGATAAAAACACAAAACTAATAATGTTTGTTTTGACAAAACTTAACACCCAACCTTGTTCATAATACCGCTTCAATCCCACGTTTAAATAGAAAAATATAGAGAGTACCATAAAAGTGACTAACCAACCTGGGAATTTAGGCCATATTAAATTCCCGATAACGATCAGGGTCAACATAGCAAACACAAAGGCGAAAAAGTAGAAACTGAAAACTAAGTGATGCGCAAATCTGCCCTTTTTAAAATAGAATACTTTTAAAATCAGCGCAAAAATTGGCAACAGGATAAACATGGCCAAGGGGATGCTGTCCGTGAAGGTGTTAAATATGGAGCCTCCACTTTTACTTTTCATAAATTTAAGCACCTGCTTATAAATCCGTTTTTTAAAAAACCCATCATCTGCCGTCATTCCCATTCCTTTATAAATATCTTGGTCAGAAGCACCAGCGCTAATCATGGAATCTATTTCCATTTCCGTGATTTTAAAATCCAGAAAGCTGCCACCTTTATTCTGCTTTGGCTTTAAAACGCTAACGTCAGTTGAAGCATCTAGTTCTATATCCGGGATGGCATCGGGCTTTTCAAAATCATAATTTCTTTTCTGGTTTTTGCTACTGTCTAAAGAATCTTTATAGCTTTCACTACGCTCAATATCCTTTTTAATTTGACTATCAATAATTTCGGCCTGATCTCGGCTAATAAAAGAAAATAGGAAAAAAAATATGATGGAAACAAATAAATACATTTGCGCAGGATGCAAATAAAGCAACCGCCTGCCTTTTACAAATTGCTGGGCCAGATAGCCAGGCTTGATCATTAAGGGAATAAAACTCTTAAAAAATCGAGCGTCTACAGAGAAATAATTACTAAGTGTATTGTTAAAGAGAACCCGAAGTGTTAACTGATCATCCGTTTTTTGTCCACAATAAGGGCAAAACGGATAATGACTACCAAACTGTTGCAAACAATTGTTACATTCCGTTAGAGATCTTGACATGGCTTCCTTATTGGAGGCTTAAATGTACTAAAAAATATAAGCCCTGATTATGGTCTCAACCAAAAATCAGGGCTTTGTAGTTATTATTTTTATGTTAAAGGGAAGTCGTCTTTCCTTCAACGTTTAAGCACTGGCAGTTAACACCTTTGCATCGGCTTTTTTGGTTTGAACTTTTTCTTGCTGCACGCGCTCTAAGGCCATTTCTTTCCGGATTTGTTTGACGGTTTTTGTGCTCCCGTCATGACTCCATCCTGGAGGGCCAAAGACATACATAAATTTATCCTTGAAGTTTTTAGACTTCTTCATATCCTTCCAAATATCGGCATATTCATGGGTTAAAATCACCCAAATATTATAAGAATCTGGCGGTTGGGTCACCCCGTATGCAATGTCTATACTTTCATCTAACGGTTTCCAGGTTCCGAAAATTCGATCAAAAACATTTAAAATTCCTCCGTGGTTTTTGTCCATATACTCAATGTTACAAGCGTGGTGTACTTGATGCATGGTATGAGTATTCAGGAACTTATCCAAAACTCCTAGTTTAGGTATAAATACGGTATGCAATTGAAATTGCCAAAGCGCTTCAATACCCAGACACACCACGAGCATTTCTGGAGGAAAACCAATGGCGACAATCCACACATAAAATAAGGGTTTATAGAATATTGTGAACCACCCGTTTCTTACTGCAGTACCTAAATTGAAATTATCTGACGAGTGATGCACAATATGCGCCGCCCAAAAGAACCGGACCATATGATTTTGTCGGTGGAACCAATAATATGAGAAATCATCACAGAGCATGCAAAAAATCCAGACATACCAAGCAAACCCAAAAGACTCATAGCCCATTATGTTGGTACGGACCCCATCCACAATAGGGTTAAAAAGATCATATACAAAGCTAAATAATAGTATGACCGTAATTGTTTTGACCAGTGGCGCTATAACAGCAGAGCCAACACCCATCCCAAGACTGGAAAATAAATCTTTCCATTTGTATAAATCTTTATGGTCATGCGTTTTGCTATAGGTAAGTTCTAATAATATCAAACCCAAAAAGAAGGGAACCCCATACACTAGGGGATTTGTAAAATCCATATAATTATATAAAAAAAAGCCTAAAATTAAGGCTTATAGGTTAAGTCGGATAAGGTAAGCAATAAATTTTGGGTGTGTATGCCGGTTATGGTTTATTTGTGAAAAACAGAGCAGTTAAGGAACAATTTGCATTTCTTTTAATTACAACTCAATATTTTACGGTTCTACATTTTAAAACCCAACTTTTTACAAGAGGAAATGCTTTCCACTCACTAAAACTTGGCTTCCATGACTATATTGCCTATGTTTACTTTTATAGTTTTTGAGACTTTTTATTGAGGTCTATCCTATTAATCTCTTAATCTAAATAGCATGTTAAACATCATGATCATTTCAACAGTCGTCATTGTCGGCACTGCGATCTCAGCACAATTGTTTTTATTTCCAATTCGCAAATCTAAAATCATCTTCCTGAATTATTAAGCACTCGCGAGTGTGCTTCAAATAATCTTATCAAATTTTATCAATTTTTTCATACGAACACTCCGTACCTAAACTGGAGGTTCTGTTAACTCGTAATGTCAAAATTGAAACAGCGAGATTGGGTACTTAAATCATTTTATTTTACTATTATTTTAAAAAAAATTCATCATGGCGAAAGCAAAAACTTTAAAAGCACCGAAAAAAGATTTAAAAGCACTGAAACAGGAGAAAATTCAGTTGAAATTAGAGCAAAAACAAACTAGAAAACGCAGATAGTTTTTATATAAAACGTTTAGGAACATTCAACTGGATTTATAGCATCCCTCTTAGCGCGCTTGCCAAAGAGGGATTTTTTTAGCGCCAAAAATCAACAGAGGCTAAATGTTGTTAAATGTATATATTTAAAAATAAATTTCTATTTCTCTTAAAAAGAGAGAAATACATTCATAATTTAATGATATTTAACATAATTTATGAAGATGTTTTAAAAAGTTTAACACCCGATTAAGCATTTAATTTAGTCTACAGTCCAGTTTTGATTCGTACATATGCTTATCAACTTGTAATTAAACCTTGCTAACCTTCTTTAGTTATGAACCAAATTTCAATGTCTGCACCAGCGGAATCGCCAGCATGTCCTAAAATAACGCATCTAATGCACCCGGAAGAATTTTCTTGTGATTCAATTCAAGTTTCAAAATTTGAATTCTTCACTGACACTTCTAAACATTATCATATTGAATCTCCAAAAGACGGTCTCGTATTTATATTTAATTTAAAATCAGACATTCAATGCCGCTCGGCATCGGGCAACGTTCAAATTAACTTAGAGAGCTTTCAAAGTATTATGATTTCAGAGCATCAGAATATTGATCTTATTTATCCTGCGAATGTCGATTATCACTTTTGCATTCTGACAGTTACTCATTTAGCAGACTTAGGCAATTTTAAAGCTGATTTTTTACATGCAAATTGCGATTCCAAAAGCAGTGATGAATGTTGGTATACAGGGATTCCTAACATCAAACTGTCCAACTTTATTTTTGATCTTATGAATTTAAAACATTCTAAAGCAAACAATCAACATTTAATTATGGGATATGCCAACATTATCATTGGATCGAAACTAGCGGAATTTCAACAATATACTGACGAATCCCTCAAGCAGATAGATTTAAAATCTGACGAAATTGATCGGATTCACGAATGTATTGAGTTCGTAAGAGAAAATTTCGCACAGCAAATAAATATTGATCTGCTTTGCTTAAAATCAGCCTTGTCCCCACAAAAACTTCAAAAAGGTTTTAGAGAACTCTATGGCAGTACGGTTAACTCTTTTATTAAGGATTTCCGATTGGAAAAGGCCGAAGAATTAATGAGAACTACAGAAATGAATGTTTCTCAAGTTGTGTATTCCATAGGACTCACCAGTAGGAGTTATTTTTCAAAGATATTTAGAGAGAAGTACGCATTAACGCCGAATGATTATTTGAAAAAATTCAAATTTCAAAATGCATAAATGATAAGCCCTCATCACTTAGTTTTCCAGTATAGGTGTTCTATTTGGCCTTATTTATGAAATCCGATTTACCAATTTTATCTTACATAGCATTGAATAAAACCTCAATCAATTAACCTAGGGCGATTTTTAGATCAGGACAACTATATCACAATGTTCTTAGGATCAGTAGTATTACAGTTACTTAAAGTTTTTGGCACATTGTTTGTATTGGGCTATCCGTAATAGTTTAAAACAAACATTCATGAAAAAGTTAGCTTTACTTTTTACTGCAATGTTCCTAATAGGAATATCGGTACATGCAACTACCACCAACCTAACTAAAAACAATTCATACAATAATGGTTTTAAAAAAGGATATGGCAAATCCTTTATTTTCACCGAGGGTGGTATTGAATTTTCTGTATTCCCTGATGGCCAATTCGATTTTTACGCACCACATTATGGTCCGGACCCTCACTTTTATATGAATGCACCTCGCGTGTCCTTCAGTTTTAACACCGGTTATGACTATGGTCCATACGTACAATATGACGATTATGGCGCCATCATACAAATTGAAAACATTCCTATATATTATGATTATTATGGGCGCATTATCAAAGCGGGAAATATAAACATTCACTACAACAGCTATGGCCATGTGAGTCGTGTGGGGCAATTATATGTACACTATGACCGCCATCACAGATTTTCCCATTATTCAGGCTATATAAATGCTTACAATCGTGTTTATGTCCCTAGACCTTGGCATCATTATTATGTCGTTCCGGCATATGACTATCGGGTGGTGTATGTGCAGCCTTACAGACAGTACTACACCCCGGTGAGACATCAGTATTATAGACCTTATGCGAATAACTACAGAGCGCCTGTAAGATATACCCCGCAACCACGCCCGTATGCCAGTAGTTCTGGCAGAAGAAATGCAGGGACATCCCATGCGACTAATAGTGATCGTTACCGTCAGGAAGCTACGGCAAGAAGAAGCACAGCAGCAACCTCTAGAGGTAGCGACGTCATCAGATCTCATACCGCTGCAACGCGTAATCCAAACCCACCGAGAACTATTGAAAGCTCTAGGAGCGCCCAAGCGGCACCTATTAGCACCAGCAGACAAGGATCAAGAAGAGGTGTAGAAAGTCGCCATGAGCCAATCACAAAAAACAGCAATGCGGCTTCTACTAACCAAGCTGTAAAGTCAGTAAGTCATACTACTGAAAGTAATACTGTCACTCGAGGTACGGCACGACCAACCACGAATTCAACAAATGTAGGAAGCAGAAATAGAAGCAGTCAACAAACAAACACTGCACCATCGCGATCTGTCGATTCACGATTGGATCAGAAAAATAGGGTTGAAACAAAACCAAATACTGTCCATTCACGTACAAATAATAGAGCGGAAAATTCAAGTAGAACTCCAATTGCTTCGCAACAAAATAGCAAAAGGATTCCCACGGCAGATAGACAAGTGTCTTCTACACGTTCTGGAACTACACGAAGTAGAGAAAAATAAAACCTACTATATATTTTTTGGTTAATTAGTTGGAATGTCCTGCAAGTCGTATGCCCCAAAGCACCTTGCGGGATTTTCCTTTATCTGCTAATACGAAGTTAGGCAAGTCACAAAAATCTAACATACAAATGAAATCTATCAAGGAGTAAAGCATTTTAGAAAAGTTGCAACCCTAAAGAATTTCAAATCATACGTCTAGCCATTTTCAAATCAGCATTACCATCTCGCCCTATTGTAACTTCAAATACTTTCGGATCAGTCCGCTAATGTCATCTGAGACATTCATTTTATACACGATAGCGACGTATAATGCAGTAATCACCACCGATTTTAAGCCGATATTGATGAGAGGATGAAATGGAAACTCCCAAAAATAGAATACCGCCACCATTACAATGAGCAAGGCCAAAACTTTTCCTGTATCCAAATTAAAGGGCATCATATTAAATTTCCGTTTCACAAAGTATATTTTGATGGAATTATAAACCGTTACCGCCATAAAAGTGGCGAATGCCGCCCCGTTTATGCCGAATTTTGGAATGAAGATCATATTAAGTACCACCGTAAGAATGGTTAGAATAACCCCGAATAACAATACGACTCTGTAGTAATCACTGTTAAACAAAATCACATTATTGCAGCCCATTAAACAGTCGTACAGCTTGGCCAAACTCACCAGAAATACCACAATTAATCCACCGCTGAATTGTGCCGGAATGGTTTCATAAAGTGAATTTATATTCAATACAATGAGTAAAAAAATCAATCCGCCAATAATAAACAAAGTTTGAGAACTCCTCACATACAAATCCTCTAATGCCACTTTGTTTTTCTCATTTAAATATTTTGCAGTTAAGGGTTGTAGAATTTGTTGCATTGATCTTGACGGCACTACAATAACTGTGGCAATGTAGATGGCCACACCGTAATAGGCTACTTTTTCAATAGAAATATACATGCCCAGCATAAAACTGTCCACATCTAAGATTACGGTGGCTATGGAGCCTGCAATGATAATTAAAACAGTGTATTTTAATATTGCGCTCAACCGGTCAATTCTATGAAACTTGAAAACCGGCAATCTCACGCTGAACGCATAAAACATCATAATCAACATTCGTAAAGCATACACTGCAATGACACCAATTATGAAAGCATCAACCGTAAGCCATTCAAAATACACCCCAAAGAGCAGCAACATAATACCCAGACGATGGAAAACTTCTTTAAGAAAATTTCCAAAAACCGTTTGCATCTGCGTCTTTGTCCAAGCAAAAAACACTTCAAAATAAGCCATCACGATGGCAGCAACATAAATATACCACACATAATCGCCAATAATCGGATTCTTTTGCGCCAGAAAATTCGCAATATTATCATAGGCAATGACGCCAATTAATCCTGTAGGGATGATCAGTGCTAAAGGAAGAAACAGCATCAGAGTCAGGAAGCTGTTGAGGGAATTTTTTGTTTTAAAGGTCGAATAGAATTTGACCATGGTATTATGCACACCAAACGCCATTAAAGGCATCATTATCGTGGCGGTAGATAACATAAAGGAAATGAGACCGTAATGCATATCAGAAATAAAGAACACATATAAATACAAGGTATTTAATGCACCAATGGCAAAACCAAGGTACGTGGTGATGGTATTCTTAAAAGATTGGCTGGTGACTATTCCCATAGAATTTTAAAACTCGAAGATAAGAATTTTGAGTTGCTAGACAAGGGTCAGATGAGTTCCGCTAATTTTTTGGTGAGTGCCTTTCTACTGTATTGCTGCAAGCCTATGGGATGTGATACAAGTGATGATGCTTTATAATCCTTGAAACATGAAGCGAGATGTGTTTTTAATTCTGATGTTGCATCATATTCAAAGTAACGCCCCGTATTTGTTGATTTTAGTATGCGCTCTACGTCTGTGTCTGCAGGACCCATGGCAATAATAGGTGTTTCAGCCACCATGTATTCAAACAATTTTCCAGGAATGATGGCTTTGGTGTCTTCTGAATTAATTTCAATTAAGAGCAGCATTTGCGATTGCCTTTGATACACCATAGCTTCTTGATGGGTGACATAGCCTACGATAGTAACATGTGTGTCAGGAATATATTTGTGAATCTCCCGCAGCACATCATCACTCACCACCCCTATCAATTTCAATTCAAATGATTCCCTAAAATCTTTGTGCTCTTTAATCAGCTCTCCTAACGCCTTCCAGAGTGCTGTTGGGTTGCGTTCAGACAACAAAGAGCCAATATGTGCCAATGTAAAATTTTGGTCTTTGACTGTCTTAGGCAGTTTCTGATTATCGTAGCCATTGGTGATCACTGTAATAGGCTGATCAGATTTTGCAGAAAATTCTTTTTTGGTATTTTCACTCGTCACTATAATATGATCCGCAGTAGCTAACACTTCTTTCTCCATACGGAGGTGTTTTTGTGCAGCACTCGCGGTGAGTTTCAATTTTTTATGATACCCAATTGTGGTCCACGGGTCTCTAAAATCAGCAATCCAAGTGACACCCAAAGCCGCTTTGAGCTGAAGGCCTATCAAATGCAAACTGTGCGGTGGTCCTGTAGTAATCACGGTTTCAATGTCGTGCTCCTTAATATATTCCGACAAGTAACTCACCGACGGTTTTACCCATGCTTTCCGGGCATCGGGGATAAAATAATTCCCTCTGACGTAGAGCATTAATTTTTGAATGAACGTTTGTTTCTTTTCTTTTGGGATAACGCCAGAACTAATGGTTTTGGAAGCGTGCTTGGAGAACAGTTCTGCCAACTTATAGGGTTCGGATATGGGCTGTTTCAGAATCGTTACCTCTTCAGGGACTTCATTTAAAAGCGATTGATCCACCAAGGGATAACTAGGATTTTCAGGAATATAGACTACGGGATGAATTCCGTATTCTGGCAAATATTTGACAAATTTTAGCCAACGTTGCACCCCAGGACCACCAGCGGGTGGCCAATAATAGGTAATGATAAGTGCTTTTTTTGGCATATTATATTCCCACGAAAATTAGAACTCTTATGGTATGATTATCGATTGTAAACTTTAAAGGGTCTCCTTACGAGGCGCTTTACTATCCTCAAGAAATTGCTTACGTAAATAAAAAGCTCCCACTAATATTAATAGTCCAAACAACGCACTACTTGCTAATGCAATAGAACTGCCTGTTTGGATCACTTGAGGTTCAAATTTAAATTCGATGGTATGCTCACCTTTGGCAACTGGCATGCCACGAAGTACATAATTTACTCGGTAATGAGGTTGCAGTTCGCCATCAATATAGGCGCGCCATCCGTCACCATAATACACCTCAGAAAATACTGCAAATCCATCGTTTTTATTATTGGAGTGATACTTTAAGTAATTTGGCTTATAATCTGTTAAAGAAATGGTTGCAGTGTAATCTCTATTAAATTTTGCTCTAGCAATATCCTGAGTGGTGATTGCTTTTAATTTAGTGTCTAAACTATCTAAAGCAGTCATTTCAGCATTCGCAGAATCCACTTTTTCCAATTCAGAGATGAACCATGCATTACCATTGGCATCTTCATTTTCATACGGAAAAACCCCACCTTTCTCGTCATCGGCAATAATGTATTTCGTATTGAGCATATTCAATACGTTGATATTATTTTGGGTGATGTAGAAATTAAAAAGCTCATTATAACGACCTAATTTAGCCGCATGATATCCACTCAGTGAATTGTGGAAATACGAGGCACGAGCGCCGCTTGAAGTCAAATCCAGAACCCTGTAATGCCCATCGTCCTTCAAGATCTCTAAATCGGCAGCGTTAGCCTGATAAGGTTTACTAACTTGCAATGGCGACACAAAGTTTTCATTATTTACGTAACGTCGATCTACAGTAACCAAATCAAAGAGAATTAACCCAGCAAAAACTATCACAAGCATATTTTGTGACAGCTTCTTCTTTAAGAACAACCATATGGCTCCTGCTGAAAGCAGCACCAAAATAAGTGTGCGCAATGTATCCGAAGTGAACATGGCTTTTCTGTCTGCTTTTAGTGCGTCTACAAAGCTCTGCCCGTATTCTCCATACATTTGTCTATAGTAGCCATCATTAACGCCTACAAAATCAAAGGATCCTTTAAAAAGAAGAAATAGAATGGCTAGACCACCTGAGATTCCTGCAGCGATTTTTAGTGCTTTCAGCTTCGATTCCTCCTTCTCGAAATCATTAAACAAGTGTACCAAACCAAATATTGCCAAAATTGGAATACAAAGTTCTAATATCACCTGAATAGAAGTCACCGCCCTAAACTTATCGTACATGGGGATATAATCAATAAAGAAATCCGTTAAGAACCCTAAATTTTTACCGTAGGACAAGAGTAGCGACATGACTGTACCACCAACAAGCCACCATTTTAAGCGCCCTTTAACCACAAACAAGGCAAACACGAAAAGGAATAGCACCACAGCGCCTACATAGGCCGGAGCTTCTACAATAGGTTGACTTCCCCAATAGGTCGGGGTATGTTTTACTTCGCGCATCGCCTCTACCGGACTAGCTCCTATTCCCGTATAAAACTTATACATTTCAGAATCCTTACCAACATCTTCACCATTACCACCACCCAAAAGCCTTGGAATAAACAGGTTGAATGTTTCTAAAAAGCCGTAACTATACTCTGTGATGTAGTCTTTATCCAATCCCGCAGTGACCGCCTTGGCAGTCCCATCAGGATTAATGGTCAATTCACTTTTACCTCGGGTGCTTTCTTTAACATATTCTTGAGTAGCCATGATATTCGTTGCATTCATGCCTATAGCCAAAACAACAGCGATAAACATAATGCCAACGGATTTGAAAAAATGTGGCAACACGGCCTTCTTGTAAGCATCAAAAAGATAAACGGCACCCAATATTAAAACCAATAACAATAAGTAATAGGTCATTTGGTAATGGTTGGCACTCAGTTCCAATGCCATAGCTACGGTTGTCAATAAAAACCCGACAATGTATTTTCGTTGAAATACGAGCAAAATTCCGCTCAAAACCAAAGGCATATAAGCTATAGCGTGCGCTTTACTGTTGTGACCAACACCCAGAATAATGATTAGATACGTAGAAAACCCAAAGGCTAAGGCGCCCAGTGCCGCCAATTTATAATTGACTTTTAGGGTCAATAATAAGATATAAAACCCTATGAAATACAGGAAAAGATAATCTGCTGGTCTGGGAAGAAAACGTAAAACAGAATCTAATTTTTTAATGTAGTTGTGCGGATAATGAGCTCCCAATTGATAGGTGGGCATTCCTCCAAAAGCGCTATTGGTCCAATAGGTTTCTTCTCCGGTGGCCGCTCTAAAATCGGTTTGTTGTTTAGACATCCCGATATACTGCATGATATCACTTTGAAAAATTTGTTTACCACTCAAAACTGGACTGAAATAAGCCAATGAAAGAGCAATAAACCCAATACTAATTAAAAAATGTGGTAGGAATCTTTTAAGTGAAAAAGCCATGAAGTCGTGCGATTGTTTGATTGGTGAAAATTAATCAATTTCTTCGTAATCCACGTACTCCCCTACTTTTTTATCAGAAGTTTGACGTCGCTCTGGTATCTTATCGATAATGGTTTCTCCTTCTTTTGGATGATTTCTTTCTTCTTGGCGTGGCTGAGCTTGTCCACTAAAACGTTCTTGCATTTTTTTAGACATATAACGTACTAAGTATGGCGCAAAAAGTCTCATAAGAATCTTAATGCCATACCAAACCAATAAAATAATCAAAATGGTTCTTAAAAAACCTGTGAAGGACGCCATTTGCATAGTAAAAAGTAATTTTTCCCAAAAGTACAATTCTTCGCCTTTATAAACTGTTTTAAATACTTAAAAAAAATATAAAATACCGTTGTTTTGCAGAGTTCATATACTTTTACTAAAACATCGCACTAGTCGAATATCATCGTTTCAATCGATTAAAAGCGATTCAAAATCAAAAAAAATATGTAGTTTTGAGCCTAATCGATTAGCGCATGAAATCTATCAAAATTTCTTTACTCATTTTAATTTTTAGCTTTTCCCATTTAGCAGTTGCTCAATATACGGAAGTTATAAATTCCAACAGGCCTGGCGTCTCCCAAAGTGCTTTTTCAGTGGGTACCAATGTCCTGCAATTTGAAGCGGGCCCTTATCTTTTTAAAGAAGAGCACACGCCTTTACAATATGATGTTTCAGGATTTGGTGCCGATTTTGCTGCACGTTTTGGGTTGCTCTTTGAATCCTTAGAATTGAATATTCAGGGCACTTATCAGAATGATACCCAAACTATAAATTCCTCAGCGATTCCTCAAGAAATTGACCGAGGAAACTTCAGATATTTAACGATTGGTGCAAAGTACATGATCTACGATCCGTACCGAAAAGCAGGAGAAGAAAAACCTAACCTGTACAGTTGGAAAGCTAACCGCCAGTTTAAATGGAAATCCCTGATCCCTGCAGTCGCTATTTATGCCGGAGCCCATTACGACACCAAAAACAACCCTTATACTGCGCCAGGAATTGAAGGCTTTAGTCCTAAAGTAGCGGTAATTTCTCAAAACAATTTTGCTGGAGGTTGGGTGTTTGTCATCAATTTAATAAAAGATAGGATTGGAACTGACCAATCTGATTTTCAATACATTTTAACCTTAACCCATTCTTTCAATCCGCAATGGGCAATATTTGGAGAAACTCAGGGTATAAAAAGTGATTTTTACGCTGATAACCTCTTCCGATTTGGAGGAGCTTACCTATGGAACAAAAATTTTCAGTTGGACACTGCACTAACATTTAATACCAAGGACACGCCATCTGTTTTAGGAGTAAATTTCGGAATGTCGTATCGTTTAGATTTTCATGAAGACAAAGAAATTGACAATGGCAATCCTGCAAAAGATGAATTAAGACTTCAGGAACGCACTATTCAAAGAAAAAAGGAAACTGACTTTAATAACGACGGCAATTTATAAGATCTCTTTATGATTACAATTAAACAAGTAAGTTCCCCAAAAGAGTTAAAAGCGTTTGTAAAATTTCCTTTTGAGCTTTATAAAGATTCCACAAAATGGGTACCTCCTATTATCAAACAAGAATTAGAAACTTTTGACAAAAAGAAAAATCCGATCTTTAATGATGCCGAAGCTACTTTCTTTTTAGCGTACAAAGATAAGCAGATTGTTGGCCGAGTTGCAGCCATTATCAATTGGCTGGAGGTAAAGCAGCAGAACCAGAAGAAAATGCGCTTTGGTTGGTTTGACGTCATTGATGATGTTGAAGTGACGAAAGCTCTTTTAGAAAAAGTACATGACATTGGCAAAGCCAATAATCTGGATTATGTTGAAGGCCCCGTAGGCTTTTCAAATCTCGACAAAGTTGGGGTCATGACCGAAGGTTATGAACATCTTGGCAATATGATTACCTGGTATAATTACCCATACTATGTTAACCATTTTGAAGAACTGGGATATGCCGATGAAAAATTGTATTCTGAGAGCCGTTTTCCATTTTCCAATGTAAAGACGGAGCATTTCTATAAAGCCCAAGAACTCATTAAAAAACGCTATCAGCTGACGGCATTAGGCTTTACCAAAACAGAAGAGGTGATGCCTTATGTTGATAAAATGTTTGATCTTTTTAATCAGTCGTACGCCTCTTTATCCTCTTTCGTGGCTATTACGGATATTCAGAAAGAGTATTTCAAGAAAAAATTCATCAGTTTTGTCAATCCTGAATACATCAAATTTGTGGTGGATAAAGAGGATACTCTCGTGGCCTTTGCCATTGTAATGCCTTCTTTTGCTAGAGCCTTACAGAAAACCAAAGGCAAGTTATTCCCTTTTGGATTCACTCACATTTTACACGCAAAGAAGCACAGTAAAGAGGTGGTTTTCTATTTGATTGGGATTCATCCAGAATATCAAAATAAGGGGGTTACAGCAGTTATATTCAATGAATACTACAATGTGTTTACCGAAAAAGGAATTGAAAATTGTGTGAGAACTCCGGAATTGGAAGACAACCTTGCCATTCATCAAATCTGGAAGCATTTTAAACCAGAAGTATTTAAAAGGAGAAAGACGGTGAGAAAAGCCATTGAATAATCGCTTTCCTCCTTACGATGACTCAGAATCGATCTTCATATATAGAACAAAAAAATCCCAATATCAGATTGGGATTTTTTCGTTTCATATATGGTGTTATTTTAACCTATTCTCCCATTGCTGCGGCAACAGAAGCGGATAATCTTTTGTAGGTTCCATTTTCTAGACGCGTTCTGATTTCTTCAAAAGCATCTAAGGTTTCGTTAATATCAACTAACGTATGTGTCGCTGTAGGAATCATTCTTAATAAAATCAATCCTTTTGGAATTACTGGATACACAACGATAGAACAGAAAATACCGTGATTTTCACGTAAGTCTTTTACTAAGGCCATTGCCTCAGGAATACTTCCTTTTAAATATACCGGAGTCACACAACTTTGAGTAGTACCGATATCGAACCCACGTGATTTAAGACCAGATTGTAAAGCATTGGTATTCTCCCAAAGCTTATCTTTTAATTCTGGCATTGTTTTTAACATTTCCAAACGTTTGCGAGCCCCCACTACCAATTGCATTTGTAGTGATTTCGCGAACATTTGAGAACGCAAATTATATTTTAAATAATCGATAATTTCTTGATCTGCCGCAATAAACGCACCGGTACTTGCCAATGATTTTGCAAATGTTGCAAAGTATACGTCAATATCTTTTTGCACCCCTTGCTCCTCACCTGCTCCAGCACCTGTTTTACCAAGTGTACCGAACCCATGGGCATCATCTACTAAAAATCTAAAATTATATTTCTTCTTAAGCGCTACAATTTCTTTCAAGCGGCCTTGCTCTCCACGCATTCCAAACACACCTTCAGAAATCACAAGAATTCCTCCACCGGTTTGTTCTGCCATTTTAGTCGCACGCTCTAAGTTTTTTTCTAAACTTTCAACGTCATTATGCTTATAGGTAAAACGTTTACCCATATGCAAGCGCACACCGTCAATAATACAAGCATGAGCATCTACATCATAAACAATAATATCATCTTTAGACACTAAGGCATCAATGGTAGATACCATGCCTTGGTAACCAAAGTTTAAAAGATAAGCGGCTTCTTTATCGACAAATTCTGCTAATTCCTTCTGTAAGACTTCATGAAGATCTGTATGACCAGACATCATTCGCGCCCCCATAGGGTACGCGGAACCATAATCAGCTGCAGCTTGAGCATCCGTTTTCCTGACTTCAGGATGGTTTGCTAATCCTAAATAGTCATTGATACTCCATGTAATTACATCTTTACCACGGAATTTCATACGGTTAGAGATTTGACCTTCCAATTTTGGAAATACAAAATAGCCTTCAGCCTGTGAAGCCCATTTACCTAGAGGGCCTTTATCTCTGTAAATTTTATCAAATAAGTCTTTCATGTAATATTAGTATTATTCGGACACACGCAGTCATCTTTCCCAACCAAGTTATAGGGTTAAAGTATTATGACCTCATCATCTTCAATTAGTCTAATTAGTTTGGGCAAAATTAACTAAATTACTTTTCATTGCATAATTTAGTTATAAACTGCTGTTTATAACATTTTCATGGGAAGAAAACCCTATAACAACAGTATTTGCTACATCTCTATAGCATTGTTATAGAACTATTTAATGTATTGTATGGTTTCTAAAGTAGCTACTTTCTCACTGTCAAAGAAGCCTTGTTCTTCCATCCACTTATCGCTATACACCTTGCTCATATAGCGCGATCCGTGATCAGGAAAGATTACAACAACCGTATCTCCTGCCTTAAATTCTCCTTCTTCCTTGAGTTGTTTTACAGCTTGCATTACTGCCCCACTTGTGTACCCTACAAATAAACCTTCGGTACGGGAAATTTCGCGTGCAGTGTGTGCACTCTCTTCATCCGTCACCTTTACGAATTCATCAATCACATCAAAATCAGTTGCAGTAGGAATTAAATTTTTTCCTAAACCTTCAATTCTGTACGGATAAATTTCGTCCCGGTCAAATTCGCGTGTTTCGTGGTATTTTTTCAACACTGAGCCATAAGCATCCACGCCTATCACTTTTATTTGAGGATTCTGTTCTTTCAGGTATTTTGCCGTTCCAGAAATTGTACCTCCAGTACCACTAGCCGCGATCAAATGTGTTATTTGACCTTCCGTTTGTTTCCAAATTTCAGGGCCTGTACTGCTGTAATGTGCATCAATATTAAGTTGATTAAAATACTGATTGATATAAATAGAACCTTTGGTTTCTTGGTGTAATCGTTTTGCTACTTCGTAGTATGATCTTGGATCATCAGCACTAACATGCGCAGGACAGACGTAAACTTGTGCGCCCATCGATTTTAGCATGTCTATTTTATCTGGAGAAGACTTTGAACTAACTGCAAGAATACACTTGTAGCCTTTAACAATGCTCACCATGGCGATACTAAAACCAGTATTACCTGAAGTGGTTTCGATGATGGTATCTCCCGGAGTTAGGATGCCTTGCCTTTCAGCTTCTTCTATAATATGTAGTGCAATACGATCTTTTGAGGAATGACCTGGATTGAAAGCTTCAACTTTAGCGTAAAAACCACCGCTATAATCGGCCGTCATTTTGTTTAATTTGATAAGAGGGGTATTACCAATAAGTTGTAATACGTTATCAAATACCTGAATATCTTTTTTCATACGTGTTTCTTAATCTTTACAATAGTACGTATAGTATCGCGTATGTTAACCTATTAAGGCTTGTTTTATAAACTATGAAAAACATCGCGATTTCATAAATGCTATTCGCCGATTACAATTTAGAAAATTGCAACCTAAAACGTGGCAAAAGTACGATTTTTTTTTCGATTAGGAGTGAATGTTCTCTAAGTCTAATAAAAACGCATATTCTTCCGCATCTTCCTTTAAAGCCTCAAAGCGTCCCGAGGCACCACCATGTCCTGCGGTCATGTTCGTTTTTAAGAGTAATATATTGTCATCTGTTTTGTAAACTCTCAATTTTGCGGCCCATTTCGCCGGTTCCCAATACTGAACTTGCGAATCGTGCAATCCGGTAGTGATCAACATATGCGGGTAATCCTGTCGCTTCACATTATCATAAGGCGAATAGGATTTCATATAATCATAATAGGTAGGATCATTAGGATTTCCCCATTCATCGTATTCCCCCGTGGTTAAAGGAATGGAATCATCGAGCATCGTGGTGAGCACGTCTACAAAAGGTACTGCAGCTATAACACCATTATATAATTCTGGTGCTTCATTAATGACGGCACCAATTAAAAGTCCTCCTGCACTGCCTCCTAACGCGTAGAGATGCTTGGGAGAAGTAAAGTTTTCTGCAATTAAAAACTTAGAACATTCAATAAAGTCCGTAAACGTATTTTTCTTTTGAAGCAATTTCCCATCTTCATACCACATACGGCCTAAATATTCACCACCTCGTACGTGAGCGATAGCATAGATGAAGCCTCTATCCAACAGGCTCAATCGGATGCTGGAAAAATAAGGATCTATGGTATGACCGTAAGAACCGTAAGCATACAACAGCACCGGGTTGGTACCATCCTTTTTGATTCCTTTTTTATAAACCATAGAAATCGGCACTTTTACCCCATCAGCCGCGGTTGCCCAAACTCTTTCTGATGCGTAATTATCCTTATCGAAATTTGGATCTAAAACTTCTTGTTCTTTTAATATGGTTTTCTCTTTGGTTTCCATATTAAAATCGATGCTGGATGACGGCGTGGTCATGGAATTATAACCATAACGCAATATGTTGGTGTCAAACTCAACGTTTGTTGCCGTATACGCGGTATAGGTTTCATTATCAAACGGCAAATAATAATCGTCAGTGCCGTCCCATCTTTTAATGCGAATGTGGTTCAGTCCGTTGGAGCGTTCGCTAATGACCAAGAAGTCCTTAAAAATATCAATATCTTCAAGCAGCACCTCAGCTCTATGGGGAATCACCTCCGTCCAATAATTAAACTGCGTACGATCTTCTGGAGTTTTCATCAATTTAAAATTGACCGCGCCATCCGCATTGGTTACTATATAAAATTGATTTTCATAATGGGCTATACTGTATTCCAAACCTCTAATGCGCTCCTGAAAAACAGTAAATTCTTCATCAGGCGTATCCGCATTCAGAATATGATATTCATTGGTCAGCGTGCTATAACACGCAATAATCAAGTATTTTTTTGACTTCGATTTGTATACGGCAACGCCAAAAGTATCGTCCTTTTCTTCAAAAATCAACAGATCATTGGTTGATGAGGTGCCTAATTTATGCTTAAAAACTTTATCTGAACGCAGTGTTTTTTCATCCTTAACGGTGTAAAATAAAGTTTTGTTATCATTGGCCCAAGTTGCAGATCCGGTGGTATTTGGAATGGCGTCAGAGAACACCTCATCCGTCACCAAACTCTTAATTTGCAGGGTGTAGTTGCGTCTTCCAACCGTATCTATTCCAAACGCAATCATCGTGTTGTCGGGGCTTACGCTTAATCCTACCAGTTTAAAATAATCATGACCTTCAGCCATGATGTTACAATCAAAAAGCACCTCTTCAGGATTGTCTAAGCTGTCTTTTTTACGAAGGTAAATGGGATAGTCTTTTCCAATATCATACTTCACAATATACCAATAACCGTTGAATTTGTAGGGAACTGACGAATCATCCTCCTTGATCCTAGCCTTCATTTCCTGAAAAAGTGAATGCTCAAAATCTTTATATTTGGACGTCATCGCTTCATAGTATTCGTTTTCAGCATTTAAATAATCAATGACCTCTTCATTTTCGCGCTCGTTCAACCAAAAATAGTCATCGTGGCGTTCATCATCATGAATGCTCAGGGTTTTTAGGGCTTTTTTTGCTTTTGGGGGTTGAATATGCTTTGTCATTCTTATCTTTTTAAAGCGGGTTGCAAAAGTACTCTTTAAATATTGAGAGCACTTAAAGCAAAGATAGAGATTTGATCAAAAAAATAGCTAGGGAAATTTAAGGGTCTCTTTTGAGGTTGTTTTGTGAGATTTATAACAGTTGGCATTTGAACCAATCCTAAATCTTTTCTTAATTTTGCTTTACTAATTTTAAAAATTCAAGAATATGTTTGGAGATATGATGGGCATGATGAATAAACTCAAAGAGACCCAAAAAAAAGTAGAAGAAACCAAAGCGCGTTTAAACCACGTTTTGGTGGATGAACAAAGTTCAGATGGCAAATTAAAAGTGTCTTTAACGGCCAATCGCACGATAAAATCTATAGCTATTGACGACGAATTGTTACAAGATAAAGAAATGCTTGAAGATTATTTAATCATGACTTTGAACAAAGCAATTGAAAAAGCGACCCAAGTTAACGAAGCGGAATTGGCAGCGGTGGCAAAAGATGGCATGCCGGATATCCCTGGTTTGGACATGTTTAAATAATATTTTGCTT
>Ga0114916_1000635_pt1 | contig 22333 bp, 26 predicted proteins | sample MalvirAntarct_66_FD_83501 | JGI IMG/M metagenome (GOLD analysis project Ga0114916, IMG submission 83501) | Marine viral communities from the Global Malaspina Expedition - Malaspina viral metaG Antarct_66 | ecosystem: Environmental > Aquatic > Marine > Oceanic | place: West Anvers Island... | reverse complement strand
TCCAAATGATAGAGGACCATTTCGCAGAAGGGTTGGAAACCGAGGTTGAACCTTTCCCGGAGACTGATCGTGAATTCGGTGCGCTGCTTGATCGGTTGCGCCCCCTGATCGCGGATCAACTGCGCGAGAAGCTGGTGATTTCGGGTTGGCTCTTGGAGCCCTACGGCGAGGACCAGATGCGGTGCCAGGAGTGCATGTACTACCTGGTTCACAAGCGCTGGTGCGACTTACCAGAGCTTGATCTCCCGGCAAAGCCGGAATGGTGGTGCCGTCTCTGGCGGATCTGAAAGGAGCGCTGACATGGATGATGACAAGACACGCGTGACGATCGCCGAGATGCTGGCTTCGGGTCTGGAAACCGAGGTCTGGCCACGGGCCGGGACCAGCGAAGAGGTCAATGAGATCGTGGCGCGTCTGCAGGTTGAGGCAGGTGGCGATCTGGAACAGAAATTGATCATCGCCGGTTTCACGGATCATACGATCGAGGCTGACGAGATTGAGCAGCCCTGCGAGACCTGCATGTACTACAAGATACATGCGAAATTCTGCGATTTGCCAGAACTGATGGTGCCGGTCGAACCGGAATGGTCTTGCCGCTTGTGGCGGATTTAATGCCACCCGATATTGTTGTTATTGGATGCGGCAATCCGAACCGCAGCGACGACGGCATCGGCCCGCATCTCATCGCTCAGATGCGAGAAAACGGCGTCCCGGACCACACGCGGGTTTTTGACGGCGGAACCGACGGTATGTCCGTCATGTACAGCGCGCGTGGAGCGACACATCTGGTCATTGTAGACGCCCGGGTCCCCGAAGGGTCTCCGGGCGCCATATACGAAGTTCCCGGAGAGGTGCTGGAGGCACCGCCCAACCAAAGTCTGAACCTGCATGATTTCAGATGGGACCACGCGCTTTACGCAGGGCGCCGTATCTACGGCGATGCGTTTCCCAAGACGACATCGGTGCTGTTGATTGAGGCGGCGACGCTGGAGCTCGGGTTGGGATTGAGTGACGAGGTTTCTCGCGCCGCACGGACGGTTGAGGGCCGCATTCGCGACCTGATCCATACGTGGTCTGAGGCATGAGTACGATCGCGATCAGGGACGGTGCGATCTATCTGCCCTGCGATGTCGTAGACAAGTATTTTTGCGGCATCGATGCGGTCATCATACTGATCCAAAAGGAGGAATTGATGGTGATGCCCGTCTATCAGGCAACCGCTGGGGGGTGCCTTTTGAAGGTCCGGAATGCTGCGGGTGATCGGGTGGTTCAGGCACGTGACGTTTTTCAGGATCAAGACCTTCTGGACTTTGCGACTGACGACCTGAGCGTCGCGTGGCAGGCCGATAAGGGGGCGCTTTGTGCGGAATTGAAGCCGGATCAACGCGATTGAGAATTGCAAACTAAGTTTCCTATAAACCAAGGAAGTTGACAGCTCTCCGTTTCACTGCTTTTCTCAACTGAACACAGAAATCGAACCAAATTCGATTCGAGGGAGAAAACGGTTTGACCAATATCAGTCGTGCTCAGCAGCAGGTGCAGGCGGCCATGACCGCGGTCGAGACGGCTGCGGCAACTCAGGCCGAAAAGGCCGAGATGCTGATGGAAATCGCGATGGGACTTCAACAGAAGCCTGAACGTGCCGAAGACATATTTGCTGCAGTGGACCTCTACAAGCTCGCCATTGGTCTTGCGCCGGAAGGCGAGGTTTTGGGTGTCGCCCGCATTCGTGCGCGCATGGCCACCGCACTGATGGCCGTACCTGCCGAAGATGCAACGCAGCTCAAGGAAGCCAAAACCGAGATCGAAACAGCGCTCGCGACCCTGACCGCCGAAGGGTCAGACGCAGAGGTAGCCGAGGCCGAAATGAACCTTGGTCTGATCTGCCAGACGCTCGCGGGCATGCATCTGTTGCCGATCCAGCCGGCGATCAGTGCCTATCAGAGATCGCTAAGAACCTTCGACAAAACCAACTATCCCAAGGAATTCGCGATCCTGCAAAGCAATCTGGCCACGGCGTTCCTGTCAATGCCGTACACCGATCAGTCAGGCAAGATGCGTGAGGCGCTGGCGGTGCAGGCCTTTGAGGAGGCGTTGACGGTCGTCAACCTGATAGACCACCCGAACGAATACGCGATGCTGCAAAACAATCTTGGCAACGCGTTGCAGTATGTGTCCTCGTCTCATCGGTTGGAGAACGGGTATCGCGCCCTAGAGGCTTATGATGAGGCACTCAAGGTGCGCACGATCCGCGACATGCCGGAAGAATACGCCAATACCATCGCGAACAAGGCCAATTGCTTGTCGAACCTGCCGGATGATCCGCAAAACCCCGACGGTGGCAACTTTGGCAACCTCACAGAAGCGGTGCGTCTGCTGGAAGAGGCACGCGGAGTATTCGCCAAGCGCGGGGTCAGCGAAAAAGCGCAGGCCGTGAGCGAAGCCATTGCCGAACTGAACGCGGCCCTTGACCCATCAACAATTCTGGAACGGAGCGGATTACAATGATGAATGGAGAATACGGTTGAGCGCTATAGTCGTAATTTTGGCCCTGGCCGCTGGCCTGGCCGCCGCCATGGGTGCGGGGGCCTTGTCAGGTCTTCGCATCGGTAAAGATGCACTGGGCGCAGAACTGGCCACCTACATGGGCGCGCTTTACGGCGGGCTTGCAGGTGGCGCCGCAGTCGTCGTGACGACCACACTTGTTCTTTTGCTGATCTAGGAGGGCGCTATGCTGGGAATGGCCATGAATTCTGCAAAACTGTTTTTTGCAGGCAAGCTTTTCAAAGACAACAAAGCCGCGATGCGGCAGTTGATGACGGGGGCTGGCGTCGGTGTGATTGCCGGTATTGTCATCGGGTTGTTTGCGCCGATCTGGGTGGCAGCCATTGCCGCAGGCGCTGTAAGCGGTGCTGTGCAGCCTGTGTTGTTCAAAGATCTGAAATACGCATGAACGCCGCATCTCTGGACGGCGAAAAGCCGACACTGGATCGCCTGATTGGGGATCTGAAGGCGCTTGAAATGCTGGCCGATGGCTGGGACGAGGCGGCCCGCAACGGGGCCCATGCACGGGCAGAAGCCGTTGATGCGTTGAACAAAGAGGCGTTCCGACGCCTGATCGGCGCACTCAAGGACCGCCCCGAATTTGGAAGCGCCCTGAAAGAGGCAGCCCGGGACGACGTGGTTTACGCCGTACTGCGCCGTCATGGAATACTGCGCCCATCGCTCTACGAACGGGTGGAGGCGGCGTTGGAAACGGTGCGCCCGAGCCTGGCCAGCCATGGCGGCGATGCCGAGGTCGCTGCTGTCGAAGGCAACCGCGCAGAAATTCGGTTTCTGGGTGCTTGTGACGGGTGCCCGGCGTCCCAACTGACGTTCTATGCGGGTGTCAAAAAGGCCATTCAGGATCAGGTTCCCGAGATCACCGAAGTGAAACAGGCCAAGGGTCTGGGCGGTGGCGGGTCAGACGGCGTTCAGTTCACGTCGCCCTTTGCAAATTACGGCGACAACGAGTGGACAACGGCGCTGCCACTGGATGATCTGGCCGTTGGCGAAACGCGCTTTATCGACATCGACACTCATTCAGTGATCATCACCCGCTTTGCCGACAAGGTAAGCTGCTTCAAGAATGCATGCGCCCATATGGGCCTTGAGATGACCCAAGGCGATATCATCGAGACGATCCTGTCCTGCCCGCATCACGGGTTTCGATATGCGCTTGAGAGTGGCGAGTGTTTGACTGCTCCCGAGGTGCAATTGCAGCCGCACGCGGTGCGAGTCAAAGGCCCCAATATCGAAGTGAGGATTATCGCGTGAAAGTCTCGCTGTCCCGCTCGTTCAGCCCGCAAAAGGCGCCCGGCACCATAACCCCCGGTGCGCCGTTGTTGGGTAGGCAGGGCGCCCGCGTCATTTTGGGCAGCGACGGCGGTTCACTTGTACAGGCGATCACGCCCGCGCCGCACCTGATGTTCGGGCCGCGCGGCGTGTGCCTGCATCCGGACGGCTCGCTTTGGGTGTCAGACACGGGGCATCACCGGGTGCTGGGATGGAAAACCGTCCCGACAAAGGACGACACACCTGCCGATATTCTTTTGGGTCAGCCCGACTTTGGCCGCGAGGGCCGAAACGCCAAGGGCCCGGTGGCTGCGAACACCGTGAATGTGCCGACTGGGATCGTTGCATTTCGGGGTGGGCTGGCCGTGGCCGACCCGTGGAACCACCGCGTGCTGATCTGGCGCGAAACGCCCACCGGTCCCGACCACGAGGCTGATATCATTCTTGGTCAGCCTGACGCCCACAGCGCACTGGCAAATGTGGGTCTGTCGCATGCGCGCGCTGATACGATGCACTGGCCTTACGGGGTCTCGGCGGATGGCAATCGGTTGATCGTCTGCGACACCGGAAACCGTCGTGTTCTGATCTGGGACGATCCGCAAACCACGGGTCAACCGGCGGATCTGGTTCTGGGGCAGCATGACTTCACTTGTCGGGATGAAAACGCGGGCGAAGCCGTGTCTGATGCCTCGATGCGCTGGCCGCACATGGCCATTGTCTGGAAAGACGGGCTGGCCGTTGCCGACGCTGGCAACAATCGGGTGATGATCTGGGATGCGCTCCCAGAGCGGAACGGCACCCCATGCGATACCGCGCTCGGGCAGGCGGATATGAGCGCCTGCGATCACAATATGGCGTCGTATTACCCCACCTCACAGGCGATGAATATGCCCTATGCGTTGGCGACGCTTGGGTCCACGCTGGTGGTGGCCGACACGGCGAATTCGCGGCTTCTGGGATTTGAGGATACCGGTATGGCGGCTCACGCCGACCGGTTGACGGCGCAGCCTGATTTTGCGGCCAAGGGCGACAACCGCTGGGGCATTGCCGAACGCGATACGGTGTGCTGGCCCTATGGTCTGTCCTCTCTGGGGTCGACAGTGGCTGTGGCCGACAGCGGTAACAACCGAATTCTGATCTGGGACGCGGCGACATGACAGGCGCGCGTTTCACTGTTTCGGGGCAGGTTCAGGGCGTTGGGTTTCGCCCAACCGTCTGGCGGTTGGCGCATGAAATGGGCCTGACGGGAGATGTGAAGAACACCAGCGAAGGTGTTGTCATCCAGCTTTGGGGCGATCATGTTGCGGCTTTTCCGGACAAGCTGCACAGCGCGCTGCCGCCCCTTGCCCGCATCGAACGGCTGGTCGTCACGCCACTGACCGACCCGGCCCCCTGCGGGTTTGAAATCACCGCGTCACAGGAAGGCGAGATGCGCGGCAGCGTCACGCCGGATGCCGCGACCTGCGCCGATTGCCTGGAGGAAATCCGCAATCCGTTTGAGCGGCGCTATCGCTACCCCTTTGCCAATTGCACCAATTGCGGACCACGTTTTTCGATTGTGCAGGCCGCCCCTTATGACCGCGCCAAGACAACGATGGGCCCGTTTGATCTGTGCCCGCCCTGCGCGGCAGAATACTCAGATCCACTGGATCGCCGCTTTCATGCGCAGCCCGTGGCCTGTGGCCGGTGTGGACCGAACATCTGGATCGAGAAACTGGGCAAGGGAGCGGTAAACCTCGAAGCGTTTTCGATGCTCGATGACGTGGATGCAACCGGCGGAATGATCATAAACGGTCACATTGTGGCCATCCGGGGTCTGGGCGGTGTTCATCTGGCCTGTGACGCGACCAATGCCAACGCCGTGGCCGAATTGCGCAAGCGCAAATCGCGGGCAGGCAAAGCCTTTGCGTTGATGGCGCGCGATCTGGATGTTGTGCGCGCGTGTTGCGAGGTCTCGGATGTCGAAGCCAACCTTCTGTCCGGCCCGCAAGCGCCGATTGTGCTGCTCAGGGCCAAGCCGAACAGCTTGCCCGATGAAATCGCGCCGGGCCTGGACCGGCTGGGCGTGATGCTGCCCTATACGCCGTTCTATCACATGATCCTTCGGCGCATCGGGCGCCCTGTCATCATGACCAGCGGCAATCCGTCGGGTCAGCCGCAATGCATCGACAATCAAGAAACCCGTGACCGTCTTGCCGACATTGCGGATTTTGCGTGCTTGCACAATCGCGACATTGCAAACCGGATCGATGACAGTGTGGTGCGCGTTGATCTGGGCCGTGCGCGCGTTCTGCGCCGGGCGCGCGGTTACGCACCACAAGCGTTGGAATTGCCGGACGGGTTTTCTGCCACGCTGGAGGTTCTGGCGCTTGGGGCAGAGCAAAAAAACACGTTCTGCCTGATCAAGGACGGCCGCGCGATCGTGTCCCAGCATATGGGCGATCTGGAGGATTTGGCCACGAACGATGATGTGACGCGCAATCTGGGCCTTTACGAAAACCTCTTTGATCACGCCCCAGATGTCATCGCCGTTGACCAGCACCCGCAATACCTCTCCACACAGCGCGGGTTCGAAATGGCGGGTGAGCGGCCTGTGATCGAGGTACAGCACCACCACGCGCATATCGCCGCTTGCCTGGCTGAGAACAATCGGCCCCTGACCGCGGGGCACGTGCTTGGGATCGCGCTGGACGGCACAGGCCTGGGGGATGATGGCACGATCTGGGGCGGGGAGTTTCTGATCTGCGACTATCACGGATATCGCCGGGTCGGCTGTCTGAAGCCGGTTGCATTGCCCGGCGGGGCGGCTGCGGTGCGCGAGCCGTGGCGCAATGCCTATGCCCATCTGATGGCCGAAATGGGCTGGGGGGAGTTTTCGATGAACTCCTCGGAGCTTGAGATTTTCAACCGCATGAAGGACCTGCCCCGCAGCACGCTGGATGCGATGATCAAGTCTAGTACGAATTCGCCCCTCGCGTCGTCCTGTGGTCGGCTGTTCGATGCCGCTGCCGCGATTGCTGGCATCGCCTGGGACCAGCAGAATTACGAGGGCGAGGCCGCAATTCTGTTCGAGGCCGCGCTTGATCCCGACGCTCTGAACGAGCCGGAGGATCTCGCTTATCCGTTTTCGATCCCGCTGATGGGTGGCAGGGGCATGCCCTATATTGAGCCGCTGGCCGTTTGGCGGGCGATGCTGGGAGATCTGGTTCTGCAGACACCTGTTGGAACGATGTCGGCAAGGTTCCACCGGGGATTGGCACGCGTCGTCGTCGAAATGGCGATACGGCTGACCAAGGATACGACCATCGACACCGTCGCCTTGTCGGGCGGCTGTTTTCAGAATGCGACGCTGTTCGCGCTGGTTCATCAGGGTTTGGAGAACGTCGGTCTGACGGTTCTGAGCCATTCCGACTATCCGGCGAATGACGGCGGTATTTCACTGGGGCAAGCCGTAATCGCCCTGGCAAACACACAAGGGGAGGACGCAATATGTGCCTAGGAATTCCAGGACAAATCACCGAGATTTCGGATGCGACCCGCAAGCTTGCTATGGTCGATATCTCGGGCGTGAAACGCGAGGTTAATGTGGCCTGTATCATGGGTGAGGACCCGCCCGAGGATCTGATCGGCACGTGGACCCTGATCCATGTCGGTTTTGCCATGAGCAAGATCAACGAAAAGGAAGCGGCCCTGACGCTGGAGGTCTTGCGTGAGCTTGGCGAGGCGCAGGAAGAGATAGAGGCGATGCGGGCAAGTGCGGCCATGCTGTCGGCTGCATCATGAAATACGCTGATGAATTCCGCGATCCGGTCGCCGCAAAAGGCGTGCTGGCTGCGATCGAACGCGTGACCAACGAGATCGGCGCGACCAAAGAGAAGCCGGTTCATATCATGGAGATTTGCGGCGGGCACACGCACGCGATCTTTCGGTATGGCTTGGACAAACTGACGCCCCCGGGGTTGGAGTTTATTCACGGCCCCGGCTGCCCGGTTTGCGTGCTGCCGATGAGCCGAGTGGATGAATGCGTGCAGATCGCCGAAGATCCGAACGTGATCTTTACGACCTTTGGCGACGCGATGCGTGTGCCCGGCACCCGCAAATCGCTGATCCAGGCCAAAGCCGACGGCGCCGACATCCGCATGGTCTATTCGCCGCTCGACGCGCTGGAACTGGCGCGCCGCAACCCCGACCGCGAGGTGGTGTTTTTTGGCCTAGGGTTTGAAACGACCACGCCCTCAACCGCGTTGTCGATCCTGCAGGCCGATGCCGATGGGCTGACGAATTTCACCATCTTCTGCAACCACATCACCGTGCCGCCGCCGATCAAAGCGTTGTTGGATGACCCGCATATGATTTTGGATGGTTTCGTGGGCCCGGGCCACGTGTCGATGGTGATCGGCACCGAACCCTACCAGTTCATCGCCCGCGACTATGGCAAACCGATCGTGGTTGCGGGGTTTGAGCCGCTTGATCTGTTGCAATCGGTGCTGATGGTGCTGGAACAGATCCGCGATGGCCGCGCCGAGGTGGAAAACCAGTATTCGCGGATCGTTCCCAATGAGGGAAATCCAGCGTCCATAGCGGCTTGTGAAAAGGTGTATGAACCGCGCCCCACCTTCGAATGGCGCGGTTTGGGCGAGATCGATGCCAGCGGGCTGCGCATCCGCGACCGGTACAAGGCCTATGATGCAGAAGTGAAGTTTAACATCGGTTACGGGCGCAACACATCCTTTACCGAGGAACAAGAAGGCTGCGCCTGCGGCGACGTCATGACTGGGCGCATCAAACCCCATGCTTGCCCGCAATTCGGCAAGGGCTGCACGCCCGAAATGCCACTGGGTGCGCTGATGGTCAGCTCGGAAGGGGCCTGTGCGGCCTATTACCAGTATGGCGGCCTTGATCTGGAGCCGCCAGAATGAACCAGATGGATCGCCAACCAAGGCGCGTCGTTGCCGACAAGGTGACGATGGCCCATGGTGGGGGCGGGAAGGCGATGCGCGACCTGATCGAGGATGTGTTCACTTCTGTCTTTCGCCCGCCCGGCATGGAAGATCAGGCGCGGCTGATGGACGATGCGCTCACCGTATCCGGTGCGCGGCTGGCCTTCACCACGGATGGATTTGTTGTGTCGCCAATGGAATTTCCTGGTGGCGATATCGGTAAGATCGCTGTCTGCGGCACTGTGAACGATCTGGCTGTTGGCGGGGCGAAACCGCTTTGGCTCTCGGCGGCTTTCATTATCGAGGAAGGCGTCGAGATTTCGACGTTGCGGCGGATCGCGGCGTCGATGCAAAAGGCCGCCGATGATGCGGGCGTCGCCATTGTGACGGGCGACACAAAGGTCGTCGGCAAAGGATCAGGCGACGGTGTTTTTATCACCACATCAGGCATTGGGGTGATCGCGCCGGGCCGCGACCTGTTGGCCGAAACCGTGCAGCCCGGTGATATCGCGATCGTCAACGGCGTGCTTGGTGATCACGGTGCAGCGATCCTTGCCGCGCGCGGCGACATGGCGCTCAGCACCGAAATCCCCTCGGACTGCCAACCGCTCAATCAGCTGATGGAGGCCATCCTGACCGCCGCACCCGGCACGCGGGTCGCAAGAGATGCCACACGCGGCGGGCTGGCCTCGGCCCTGAATGAAATCGCCGATGCGGCGGGTGTCGGTGTTGAAATTGGCGAAGACGTTCTGCCTCTGCGCACCGAAGTCAAAGGTGTGTGCGAGATTCTGGGGCTGGATCCCCTCTATCTGGCCAATGAAGGCACATTGGTGGTTTTTGTCCCCGAAGATCAGGCCGACGCCGCGTTGTCCGCAATGCGCGCCAATGATGCGGGCCGCGAGGCGGTGATTATCGGCAAGGCCACCACCCAACATCCCCGAACAGTTGTGATGAAGACTGTGTTTGGCGGTCTGCGCATTGTCGACATGCTAGTCGGTGAACAGCTTCCGAGGATCTGCTAATGGCCCTACTGGAAAACCTTACATTTCTTGATGCGTCGTCATCGTCTGGGTTTCTGCTTTTGGGTTTTCTGATTGGCATGGTTCACGCCCTTGAAGCGGATCATTTGGCAGCAGTCAGTACGCTCAGCAACGGAGGAAAGAACAAACTACTGTTGCGGGGCGCGGTCTGGGGGCTGGGCCACACGGTGACATTGCTGGTAGTGTCGATCGGCGTGATCGTCTTTAGCCTTGTCATCAGCCAGCGGAGCGCGGCGGCGCTGGAGTTTGCGGTGGGCGTCATGCTGGTATTCCTCGGGGTTCAGGTGGTGCATAGGTTTCGCAAGGAGAGGCTGCACTATCATGTCCATCAGCATGAAGGACAAAAGCGCCACATGCATGTGCACAGCCATGCCGGTGACAAGGTCGACCATGCCCAGAGTATCCATGACCACGAACACGCCGAGCGATTTGCGCTCAAGGCGTTTGTTGTTGGCCTGCTGCACGGCGCGGCCGGATCGTCCGGGCTTATCGTGCTGGCGGTCTCGACAACCGGAGATCCGTGGCTGGCTGTCAGTTATGTTGGCCTAGTGGGCCTTGGGTCTGCTCTTGGGATGGCGGCGCTATCTGTTGTTGTCGGGTGGCCGGTGCTTCAGGCACCGAAAATCTCGAAAGGTCTGCATACCGGTGTGCAGATGACCATTGCAGCGGTTGTTGTAGCCATTGGCCTGTCGATCATGTGGGAAACCGGACCAGTGGCCTGGGGAGTTGGCTGATGCACGAGCTTGGACTGGCCCGCAGCATAGCCGGTATTGCCGAGGAAAACGCCAAGGGGCGCAAACTGAGACAAGTTCGCGTGGCCATTGGCCCGCTGGCCTGTGTGGAGCGTGGCGCCTTGGAATTTTGTTGGGATCTGGTGACCCAAAGCACTGCCATCGCGGGGGTTTCGTTGGGATTTATCGAAGCGGATAACGATACGTTCGTGGTGCGCGAACTAGAATTTATGGAGGATGCATAATGTGTGGTGTATGCGGCTGTGCCGATCCGACAAACGAAGTCTCGATGACCGACCCTGAAACGGGCGTTAAAATCCTGCTGAGAGATGATCATGCGCATGACCACGGACATGATCATGATCACGCGCATCCTCATGACGACCATCACCACGGTCATGATGAGCCGCATGTCCATGGCCCGGGCGGCGAGATCATTTCCCTGGAAACCGCGGTTCTCTGCAAAAACAACGAAATCGCGACCCGCAACCGCGGTTGGTTCGAAGGGCGCGGCGTCATCGCCCTGAATATCGTCTCCTCGCCCGGATCCGGTAAGACTACGCTGCTTGAGGAGACGATCAAGCGCATGAAGGACAAAGCCGATATCGCGGTCATTGAAGGTGATCAGATGACGTCGAATGACGCCGATCGTATCCGCGATGCCGGCGCCCGGGCGATCCAGATCAACACCGGTGCCGGGTGCCACCTAGAAGCGGATATGATTGCCTCGGCCGTCAAGTCGCTGGATCCCCAAGCCGGGTCAATCCTTATGATCGAGAATGTGGGAAATCTGGTGTGTCCAGCCATGTTCGATCTGGGCGAAAAGATGAAAATCGCAGTGATTTCAACGACGGAAGGCGAAGACAAACCAATCAAGTACCCACACATGTTCCGCTCCGTGGAATGGGTTGTCATCAACAAGATGGACCTGGCACCGCATGTGGACTTTGATGAAGAAGCGTGTCGACAAAATATACTGGAGGTCAATCCGGGAGTGAAAATTTTCTGCCTATCAGCCCGAACGGGGGATGGGATGGATGCATGGTGTTCGAGCCTGGCCGAATTGAAAGCCTGAAATTGAACGGATTGGTGAGTTACCTCTCCTGTCAAGTCACTGCTGTGAGACCCACATCCATACTGTGAGTGAAGCGCATCAATCCGTTAAAAAATAGATCACCACCGAGCCGCAGATGGGCTATCGAATTGCGACCCCTCCACCTGCCGGACTATTTGCGTGCCTAGATGTGGAACCTCAACAGGTTGTTCCGATTCAAGTGTCAACGGCGGAGTAAAATCCGGCCATGCGGCGGTGTAAAAGTCGGCCACGTGTGGCGCGCGCATGAGACTGCCGGGAGGGCGTAGCCCGAGTGGGGGTCTCATGCGCGCGCGGCTATTTTCTGAGAGGGTTTCAGCTGGCCTTTCGGGCTCGGCTTTGGGCGAGACGATAGCTGTCGCCGTTCATTTCGAGGATGCTGACATGGTGGGTGATACGATCCAGCAGCGCGCCGGTCAGACGCTCGGACCCGAGCGTCTCCGTCCATTCATCAAAGGGAAGGTTGCTCGTGATCAGAGTCGCGCCTCGCTCATATCGTTGCGAGATCAACTCGAACAGCAATTCCGCGCCGGTTTTGGATAGCGGCACGAAGCCCAGCTCATCGATGATGAGAAGCTGGTAGGCGGCCATCTGTTTCTGGAGCCGTAACAGACGCCGCTCGTCGCGCGCCTCCATCATCTCACTGACGAGTGCTGAGGCTGTCGTGAACCCAACGGACATGCCCTTCTGGCAGGCGGCGAGGCCAAGACCGAGCGCCACATGGGTCTTGCCCGTGCCGCTGGGCCCAAGCGCAATGACATTCTCGCGGCGCTCGATCCATTCGCAACGAGCGAGCTCCAGCACCTTCATTTTGTTGAGCTTCGGGATGGCGGCGAAGTCGAAGCTGTCGAGGCTTTTGACGACCGGGAACTTCGCGGCCTTGATGCGGCGCTCGACCTTGCGCCGATCACGTTCGATCATCTCCCGCTCGGCAAGCCGGGTGAGGTATCCGACATGATCGACGCCCTCGGTGGCGCATAGCCGAGCCAGCTTCTGGTACTCGCGCTGGAAACTCGGCAGCTTGAGGGCTTTGAGATAGTGGGAAAGCAGGATCTCGGGCGCTTCGGTGCTCATGCCGCTTCCTCCCCTTCAACACCGTCAAGCAGGCGCATGTAGGACTTCGCCGAGGTCGTCTCGACCGTCGCCTTCGGCAGGTAGGGATAGATGGACAGCACCTTGTTGCATGGGTCAGAATGTGGGCGCAGTCGCCCCTTTCCCCAAGTGACTATGCGGCTCGCTTGAAGACCGCACGACCAAGGCGGGTCATGCGGTTGAGAGATTTTGTGGCGATTTGGTTTTCGGTAATTTGGCGGTTCATTTCCCTGGCGTTCAGCTCTGGGCCGATGACGAACTTGCGGCGCCCGATCTGGGCTTCGACGAGGGCGCGATCATTGTAGCCCGTCGCTGCCTGCCACGCCATTCGGCCATGCTTGGCGATATGCTTTATGTGAGCGTCGCGCCCATCGCTCAGGCCGAGGACGGCGGTTCTCGGCGGCGGGATGGTGATCTCGACGTCTGTCCCGAAGGCTTCGGTCAAACAGTTGGAAACTCCAACGCCGTCATAGGCTCCGTCTGCAAGGACGCAGGCCACCGGGTTTTCGATCACGGCGATGAGTTCGGGCAATGCGGTTTCATCCCCGACATGGTCGGTGGTCAGCAGCGAGGCAACGATCTCGCCGCTGTTGGGATCGTACCCGATGTGCAGTTTGCGCCAGGACTTGCGTGTCTTTCCCGTCCCATGCTTGGTTTCCTGCCAGCCTGAACCGCGATGGATCTTCAGGCCCGTGCTATCCACGATCAGCGTGATGGGGCCACTGGATTGCGGCCTGTCGTCCACGACCGAGAGGCCAATCGCCCGCCGCGACAAGGTCGAGAAGTCTGGAACCGGCAACTCCACGCCCATCAGTCCAAGTAGCGACCGGACGAACCCTTGGGTCTGACGCAAAGGCTGGTGAAAGATCAGCCCCAGCGTCAGACAGGTCTCAATCGCGAAGTCCGAATATTTCGGCTGACCACCGCGACCCTTTCGCTTCGGCGCAAACCATTTCCCGGCAGCCCCATCCTCAAGCCAGATCGTCACGTCACCGCGACGGCGCAGAGCCTCGTTGTAATCTGACCAATTGGTCACCGCGTATTTCGCCTTGGGAAACTTATCGCGCCGACCAGCGTTGAATTTATGCGGCATCGCACGCTCCCATGAAAATCACAGGGCGCACGTTCTCGCCGAAATCGGCGACCCATGCAACAAGGTGGTCGAGGTGGTGTTCGCCTGGCCCGGCTTCGGCCAACTCGCCGGCGCCGCGATCCGCAACCGCGACTTTCCGCTGGTGATCGGCGTTGTGCTGTGCGTCACCTTGGTCACTTTACTGGCGAACTTGGTGGCCGATATCGCCCACATGCTGATCGATCCGCGCATCCTACCGAACCGGGGGGGGGCGGCATGACCAACGTCGAAACCACCCGACGGCCGATCGGGGTCGGTACGGAAATCCGCAGCCGCGCGAACACCGCGACCATTTCGCTGGTCCTGCGCAACCGCCGCCTGACGTTCTGGGCGGCGCTGGTGCTGTTGTCGCCGATCGTCTTTGCCAGCTTGGTGCCGGGCCTCGTCGCACCCTACGATCCGTTCGCCAATTCCGGACCCGCGCTTTCGCCGCCAAGCGCCGCGCACCCTTTCGGCACTGACGATTTGGGTCGCGACCTGCTGTCCGGAGTCGTCTATGGTGCGCGCACCTCGCTTTTCGTCGCGGCGGTGGTGACGCTGCTTTCGTGCGGCATCGGCGCCGGCATCGGGATGGCGTCCGGGTACTTCCGCGGCGTCGTGGACGAGGTGCTTATGCGATTTACGGAGTTCGTGCAGGTCGTGCCGAGGTTCTTCGTGGCGCTCCTGGTGCTGACGCTGTTCGGGGCCTCGACGTGGACAACGGCGTTGGTGTTGGGCCTGATGTCCTGGCCCGGCCTCGCCCGCCTGACCCGTGCCGAAACCCTGTCGCTGCGAGAGCGTGAATTCATCCGCGCCGCCGAGGCGCTTGGCGGCGGAGGGTCGTGGATCCTGCGCCGGCACCTCCTGCCCCACATCCGCCGCCCGATCCTCGCCCTGATCGCACCGATCGCGACCGGCGCGATTCTCACCGAGGCCGGACTCAGCTATCTCGGCCTGTCCGACCCGAATGTGATGAGTTGGGGGAAGCTGATCCAGACCGGGCAGACCTATTTTACCCTCGGCTGGTGGCTCCCGCTGATGCCCGGCCTGGCCATCCTAGCGACCTGCATGGGCCTATCGCTCGTTGTCGAGAGCTTGCGGAGTCGAGCTTAGCTTTTTCGGACTTCTGGCATCGCGAAGTTATAACGTTGCCGGAGCTCACAAGTTGCGTTGCAGTTCAGGTGCATCATTGGCAACGGTAGTCGAGCTCGATTGGGACGTGCTCGACCCCAACAACTGATTGCGGAACTCCAGAGCCGGGGGCGGCAGGCGCCGGAAATTCCGGTAGATCACGAACCAATGGCGCATCAACGAAAGCACGTTGCAGTTCAGAACTGCTAGGCCTTCGGTTTCCATCTCCAGGCGTGTCGTCTGCTGCGAGATTACGGCAATGCCGAGCCCTGCCTGCACCGCCAGCTTCACCGCCTCGTTGGTCGACATTACACAGGATTCGCGGCATTCCAGCCCGTGCTCGAGGAAGGCGCGAATCATGACTTCGCGCGTGCCGGAGCCGGGTTCGCGGAACACGAAAGGATAGGCGACCAGGTCTTGCGGTGTCAGGTTTGTGCGTCCGGCAAGCGGATGATCCGGTGGCGCGATGACAACCAGCGGATTCGGCCGGAACCGCCGCGCGACAAGGTCGGAATCGTCGGGCGGCTGGCCAGAGACCGCCAGATCAGACTCGTTCCTGTCGACCAGTTCTAGAACACCATCGCGGTTTGCGACCTGCAGGTTGATCTTGATACCAGGGTACATCTTGCGGAATCGGGCGATGTTTTCGGTGATGAGATAATTGGCCGTAGAGACCACCGCAATTCGCAGATGCCCCTGTACAAGCCCACGGTGCTGGCGGATGTTTTCGCAGAGATCTTCGATGGTCCGCCCGATCCGCTGGGCGTGGCGCAAGACCTCCTCTCCAGCGTCGGTAATCCGGATGCCGCGCCCATCCCGCTCGGTTAGAGCGATACCGAGTTCATCTTCAAGCTTGCGCAGTTGTATTGAAATCGCTGGCTGCGTGACGTGCAGCGCCTTGGCGGCAAGCGTCAGTGACTGGTGCCGAGCGACGGCTTCAAGCATTTCAAGCTGGCGCAAATCGATCTTCATCCTTACCCATTAGCAGCATTTATCATTTTTTGACAAACTTTAATTTGTGCAAATGTTTCAGCATCGCTTAGGAATTGAGCAACTTGGGCCTTTGCGTGGCCCTAATTCGACCTAGGAGGAGCTGCGTTGGCCGATAAGACCTACTCTGCAGGCGTCAAGGACTACGCCAAGACCTATTGGACGCCCGATTATGTCCCGCTGGATTCTGACCTGTTGGCCGTCTTCAAGGTCGTCCCGCAAGAGGGCGTCCCGCGTGAAGAGGCCGCCGCAGCCGTGGCTGCCGAAAGCTCCACTGGTACCTGGACGACGGTTTGGACTGACCTACTGACGGATCTTGAATTCTACAAGGGCCGGGCGTATCGGATCGAGGCCGTCCCGGGCAACCCGGACGCATTCTTTGCGTTCATCGCCTACCCAATCGATCTGTTCGAAGAGGGCTCGGTCGTCAACGTCCTGACCTCGCTCGTGGGAAACGTTTTCGGCTTCAAGGCCGTGCGCTCGCTGAGGCTCGAAGACATTCGGTTCCCATTAGCTTACGTCAAGACCTGCGGGGGTCCCCCCAACGGCATCCAGGTAGAGCGGGACCGGCTGAACAAGTACGGTCGGGCCATGCTGGGCTGCACGATCAAGCCGAAGCTGGGTCTGTCCGCAAAGAACTACGGTCGGGCGGTCTATGAATGCCTGCGTGGCGGCCTCGACTTCACCAAGGACGACGAGAACATCAACTCTCAGCCCTTCATGCGCTGGCAGCATCGGTTCGAATTCGTGATGGAGGCCGTCAAGAAGGCCGAGGCCGAAACCGGCGAACGCAAGGGTCACTACTTGAACGTCACCGCGGCGACGCCGGAGGAGATGTACAAGCGCGCGGAATTCGCCAAGGAGCTTGGCGCGCCGATCATCATGCACGACTTCTTCACCGCGGGTTTCACCGCCAATACGGGCCTGGCCAACTGGTGCCGCGAGAACGGAGTACTGCTGCACATCCACCGCGCAATGCACGCAGTGGTTGATCGAAACCCGATGCACGGCATCCATTTCCGCGTGCTGACCAAATGTCTGCGGCTTTCTGGCGGCGATCACATGCACTCGGGAACGGTTGTGGGCAAGCTCGAAGGCGATCGCGAGGCGACGCTGGGCTGGATCGACCAGATGCGCGAACCGTTTGTTCCCGAGAACCGGAAGCGCGGCCTGTTCTTCGATCAGGACTGGGGCGCGATGGCCGGGGTTATGCCGGTTGCATCGGGCGGTATCCACGTCTGGCACATGCCGGCGCTGGTGGCGATCTTCGGTGACGACTCTTGCCTGCAGTTCGGCGGCGGCACGTTGGGTCACCCCTGGGGCAACGCGGCCGGGGCACACGCCAACCGTGTGGCGCTCGAAGCCTGCACCGAGGCCCGAAACCAGGGCCGTCAGGTTGAAAAAGAAGGCCGCGAGATATTGACCGAAGCGGCCAAGCACAGTCCAGAACTGGCGATTGCGATGGAAACCTGGAAAGAGATCAAATTCGACTTCGACACCGTCGACAAACTCGATACCTGACCCAGACCGCAACGCCCAGACTTAGATTCGGAGTGACCAATGGCCGATATGCTTGCCTACAAACCGACTCAACCCAGAACGGAGACGTTCTCCTATCTGCCGCCGATGACGCCCGAGCGCATGGCGCAGCAGATCGCCTTCTGTATCGCTCAGGGTTGGAATCCGGCGATCGAGTATACCGAGCCCGAGAAGTCTTTCTCGAACTTCTGGTACCTGTGGAAACTGCCCTTCTTCGGGACTAAATCGGTGGAACTCGTGCTGACCGAGCTTGAAGCCTGCCATCGGGCGAACCCCGGCATGCACGTGCGCTTCATCGCCTATGACAACTACGCGCAATCCCAGGGCATGGCCTTCGTGGTCTATCGCGCCTGAAATTGATCAACCTTCGCGGTTAGCCGCAGGACAACACTTCGCACGGACAAAAGCGGATATCGACATGGCGACCGAAAGATTACTCGAAGGGATGTCTGGGCGCGAGGCCTCCATGCTGCGGCGGCGCATGTTGTCGCAAGGCAAGGCTGCCCTGCCGAAGGCGTCCGAGCGGGTGCGCTCCGGATTTCGCGATGCGGCTCTGCCTGACGAGGAAACGGTTGCTCCCTTGGCGGTTGCCGCTCCGCCGGGACCCAAGGTCGAAGTTGCCCTGCCGCAGACCGTGACAGAGCCGTCGGGTCGAAAGGCATCGATTGAGCGCCGCCGGGCGATGTCTCGGGGCAAGGCGGGTTTGGCTTCGGTGCGCAACCACCTTGACAACGATGGTCGCGACGCCGAGGGCGGCGGGCCGTCGTCGGCGACGGTTCCTCCCCCGGCCGCTGCGGCGGTCCCAGCCATCGGGTTGCCGGAGGGCGGGCGAGCGGCGTCGGTGGCGCGCAGGCGTGCCCTGTCGCAGGGAAAGGCAGCCTTGCCGCCGGCGAAGGAACGGGTTCGCGCCGGGTTCCGGGACGCCGCGCTGCCCCCGGCGGTATCGGCAAAGCCAGTGCAGACCGCGCCCCAGGAAGCGGCAATGCCGCCGCGGACGCTGCGTCAGGGCAGCCTGAAGTATCCGGTCAAGGTACCTTCCGTGACCACTGCGGTGAACAAGTCCGCTGTGACCGGGCTCAGCTATGCCCGCGGCCGCGCCGTCACCGGCACCGAGGCCGGGCGCGACAAGCCGCTGACCGGTACGCAGTATGTGGCCGGCGAAGAAGGCGGCTACCGCGCCTCGCTCGGCAAGGTCGGCCATGCGCGCACCCAGGGCGGGTTGACGGTTTCGGGCACCATGGTCCGCTCCACTGTGCGGATTACCGGCGACGAGGACAGCGCCGACGTGCAGATCACCGGCAATGCCGATCAGACGTTGGCCGACGACCTGGCCGCGCGCGACACTTCCACACTGCCGGTCGGCGCCCAGTTCGCCCGTCAGACGCAGCCCCATGGGCACAGTGTTTTCGGCACCAATCTGGCGCATTCCGCAAGTTCCGTCGGTTCACGCAGCCGCGAGAGCGAGCCGCCCGTCGAACAGACGTTGAACGGGCATGCCGTTTCGGGCACGGCCATCGGACGGTCGGTGCGTGTCACCGGCGACGAAAGCGGTGCGCATCGCGGCCTGACAGGCACGCAGTACCTTGCTCCTTCCGGTCATCAGGCAACGCAGGCACCCGAAAGCGGGCGCGCCGATCCGGCGACCGGGACCAAGGTGACGGCTTCGCAAACATGGCGTGGCCAGACGATTACTGGGCCGCAGATGGAACACAACGAGCGGGTCACCGGGTCCGAGCAGGGAACCTGCCAGACCCTAACCGGCACGCCCTATTACGGCTTCTCCGGTGCCGAGACATGGTGCGACCCGGAAGGGGTCGAGGCCGAAGCCGCGCTGCGCGGGGCCCGCAAGGCCCGCGTTGTCACCGGCGATGTCCCGATGCATGACCCGGCTGTATCGGGCACCCACCGCGGCGCCGACCGCGCGATCACGGGTTCGGCCTATTTCGTCGCCGAGACGGCTGGGCGCGACGTGGATGGTGACCCTGTCGCCCAGTCCATCGAGGGCTTCTCGATCGGATCGCCGCAGCGGGTGGCGCATCTGGCCGCTCGCGCCGCCGAGCCGCAATCCGTCCGCGACACTTCCGCAATCACCGGAACCTTCGCGCAGGGCGAAGGCAAGGTCACCGGCAACGTCGAGTTTGGTGCCAGTCCGCGCAAAGCGCGTGGCAGTACACCTGCGCGCCAGCACCTGACCGGCGAAGGCTCTGTCAAGGGGCCGCAGATCACCGGCTCGGCCTGGGCTGACAATCCCCGCGTGACCGGAACCGAAGGTTTTATCTCCGCCGGACGCAATCCGTCGGCGGGAGGCGAACACGGCGAAGGCTTTGCCGGTGCGCGCAAGTTCAAGGCCAAGTCGTTGAACTATGATCCCGTCAGCCCGGTCACCGGTGCGACCGGCGGAACACCCGCATCCTGCGCCACCGTCACCTTCTCGGGCGGAGCTGCAGGGTGATGGCGGCGCTTCGCACATCTTCCGGGCCGAACAAGGCGTGGCGCTCGAACTGGGTTCCGACGCCGCAAGCGGCGCAGGTTCGCAGTATCGCGCCCCGGCCCCCGCTTGCCCTTCGGACCACGGGTCAGAGGCATCCTTTTGCCGAACCCGGGATCGCACAGGACCTGGACCGGCGCGAATCCGAGGTCGAGACCTGCTTCGCCCATCTTGCCGGAATGCTGCGCGACCTCGCGCCCGAGCAATTCCGGGACGGCTTCGCTTCACGTGCCGTCGCGCAGTTGCGCGCCATCGGTGTCGATGCGAATCCGGCCTGGTTCGAGGCCGACTGGACCCGGCCCCTGGACATGGCCGACCTTCACGCCCGGCTGATCTGCCGCCTTTTTGCACGGCTGGTCGAGACCGGCGGCGACCGCAATGTCGATGTCTTCGACGAAGGCGAACCCGTGTCCGAACTGGTCCGGCGCTGGGGATTTCACGCGGTCGACATCACGCCCTGTGCCGACGGTCGGCTCGCCGGCCTTCTGGGCGCGGTCTTGCGCATCCCGTTGTCGATCGTCACGGCGCGAAAATCCTTTGCCGGGGCCATGTTCAACGTGGCCCAGAACCTACACGAGTGGGAAGAGGTCGAATTGACCCGCCATCGGAAGGGCATCCCCAACGCCCCCGATTCCGGAACGCGCTATCTCAAGGTCGGAGTCTATCATTTCTCGAGCGTCGATCCCGCCCATGACGGCTGCGCAGCGCACGGCAGCGACACCGATCAGGCTGTCGCCGCACTGCACAAACGTCTTCTGGAATTCCAGGCCGCCGCGCAATCCATGCATGGGGCAGGTAACGAGATCGCACTCCTGCTCGTCGGGGTCGACACAGACACTGACGCCATCCGGGTGCATGTTCCCGATGGTTCCGGCAAGATGGACGACACACGCTACGTCGATGCCGCCGACCTTTACCGGATGACGCGCGACATGCCCCGCGATGCCGCAAAGGATGCAGTCCGGACCGAGGTCGCCCGCGCCGCCGGCGTCGACGCTTCCGACAGTTCGACCGAAGGCATGCGCTGGTTCTGCGGCTATCTGCTGAAGAACAATATCGCCCAGATCGACGCGGTCTTGCAGAAATACGACGGCCCTTATCCGGTGGCCGGCCATGCCGAGAAGCTGATCGTGATCGGCGACGCCGTCGACGACGTGCAGATGAGAAACCTTGCCTTCCAGGCGCAGATGACCTCTGTCGAAGCCGGTACAATAGACCTTAAAGTCGGGTTGCATATCCTCGGCGAGAGAACCCCGCCCAACGTGCCGGTTCTTGTCCTGCGCAACTATGATCCCGATATCGGCGGCGACGACAGCGCTGCTGCCGAAGATGCTCAACGCATGCGGCAGGCAGTACTCGCGCTGGAGACCGACGCCCCGGTCACAGTGGAGGCTGCACTCCGCTCCTGCGCCGGAGGTGCCCTGACTTTCCTGGAGGACCTGTCATGAAGATTTTCCAGATCGAGAACACCTTGGTTGCCACCGCGCGGATAACGCAGCTGGAAAACCATCGCCTTCTCGTCGTGCGCGAGAAGAACGGAAGCCGCTCGGTCGCCGTCGATCCGATCGGCTGCAAGGAAGGCGACTGGGTGATCGCGGTCGGCAGTTCGGCGGCGAAGGATGCCGCGGGCCATGCCAAGTACCCGTCCGATCTGACCATCGTCGGCATCATCGACTATTGGGAGACCGGAGAGGCCGGGGAGGCGGCAGGATGAACATCATGCGCGTCGTCCGGGATCTCGTCACCACGCATCGCGTGAGCGGCCTTCACGCCCGCCAACTGCGCGTTCTGGAGGATGCCAAGGGCAATATCGAAGTTGCTGTCGACGCCGTCGGCGCGCGCGCCGGCGACTTCGTGATCACGATCGCCTACTCGTCGGCACGGATCGCCACCGGCGACCCGCGCGTCACCACCGACCTGACCATCGGCGGGATCATCGACGACTGGAACGAGGACAAGTTTACCGGCCGGATCCCGGCCGCATCATAAGAGTTCTGCGGTGTCCGGCAGTCGGGACCGCGAAAGTTTCGAAGAAGCTTAGCCAGAGAGGAGAAAGCAATGGCGAGTGAAAAGATGGGCATCGCTCTTGGAATGATCGAAACCCGGGGCCTCGTGCCCGCAATAGAGGCCGCAGACGCGATGACCAAAGCCTCGGAAGTCCGTCTGATTTCGCGCCAGTTCGTCGGCGGCGGCTACGTGACCGTCATGGTCCGCGGCGAGACCGGCGCCGTGAACGCGGCTGCCCGCCCCCGCGCGTACAGCCGCGTTCACGGCGCCCGCCTCGCCGCCGACCATGACCGCCACGTACCCGCCGCCGACGATCTGGCGCGATATCAGCATCACT
>Ga0114916_1000632_pt1 | contig 22531 bp, 23 predicted proteins | sample MalvirAntarct_66_FD_83501 | JGI IMG/M metagenome (GOLD analysis project Ga0114916, IMG submission 83501) | Marine viral communities from the Global Malaspina Expedition - Malaspina viral metaG Antarct_66 | ecosystem: Environmental > Aquatic > Marine > Oceanic | place: West Anvers Island... | reverse complement strand
ATTTAATATTTATTGAGGATTATATTTCATTTCCACATGTGGTATTCCATCTTCAAGGTATTCTTTTCCTGTTGATTGAAATCCATGTTTATTGTAAAATCCCTCCAGGTGTTTTTGTCCGGAAAGCTTAATTGCAACATCTCCAAACTCTTCTTTTGAAAAAGTCATTGCTTCTTTCATCATTTCATGTCCTTGTTGCACTCCTCGTTCAGATTCAGCCAGAACAATCCTTCCTAATCCGACTTCCTCAAAACCAACTCCAGGAGGCAAAATGCGCATGGTTCCTACAACATCACCTTTACCATTTCTACAAATCAAATGGTACGACTTTTTATCTTTTCCATCTAATTCCTGATAAGGACAATTTTGCTCAACAACGAAAACCTGAATTCTCAGAGCAAGAATATCGTGAAATTCGTTTAAAAGAAGATCGTTATAATGTTTGAATTGCCAATTTAGCATAGTTTTGTTTTATCAAGTTTGTAAGACACCTACGTTATATTTCTTCTCGGCAGGTTTTAAATTTGCTGCTTCTATTCCCATAGCAATTACTTTGCGCGTTTCAACCGGATCGATTATAGCATCTACCCAAATTCTAGATGCAGCATAATAAGGACTTATTTGCTCATCATAACGATTTTTGATTTCGTCAAACATTTGCTTTTCCTTTTCTTCAGTGATTTTTTCACCTTTAGCTTTTAGAGAAGCCACCTCGATCTGAAGTAAAGTTTTAGCTGCAGCCGCTCCACTCATTACAGCGAGTTCGGCAGTAGGCCAAGCTACGATCAATCTAGGATCGTAGGCTTTTCCACACATAGCATAATTTCCAGCACCGTAAGAATTCCCCATAACAACAGTGAATTTAGGAACAACCGAGTTAGCCATGGCATTTACCATTTTAGCACCATCTTTTATAATTCCACCGTGCTCACTTTTAGAACCTACCATAAAACCAGAAACATCTTGCATGAATACAAGTGGGATATTCTTTTGATTACAATTCATTATGAATCGTGCAGCTTTATCCGCAGAATCGGAGTAAATAACTCCACCAAACTGCATTTCGCCTTTTCCGCTTTTCGAAATAAGACGTTGATTAGCTACAATTCCAACGCTCCAACCGTCAATCCTAGCATATGCGGTGACAATAGTTTGTCCGTAATCTTTTTTATATTCTGTAAATTTAGAATCATCAACAATGCATTTGATGATTTCTTTCACATCATAAGGTTTTGTTCTGTCTTTTGGAAGAATTCCATAAATATCTTTGGGATTCTTTTTAGGTTGAGCAGGCTCAATTCGATTAAATCCAGCAGATTCTGCATCACCTATTTGGCTCATCAATTCACGAATTGTCTCGAGGCATTCTTCATCATTTTCTGGTTTATAGTCACAAACTCCTGAGATTTCGTTGTGCGTTGTTGCTCCACCTAATGTTTCATTATCAATACTTTCTCCTATTGCGGCTTTTACTAAGTAAGATCCAGCAAGGAATATTGTTCCTGTTTTGTTTACAATTAGACTTTCATCAGACATAATTGGCAAATAAGCACCACCAGCAACACAGCTACCCATTACAGCAGCAATTTGAGTGATTCCTTCAGAACTCATCACGGCATTATTTCTAAAAATACGTCCAAAATGTTCTTTGTCGGGGAAAATCTCGTCTTGCATAGGTAAGAAAACACCCGCTGAATCTACAAGGTAGATGATCGGTAATTTATTTTCCATTGCAATTTCTTGCGCTCTTAAGTTTTTCTTTCCTGTAATTGGAAACCAAGCACCAGCTTTTACTGTCGCGTCATTTGCTACTACGATACATTGTCTACCAGAAACGTATCCTATTTTTATTACAACACCACCAGAAGGACAGCCTCCATACTCTTCATACATTCCTTTACCAGCAAATGCTGCCACCTCAAAGGAATCCGTTTCTTTATCAAGTAGTAAATCGATTCGTTCACGAGCTGTTAGTTTTCCTTTACTATGATGTTTTTCAATTTTCTTTTTACCACCACCAAGGTATATTTTTTGAAGCTCTCTTTCCATTTGGGAAATCTTCATACGCATGGCGTCGTCGTTTTTATTAAATTCTAAATCTTTTTTTGAAATTGCCATAATTTGAAATTAATGTGCGTTAAAAATAATTGAAATGCTCGATTTCTAGGTCATTTTTTGATTAAAATTGAGGAAAATGTCATAAACGGAAAAAATGTATGTGTTTATGGAAGGACAAACAGATTTAAAAGATGGATGCAAAAAGTGCTGTAGGCACGATCAGCTTGTTGCAATGGCAGTAATGCCGTTGTTCAAGTGAAGTCTCATGTATCTTGAGTGCCGTAGGTACGATAGGATAAAAACATATACCCTTCGAGTTAAAAATAGTCGCTTGAAAATGCTTTTGTCATGATTTTTGAATCAAAAAATCACGCCAAAAGGGTATTGCTTCCAGTTTAAATCCATGTCCCGAACATTCGGGACCATGGTTACATGCTTTTCGTCCCTCAGCGGGACTTGTTTCATCAATTCAATAAATGACTTATCCTTTAGAAAAATCTTGTAGTTTAATCACTATGCTTCGGGTTAGCATTAGTAAGATTACTTCTTCCTCACAAAAATAGCAACAATCGCAGTTGTAAGAATTCCCATAATCGGTGCGCCAATTGTACTTTGAATGATGTATGATTCTAAGTTGAAATAATCTTTTGCTGCTTGTTCAGTCATTATATCATTTTCAACTGTGTAGACAATCATATTATTAAAAAAATCAGGACTAATAAATGTGTTTGTTATGTATTGCATTAACGGTGATAAAACTGCAACAACAATAGAAATGATAATCCCTGAAATTAACCCTTGAACATACGTCATTTTGCCATTGAGATCTCTTTTTCTTTTGTCTAAAAGTGCCAAAACGTAAATAATAATCGCTGGAATAGCAACAAAATTCGTTATAATCATATGTTGTTCAATGCGTTCACCGTGAAAGCCTAATAGCTTTTCCATAAGCATCCAAAGAAGCATGAAAATAGTGAATATTACACCCCATTTTATTTCGGTAATTCTACTTTTCATAACTATCGTTTTATTTGTTTTTCATACGTGTTTATCCAATCTTCTACTGTCATTTTGCTAACTAGCTGACCAATTAGTTCGAAGGGAATATTCTTTACATTTTTAAATCGAATACAAGACTTTCCCATGTCGAGCTTCGTTGGAACAATCTTTTTGTATTCTTCTTGAAACCATTTCAGTAATTTTTCATCAGCGTAGATTCCCATGTGATAAAAAGCAATATGATTTTTTTGTGAAGCAAAACCCATAAATGGTAAAGGCAGTTTCGGATCACAATGATAACCGTCAGGATAAATAGAGTGGGGTACGACATAACCAGGCATACCGTAATTCAGTTCTTCGTGAAAACCTTTTGGTAAATTCTTTAAGATTACTTCTCGCAATTGAATTAATGTTTTCTGACGCTCTTCTGGAGCATTTTGAATGTATTCTTCTACGTTGTTTGCTTTGATATTCATTAGAAACAGGTTTTAGCAAGAATCTTCCGAATGGTCTTTATATTTCTATTTGTCGCATTTACTTTAAACTTATTGGCTAAAAAAGTAGCGTTCAGTTTTGCCTTATGATAACCTTCGGAAGGATAAATATACAAAATATCATCTTGCAATTTATAAGTCTCCTTTAATGAAATACTGCTTAATCTCTCATTCCATTCATCCTCAGACAGCTTTTTATTCATAAAAGTTATATGAAGTTTTGATTCGTCATCGCTTTGGTCAAAAAAGGGAAAAGTACTAAGTGCTTTTTTGATTTTAGTTGGTGTCAAAACGAGTACAGGAACGGTAAGATTGAATTTTTCTTTAAGTAAAGTCTGAAATTTTTGATGTGTATCTTCAGCTGAGAGATCAGTACTTAAAATAATATTTCCAGATTGGATTATTGTGGTAACATTTTCAAATTCCTCTTTTAATAGTGCAGATTTAAGCTCACTCATTTTGAGCATATTGTTACCACCAACGTTGATACCCTTGAGAAGTATAACGAACTGATTTTTCATATGTTTTTTATTTTATTAATTCAATCAAAATGTCTTTGTAGACATTGTAAAATCGATCAAATCGAGTGAGGTGTTCTTTAAAGAATTTAAAAACTTTTTGTTGATCATCGGGATTGTAAATATCAACTCCTTCTAACTCCCAATAAATAGAACTGATTTCTTGTCCAGCGGCATTATATGATGTTTCTGTCCAGTTTCCTGGTGTTTCCATTTCAGTTTCAAGGACTTTCTTTAACTCTTCGAATTGTTCCCAAATAATACTTCGGATGCCTTCGTCTTTGGTTTGAATATCGATAGAAAATCGCGCGCGCTCTTGATTTACGTCGAGTCGGATGTAAATTTGTTTTAATCGAGTAGGGTAGTTCAACCAATTTATTCGTCGTCCTTCAGCATTTCGAGTAGAAGAGGTGTAACTTCTAAACGCTCCCCAATATTCAGAATGAAAGGCTTTTTTTTCCTCTTTTGAAAACACAGTTTATGTATTTAGCCAACGTAAAAACTTACCCCAAGCCGTTTTTGGAGCTTCTTGTTTTTCAACCGCCTTTTCTAGTTGAACTTCTTTCTTTTTAGCCGCTTTTTTCTTCTTCTTTTTCTTGTTGGATTGTTGCTGCTGTTTTTCTTTTAAGAGCTTTTCGTAGTTTCTACGTTTTGCTTCTTTTTCAGCTTTTTTCTTGGCTAAGCGCTCTTGTTTGTATTTTTCAAGTTGCTTTTCTCTTTCCTCTTCGTAGGTAACAACTTTCTTTTGCGACTTCCGAGGTTTTCTTTTGTTTTCTTCAGGTTTCTTTACCGCTGGTTTTGGAGCAGGTTTTTCTTCAACTTGTGGGGTTTCTGATTTTTCAGTTACTTCTGTATCTTCAGCCTTCACTTCAACATCAACATGCTCCGAATCTTCTTCAGACTCCGTTTTAGCTTCTTCCTCGGCTTTTGCAGCTTCTTCTTCAGCTTTTTTATCTCGAATATCTATCTTACCGACAACCTTAACTTCTCGAGATTCAACCTTCGGTGCGCGAATTACGCCATCCACAATGTTTAAATCTTCTTCTTTTAATTCTGATTCTTCTTCATCATCGTTAGAATCCGTTTTTTCAGCTGCCGTTGAGGCTTCTTTAGATTCTTCCTCCATAGGATCAAAAGATTCTTTCTTTACTTCCTCATGTGCTTCTTCGTATTCTTCCTCAACTTTATCCTGAAAAACAACTTTTGTCTCTTCGACATTTTCAGTTTCTGAAGTTTTTTCAACCTCTTCTGATTTAATTTCCTCAACAGAAGGCTTTTCCTCAATAGGTTTTTTAAAATTCTCAGTTATAGGACCAACAAAATCGTCAGGAATTTTGCAATTGGGGTGATTTTTAATTTCTTCATTAAATTCCTTCTGAATGAAATCAATAATTTCATCCGATTTAATATCTAATTTCCTAGAAAGCTGTCCCAAACGCATAATCAAAATTTTAGACAAAGATAACGTTCTCATTTAAAAATGGAAATGTTAATTTGAAAAATGGTTTGTTCAGCTGATTTGAGGCGATAAATGGACTCGAACATGCTTTAGGAATTACTGAGGTTCTTCCTTGTTAGGCTTATTATTAGCCTCCTCCAAATCAATTGGAATATCCCGATCATACTTACTTTGAAAATACCAACGATAGAAAAATACCAACATCGACTGTCTAACAAAAGGCTTTTCAAAGTCTTCATTGCTCAAAAGTTTTGAATAGACATCAAAAATGTAGTTGACTGAGACTTCTTCCTTAGTTTCCAGTGCCTCAGCGATTTTTCTCTCTGCTCTGAAGTAAGCGGTTTGTGCAATGTCGGTTGAGTCTAATCCAAACACAGAAATTCCGCAGTTTGCTATATTTTTTGGGGTTTTATAGAGGATTTCATTTTCAAAATCAATTTTCTTTAATGGTGTTTTGAAATAATTGTTCTCTTTGAGATAGTTTAGAAGTTCTTTGTACGATTTGCCAGAACCGTCTTTTAGATGTCCTTCGGTGATAAGTTCTTGCTCGAAATCGTTTAAGATAGGTGTTATTTCTAGGTCATAATTTAAGTAATAGTCTTCATAGCAGGTGAGTAGGAACTCGTATTGCTTGTCTTTGTCATCATTCGAGTTGCAGGATGCGAGGAGAATGACAATTGAAAAGCCGAATGCTATTTTGAAGTTTTGCATAGTTCAAATATATTAAAAACAGAGATATGAGAAAGGCTTCGAGCTGACATTGTGCTATGGAGTCCCCGCGAACGAGATGAAATCTCGCACGAGCGGGGTTACAACTCTTTTTTTGAACTTAATTTCCATTTTAATCATTCATAAATTTGCTTATCTTTATTTTTGACGGAAGAAAATTAAATGACACAGGAACGCAAAATATATTCACTGACTCAACTTAACCAATCGCTAGAGAATCATTTCTGGAAGAATTTTGGTGAGTCTTATTTTTGGGTGACTGCGGAGATTATTAGTATTAATGAGAAAAGTGGACATCACTATCTCGAATTGGCCGATGCGAAAAATGGAAATACTACGGCTCGTAGCTTTGGAACAATTTGGGCTTCTAATTATAGTGTAATTGTTTCTCAAATCGGGAAAAATGAAGTGGAAGCACTTTTAAAACCTGGAAACAAGGTGCTTTTTAATATTAAAATTGAGTTTCATGCGGTTTATGGATTGAAACTGAAGATTAGAGAAATTGATCCGACGTATTCGTATGGTGAAATTGAACGTAAGCGACAAGAAGTAATAAAACGGCTGAAAAAAGAAGGGATTTTTGATCTACAACGTGAAATTAAGCTTCCGACAATCATAAAGCGAATTGCACTCATTGGTTCTCCAGAAACATCGGGTTTTCGGGATTTTCAAAATGAATTACTGAACAACCACGATTTTAATAATTTCAAAATAAAGGTTTTTCCTGCTCGAGTTCAAGGTGAATATGCAGCACAAGAAATTAAAAATGCAATCGAAGAAGCTAATTTGTACGATGCGGATGCAATTGTTGTTTTAAGAGGTGGAGGAAGTAAAATGGATCTGGCTATTTTTGATGATTATGATTTGGCCGCTGCGATTTGTCATTCGAGATTACCAGTAATTACTGGAATTGGTCATGAAACGGATAAAGTTGTTGCGGATATGGTAGCGAACGTCTTTTTTATCACACCAACAGCTGTAGCGAGACATATTCATTATGCAATAACTTCTTACTGGGAAATTATGCGTGGCTTTCACGATAAAGCAATTCAACTTTCGCAGCAATTATTGAGCGCAGAACGATCAGATTTTACACACGTCAACAACTACTTAGTTCACCACAGTCGCGCGTTGATTCATTATTGGAAAACGGAATTTCAGCAGCGAACACATGATTTGAGTCAGCGGAGTCAGCAATTGATTTATTCTTATCGCGATCATTTGGCCAAGCAAGGTCATGAACTTCAGTATTTACTGAATAATCTTGTACAAACGGAGAGAAACGATCTTTCTGTGAAGTTAAGTCAAGTCAGTTATGGTGTGGAAAATGTAGTTTATATGCAGCGTAGTCATGAAATCCCTTCAATGATTGAAAAAGTAAAACAGCAAAGTTTAAATATTGTCGATCAACAGCGAATTACGTTCAATAATCAAGTGGAGCTCCTTGAGTTGTTGAATCCGAATAAAATATTAAAATCAGGATATACAATTTCCACAATTGATGATGTAGATGCTCGAGAATACGCTGGAGAACTGATCGGAAAAGAATTAAAAACGTTAACTGACAAAGAATTGATAACAAGTAAAATTACAGCAACTAAAAATATTGAAAATGGCAATTAAGGCAACGACTACTTATGAAGAAGCGCTTCAACGTTTAAAAGAAATCGTGCGAAAGCTAGAACAAAAAGAAGTTAAAATCGACGAACTTTCTGAGACAGTGATTGAAGCAAAAGAACTAGTTGATTTTTGTAGAAAAAAGCTGGATAAAACGGAAGAAGACATCAAAAAGATCATTGATCCTGAAGATTTAGCAACTGATACAGAGGAATAAGTTGAAAGAGGAAGTAGCAATAAAAAGAAAAATTATTCACGTCGACATGGATGCATTTTACGCTTCAGTTGAGCAACGGGATAATCATGAATTGCGTGGAAAGCCACTTGCTGTTGGTGGTTCCGGTGGGAGAGGGGTGATTGCTGCTGCTAGTTATGAAGCGCGTAAATTTGGAGTGAAATCTGCAATGCCTGCTCAAGTTGCTCTACGAAAATGTCCTAAACTATTATTTGTACGACCGAATTTCGATAAGTACAAAGCCGTTTCAACTGAAATACGCGAAATTTTTGAAAGATATACTTCAGTAATAGAACCGCTTTCACTTGATGAAGCATTTCTAGATGTTACGTATTCCAATTTTGAAGTTCCATCGGCGACATTCATTGCGCAGCAAATCAAAAATGATATAAAGAACGAATTGAACTTAGTAGCCTCTGCTGGCGTTTCATATAATAAGTTTTTAGCTAAAATGGCTTCGGATCAAGATAAGCCGAATGGTTTGTATGTCATTACACCGGAAGAAAGTCAAGACTTTATAAAAACACTTCCAATAGAGAGGTTTTTTGGTGTGGGAAAAGTAACGGCAGAAAAAATGCATTCTTATGGAATCTTCAAAGGAGGAGATTTACTCCCATATTCAAAAGCAGAATTACAGATGATGTTTGGAAAATCTGGAGCATTTCTTTTCAACATAGCAAGAGGAATCGACGAACGCGAAGTGAAATCAGACCGCATACGCAAGAGCGTGGGAGCAGAGCTAACTTTCAAAGATGACATCTCATCGGAAATAGAAGTCAACGAGAAACTCACTGCAATTTTTGAAAAATGGTGGAGTAGATACAAAGGTCATGGAATTCCTGGTAAAACAATCTCGATTAAAATCAAGGATGCCCAATTTCAAACCATTTCAAGGTCGTTTACAGCTGATTCTTACTTTGAAAACAAAGAAGATGCTAGAACTATAATTTTTAAATTGCTCGAAGAATCTGAAATATTAGGAACTCCAATACGTTTACTAGGCGTTTCAATTAGTGGATTGAAAACAGATGTAAATGAGGAAGAAGGAGGTCAGCTTTCGATTGCGTTTTAAGTAAAATCTTTGTGAAACCCTGCACTGAAAATCAAATCACGAAAATGTAATTATTACCCTAAATCCTATATAGTTTTGAAACAATAATATTAGAGGGAAAAGGTATAAATGCAAAGTCAATTTCAACTTTGACATCATAAATTACAGAACATAGACCCTGATGTATTCGAAATACTATCTCAAAACATTAATATGACCAGAAATAGATTGAGTTGATCCTTCTATAAATTTGTATTTTAATTTCCAAACATAGGTTCCGTCCTTAACAGGCAGTCCAAGGTACATTCCATCCCAATATACATTGACATCATTAGATTCAAAAATTATTTCTCCCCAACGATTAAAAACAACTAGTTCGAAAAGTTCTAAAGGACAAATACTTACAATTCGAAAAGTTTCATTCGTATTATTGTCATTAGGTGTAAATGTATTCGGAATGAATATATCACATTCACAAATTATTTGGTATACTTCAAATGTAGCAGAATCAGTGCCACATTCATTTGAGGCAAAAACAGAATATGTCCCAGGCTCATATATGTTATATAAGCCTCCATTAGAACCATCCTGCCACTCAAAGGAAGTCATTTGATCGACAAGATCCAGCTGAAGCTTTTCTCCTTCACATAATTCTTGGTTTTCAAGGTTAAGTGCAGGGGTACTTAAGTAATCTGCTACAATCGTATCAACATTCGTACATCCATTTCGTTCAACCTCAACAAAATATGTTCCAGGGCCGTAAACAGAAAGTGTCGAATTAGTTGATCCATCCTGCCAGAGATAACTTACTCCAGATACAGAAACCGAAGCATCAAGAGTCAATGTGTCAGGAAAACAGAGTGAAGTATCGAAACCGAGATCTATTGGCGGTAGGTTTATGTAACTTACATCAATTGTATCACTTTGGGTACAACCGTTTAATTCCAAAAGAACAGAATAATCACCAGTGTTATATACTTCATAAGTTGAACTTGTTGATCCATCCTGCCATAGATAGTTTACACCTGATGTGGAAATTGAAGCGTCAAGAATCAAAATATCATAAGGACAGAGCACTGTATCAGGGCCTAGATCCAACGACTGAAGATTGGTATAACTTACATCAATAGTGTCACCAACACTACAACCATTCAAATTCAAAAGAACAGAATATATTCCTGAACTACTGACATTGTAAGCTGAATTAGTTGATCCATTCTGCCAGAGATAACTTACTCCAGATACAGAAACCGAAGCATCAAGAGTGAATGTGTCAGGAAAACAGAGTGAAGTATCAGGACCAAGATCTATTGGCGGCAGGTTTATGTAACTTACATCAATTGTATCACTAAGGGTACAACTATTTAATTCCAAAAGAACAGAATAAGTACCAGTGTTATATACATCATAAGTTGGATTTGTTGAGCCATCCTGCCATAGATAGTTTACACCTGCTGTAGAAATAGAAGCATCAAGAGTCAGGGTGTCAAGTGAACAGATCACAGTATCAGGACCAAGACCCAAAGGCTGAAGATTGACATAGTCTACCTCAATAGTATCACTATCGGTACAACCATTCAAGTCTAATAGCACTGAATAAATACCTGAGTTACTTACACTATATGTCGGATTAATTGATCCATCTTGCCAAAGAAAACTTACTCCTGACGCAGAAACAGAAGCGTCAAGATTTAAGGTGTCTGGAAAACAAAGCAAAGTGTCTGAACCTAAATCTATTGGTGGTAGGTTAACATAGTTCACTACAATCGTGTCCCCAACTGTACACCCATTTAAATCAAGTAAAACAGAATAAGTTCCTGAGCTGCTGACATTATATGATGAATTAGTTGTGCCGTCTTGCCAAAGGTAGTTTGCTACTGGTTGAAAAACGTTAAAAAAGAGTGTATCTGAAGAATTGCATAAAACGGTATCCACTCCAAGATCAACTGGCGCTAAGTTCTGGACTTGTACGTGAACCGTATCAGACCATAGTAAACATGTTCCCGAGTGAACATCAACATAATAGGTGCCAGTTGCAGATAGATTAATAGCCTGAGAGGTAGCTCCATTGCTCCACTGATAACTCAAAGTATTTGATCCATCTGCATAAACAGAGACCGTTTCTCCAGAACATAGATAATAAGTATCATTGCTTGCTATAGAGTCGGATATTGATTCTTTAATATTATTTGAATTTGAATAAATAATGGAGTTGTATGAATTCGTCAAAGTACTGTTTAGGACATTAGCCTCTGCATTAATTAGTGGAAGAAGCTCCGAATAATTTGGGAGATTATTCTCGTTTAACAATAAGTCAGAGGAACATAGACCGTTATTAATTAAACCTGTAGCTATATCAACCTTTAGGAGTATTACATCCTTATTTGTGCCGTAACCTTCTGACCAACCTGTTGTCACTACATAGTTCCCATCAATTGTGGTTCTTGAATCTGAATGACTAATATCAAAGCTTTCTTGAGCAGAAGTTCCATAAGTTTTTGCCCATACTATATTTCCTTGTTTATCCGTTCTGATCAAAAAAAGATCTTGGTTTTGATTCGCTGTTCTACCTGAAAAAATATACCCGTTTGAAAAATTTTTAACTTCATACATTCTTAATGATGCACCAATCGAACTAGTATACCATCTGACCCAGGAACTAGTCCCACTCAAATCGGTCTTTTTAAATCCAATATCAAAATTTGAGCTCGTACTTGCATTCTTACCATGAAGTGCCATAATGAGTGAATCATCGTCCACATCTATTCCATTGCTATAAAGACGACCTCCATTCCAACCAGCTGGATAACTATAAATTTTAGTCCACTCTCTTTCTCCAGTAGCACTTAATTTAGTCAATAGTGGTCTATAACTTAAAGCACTACTACCTGTTGCATATCTGCCCGCCAAATAAAAACTATTGTTAACAGGGGAGTAAATTAAATCACTGAAATCCTCATCAATACCATTGTTAAAGGTAGACTGATAATAAGTAGAGTCCCAAAGGTTAGAGCCATTCAAATTATCCAACTCCATAACAAAGGCATTTGTCTTAGAATTAGAATTATAAAAAACACCAGCACATAAATAATTACCGTTTGGTTTCTCTTCAAGTGCTCTCAAAACTGTCAGGGAGCTACCTCTCTTGATATTTCTCTTCCAAATGGGATTGCCATTTATGTCTAATCTAAATGCAAAACCATAATAACTCTGAGCATTGGAAATATTAACCCCTGTGCCAACTCCTATAATGTCTCCAGAAGTTGTAAACTGCATACTAGAAATGTAATCAGTGTTAGGGCCGAAATCATACGTTTTTGTCCATAATACATTACCGTTTGGGTTCAAACGTGCGACCATTGTCGAATCGTTATAAAAACCACCAATGAAATAGTCTCCACTTGAATGTTTAATTACGGCCGAAGCCCCTTCCTCACCACCTAAATCAATAGGTAAGGAAAAGGTCTGTGCATAAGATTGAGAAAGAGAAAAAATCAAGATGAAAATGAAAAATATGGTTTTCATGGGTTATTTGATTAATCGAATAATCAAAATTAACATTAAATATTCATAAGTCAAACTTTTCAGTATTAAACAAATCCTAATACTACTATTTTTTTAATTATAATACCCCTTAATTGGTTGTATTCATATTTAATGATTGTCTTTTTGATTTTGGGAAGTTAAATTTATTTGATCAACTTATCATCTTTTAAAGACAGCCTGAAAAACTATAACAGGAAAGATATTTATAACTGATTTGTCTATAGATTATTTTACTTACCATGGAAAATATTTACAAAATCAACCATCTATTAAACAATATGCTCTTAACTTTGTCCTGCTTAAAAAAAATAGTTTCATGCAAATTGAAAAAATAAAACGAACGAATACAACATATTTTTCCAAAACAGCCAATGATCTTGTCTATAATCAAGCGGATCTGTCAAAATTTATTGAAGCTCCATTCACGCTGGAGGAATTCAAAAATCAAATCCAAAAGAAAGCATCTAATTTTTCTAATAATCACAGAAAAGTCTTAGTAGATCAATTAACAGAGCAGCACAAAGATTTTGCTGATTTAACGGTTGTTCAAGACAATATTCAATCTTTATCAAACGAAAATACATTTACAGTTACTTCAGGGCACCAACTGAATTTATATGGAGGTCCATTGTACGTAGCTTATAAGATTACGCATGTAATTCAGCTTGCAAAGAAATTAAAGGAGACTTATCCTGAAAACAACTTCATTCCCGTTTTTTGGATGGCGAGTGAAGACCATGACTTTGAGGAGATCAACCATATTAACCTGTTTAACGATAAAATTTCGTGGAATTCTAACAAAACGGGAGCTGTTGGTCGCTTTGAGTTAGATGATATAACTGATTTTAAAAATGAATTGCTCGAGAAATTTAGCAATAATGAAGCATTCAGTGCATATTTGAACAGTTTTTACAGTAAAGAAGATCAAAATTTATCTACTGCTACGAGAAGATTTATCCTAGACTTGTTCGGTGACCACGGGATTGTTACAGTTGACGGCGATGCAAAGGAATTGAAACAATTATTTGTGCCTGTTGTCAAACAAGAGTTAGAAACTGGTTTCTCAGGAGAAGCTGTTTCAAAAACAACTGAACTTTTGTTGGAAGAAGGCTATAAAGATCAAGTTCATCCGAGAGAGATTAATCTTTTTTATTTATCGGAAGGAAGTCGTGAGCGAATCATTAAAAAAGAAAATGGTTCTTACATTGCAGGTGAAAAATCATGGAGGAAAGACGAGATTTTCCAAGAATTAGAATCAAACTCAGAGCGATTCTCTCCAAATGTGATTTTACGTCCCGTTTATCAAGAAACAATTTTACCGAACTTATCATATTTAGGTGGAGGAGGAGAGATGGCTTACTGGCTGCAGTTGAAGGGAGTTTTTGATCAGTTAGAGTTGACCTTTCCGCTAATTGCAGTGAGAAACTCAATTCAGATTTTTGATGGAATCTCTTTAAAAAAAATGGAGAAACTAAATATAGAGCCAAAAGCTTTGTTTAAATCAATTCACGAAAACAAAAAGCAATTTGTACTAGAGCAAGACGAGGAAGAACTCGACTTTTCTGAGATCGAGTCCGTAGGAGAAGAGTTGACTTCGAAAATGGAACAACTGGTTTCAAAAGTTGATAAAAGCTTAGAGGGGTTTGCAAAAAGTGAATCTGTAAAAATCAATAAGCAGATGGAACACTTAAAGAAAAAATTAATCCGTCATCAAAAGAAACAACACGATGACGCCATGAATCAAATAGAGAATCTTTACGAACGACTATTCCCAAGAAATGGACTTCAAGAGCGTTTTGAGACAATTATTCCTCTATTGGCAAAATTTGGTAAGGAAGAAACAATTAAGATGTTGTTTGAGTGTGTGGATCCGTTTGAGAAAGATTTGATATTGGTGAAGTTTTAGCAATCTTCTACCGAGGATAGCGTCGGTAGAGTTTTTTTCTCTACCAAAACCATCAACAAAAGTTTGAAATATGTGACTTCTCAGCGCGCCTTAATGTCACGTTTCATTTTTTTAATATTTATTTAATCATCTAATACACAACATTTTTATACCTTTATTGTTACAAAAGAAAACAAACAATTTTTATGAAGTCACCAGTAGTTTTAACAGGGGGAACAGGATATTTGGGATCAAATATACTAAAGCAATTATTAGATAAAGGTTATACCGTTCATTTGACGAGCCGAAATCCCGAAAAAACAAAAGAAAAAAGGTGGATTAAAGAACTTTCAAAGGAATACGGTGAAAAACTATCTTTTTTCCCTGGAGACTTATTAAAAGAAGGAAGTTTTGATGAAGCGATGAAGGGCGCAAGTGGATTGATTCACGCGGCTAGTCCTTTTAAAATTGACAAAATTAAGGATGCCAAGAAAGAATTGATTGACCCAGCAGTAAATGGAACCAGAAATGTACTTGAATCGGCAGAAAAAGCTGGGACAATTGACAAGGTTGTTCTTACATCCAGTGCAGCTGCCGTTTACGGTGATGCAATTGATATCAAAGAGCATAAAGAATCTGTTTTTTCAGAAAAACATTGGAATACATCAAGTAGTATATCTCACCAGCCTTATTCCTATTCGAAAGTTAGTGCAGAGCGAGAAGCTTGGGCCATAAATAAGGGTAAAGACTGGAAGTTAATTACAATTAATCCTGGATTTATCGTTGGTCCAGCAGTAGCAGACAGGAGTGACTCCACAAGTATTCAACTGATAATGGGAATGCTGAACGGACGATTTAAGTCGGGTGTTCCAGACCTTCATTTTGGAATGGTGGATGTTCGGGATGTAGCAAAAGCACACATCTTAGCATTAGAGAGCGAAACGGCTGAAGGAAGACATATTTGTGTAAACGGACCAATGAGCATGTTAGACATTGCTGATGCACTTAAAAATGAAGTAGGCAATAAGTTCAAAAAAATCCCAAAGAAAAAATTACCTAAATGGCTCACTTATCTTGTCGGACCTTTTATGGCAGGTTTCTCATGGAGTTTTCTCAGAAATAACCTAGGGATCCCTGTTTATTTTGACAATTCTAAAATCAAAAAATCTTTGGGTATTGAATTTACTTCGATTGAAAAGAGTTTAAAAGACCATGCAAAACAGTTGGAAGAGGATGGGTTGGTTTAATTAGTTAGTACTTTCTTGGAAAAAACTGTATCTTTTTAAAACAGCTAATTCGGATTGTATCACAGCTACTAGGCGCGATAAAATATACGATATCAAACGGTTATGGTACAGTTGACTGAATGGTAAAACATTTCAAAACTCAAAATTACCCCAATCAAAAAAAATCTATATTTTTAGCCCCCTAAACTTATGAACCCAGGAAATGATTTTTGAGCAAATCCACTATCTATTATCCACTCTAAACTCGAATATTTTTTCAATATTCTTACGGATTGGAAGTTATAGTCGAGGATATCAAGGAAATGAAGAAGAGACTTCTTGGATAGCAGTGATTATTGGTATTTCTGTCGCAATTTTCGTAATTGGTGGTTTCTTTTATACAATTTTTAAAGGTTTAGTAATTGATACAATTATCAACGGAGCACCATTTTCGGCACGATTCAAATTTACTTCTAAAAATCTAAGATTAGCATATAAAGTTATTGGTTGTCACGTTGTGGTTGCTGATGTCGGAGAACGAAGAGAACAATATTTGTATCTAATTTCATACCTGAAAAGAAGGTTTCCGAATACAGAACCAATGCATCTTAGTGATATACCAAATATGCATGAGATTTATCCAGAGATTTATGAAACACTCACTTGGCTAAATACTCACCTAGATGAAGAACACAAGCTCCAATTTATTGACTACATGGTGGATTTAGCTTTTTTCAATGAAAAGTTGAGTAGGAGAGAAATGCGTTTAATATATTATGCAGGCAAAGTCTTTGGAATTCCTCAAAACGAAGTGAAGTCCATTCTCTCCATGCGCTATAAGTTTTATCAAGATAAACAAAGAAGAGAACAAGAGCAAAGAAGAAAGTCTAGAGCAACACGTCGACCTTCAGTTAACTTGAAAAAACAAGCCTTACAAATTTTGGGTCTAAGTCCGACTGTTAAGGATTTTACTGAAGTTAAAAAGGCATACAGAAATATGGCCAAAAAACATCATCCAGATCGTTTCCACAATGATAGCGATCAAGAGAAGGAAAAGGCGCATGAGCGATTCACTGAGATCAATACGGCTTATGAATATCTTGAGAAGTTACTAAGCTAAAATTCAGTTAAAATAGAAAGCAAAAAAACTATATTTTACCCCTCTAAACTTTTGTATCCAAATAAATGACTTTTGAATCAATCCACTATAACTTAGTCACGTTAAATCCACGTTTTCTTTCATTATTCGTTGATTTTAAAGGTTGTAGTCTAGTAGATCAAGGCGTTGAAGAGAGCTCTATTTTACTAACTTTTTTTGCTTTTATTGGAATTGTAGTATTATGGGTACTTTTCTACATGTTGTTCTCTACGATAAAAGTAATTGCATTTCATTATATTTTCGGAGTACCCCAGTTTTCTTTGATTTATAGATTTACTCCGAAAATCTCAAGATTAGCCTATAAAGTGATAGGCTGTCATATAGTTGTTGCGGATGGAGGTGATCGCAGAGGTCAATACGTGTTTTTAATTTCTTACCTCAAAAGACGTTTCCCGAAAGAAGGATCTATGGATTTAAAAGCAATACCTAAATTACATCAAGTTTATAAGGATACTCACAAAGTTTTTAAACTACTCAACAAACACTTGGACGAGGAGCATAAACTTCAATTTATAGATTTTATGGTTGACTTAGCATTCTTCAATGAAAAGTTGAGCAGAAGAGAAGTGCGTTTGATATATGAAGCAGGTGAAATGTTTGGCATCCCACAAAACGAAGTGAAGTCTATTCTCTCCATGCGCTATAAGTTTTATCAAGATAAACAAAGAAGAGAGCAAGAACAAAGAAGAAAGTCCAGAGTAACACGACGACCTTCAGTTAACTTGAAAAAACAAGCCTTGCAAATTTTGGGTCTAAGTCCAACTGTTAAGGATTTTAATGAAGTAAAAAAAGCATATAGAAATATGGCTAAAAAGCATCATCCCGATCGTTTCCACAATGATAGCGAACAAGAGAGGGAAAAGGCACATGAAAGGTTCACCGCAATCAATACGGCTTATGAATATCTTGAACAAATTCTAAAATAATCTAATTATCCGATATTGGAAAAATTGTATCTTACAATAATCGATACTATGATTTTTCATGAATCTCTTTTATCTTTGCGTTATGCAAAAGTTCAAATACTACGCAGTTTTCAAACCTTTCAATATGTTATGCCAGTTTACTGGGCAGGAGAATGACTCGCTTTTAGGAGATTTATATGACTTTCCAAAGGATGTTTATTCAATTGGTCGTTTAGATAAAGATAGTGAAGGTTTACTTTTAATGACTAATGACAATAGGTTTAAAACAAGATTGTTGGAGCCTAAATATAGAACTCCAAAAACATATTACGCGCAAGTTGATGGGGCTATTACCGATGATGCCGTTCGCGAATTATCAGAAGGAAAAATCATCATCAAACACAAAGGGAAATCCCATCAAGTCGCACCTGCTGTATGTCGTAAATTAGAGGATCCAAATTTCCCCGAAAGAAGTGTACCTATTCGATACAGAAAAAACATTCCGACGAGTTGGGTTTCATTAACGATTTCAGAAGGAAAAAACAGACAAGTCCGCAAAATGACGGCAGCGGTTGGTTTCCCCACATTAAGATTGATTCGCTTTTCAATCGGTAATTATAATCTAGGAAATATGCAGCCCGGCGACGTTGTAGAAATCACTCCAGATCAAGTGCTTTAAAAGATCAAATTGGGTTATGTAGGGACGCACGGCTGTGCGTCCCTACATAACCCAAACATGCCTGCAAGATCTATCGTGTCGCTCACAATCCATAGAACCCTTTTCTTCCAGTTCACATGCAATTTTCAACGTAATTACCTTTAATTAACTTCATTTATCTATTTTTACAGAAAATTATGGATAAGCTTTCCAAGCCTCCATTTTAAATACGATTTGTATGATTTATATTTCTGTTATTGAGTTTGATAAGTTACTGAAAGAAAAGAACGATTTTCAATTAGTTGATGTTAGAGAGCACTACGAGTACAATATTTGCAAGTTAAGATCAATACATATCCCAATGGCTGAAATTGTTTCTCGAATGAACGAGATAGATTCTGGTAAACGTATCTGTGTGCTTTGCAAAACTGGTAAAAGGGCAGAGGCGGTGGCTAATCTTCTTGAAACTGATTATGACTTTAAGGATGTATTAGTTGTAGAAGGAGGTATTATAGCCTATGCAGAGAAAATTGACAAAAACCTGGAGATTTACTCATGAAAAACAGAACAATATTTCAGCATTTAGGTATTACATTACGCGGAATTGCAATGGGTGCCGCAGATGTTATTCCTGGTGTTTCTGGTGGTACGATTGCTTTTATTACGGGCATCTACGAAGAACTTATCGATAGCTTGAGTAATATCAACTTAAAAGCACTTAAGACGTTAAAGAATGATGGAATCAAAGCTTTTTGGTCGCAAGTGAATGGTAATTTCTTTGTGGCTCTTTTTTTGGGGATAGCAATTAGTGTTTTTTCTCTTGCGAAACTCGTAACGTTTCTTTTAGAAAATCACCCTGTGCTTTTGTGGTCGTTTTTCTTTGGATTAGTGCTCGCAAGTGGCTTACTAATTATGAAAACTATCCGCAAATGGAATGTAGTTAATGTTTTTGGAATTATTATTGGTACTGCTATTGCTGGATTTATTTCATCAATTGAAGTTACCGCAAGCGGTGGCGATTCCTGGTATATCCTTTTGAGTGGAGCAATAGCAATTTGTGCTATGATTTTACCTGGTATCAGCGGAGCATTTATCCTTGTTTTATTGGGTTCTTATGACATTGTGATTTCTGGAATCAAAGATGTTGATCTGAAAATTATAGGTCTTTTTGCAGTTGGATGCGTAATAGGTCTGCTTTCGTTTAGTCGATTATTGAAATACTTGTTTGACCATTTTAAAAGTTTTGTCTTAGCACTTCTTTCTGGTTTTTTGTTTGGATCTCTCTGGAAAATTTGGCCTTGGAAGAATAAAACGGGCGATGGACCATTAGTGGTACATTCTAACGGTAAAGAAGACTGGATGATGACGAATGTAATGCCTGAAAATTATATTGGACATGATCAACTAGGTTACGCTATTTTATTTGCTATACTCGGATTAGTCGTTGTTTTATTAATGGGATTTGTAGGTCCAAAAGATTTGAGAAATAATTAATAATGCATACACGAAATAATCAGTACGGGCTGATCGGAAAATCATTAGTTCATTCTTTTTCTAAGCAATTTTTTGAAGAAAAGTTTAGAAAGGAAGAAATCAGTGCTTCATATCTGAATTTTGAACTAGCAAGAATTGAAGATTTTGAGGTACTTATTAAAAATAATCCAGAGTTAAAAGGTTTAAACGTAACTGTTCCTTACAAATCTGAAATCATACCATTTTTAGATCAATTGACCGCCAATGCAGAAGAGATTGGCGCTGTAAACACAATTCAATTTAAATCAGGAAAGCTAATTGGTCATAATACAGATGCTTTTGGTTTCCAACAATCAATAAAGCCATTCTTGAGAAATGTTCATGAAAGAGCACTTATTCTTGGAACTGGAGGAGCATCAAAGGCTGTAGCTTATGTATTAGAAAATCTGGGGATTGAGGTTTCCTATTTATCTAGAAATCCTTCTGATGATAATCAGTTTAGTTATAAAGATGCTAATGAGTTGATGGTGGATACTTTCAAGTTGATAGTGAACTGTACACCAATTGGAACCTTTCCAGATGTAGATGATATACCGAATTTTCCGGTACAATATGTGAATAAAGATCATTTAGTGATTGATTTGATTTACAACCCAGAACAAACTATGCTTTTACGCTTAGCCAAAGAACAAGGTGCAGATACTTTGAACGGATTGTCTATGTTACAACATCAAGCTATAAAAGCTTGGGAAATATGGAATGCTTAAACTACTTTTGTAGAAATCGATTGAATTTTGGATATCCTAAAATCTTACATCCGCGAGGGAGAGCATCAACAGCAGGACTTTAAATTTCGTGTAGATGACGCTCAGAAAATCGCTAGAACACTTGCTGCATTCGCCAACACTGAAGGCGGACGATTGTTGATTGGTGTAAAAGACAACGGAAAAGTAGTAGGAGTGAACCCCGAAGAAGAGTTTCATGTAATCCAAGGCGCGGCATCCATGTTCTGTAAACCAGAAGTCGAAGTCTCTACAAAGATTCTACAAGATGAACATAAGCTAGTTTTAGAAGTAAACGTTCCTCAATCCGAAACCAAACCCATTCGAGCAAAAGACGATGAAGGAAGATGGAAAACTTACGTCCGCAGAGGAGATCACACCCTTTTAGCCAACAAAATCCTTATCGGTGTCTGGAAGTCTCAAAAGAAGAAAGCCTCAAAGCCTCAAAAGTTCGCAGAAGATGAAATGCTTTTGATTAATACGATCAAAGAGGCTGGTAAAATTACTTTGAGTAAATTGTATCGTCAAACAAAATTAAAGAAATCATACATTGATCAGTTGCTGATTCTCTTTATCACTTGGGATATTGTTCAGATGAATATTTCGGAGGAAGGGACTTTTTATAGTTTGGCGAAGGAAGAAGCTACTATTGATTAAGTTTTCTGTACAGTTCGCCGTTACAGTTGCACTGCATCGCTTCAAGTATCAATCCTTGGATTACTTTCCTCCAGTCTTAACATCCATAACCTCATTCAACTTCTCACCCCCCTTAATACCAAAATCCAAAGTGCGAATTGGGAATGGGATCATAATATCGTTCTCGTCATAAGCCTTTTTGATTGCCATTATTGCTTCGCTTTGAGATTCCAGAAAACCCATTTGACTTTTGAACTCCACCCAAATCATTATCGTAAAGTTGATGGAGCTATCGCCAAACTCTTTATATACAAGTTTTAGCTCATCATTCGTTCTTCCTGAGATCATTTTAACAGCCTCTAAGGTGATTCTCTTTACTTTTTCAAGGTCATCTCCATAAGATACACCAACGCCCAAATCTATCCTTCTTTTACCATTGAATGAGTCATTGATTAAAGCGTTTTGAAAAACTTCTTTATTCGGAATGATAATCTGTTGCCCTTGAAAAGAGGTAAGTTCTGTTGTTCTTATATTAATTCGATGTACGATTCCTTCGTGTTCTACAGTCTCAATAATATCGCCTACTTTAAAAGGTCTTCTTGCAGCCATTAAAATTCCTGATATAAAATTAGCAGCTATATCTTGAAAAGCAAAGCCAAGTGCTAAACCGATTATACCAGCACCCGCTAGAAGAGAAGTAACTGTCTTTTCTAAGTTAAGCACACTTAGCGAAACGAAAGTACCAATCACTACAATCGCAATATGAATGGTTTTTCCAATGATATTATTTAATGCGGGATTGTCTATTGTTCTAGTCAATAGCTTCATTATAAGCTTGACACTATACTTAGCAATCAGCATAAATGCGAAAAATGCGAGTAAAGCTAAAATGAAATTGGGGAGCATGCTGACAAAATTCTCAGACCATGATACAACTTTCTCAACAACAATGTCATAATATTTTGAAATATCCATAATGTAATTCTAAAATGTAAGTGAGTTATTTATAGTTAACTCAAAAGTTAATAATATTGTTCAATTCCAAGGTAGTAATTCTGTGTTTTTTAGATGAAGCTGATTCTTTCCTTTAGAGTGTTGAAT